>Ga0207655_1002780_pt1 | contig 13622 bp, 14 predicted proteins | sample KBSM44metaG_FD_184398 | JGI IMG/M metagenome (GOLD analysis project Ga0207655, IMG submission 184398) | Miscanthus rhizosphere microbial communities from Kellogg Biological Station, Michigan, USA - KBS M4-4 metaG (SPAdes) (version 2) | ecosystem: Host-associated > Plants > Roots > Rhizosphere >...
CACGGTCAACAGGCGGCCATCCTGCGCCAGGATGGTACCCAGGCCGAGCTCTGCTTCGCTGTCGCTGATCCAGCGTTGCCCCGGTTGATACTGCTGCGCCATACTGCCTGAACTCCCGCGATGAAAAAGCCGATTATGTTAACGGATCGGCCGGTCAGACCAAAGTGCGAACGCACCGAAAGGTGCCGAACGACAACAGGAAGTTAGTCAGTCTAGCCGTTTCATCGTCTCGCACCGTGCAGCCGACGAGGGCCTCGCATCAACATGTCTGCCAAGCATCGCTGGATCAGCGCTTCGATGGCCGTGGGCAGCCTGCTGCTGCTGAGCGCCTGCGAGCAGAAAAACTTCGAGACCTTGCCCCCCATTCCGATGGAGCAGCTTGAGGTACTCGGCGTACAGACGCCGATCAAGAGCGTGCATTTTCGTGATCGCGACGGCGAAGGCCTACTGGTGTTGAGCCGCAGCGATGGCCAGGCCAGCGACCCGGAAAGCGAACAGGAAGTGGACAAGGTGGTGCTCAAGGCCACCTTGTACGGGCGCACGGCTGAGAGTGACGCCTTCAAGGCGCGTTGGCAGATCGAGCAGGAAACCACGTGCCCGGGGCTGGACCTGGACGTGGACTTCTACAATGACGTCAGTGACGTCAGCGACCTGAACAAGGATGGTGTAGCCGAGGTGACCGTGGCCAGCCATGCCTTCTGCGGTGGCGGTATCGACCCGCACGACATCGCCATCGAGATGCGCGAAGGGCAGGCCAGCTACACCATTACCGGCCAGTCGCTGATCACCCCGGCGGGCGAGGACCCCGTCGGTGGCGAGCGCGAGGACAGCGCCTCGCTGAAAAACGCGCCGCAAGTATTGCGTGATCATATGGACGCGGTCTGGCAGCAGGTTTACAAGCGGCCTTGGAGCGAAGCCAGCCCGCCAGGCGACGATGAGCCTGACGACGAAGCCGAGTAAATGTTGCCCACAACATCAAGGTAAACCCACGCCTGCCGATACATGGGGCATAGGAGAACGTCCATGCTGCCGCCGATCATCCCGCTCAGTGCTGCCCCGGTGACCTCGCAACAGGACCCGGTCAAGCCAACCCCCGACATCAAGCCTGTGGTGCCGGCGCAGCCTGCGTCCGGTGAAAGTGCCATCGACCTCAAGCAGCAGCGCGACCCGCAGGAGCAGGCACTGTTGCTGCGTGACGAGCAGCGTCGCCAGCAGCAACGTCGGCAAAAGGGTGATCAGCAGCGGTACAACGCCTTACCGGGTGACGAGGTCAACGCCGACAACACCGTGCCAGTGGCGCCATTGATGGGCGAGCATGTACGGCAGGGGTTGCTGGTGGACATCGAAGTCTGACGCAGGGCTGGTCAGCGCCTGCCGCTGGCTTCATCATGCAATTCTCAGTTGATCGTCGAGCCACCCATGAGCCAAGACAACCTCATCGATTTCGATGCCGAACGCGCCAAGCGCGTCCACGACCTCAAGGAAAAACGCCTGAACGAGATGCGCAACGCATTCGAGCAGGCCCTGCCGTTGAGCACCAGCAAGAAAAAGAAGCCCAAGGGCAAGCCCAAGAAGCGCTGAAACTTGACGCAGGTCAACCCTGCACCCGCCTCGCGTGCCCGGCCCCGGGCACCATTGACCCCGATCAATTTTCCCAGTCCCCACATTGGTTAACTTGCCCTCCATCGGACAACGGCAAACGAATGGGGAGGCCAGCATGTTCTTCGACAACGTGGTTATCGCCGGTGTGGTAACGGTCGGGTTGATGTTCGCTTTCTTTGCCGGTCTGGGCATTTTCATCTGGAAGGACTCGAAAAAGCGCAAGCCGCGCTGACCTTCCGGGTATACGAGCACGCAAGGCATTTAGGGCGACTTCGGTCGCCCATTTTTTTGCCTGCAATTTTTGTGTTGCCTGTGCGCGAAAGGGTCGGCATAGGTTGACTGAGATGGGTTGCTTAGATGATTAGCTAGCTAATTAATCGTTTCCACTTTATCCTGCTCACCATTGTCTATCGTTTCAGTAAGACCATTCCCCCGCAAGGTCCGCCTCGTGCCCATCACCCTTCAGGCCCTGTTCGCCCCCAGCAGCCTCGCCCTCAAGTTCGCCATCAAGACTTTGCTCGGTGGTGGCCTGGCGTTGTGGCTGGCGATGCGTTGGGGCCTGGAGCAACCCGCTTGGGCGCTGATGACGGCTTTCATCGTCGCCCAGCCGCTATCGGGCATGGTGGTTCAGAAAGGCCTGGCGCGGTTTGCGGGTACCTTGGTCGGCACCGTCATGTCGGTAGTGTTAATTGGCCTGTTCGCGCAGACACCTGGCCTGTTTCTGCTTAGCCTGGCCTTGTGGCTGGCGCTTTGTACCGCCGCGTCCACCCAGTTGCGCAGCGCCTGGGCCTACGCCTTCGTGTTGGCCGGCTACACCGCGGCGATCATTGCCTTGCCGGCCATCGACCACCCGCTGCAGGTGTTCGACCAGGCCGTGGCCCGTTGCACCGAGATTTGCCTGGGCATTTTCTGCGCTACAGCCAGCAGTGCCTTGCTCTGGCCCATGCGGGTCGAGCAGCAACTGGGCGGGCAAGCACGGCAGGCTTTGCAGAACGGCCTGCAAGCCGCCAGCGCCATGCTGGGCGGTGAGGACGAGGCGCGTAAAGGCCTGCTGGACAGCCTGGGGCGCATCGTTGCCATCGACAGTCAACGTGAGCATGCCTGGTTCGAGGGCAACCGCGGGCGCCAGCGTGCCCGTGCCATTCGCGGCCTTAGCCAGAAGCTGATGGTGCTGTTGCGCATCTCCCGCTCGGTGCGCCGCCAGTGGCGGCAACTGGATGAGCGGGAGGCCGGGCGTCTGGCGCCCAGGTTGGAGGAGGTGCGCACGCTGCTGGGCAAACCCGATCAGCCCAGCCTGTTGCTGTTACGCCAGCGCATTTGGGATGCCGCTCACAATGAGCAGATCAGCCCGTCGGAACACTTCTGCCTGGCGCGCATGGCCCTGCTGCTGGATTACGCCATGGCTGCCAGCCAGGCGCTGGAGGATGTGGAGGCTGGCAGGGCACCCAAGGATGTGTCCCAGGGCCTGGCTGCACACCGTGATTGGTCGCTGGCCTTGCTGTTCGGTTCGCGTAGCGCGCTGGCCTTTCTGGTCATGAGCGGCTTCTGGCTGGCCACGGCCTGGCCTTCGGCGCCGGGTGGCCTGGTGCTGACCTGTGTGGTCTGCAGCCTGTTCGCCAGCCGCGAGAATGGTGCGCAAATTGGCCTGAGCTTTCTGCGGGGGATCTTTTTGGCGATACCTGCGGCGTTTTTGGTCGGGCAGATCTTGCTCCCGCAATGGAGCAGCTTCGCCATGCTCTGCCTGGGTATGGGTGTGCCGCTGTTTCTGGGCGCATTGGGTATGGCCCACCCACGTACCGGGGCCACCGCCACCTCCTACTGCCTGCACTTCATTGTGCTGGTGTCGCCGCTTAACGCCATGCAGTTCGGCGTGGCGACCCTGCTGAACAGTGCCCTGGCGATGCTGGTGGGGGTATCGGCGGCGGTCATGGCCTTTCGTTTATTGGTGTTTCGCCACCCGGCCTGGCTGGGGCGGCGCTTGCGCGCGGCAACCCAAAGCGACTTGGTGCGCCTTACCCGGCGCGATTTGCGCGGGGCCGACAGCTGGTTTGGCGGGCGCATGGCCGACCGCCTGATGCAACTGGCGCGGCATGCCAGCGAATTACCGGAAGACCAGCGCAAACGCTGGGATGATGGCCTGCACGGGCTGGATATCGGCGACGAACTGGTGCACCTGCGCATGTGTCTGGCTGTCGCCCAGGCCCCCTTGGGGCTAGCCGAGCGTGAGTACCTGCAACAAGTGGAGGCAGTGCTGGCCAAAGGGCCGGCTGCCGGGCGTGGTCAGCGCCTGGATACTGCCAGTGAACAGTTCCTTGCTGCATTGCGCCGCCTGCCTGCCAGCGACCCGCTACGGCTGGCCGAGGGGGCGGTGCTGCAGTTGCAGAAAAGCTGGGGCAAGTGGTGTCGCTGGCAGGAGGAAACCCATGGGGTTGCGTGAGTGGGAAGTGGGCGGCGTGCTGCTCAGCCCGTTTCTGCTTTATGTGTTGTTGGCGCTGCTGCTCACCGGCCTGCTGCGCCTGGTGGTGCAGGCTACACCGTTGGGGCGCTGGATCTGGCACGAAGCGCTGTTCGACGCGGCGCTGTTCGTTTGTGTGTTGTTCCTGGTGGTGCGCCTGCTGGGAGCGTTATAAAGGAGTGTTTCGATGCGTGCGGCCGTACGTACTCTGGTAACCCTGTGTGTGGTGGCTTTGGCCGTGTTGGCCGGCTACCAGCTGTGGCAGTACTACATGCTTACCCCATGGACCCGCGATGCCCGGGTGCGTGCCGATGTGGTGGTAATCGCACCTGATGTGTCCGGCTGGGTGCGCGAACTCAAAGTGCATGACAACCAGCAGGTCAAGGCCGGCGACCTGTTGATGAGTATCGACCGTGAGCGTTTCCAGGCCGCTTTCGACCAGGCCAGCGCCGTGACTGAAACTCGCGCCCAGCAACTGCGTTTGCGCGAGCGAGAGGCAGCCAGGCGAACTGCCCTGGGGCCCGAGGCGATCAGTGCCGAGTTGCGTGAAAACGCCCAGATCAATGCCGCCATCGCGCGTGGCGAGCTACACGAGGCTGAGGCGCAGTTGCAGGTGGCCAAGATCAACCTGGCGCGCAGTGAAGTGCGGGCACCGCGCAGCGGGCATATCACCAACCTGCGTCTGGCCGAAGGCAACTACGTGAACACCGGGCAAGCGGTGATGGCTCTGGTGGATGATTCAACTTTTTACATCCAGGCCTATTTCGAGGAAACCAAGCTGCCGCGCATTGGCGTAGGGGGCTCGGTGAAAGTTTGGCTGATGGGCGCGGGCGAACCGATGCAGGGGCATGTAGAGAGCATCAGCCGCGGCATTACCGACCGCAACAGCAACCCGGACAGCCAGTTGCTGCCGGAGGTGGAACCCACTTTCAACTGGGTGCGGCTGGCCCAGCGGATACCGGTGAGGATTCGCCTGGATCAGGTGCCGGAAGGGGTGACCCTGAGTGCGGGGATGACCGCGAGTGTGCAAGTGCGTGAGGATCAGGATCACTAGTGAAGGCCCTGGGGCCGCAAAGCGGCCCCAAGATGCCGAACTCAGAGAAACATCCCGCCCGATACCTCCAGCCGCTGCCCGGTAATCCAGCCATTGCCGTCTTCCAGCAGCAGCGCAATCGCTGCCCCGATATCATCCGGCAACCCCACCCGCCCCAATGCCGTGTTGCCAGCGATGTACTCATTCACCTGCGGGTTGTCCCGCACTGCGCCGCCACCAAAATCGGTCTCGATCGCACCCGGCGCCAGAATGTTCACGCGAATGCCTCGCGCGCCCAGTTCCTTGGCCTGGTAGCGGGTCAGCACCTCCATTGCGCCTTTCATCGCGGCATAGGCGGCATACCCCGGCAACGCAAAGCGCGCCAGGCCGGTGGAAATGTTGACGATGCGGCCATTGTCCGCCAGTAGCGGTAGCAGGCGCTGGGTGAGGAAAAACGGCCCTTTGAGCTGAATGTTCAACAACTGGTCGAATTGCGCCTCGGTGGTTTCGATGTACGGCACGTTCAACCCAATCCCTGCATTGTTCACCAGAAAGTCGAAACGCTCGCGGCCAAAGTGTTGTTGCAGGGTCGTGCCCAGGCGCTCGGCGAAACCGGCAAAGCTGCTGCTGTCGCTGACGTCCAGTTGCAGCATGGCCGCTTTGACTCCGGCCTGCTCCAGCCGGGCCGCCACGGCGTGCGCTTCATCTGCCTTGCTGTTGTAGGTGCCGATGACATCGATGCCGCGTGCGGCCAGGTGCTCGGCAGCGTTGCGGCCGAGGCCGCGACTGGCGCCGGTGATCAGGGCAATTTTGCGGATCATGGTGAAAACCTCATGGTGGGTGAATGAGGACAGGTTATTGGTCGGTATGTCGCTGTTAAATCCTGAAAATATGGAAATACTGTTCGCTTTAACCGAATAGTAGGGGCCACGTGGTGAACAAGCTGGAGTTGTTGCGCACCTTTGTGCGGGTAAGCGAGGTCAGCAGTTTCACCCAGGCTGCCGAGAGCCTGGGGTTGCCACGTTCGACCGTATCGGAGCAGGTGAGGGCACTTGAGCGCTTGCTGGGCACGCAGTTGTTCAACCGAACCACACGCCGGGTGCAGGCAACCCAGGATGGCGCCTTGCTGTACGAGCGTAGCAAGGACCTGCTGTCGGGCATGGACGAGATCGAGAGCCTGTTCAGTGCCGATGATGCCGAGCTGGCCGGGCGCCTGCGCATCGATCTGCCAACCATGATGGCGCGCCGGGTCATCATTCCGGCGCTACCGCAGTTTCTGCAGCGCTTCCCGAGACTGGAAGTGGAACTCAGTTGCACCGATCGCCAGGTCGATCTGCTGCGCGAAGGGTTTGATTGCGTGATGCGCATTGGCGCATTGCAGGATCTGGATGTAGTGGCACGGCCGGTTGGGCAACTGAGCATGCGCAACTGTGCCAGCCCCGCCTACCTGGCTCGCTATGGTGTCCCGCGTACTCTGCAGGACCTGGCCGATCACCAGCTGGTGCATTATGTGCGCACCCTGGGTGCGCGCAGCGCCGGCTTCGAATACCTGCAAGGCGGTGAGTTGCAATTTCAGGCCATGGCCGGTGTGGTGACGGTCAACAATGCCGAAGCCTACTCGGCGGCCTGCCTGGCCGGGTTGGGGTTGATTCAGGTGCCTGCGGTGGGGGTGGCCGAGCACCTGCAGCGAGGCGAACTTGTTTCGCTGCTGGAAGACTGGCAGGCGCCGGCCATGCCGGTGTCGCTGCTGTATGCCCGGCAACGGCATGTGCCACGCCGGGTACAGGCGTTCATGCAGTGGCTGGGTGAAGTGCTGCACACCCAGGTCGATGCAGTGGTGAGTGATTGAGCAAAGCCATGGCGCATGGAAGGCCACTTGCGTTAGGCTGCCCTCTGCGAGTTGCCCGGCAGAGGCGACCCATTCCCGCCAGGCGTGCGTATCTTCCGATTTCATTGCGAGGTTACGTCATGGCCATTACTTCCCAGGATATCTGCAACGCCGCCGACCAGCTCAAGGGCTTTGTCGGTTTTCACGACAAGCGCGGCGTTCATATCGTGCGTTTCTCCGAGGACTCGTTCGGCATGGACGTGGCCGATGCCAGTATTACCCCCTGCAGCGAGTTCGTCTGGCGGCCCGAGCAAGGGCAGCGTATGGCGCTATGCCGCGAACGGCTGGCGCTGTTGCTGGAGCAGCATGTGGATGACCGCTTGAATATCGGCGAGCCGCTGCGCGCCTACCTGCGCCGGGGCGACCTGCCGGAAATCGTCGCTGAGCGCAGCCTGCAGCAGCCCGTGTAGGAGCAGCCTTGCGCGGCTGCTACAAGGGCTGTGCTGTGTTTTTGGATGTTTGCTGCAGCAGCGCCTGCAGCCCTGCACTGTCCAACGGGCGGCTCATGTAGTAGCCCTGCACTTCATGGCAGCGGTCCTTTTCCAGCGCCTTGAGCTGCTGTTCGCTCTCTACACCCTCGGCTGTCACTGTCAGCCCCATCGCTTCACCGAGATTGATGATGGCCTGGACCACGGCGCGGTCGCTCCCGCCGTTGTTGTTCAGGCCGCTGATGAAGCGCTTGTCGATCTTGATGCTGTCGAACGGGTAGGTACGCAGGTAGCCCAGCGACGAATAGCCCGTACCGAAATCGTCCATGTTCAGGCGCACGCCCAACTCTTTGAGCGACAGCATGGTGCCCAGCGCGCCCTCGATGTCGTTGAGCATCACGTTCTCGGTAATTTCCAGCTCCAGACGCTGGGCCGGGAAGGCGGTGTCCAGCAATATCTCGCGCACGTCGGCCACCACATCGCTGCGCAGGAACTGCGCAGGCGACAGGTTCACCGAAACCAGAACATCGTTGGGCCAGTCGTGGGCGGTACGGCAGGCTTCGCGCAGTACCCAGCGGCCCAGCGCAACGATGATGTCGCTCTGCTCGGCCAGCGGGATGAAGGTATCCGGCCCCAGCAACCCTTCCTGTGGGTGCTGCCAGCGCAGCAACGCTTCGACTCCGACGATGCGCAGGTCGCCGAGGCGGTAGCGCGGCTGGTAATGCAACACGAACTCCTGATTGCGCAAAGCCCGGCGCAGGTCGTTCTCCAATTGGCGACGGTACTGGATTTGCTGGTTCATTTCGGCAGCGAAGTAGCGCCAGGTGTTCTTGCCGTCGGCCTTGGCCTGGTACAGGGCAATGTCGGCGCAGCGAATCAGCTCGCCGGCATCGAAGCCTTGAGTGCGGGTCTGGGCAACGCCAATACTGGCGCCAATGTGCAACTGCTGGCCGTCGAAGATGATGGGTTGCTGCAGCAGGCCAATCAGCCGCGCACAGAAGCGGTCGATTTCGCTACGGTTGTCCATGCCGCCGAGTACCAGGATGAACTCGTCGCCGCCCAGGCGCGCGACCAGGTCGCCATCGCGGGTGGTGTCGCGCAGGCGCGTTGCCACTTCTTGTAGCACGGCATCGCCAGCGGCATGGCCGAGCGAGTCGTTGATCGGCTTGAAGTTGTCCAGGTCCAGCAGCAGCAGGGTGAGCGGCGGTGAGTCATTGCCGCGAAGCAGTGCCTGTTCCAGGTGCCTGGCCAGTTTGTTGCGGTTGGCCAGCCCGGTCAGTGGGTCGTGCAGCGACAGGTGCTGGATGCGCGCGTGGGCGTCGACTTCGTCGGTTATATCGCTGGCCGTTCCTCGAAAGCCAAGCGCCTTGCCGTCGTGCCAGATGGCGCGGGCGGAAATCCGGCAATAACGGTTTTGGCCATTCGGGTCTCGGTAGGTGCACCGCAGGTTGGCCAACTGCTGCGGGTCGGCGGTAGTCAATGCGTCCAGCCAGGGCGACAACGGTGTGGTATCGCAGGCCAGCAGCTGGTTGAGCGGGTGGCCCAGCCAGTCGTCTACCGGGTAGCCGGTGACGTTGGCAAAGCGTTGCGACAGGTAGGTCAGGCGTTGTTGCCGGTCGGTTTCCCAGATCCAGTCGGATGCCGACTCGGCTACCGCGCGAAAACGTTGCTCGCTGGCCTCCAGTGCCTGGTTGCTCTGTTGCAGGTGGAGCAGGGTCAGGCCGACTGCTCGTGAGCTGCGCAAGGCATGGCGGCACAGGTACAGCATGACCAAGCCGAGTATCAGCAGCACGCTCAACAGAGCTGGCAATACTGCCCACAAGAGTTGGTGCCCAGGCAGCGGGCTGCTCCAGGACAGGTGATAGCCGGTGTCGCCCAGGTCGATACGCAGGTGGCCATGCTGCTGTTTATCTTCCTTCTCCACGTGCATGCCCGTCAGGCCGGCACCTTTGCCCAGCTGCGCCAGTTTTTCTTCGGTAAGCTGGTCGACGAACAGCATCACTGGCGCCTGGCTCACCTCGCTGTCGGTGACGTCGCGGTCAGGGCGCACGGCCGCTGCACTGAGTACGGCCGGCCAGCCATTGAACAACACGAAGTGGGTGACCTGCTCGCGCGCAATTGCCGCCGCACGGGCCTGGTCAATGATCGGCTGGAGCGGTGCGTCTATATAAGTGTTGGCGCCGGCCTGGCTGGGCTGGCCTTTGAACAAGGCATAGGTGGTACGGTCGTCTTCCAGCACAAACACCCCTTCGTAGCCGCTGGCGCTGTACAGCGACTCACCTACATTTTTTTCTTCGTAGGCCCAGTGCCAGTCGACATCACCTGCCAGGTGCTCGAAGGCTGCATCCCATACGGCATAGCTGGACAGAAACTGGCGCGAGGCGAGCAACCGTTGTTCCAGCGCCTGGGTTGCATGGAAGGCGCTGCGTTGGCGCTCCTGCTGGTCGAGCGTGGTCGCGATATTGAACAGAGCTCCGAGAATGACCAGGCAGGCCAGGCCGAACACTGTACTGAAACCGGCAATCAGGTGGCGCACCTGAAAGCGTGGTGCGGGGCTTGCGGGTGGAAGGTTGGCGGTCCTGGCCATGCGCGAGCGGCTCCTTCAGGCAACCTCCCGCCAGGCAGTCAGGAAGGAGGTTCAATCAGGATAGGCCAGCTTGAGCGCGGCAGCGTCAGCGCGGGCAAAATTGACTTGGTCGCGGCCAGCGTGCTTGGCGGTGTACAGCGCCTTGTCCGCCTGTTCGAGCCAGTGCTCGGGGGACTCCAGGCCGGCCTCGAATGGTGACAGGCCGATACTCAGGCTGATGCGCAAGTGGGGTAGCTGTGGGTTGCGGTAGCTGGAAACCTGCTCGCGCAGGCGCTCCATGGCATGACAGGCCTGGGCTTCGCTGGTATCGGGCAGGATCACGCAGAACTCGTCGCCGCCGTAACGCCCGGCTTGGTCGCCTTCGCGCAGGTTGCGCCGCAGCTCGACGCTGAGCTGGCGCAAGACACAGTCGCCGACCACATGGCCGAAGGTGTCGTTGATGGTCTTGAAGTGGTCGATGTCGATCAGGGCAATCACCGCGTGCCCCTGTTGCTGCTTGCAGGCCTGGAACTTGAGCAGCAGCAGGTCTTTCCAGGCGCCGTGGTTGAGCAGCCCGGTCAGGCTGTCGGTGAGGCTCAGTGCGCTCAGCCGGCGCTTGTGGTCGCCCAGCTTGATCGCCAGCTGGTAGCACACCCAGCCCAAGGCCAGCGGGTAAAGCGTGAGCATTGGCAGGCAGGCATAGACCTGCAGGGGGGTGGCGGTCAGTTGCAAGCCGGGGCCGAGCAGCAGAAGGGCGACAAGCATGCCAGCCAGCTGCGCCAGCACCCCGCGAAAGACCATGCGTTTGCCGCCGGCGGCGACGTTGTTCATGGTCATCATCGACAGCACGGTCACGCTGGGCAGCGGGTTGAAGTGCATGGCGGCGGTCCAGAACCCGCCCATTAGCGAATCCAGCAGCAAATTGCGTTGTTCTGCCTGGTACGGCGCTGCCGAGCGGGCAGCCCACAGGTAGGCGATGTGTGGCCACAACAGCCCATTGAACAGTACCAGCAGCCATGCCCAGGTGGGTGGCGACAGCGGCGCAATGGCCGCCATGACACTGAACAGGCCGATGCCCAGGCCGATGACACGCGGCAGGTAGATGCGCTTGACGAAAGAAAGGCCTTTGCCGCTGCGGTTGTCCATCATGGTCATGTTCTTCTGCCGGGGTGCCGTTTATCGCATAACTTGCATGAATATTGTTGAACAGTGTTTCATCGGCGAAAAATGACCTTACAAGCCATTTCACGGTTGATCCGATCACTGTGGGGTAACATGAAGGCTTTCCTGTTGCTCGGAGTACTGCTGATGGTTCCTTTGGCCAACCCCGCCGGCGAGCCGGCGCCACAGCGGGACGGACGTTTTCACAACCAGGCATTGTTGCCGCAGGAAGGTGTACTGAAAAAGTTGCGCATTGGGCTAAAGTACCTGTTCTTGCGCAAACCGCCAGAAACCCGGCCAGCCACGCCGATCAGCCTGCAGCCCATGACCCGCCAGCAAGTGCTCGACGCCCCTGACCACAGCTTGTGGCGCCTGGGCCATTCCACGGTATTGCTCAAATTGCGTGGGCGTTTCTTCATTACCGACCCGGTCTTCGCCGAGCGGGCCTCTCCCGTGCAGTGGGCCGGCCCGTTGCGCTTCCATGCGCCACCGCTGGGGCTGGACCAGCTGCCGCCGCTGGCGGCGGTAGTGTTGTCGCACGACCACTTCGACCACCTTGATGAGCAGGCGATTCGCCAGTTGGCGCCGCGCACCGGGGTGTTCCTGGCGCCATTGGGTGTGGGCGACCGCTTGATCAACTGGGGCGTGGAGCCGGCGAAGGTACGGCAACTGGACTGGTGGCAGGAGAGCGAAGTGGATGGCGTACGTTTCGTCGCCACCCCGGCACAGCATTTTTCCGGGCGCGGCTTGCTGGACAGTAACCGGACCTTGTGGGCGTCGTGGGTGATTGTCGATGAGGATGTGCGGGTGTTCTTCAGTGGCGATACTGGGTACTTCGAGGGGTTCAAGCAGATTGGCGAGCGCTTCGGGCCGTTTGACCTGACCCTGATAGAGACCGGTGCCTACAACGTGGCCTGGCCCGCTGTGCACATGCAGCCGGAGCAGAGCCTGCAGGCCCACCTGGATTTGCGCGGCCGCTGGATGCTGCCGATTCACAACGGCACTTTCGACCTGTCCATCCATGGCTGGCAGGAGCCTTTCGAGCGCATTGTTGCGTTGGCCAATGAGGCTCAGGTACGCCTGAGCACACCGCAGATGGGGGAACGGGTCAGCCTGGGCTCACCGCATGCCGGGCAGAACTGGTGGCAGCCGCGGCCCGCGCGCCAGCGGGGCCAAGGGCATGAGCGAACCGTAGCGGCGCGCTGAGTATCATTTGTGCTCGTCCCTGCGGGGCGAGGGCTGAGCCTGGTCGTCGTCCAGGAGTCGCGAGGGCGGCTTGCCGCTGTCACTGCGCACTTGGGCATGGCTGATCAGGGCGAAGATGAAGCTGCCGCCGATGATGTTGCCCGCCAGCGTCGGCAGAGCAAAATCCAGCCAGAAGCTACGCCAGGTTTCATCCCCAGCCCAGACCAGGTAGGACACTTCGACCGAGCCCACTACTATATGAGTGAAATCGCCAAGGGCCATCAGGTAGGTAATCATCAGGATGATCCAGATCTTGGCGTGTTCCATCGACGGGATCATCCAGACCATTGTGGCGATCATCCAGCCCGAGACGATGCCCTTGGCGAACATCTGGCTGATATCGTTCTTCATTACCTTGCGGCCGACCTCCAAGAAGGCGACATCGGTCTTGCTGTCGAAGATCGGCAGTTCCAGCATCACCCAGGCCACCAGCAGGGTGCCGGCCAGATTGCCAAGCAACACCACGCCCCATAGACGAAGCAGGCGCCCGAAGTTGGCCAGAGTAGGGGAGGTCATGACGGGGAGCACGGCAGTGAGCGTGTTTTCGGTAAACAGTTGCTGGCGGGCCAGGATCACGGCAAGAAAGCCCGTGCTATAGCCGATGCTGGCGATTACCTGGGCACCGTCGCCTTCTGGCAGGCGGGCGTAGAACAGCCCCATGGCCATCAGTGACAGCCCCATGGAAAGGCCGGCGGCCAGTGCCGACCACCACAGCGCGGCCAGGGTGCGCTCCAGTTCCTGGTCACCTTGGCTGCGAATGATCTCATGCAGCACTGCCGCCCTTGGCGGCTGGTTGTGGCTGACCTCCTGTTCTTCGTCTGCAGACAGGCCGGGGGTTTTCTCGCTCTGCGCATCGCTCATGGCCGCTACGCTCCGTGGGGGTGTTTCTTTACAGATCCACGACGCTTTCATTAGTTGCCGAGTAGCGGCAAAACGGTGATGGAAAGTTTTTTCAGAACAAGGTGTTGACTCTGATTTTAAAGCGCGTATTATTCGCCTCCTCGCAGCGACAAACGCTTCGGGGCAAGCGGTAAGTTGTTGAAGTTGTTAGCTTTCGAAAGAAAGCGGTGGTAAAAAACTTCAAAATAAACGCTTGACAGCAAATGAGGAAAGCGTAGAATGCGCGCCTCGGTTGAGACGAAAAGCTCTTAACCAAACGCTCTTTAACAAATTGAATCAAGCAATTCGTGTGGGTGCTTGTGAGTACGGACTGATAGTCAAAAAGATTATCAGCATCACAAGTG
>Ga0207655_1002783_pt1 | contig 13605 bp, 9 predicted proteins | sample KBSM44metaG_FD_184398 | JGI IMG/M metagenome (GOLD analysis project Ga0207655, IMG submission 184398) | Miscanthus rhizosphere microbial communities from Kellogg Biological Station, Michigan, USA - KBS M4-4 metaG (SPAdes) (version 2) | ecosystem: Host-associated > Plants > Roots > Rhizosphere >...
GGGGAGCGCCGTTCGATCAGCCGATCCTGCAATTCGAGGCCGGTCATGCCGGCCATGCGGATGTCGACGATCAAACAGGCGACTTCGCGCGGGTCGTATCGGGAGAGAAAGGATTCGGCGGAATCGAAACAGCGGACTCTGTAGTCCTTGCCTTCGAGCAGCCATTGCAGCGAATCGCGTACGGCTTCGTCGTCGTCGACGACATAGACCGTGCCCTTCTTCGGAATCAAACTCATGCAGGTACCTTTGCCTCGTCGCTAGCTACGGAACTGATAGCGTCCAACACCGGAATCCAGAAGGAAAAACGGCATCCGATCACATCCGGGCCATTGTAGATGTTCTCCGCCTGCATCCGGCCGCGGTGCGACTCGACGATGGTGCGGCACAGATTGAGCCCGATGCCCATGCCCTCGGGCTTGGTGGAGAAGAAGGCTTCGTAGAGCCGGTCCATCACTTCCGGAGCGAGCCCCTTGCCCGTGTCCTGCACCGAGAACTCGATGGCGTTGTGGCCTTCGATGACCTTGGGCAGCACGCGCAGCTCGACGCTGCGGCGCGCCAGCGGGCGCTCGGCGATGTCGATGGATTCGGCCGCGTTCTTCAGCAGGTTGACCATCACCTGTTCGATGAGGATCGGGTCGACGCGCACCACCGGCAGCCGCGCGGCCACGTAGTGGTTCAGGCGCACGTTGCGCCGGCGCAACTCGATGCCTGCCAGCTCGACCGCCTCGCTCACCATGGTGGCCACGTCGGCCGGCGTGCGGTTGGGTTCGCTGCGCTTCACGAAAGAGCGGATGCGCTGGATGATCTGGCCGGCGCGCTGGGCCTGCTTCGACGTTTTCTCGAGCGCGGCGAGCAGCGCGTCGTTGTCGATCGATTGGCCCTTGATGCGCGACATCATCCCGTTGCAGTAGTTGGTGATGGCGGTCAGCGGCTGGTTGAGCTCGTGGGCCACGCTGGAGGCCATCTCGCCCATCGTGATGAGTCGGCTCGCAGCCTGGGCCTTGTCGGCCTGAGCGGCGGCCTGCTCCTCGGCGTCGCGGCGCGGCGTGATGTCGGTGGCGATCACCAGCTGCGCGAGGCGGCCGTCGACCCATGTCAGGTAGCGCGAACGCACTTCGAGCCATTTGCCGAGGTGCGGCACGAAGATTTCGTTGTTGGCCGCCTGCGCCGCGGTGAGCGTGTCGATCGGCAGGCCCGCGTACGGATCGACGTCGTCGAGGCCCTCGTCGTGCGCATTCGAGGCTGGCACACCTGCCTGCGCGACCATGCCCAGATGGCCCACGGTGTCGGAGCCGAACCAGAGTCGGTACAGCTTGTTGGCGAACAGCAGTTCCTCGCTGCCGATGGGCGCGACGGACACGGCCGCATCGAGCGCTTCCAGCACGGTGGTGAAGCGTTCGTACGAAGCCGACAACTGCTCGCGGATGCGCGTGGGCTCGGTGATGTCGGTCATCGACGTCATCCAGCCGGTCTGGTGGCCGCGCGCGTCGATCAGCGGCGACACGTAGAGCCGGGCGTTGAACACGCTGCCGTTCTTGCGCTTCACGCGCACCTGGAAGCCGCCGGGCAGGGCGCGGCCATGCAGCTCTTCTTCCAGGCGCTCGTTCATCACTTCGCGGTCGGATTCGAGCCAGTAGGGGAAGGGCGGCGACTGGCCGACGAGCTCGGCCTCGCTCCATCCGGTCATCGCGCAGAAGGCGGCGTTCACGTAGGTGATGCGGCCCTGCAGGTCGAGCACGCGCATGCCGGTCAGCATGGAGTTCTCCATGGCGCGGCGGAAATTGGTTTCTGCGACCAGCCGCTGCTGTGCCTGCAGCCGCCGCCGCGTGTGCCGCCAGGTGCCGATGAGCATCCAGCTCGTGAGCACGCTGAGCGCGCAGACCAGCCAGAACAGCCCGTTGCCGACCACGCCCTGCGAGGTGCGGTAGGCCTGCGCCCGCAGCACCAGAGCATTGCCCACCGGGGACACCGGCACTTCGTATTCGTTGGTCCGCTCGGTCCAGGGCAGCAGGCGCGTGCCGCCTTCCTTCAGGGTGGTGGTGTTGCCCGCGATCGCGTGGCCCTTGGCGTCGAGCAGCGACACCGCATAGCGCGCCTGTACTTCGGACGGCATGCCGTAGCGCAGCAGCCCGTCGACCGAGAACTCGCCAAGCACGACGCCTGCGAACAGGCCTTGATCGAAAAGGGGGATGTGCAGCTGCAGCATCGCAGGGGGGTCGCCCCCGGCCACGGGCTGCGAATACACCGGCTGGCGCAGCTCGCGGGCCAGCGCATAGTTGCTCTCGATGTCGCCGGGACGCAGCACGTCGCCGATCAGGTGCTGCTGGGCCGGGTGCACGCTGGGCGCCGCATAGCCGGCCTTGAAGCGGCGGCGGTCGTCGATCCAGGTGATGGTCTGCAGCTCGGGGAACTGGCTCACCAGCGACTCGGCTCGGCTGGTGAATTCGACTGGGTCGATCTCGCGGTTGGAAGCGTCGCGCGCGATGCGCATCAACTGCTCCTGCCGTTCCAAAAGCCGCAGGCGCATGCGCTGCTGTGCGTATTCGACGTCGCGGCGTACCGACTCCTGCTCGCGCTCGACTTCCTCGGTGCGCAGGTACCAGAAGGCGGACACGATGGCGGCAAGAAACAACAGCACGGCCGCCATCGGCGCGAGCATGGCGACTGCGTCCTGCAGCACCGGCGTCTGCCGGCGCCACCACCTGCGCCACCAGGACAGGGGCGAGGCATTCACGGCACTGCGGGCAACTGCCAGCGGAGAGGAAAAAGGCATGGTCCGAGTTTAGGTGAAGCCCTTCGGAAACGACGGCAAAGCAACGTCGGCCCGGGCTTGCGCGCGGTTTTGCGCAGGGCAAACGCGAACTGAAAATTTCATATTAAGAAATTGCTACGCACTATTTGAAATCTCGATGTTTCTATGCGAAACTCCGCCGCGTTCGCTGCACAGCGCACTTAAATTACAGCCACAGCCCTAAAAGGAGAGACAAGCATGTCGGCAAATCCCGAGAACCTGTTCGGCTCGGCCGCAAACGATGCGGACGCCCAGGAGACCCGTGAATGGATGGATGCACTGTCCTCCGTCATCCAGAGCGAGGGTCCGGAGCGGGCCCACTTCCTTCTCGAGCAACTGCTCGAACATGCCCGCCAGAACACGGTCGACATGCCGTTCTCGGCCAACACGGGCTACGTCAACACCATCGAGCCCTCGCAGGAGGCCCGCAGCCCCGGCAACCTCGAGATCGAACAACGCCTGCGTGCCTACATGCGCTGGAATGCCATGGCGATGGTGGTCAAGGCCAACCGCATCCACCCGCCCGAAGGCGGCGACCTCGGCGGGCACATCGGCTCCTTCGCCTCGCTGGCCAGCATGTTCGGCGCCGGCTTCAACCACTTCTGGCACGCCGAGAGCGAGAACCACGGCGGCGACCTGCTCTACATCCAGGGCCACGTTTCGCCCGGCATCTATGCCCGCGCCTACCTCGAAGGCCGCCTCTCCGAAGAGCAGCTGCTCAACTTCCGCCAGGAAGTGGACGGCAAGGGCCTGTCGAGCTACCCGCACCCCAAGCTGATGCCGGAGTTCTGGCAGTTCCCGACCGTCTCGATGGGCCTGGGGCCGCTGATGGCGATCTACCAGGCGCGCTTCCTCAAGTACCTGCATGCACGCGGCATCGCCAACACCGAGAACCGCAAGGTCTGGGTGTTCTGTGGCGACGGTGAAATGGACGAGGTGGAATCGCTGGGCGCCATCGGCCTGGCGGCGCGCGAGAACCTCGACAACCTGATCTTCGTCATCAACTGCAACCTGCAGCGCCTGGACGGTCCGGTGCGCGGCAACGGCAAGATCATCCAGGAACTGGAAGGCGAATTCCGCGGTGCCAACTGGAACGTCGTCAAGCTGATCTGGGGCAAGGGTTGGGACGCCCTGCTCGAAAAGGACCATGACGGCGCGCTGCGCAAGATCATGATGGAGTGCAACGACGGCGACTACCAGGCCATGAAGGCCAACGATGGTGCCTACGTGCGCAAGAACTTCTTCGGCCGCGACCCGCGCACGCTGAAGATGGTCGAGCACATGACCGACGACGAGGTCTGGAGCCTGCAGCGCGGCGGCCACGACTCGCAGAAGGTGTACGCCGCCTTCCACGCCGCCCAGAACCACAAGGGCCAGCCCACGGTGCTGCTCGTCAAGACCGTCAAGGGCTTCGGCATGGGCAAGATCGGCGAAGGCAAGAACACGGTCCACCAGACCAAGAAGCTCGGCGACGAGGACATCAAGGCCTTCCGCGACCGCTTCAACATTCCGATTCCTGACAGCCAGATCGCCGAGCTGCCGTTCTACAAGCCGGCCGACGACACGCCGGAAATGCGCTACCTGCACGAGCGCCGCAAGGCGCTCGGCGGCTACCTGCCGCATCGCCGCGCCAAGGCCGACGAAAGCTTCACGGTGCCCTCGCTCGACACCTTCAAGTCGGTAATCGAGCCCACGGCCGAAGGCCGCGAGATCTCGACCACGCAGGCCTACGTGCGCTTCCTCACGCAGCTGCTGCGCGACAAGGCGCTGGGCCCGCGCGTCGTGCCCATCCTGGTGGACGAGGCACGCACCTTCGGCATGGAAGGCTTGTTCCGCCAGATCGGCATCTACAACCCGCACGGTCAACAGTACACCCCGGTCGATAAAGACCAGGTCATGTACTACAAGGAAGACAAGGCCGGCCAGATCCTGCAGGAAGGCATCAACGAAGCCGGCGGCATGTCGAGCTGGATCGCGGCGGCCACGTCGTACAGCACGAACAACCGCATCATGGTGCCGTTCTATGTGTATTACTCGATGTTCGGCTTCCAGCGCATCGGCGACCTCGCCTGGGCGGCCGGCGACATGCAGGCCCGCGGCTTCCTGCTGGGCGGCACCTCGGGACGCACCACGCTGAACGGCGAAGGCCTGCAGCACGAAGACGGCCACAGCCACATCCTGGCCAACACCATCCCGAACTGCGTGAGCTACGACCCGACCTTCGCGCACGAAGTCGGCGTGATCTTGCACCATGGCCTCAAGCGCATGGTCGAGAAGCAGGACAACGTCTACTACTACCTGACGCTGCTCAACGAGAACTACGCGATGCCCGGCCTCCAGCCCGGTACCGAAGAGCAGATCATCAAGGGCATGTACCTGTCGAAGCAGGGCCCTGCGCTCAAGGCCAAGGCACCGACCGTGCAACTGCTGGGCAGCGGCACCATCCTGCGCGAAAGCTTTGCCGCGCAAGAGCTGCTCGAAAAGGACTGGGGCGTGTCGGCTTCCGTGTGGAGCTGCCCGAGCTTCAATGAGCTCACGCGTGACGGCCAGGACGCCGACCGCTGGAACCTGCTGCACCCGGACCAGACGCCGCGCGTGCCCTTCGTGGCCGAGCAGCTTGCGCCCACCACCGGCCCGGTGGTCGCCTCGACCGACTACATGAAGGCTTACGCCGAGCAGATTCGCCCCTTCATCCCGAAGGGCCGTACCTACAAGGTGCTGGGCACCGACGGCTTCGGCCGCAGCGACTTCCGAAACAAGCTGCGCGAGCACTTCGAGATCAACCGCCACTACATCGTGGTGGCTGCGCTCAAGGCGCTGAGCGAAGATGGCACCGTGCCGGTGGCCAAGGTGGTGGAAGCGATCAAGAAGTACGGCATCAATGTCGACAAGGTCAACCCGCTCTACGCCTGACCCTCAACAATCAACGAACGAAACGGCGCCTCAGGGCGGGAGACAAACGATATGGCAGCAGTGGAAGTCAAGGTGCCGGACATCGGCGATTTCGATGAAGTCGCGGTGATCGAGGTGCTCGTGAAGGTGGGCGATACGGTCAAGGCCGAGCAGTCGCTCATCACGGTGGAGTCGGACAAGGCATCGATGGAAATTCCGTCGTCGACCGCTGGCGTGGTCAAGGAGCTGAAGGTCGAGGTCGGCAGCAAGGTCAAGGAAGGCTCGGTGGTGCTCGTGCTCGAGGCCGAGGGAGCGGGTGCTGCAGCAGCACCGGCGCCCGCGGCTGCTCCGGCAGCAGCGCCGGCTCCTGCGCCGGCCGCAGCGGCCCCCGCGCCGGCTGCTCCCGCGGCAGCCCCGGCGGCCTCGGGCCCGGTGGAGGTCAAGGTGCCCGACATCGGCGACTTCAAGGACGTCGCCGTCATCGAAGTACTCGTGAAGGTGGGCGACGTGGTCAAGGCCGAGCAGTCGCTCATCACGGTGGAGTCGGACAAGGCCTCGATGGAAATTCCGTCGTCGGCTGCGGGCGTGCTCAAGGAACTCAAGGTCAAGGTGGGCGACACGGTCAACATCGGTGACCTGATCGCGGTGCTCGAAGGCGCTGCAGGGGCCGCTGCTCCGGCGCCGACCCAGGCAGCGGCTGCCGCACCGGCAACCGCAACCGCCAATGCACCTGCACCGGCTGCTGCATCGGCGCCTGCTGCCGCCGCTGCTCCGGCTCATCAGCCGACGGTCGCCCCCAGCGCCAGCCTTCCGCACGCCTCGCCCTCGGTGCGCAAGTTTGCGCGCGAACTCGGCGTGCCGCTCGAAGAGGTCAAGGGCTCCGGTCCCAAGGGCCGCATCACGCAGGAAGACATCCAGAACTTCACCAAGGCCGTGATGAGCGGCCAGGCCAGCACCAAGGCCTCGGCGGCCAAGGCTCCGGCCGGTGGTGGCGACGGCGCCGCGCTGGGCCTGATCCCATGGCCCAAGGTCGACTTCACGAAGTTCGGCACGGTCGAGCGCAAGGACCTGTCGCGCATCAAGAAGCTCAGCGGCGCGAACCTGCACCGCAACTGGGTGATGATCCCGCACGTCACCAACAACGACGAAGCCGACATCACCGAGCTCGAGGCCTTCCGCGTCTCCACCAACAAGGAGAACGAGAAATCGGGCGTGAAGGTCACGATGCTGGCCTTCGTCATCAAGGCGGTGGTCGCGGCGCTGAAGAAGTTCCCCGAGTTCAACACCAGCCTGGACGGCGACCAGCTCGTCTACAAGCAGTACTACAACATCGGCTTCGCGGCGGACACGCCCAACGGCCTCGTGGTGCCGGTGCTCAAGGATGCCGACAAGAAGGGCATCCTGCAGATCAGCGCCGAGATGGGCGAGCTCGCCAAGAAGGCGCGCGACGGCAAGCTCGGCTCGGCCGACATGCAGGGCGGCTGCTTCTCGATCAGCTCGCTGGGCGGCATCGGCGGCACGCACTTCACGCCGATCATCAACGCTCCCGAAGTGGCCATCCTCGGCCTCTCGAAGGGCCAGATGAAGCCGGTGTGGGACGGCAAGCAGTTCGTGCCGCGCCTGACGCTGCCGATGTCGCTGTCGTACGACCACCGCGTGATCGACGGCGCCCTGGCTGCGCGTTTCAACGCCTACCTGGGCCAGGTGCTCGCGGACTATCGCCGTATTCTTCTATGACCCCCCGAGCACCTGCGGTGCTCCCCCCAGAGGGGGGCGCCTCCCTTGGGGCGGCCCGGCGGGAGGCGCTATGACCACCGTAGTGGCCGTCCGCAAAGGCGGCCAGGTCACGATGGCAGCCGATTCTCTGGTGACCTTCGGCGACACGCGGCTTTCGCACCGCGCCGAGGCGAACCAGAAGATCTTCACCGTCGAGGATGCGGCGGGGCAGAGCCTGTTCGCGGTGGCTGGTGCCGCCGCGCACTTCCTGGTGCTGCAGCACGCGCTGGCCGCGCAGCCGCGCGAGCAGTTGCTGTTCGGCAGCAAGCACGAGATCTTCCGCACCTTCACGATGCTGCATCCGGTGCTGAAGGACTCGTTCTTCATGCAGACCAAGGAAGACGAGCACGAGCCCTACGAGTCGAGCCAGTTCACGATGCTGCTGGCCAACCAGAGCGGCATCTACGGCATCTACAGCTACCGCGAGGTGTTCGAGTTCAAGGAGTTCTGGGCCATCGGCTCGGGACGCAGCTTTGCGCTCGGCGCCATGCACGCGGCCTATGACATCAAGTCGCGCAACTCGCGCGACGTGGCGGCGGCAGGCATCGCCGCTGCCTGCGAATTCGATCGCAATTCGGCCCCACCGGTCGACGTTCTCACACTCAAACTGAAAGTGTCCAAATGAGCGAACAACAAATCAAGGTGCCCGACATCGGCGACTTCGACGAAGTGGCAGTGATCGAGGTGCTGGTCAATGTAGGAGACACGGTCAAGGCCGAGCAGTCGCTGATCACGGTCGAATCGGACAAGGCCTCGATGGAGATTCCGTCGTCCGCTGCCGGCGTGGTGAAGTCGCTGGCCGTGAAGGTGGGCGACAAGGTCAAGGAAGGCTCGGTGGTGCTGACGCTGGAGGTGGACGGTGCCGCGGCGGCAGCGCCCGCAGCGGCCGCACCGGCGCCCGCAACTGCGCCCCCCGCATCCAAGGCAGCGCCCGCACCGGCCCCTGCATCGGCGGCCGTGGCGGTGTCGAGCTATGGCGGCAAGGTCGATGTCGAATGCGACGTGATCGTGCTCGGCGCCGGCCCCGGCGGGTACTCGGCCGCCTTCCGTGCCGCTGACCTGGGCCTGAAGGTCGTGCTGATCGAGCGCTACGCCACCCTCGGCGGCGTGTGCCTGAACGTCGGCTGCATTCCGTCGAAGGCGCTGCTGCACGTGGCTTCCGTGATGGACGAGGTCAAGCATTTCGCCGACCTCGGCGTGAGCTTCGCTGCGCCCACGGTCGACCGCGCCAAGCTGCTCGGCCACAAGAACAAGGTGGTGGGCAAGCTCACCGGCGGCCTCACGGCCATGGCCAAGATGCGCAAGGTGACGGTGCTGCGCGGCGTCGGCAACTTCATCGATCCGTACCACCTCGAGGTGGAAGAAACCTCCGGCACGAGCTGGGACACCACCGGCAAGAAGCAGACGGTCAAGTTCCGCAACGCGATCATCGCGGCCGGTTCGCAGTCGGTGAGCCTGCCGTTCATGCCGAAGGACCCGCGCGTGGTCGACTCGACCGGCGCGCTCGAGATGGGCACCGACCCCAAGCGCATGCTGATCCTGGGCGGCGGCATCATCGGCCTCGAAATGGGCACGGTGTATTCCACGCTCGGCGCGCGCCTGGACGTGGTCGAGATGCTCGACGGCCTGATGCAGGGCGCCGACCGCGACCTCGTGAAGGTCTGGCAGAAGATGAACACCCCGCGCTTCGACAACATCATGCTCAAGACCAAGACGGTCGGCGCCGAAGCCACGAAGGAGGGCATCAAGATCACCTTCGAGGGCGAGAACGCGCCGAAGGAGCCGCAGGTCTACGACCTCGTGCTGCAGGCCGTGGGCCGCAGCCCGAACGGCAAGAAGATCGGCGCCGAGAAGGCAGGCGTCACGGTGAGCGACCGGGGCTTCATTCCGGTCGACATCCAGATGCGCACCAACGTGCCCCACATCTTCGCCATCGGCGACATCGTGGGCCAGCCCATGCTGGCGCACAAGGCGGTGCACGAGGCGCACGTGGCGGCTGAAGTCATCGCCGGCGAGCAGAAGGGGGACAAGGAGTTGTCCAGCGCCGCCTTCAATGCCCGCGTGATCCCCAGCGTCGCCTACACCGACCCCGAAGTGGCGTGGGTCGGCCTCACCGAGGACCAGGCGAAGGCCGAGGGCATCAAGGTCAAGAAGGGGCACTTTCCGTGGACGGCCTCGGGCCGCGCCATTGCCAACGGCCGCGACGAGGGCTTCACCAAGCTGCTGTTCGATGCCGAAACGCACCGCATCCTCGGCGGGGGCATCGTCGGCACGCATGCCGGTGACATGATCGGCGAGATCGCTCTGGCGATCGAGATGGGCGCGGACGAGATCGACATCGGCAAGACCATCCATCCGCACCCGACGCTGGGCGAAAGCATCGGCATGGCGGCGGAAGTGGCGCATGGCACCTGCACGGACCTGCCGCCCGCGAAGAAGGCCGCATGACCCAGGGCGCGATCGAGCGCCCATGAAAAAATCCCGCCGAAGCGGGATTTTTTTCGTCCTGACTTGCGGAGGGCTCAGTTGCCGGTGTTGGCGAGAGCCGCGGCCTTGACTTCTTCCGTCGGTGCGCCGGGTACGCGGCGGGCGCCGTCGAAGCGGTGTTGCCAATAGCTTCCGTTCATGTCTTCCACGCGAACCTGGGCGCCGGAGCGGGGCGAGTGGATGAACTTGCCTTCGCCGACGTAGATGCCGACATGGCTGAAGGCGCGGCGCATGGTGTTGAAGAACACGAGATCGCCGGGCTTGAGCTGGCTGCGATCGATCTTCTCGGTGGCGGCAGCTTGCTCTTCGGCGCGGCGTGGGAGCATGTGGCCCACGGTCTGGTTGTACATGGCGCGAACGAAGCCGCTGCAATCGAAGCCCGATTCGGCGGTGTTGCCGCCGCGACGGTATGGAACGCCGAGGAAGCCGATGGCGGTCACCACGAGATCCGAAGTGCGTTCGGTGACGGTCTGGCGAACCTGCTTGAGCTGTCCGATGATGCCCTTGTCGGCGAGCATTCGTGCCAACTCGTCATCGGTCTTGTCTTGTTGGGGGGCCGCATGAACGGCGACGGCAAATAGAAGGGACGCGGGAAGGACGAAAAAACGCATGGCGCGTAGGATATTGATGACGCGCGGTTATGTCAATTTAAACAGAATTAGCGAATCCATTTGTAAGTCATTGATTTACATGGGAAATTTTAATCCGGTCCAGGAAAAAATGTAACGGCGAACGTTTATGGCCCATAAGCGGTTGACCTCGAAAGGGCCCTCGGACCTCGGGTTGATCGATGCTCTTGCTGGATTCAGTCGTTATTTCCCGTCAAGATCGCCCCAACTTCACGGAAAAGCCATGAATTTGCCGCGCTTATCGCTTTTGGCTTCTCTTCGTCTCTGGACATTTGTCACGGTAATCGGTTTCTGCGCCACCGCCGCGGCGCAGATGAGGCCTGAAACGTTGGTTACCGGTCTTGAAAACCCGTGGGGCGTCGCCTTCCTCCCGGGTGGCCGTTTCGTGGTGACGGAGCGGCCCGGCCGCCTCCGGCTGGTCGGTGCCGACGGGAAGATCTCGGCGCCCATCGCGGGCTTGCCTCTCATCGCGGCGGGCGGGCAGGGCGGCTTGCTCGACGTGCTGGCCGACTCCGACTTCGAGAAAAACCGCACGCTGTACTTCTGCTTCTCCGAACCCGATGCCGGCGGTTCGGCCAACAGCACTGCGCTGGCCCGCGCCAATCTGTCGGCCGACGGCACCAAGCTCGAGGGGCTGAAGATCATCTTCAGCCAGCAGCCCAAGGTCGCGAGCCGCAACCACTTCGGCTGCCGTATCGTAGAGGCGCGCGATGGCGCGCTGTTCCTCACGCTGGGCGACCGCTTCAGTCGCAAGGAAGACGCGCAGAAGCTCGACAACCACCTGGGCAAGATCGTGCGCATCGGCAAGGACGGCACGGTGCCCAAGGACAACCCCTTCGTCGGCAAGGCGGGCGTGCTGCCCGAGATCTGGAGCTACGGCCATCGCAACGGACAGGGCGCCACGCTTGCGCCCGACGGCCGCCTCTGGATGACCGAGCACGGGCCGCAGGGCGGCGACGAAATCAACATTCCGCAGGCCGGCCGCAACTACGGCTGGCCTGTCATCACCTACGGCGAGAACTACGGCGGCGGAAAGATCGGCGACGGCATCACGGCCAAGGAGGGCATGGAGCAGCCGCTGCACTACTGGGTGCCGTCGATCGCGCCGTCCGGCATGGCGTTCCTGACCAGCGACCGCTACGGCGCGGGCTGGAAGGGCAACCTGTTCGTGGGCTCGCTCAAGTTTGGCTATCTCGACCGCATCGAGCTGAAAGGCGCAAAGGTGGTCGCCGAGCACAAGCTGCTGGCCGAGGGCCGCGCCCGCATACGCGACGTGAAGCAGGGGCCGGATGGATTGCTCTACGTGCTCACCGACGAAGCCGACGGCAAGCTGCTGCGCCTGCGGCCGAACTGAGTTCGGCGCGGATTTTCAGCCGGGGCAGCCCGGCAGCGGCAAGGTCGGCAGCACCCGGCGCCAGAGGCGGTTCCACTCAGGCCAGTCGTGGCCGCCTTCTGTCGTGAAAACGCGCTCGGGCGGCAGTACGTTCGCCAGTAGCTGGTTGCTGAAGGCAAAGCGGTCGTCCACGCCGTAGCCCAGATAGAGCGGCGGCCGCGCGCCTGCCGTGTTCGTGAAGCCCGCGTAACCGCGCAGCCATTGCCAGAGCTGCGTCTCGTTGGGCGTTCGCGGAGGGCTCGCGGCCGGGTCGACCAGCGGCCCGTTCCACCTGGCGAGGCCGCCCGCGTTGGCGATGTCCGTGCCGAGCGCGCGCTCGCCGAGATAGGGCGCGAGCGTCACCAGCCCGGCGAGTTCGCCGGGGTGTGTCTGCGCATAGAGCATTCCGCCGAAACCGCCGAGGGAAATGCCGACGAACCAGAGGTGGCGGTAGCCCTGGCTGCGCGCCGGCGCGACCACGTCGGCGCTCAGGCGATCGAGGATGGTCTTGTCGTTGTAGTAGCCCAGATGTGCGTCGACCAGCATCACGTCTGCCGCGACGCGATTCTCCTGAACGGCATGGACGAAGCCCTCGCGCGCGAACTCGTCGGGCGCCGAGTAGGCGCCGGGAAGCATGACCAGCAGCGTGTCGACCTCGCCGCGTGCGCAGCTGCTCTTTTCGAGCGAAGTCGCCATCGGCACCACGGCCTTGCGCACGCCGCCGCAGGCCACGGCGAGCAGCGCGGCGCCGAGGCCCAGCACCGCGAGGCACGCCCGTTTGGAGAACAGCTTCATGCGCCGCAGTTTAGGCGTGCCTCGATGCGGGCAGACGGCCCGTGCCGGCGGGCGCACGTCGAGAGAGCCCGACGCGGTCCTTTCGGTGGTACGGTTCAGCCCAACTCAACCGATACCTGAAAGACACCGCTCATGCTGCTCGACGCCTCGCTCTCCCAACTCGTTCTGGTCGACTACCAGGCGCGGCTGATGCCGGCGATCTTCGAGGGCGAGGCCGTCGCGCAGAACGCAGTGCGCCTCGGCAAGATGGCGCACCTGTTCCAGGTGCCGGTGTTCGGCACCGAGCACAACCCCTCCAGCCTTGGCGAAAACCTGCCCGACGTCCGCGCGCTGTGCCAGCGCACCCTGTCGAAGATGCATTTCAGCGGCGTGGAGGAAGGCCTCGGCGAGTGGCTGCGCGTGCCGGCCAAGGCGCCGCAGGGCAATGCGCGCAGCCTGCCCAAGCATCTGCAAAAGCCCGCCGCCGCGGCCGAGGAGCGCAACAGCATCGTGATCGCCGGCTGCGAAGCCCATGTCTGCCTGCTGCAGACCGCGCTCGACCTGCTGGAAGACGAGTTTGAAGTCTGGGTCGTGACCGATGCCTGCGGTTCGCGCACCGAGCGCAACCGCGACGCGGCCTTCGACCGGCTGGCGGGTGCCGGTGCCGAACTCGTGACGACCGAGATGGTCGGTTTCGAGTGGCTGCGCACGGCGGAACACCCCGCGTTTCCTGAATTGCTTTCGCTCGTCCGGTAACCGCATCTGCGGCGGGAGGAAGGGCTCGGCCGGATTGTTCCGGCCGTCAGCTTGCTGCAAGATCGGCCTCCATAATTATGAATTCAGTTTTGGTGGTGCTGCCAGACCCGAATGAATAACAGGAGACA
>Ga0207655_1002785_pt1 | contig 13593 bp, 12 predicted proteins | sample KBSM44metaG_FD_184398 | JGI IMG/M metagenome (GOLD analysis project Ga0207655, IMG submission 184398) | Miscanthus rhizosphere microbial communities from Kellogg Biological Station, Michigan, USA - KBS M4-4 metaG (SPAdes) (version 2) | ecosystem: Host-associated > Plants > Roots > Rhizosphere >...
AGGACCAGCGCATGCGCCGCATGCCTGCCGGCCATCGACGGTGCGAGCCGCCCGAAGTGGTCGAACACGACGGGCACGGGCAGGTCCTCCAGCACATCGGCGAGCTGCACCAGCAGATCCGCCGGCGCGAGCAGCTGCAGGTGCCAGCCCAGCGGCGCGATGCGCCTTGCCAGCGGTGCGATCTGCGCGGCGGAGTTCACGACGCCGAGCGAGAGATTGAGCCGGATGCCGCGCACGCCGCAGTCGTGCAGCGAGCGCAGTTCGCCGTCGCCGGTGCTCTCGTCGATGACTGCCACGCCGCGCGCCTGCGCACCGAAGGCAGCGAGCGCATCGCGCAGGGGGCGGTTGTCGGTGCCGTAGGTGGAGGGCGTCACGAACACCACGCGTTCGGTGCCGGTGCGCTGCTGCAGTCGGCGGTAGTCATGCGCGGTGGCGTCCGGCGGCGTCAGTTTGGCGCCCGGTGCCGGCGGATAGCGCGAGTCGTACAGGTGCACGTGGCAGTCGCAGGCACCGGGCGGAACGTCGACCGGCGTGCGTCCGTGCCCGGCCGAGAAGGGCGCAATGGAGCCGGACATGCCGCGTCAGTCGAGCCGGACGCCCGAGGCCTTCACGATCGCGCCCCAGCGCACGCCGTCGGTGCGGATCAGCGAGGCGAACTTCTCCGGCGGGCCGGACAGCACCTCTGCGCCCTGCGCCGCGAGCTTCTTCTGCACGTCGGGCGTCGCGAGGGCCTTGTTGAAGGCTGCGTTGAGCTTTGCGATCGCGTCCTTCGGCATCGCCGCGGGGCCCGCCACGCCGAACCAGGTGACGGCCTCGAAGTCCTTGTAGCCGGCCTCGACCATGGTGGGCACGTCGGGCAGGTCGCGGTTGCGCTGCAGCGAGGTCACGGCCAGCGCGCGCAGCTGTCCGCTCTTGATCTGCGCGATGAGCGTCGGCACCGACGACACGTAGAGCTGTATCTGCCCGCCGACCAGGTCGGTCATGCCCTGCGATGCGCCCTTGTAGGGCACGTGCGTGAGCTGGATGCCGGCGACCTTCTGGAACTGCTCGGTCGCGAGGTGGGCCACGGTGCCGTTGCCCGAACTCGCGTAGTTGAGCGCGGTGGGCTTGGCCTTCGCGGCGGCGACCACGTCGGCGAGCTTCTTGTAGGGCGAGGCGGAAGACACGACCACCACCAGCGGCGCCGATGCGACCAGGCCCACTGCCGCGAGATCCTTCACCGGGTCGTAGGGCAGCTTGGTGTAGAGCGACGGGTTGATCGCGAGGTTGCTGGTCTGGCCCAGCACCAGCGTGTAGCCGTCGGGGCTGGCCTTGGCTGCCGCGTCGACGCCGATGTTCCCGCCTTCGGAGGTCGCGACCTTGTTCGCCACCTCGCGGGCGATGATGTCCGTGCCGCCGCCCGGCGGGAAGGGCACGATGAGCTTGATCGGGCGCGCCGGATAGGCCTGCGCCGCCGCAATGCCCGAGGCGAGAAGAAGGGCGAGGCCGAGGGCCGCGCGGCGATGGATGGAGCCGTGGCTCGAGGTGCGCATTGATCTGTCTCCGAATCGTTCGTTGGGCGCCGGCAGGCCGTCCTGCGAGGCGTGAAGCGACTTTAGGTTTGCGTTCCATTCCATACAATGGTGGTCCACTGAACGGACCATGGACCACTGTGTGAAACAAACTCCAAGAGCCAGATCCACGCGGAAGGATGTGATCGAGATGCCGCGCGAAGCAGACGCCGAGGCCGCGGGCGGAGTCACCGCGGTCACCCGCGCGCTGCAGTTGCTCGATGCCTTCGGCATGCAGGACGAGCACCTCTCGCTGGCCGAACTCACCCGGCGCAGCCAGATGCACAAGACCACCGCGCTGCGCCTGCTGCGCACGCTGGCGCTTGCGGGCTACGTGGTGCAGCGCGACGACGGCGGCTGGAGGCTGGGACCCGCGGCCGGCTGGCTCGGGGCTCGCTACCAGGCGAGCTTCGACGCCAACAACGTCGTGGAGCCGATGCTGCTCGCGCTTTCGCAGGCAACGGGCGAGAGCGCCGCGTTCTATGTCCGCGAGGGAAATTCCAGGACCTGCCTTGCGCGCGTGGAAGGGCCGCAGCCCATCCGGCATCACGCACGCATGGGCGCGATGCTCCCGCTGGACCTGGGCTCACCGGGGCGCGTGATCCTCGCGTTCTCCGGCGAGCCCGGAAAGCTCTACGAGGACATCCGCAAGAAGGGCTACCACTACTCCATTGGCGAGCGCGAGAAGAACGTGGCGACGGTGTCGGCACCTGTGTTCGGGCTGCGCTGGGCGCTGCTGGGGTCGGTGTGCATCTCGGGTCCCTCGGACCGGCTGCCCAAGGCCAAGCTGATCGGGCATGCCAAGACGATCATGAAGGCCGCCAACGAGCTCTCCTATGCGCTTGCGGGCAGGCCCACCGCACAGACGCCCGCTGTCGTTTCGACCTGGCACCCCTGATGGGGCGGAGCCTATGAGCTCTCCCGCTGCTCGATGTGGAACGGAATCAGCACCGTCTCCGCAGGCGGTCGCTGCCCTTCGCGCGTGCCGTCGATCACGCGCAGCAGCAGCTCTCCGGCCGCCTTGCCGATGCCCACGCAATCCACTGCCACGGTGGTGATGCGCGGGTGGCAGGCGCGTGCCACCTCGAAGTCGCCGAAGCCCGCGATCGCGATGCGGCCGGGCACTTCCCAGCCGCGGCGCTGGCATTCCATCAGCGCGCCGAAGGCCGAGAGGTCGGACACGCAGATCACCGCATCCACGTCGGGCCATTGCCGGATCAGCTGCGCCACCGCCTCGCCGCCTTGCGCCATCGAAATGGGCGGCTGGCCGAAGCTGATGACGTGGCCGTCGGGCAGACCCAGTTCGCGGATCGCCTGCGCATAGCCGCGCTGGCGGTCGGCGCCGCGCGTGTCGCGGTTCGAGGTGCCGCCGATGAAGGCGATGCGCCGGTAGCCTTTGCCGTGCAGATGCCGCACCATCGAGGCCGCGGCCTCTGCGTTCGAGAAGCCGACCGTGTGCTCGATGGGCGTGGCGGGCAGGTCCCAGGTCTCGACCACTGGCACACCGGCGGCCTGCAGCATCGCGCGTGCGGCGGGCGTGTGCGAGCCGCCCGTGAGGATCACGCCCTCTGGCCGGCGCGCGAGCATGGCGCGCAGCAGGCGCTCTTCGGTTTCCACGCGGTAGTCGGTGTAGCCCAGCAGCACCTGGAGGCCGCGCGCTTCGACGGCCGCGGTGATGCCCTGCGCGGTTTCCGAAAAGTTGGAGTTGTTGAGCGAGGGGATCAGCACCGCGATGAAGCCCGAGCGCTTGCTGGAGAAGGTGCGCGCCGTCTGGTCGATGACGTAGCCCATTTCCTCGCAGGCCTGCAGGATGCGCTGGCGCAGCGCCTCGGAGGTCACGCGGTCGCTGCTCGCGCCCCGGTTGAGCGCGCGCGACACCGTCATCTTCGATACGCCGACGCGCGCGGCCACGTCGGCCATCGTCGCAGGACGGGCGAGGGGGGCGGTGGTGGCTTTGTTTGAGGGCAAGGGCTTCTTCTTTCTCTCTCTCGGAAATGCGGGTTCGAGGATATGCGACACAGCATCTGATACCGATAACCTTTGATTCGCCGAGTTTGATGCATAAAGAATACAGCGAATTACGATTTCATAAGAATGAAAGATGGCGAAATAGGCGTACGGGAAAGACCTAGGTTACCGGTATCTTTTCGAGTGCACACTGCGAACCCCAACTTCAGGGACCAGCGCTGTGGCCATGACCATCGAAGTCTTCGACTCCCGTTTTGCCTCCGTCGCCCGCGATGCCGGCCCGCTCGAATGCCTGTGCACCGGCGCTGCCTGGAGCGAAGGCCCGGTGTGGATGCGCGAAGACGGCGCGGTGCTGTGGAGCGACATCCCCAACAACCGCATGCTGCGCTGGCATGCCGAGGCCGGCATGAGCGTGTGGCGCGAGGGCGTGGAGTTCACCAACGGCCACACGCGCGAAGCCGATGGCTCCCTGCTGCACTGCTCGCACGGCCGGCGTGCCATCGTGCGCACGCGCTTCGGCTCGGGGCTGCTGCCTCTGAACGACGAGGTCGTGGTCGACCGCTACCAGGGCCGCCGCCTCAACTCGCCCAACGACATCGTCGTGAAGCGCGACGGCAGCATCTGGTTCACCGATCCGCCGTACGGCATCGTGTCCGACCATGAGGGGCACAAGGCACAAAGCGAGTTGGGCCGCAACCACGTGTTCCGCTTCGATCCCGCGAGCGGCGCGCTGCGCTCGGTGAGCGACTTCATCGAGGAGCCCAACGGCCTGGCCTTCTCGCCCGACGAAAGCCTGCTCTACGTGAGCGACACGTCGGCCGCGTTGCGCACCGACGGTTCGGGGCACCACCACATCGTCGCCTTCGACGTGATCGGCGGGCAGGACCTCGGCAACCCGCGCGTGTTCGCGGTCGTGGAGCCGGGGCTCGCGGACGGCTTTCGCGTCGACGTGCACGGCTTCGTCTACACGAGCAGCGCCGACAGCGTGCAGGTCTACCACCCCGACGGCACGCGCATGGCGCGCATCGCGGTGCCGGAGAAGGTGGGCAACCTGACCTTTGGCGGCAGCGACGGCAACGAGCTGTACGTGTGCGCCTCGACCTCGCTCTACCGCATCCGCCTGAACACCCGCGGGGCGGCCGGCGCATGAGCACCGCTTCTCCACTGCTGCAGTTCCAGTCGATCAGCAAGCGCTTCGGCGGCACGCAGGCCGTCGACAGCGTCACGCTCGACGTGCGCGCCGGAGAAATCCTCGCGCTGCTCGGCGAGAACGGCGCGGGCAAGTCGACGCTCATCAAGCTGCTCGCCGGCATCCATCCCGCCGACCAGGGCGAGATTCTTTTCGACGGCAAGCCGCAGGCCGACTGGCGGCGCAGCGACCGGCGCGAGCAGCCGGTCGCTTTCATCCACCAGGACCTCGGCCTCATTGAATGGATGACGGTCGCCGAGAACGTGGGCCTGGGCACCGGCTACCCGCGCCGCTTCGGCCTCATCGACTGGAAGGCCGCGAACGACACGGCGCGCCGCGTGATGGCGCGCGTGGGCTGCGACATCGACCCCGGCCGCCGCGTGTTCTCTCTTACGCGCGCCGAGAAATCGCTGCTCGCCATCGGCCGCGCGCTCGAAGTAAAGGCGCGGCTGCTGGTGCTCGACGAGCCCTCGGCCAGCCTGCCGATGAGCGACGTGGAGCGCATGTTCGGCGTGCTGCGCGAACTGCGCCGCCAGGGCATGGCGATGCTGTACGTGTCGCACCGGCTCGACGAGGTGATGGCGATTTCAGACCGCGCGGCCGTGATGCGCGACGGCAAGCTGGTGGCCGTGAAGACCACGACGCAGACGAACGAAGGCGAGCTCGTCGGGCTCATCGTGGGCAAGGCGCTGTCGGCTTCGGTGCAGAAGGCGAAGGCTCCGGCGCGGCGCGAGCCCGTGCTGCAGCTCGACGGTGCGGCCAGCGGCAACGCCGGCCCGCTGAGCTTGGCGGTGCACCGCGGCGAGGTGCTGGGCCTCGTCGGCCTGCGCGGTGCGGGCCACGAGGCCATCAGCCGCGCGATCTTCGGCCGCGAGCCGTTGTCGGCCGGCCGCATGCAGCTGCTCGGCAATGCATGCGATTTCACTTGCCCGGCCGACGCCATTCGAGCGGGCGTGGCCTACGTGGCGGGTGAACGCCTCGAGGAAAACCTCGCCGGCTCGATGACCGTGCTCGAGAATCTCTTCCCCAACGCGGCGCTGCACGGCGACCGCGGCCTGGCCTTCGACCGCCCGCGCCGCGAGAACGGCCACGCGCTCTCGCTCATCCAGCGCTTCGACATCAACCCACCCGCGCCTTCGGCCGAAGTGCAGCAGCTCTCCGGCGGCAACCAGCAGAAGGTGGTGCTGGCGCGCTGGTTCCATCTCGACAAGCCGCTGGTGGTGCTCGAGGAGCCCACCGCCGGCGTGGACGTCGGCGCCAAGCGGCAGATCTACGGCGTGCTGCGCGAGCGCGCCGAGGCCGGCACGGCGCTGGTCGTCGTCTCCACCGACTTCGAGGAAATCGCGACCGTGTGCACGCGCGTGCTCGTGTTCCGCGACGGCCTGATCGCCGCCGAACTCACGGGCGAGGCGATCACGGTTGAAAGACTCCTGGCATTGGCAGCAGGCGCGGCAACGCGCGAGGAAATATCAGCATGAGCAGTTCGATCAAGTCCACGGCGCTGGAGCCCGACAAGTCCCTCGACGGCGAGGCCATCTCCCTCGCGCAGGGCATCGGCCGCGCGATGCCGGTCTACGGGCTGGTGGTGCTGATGGTGGCGCTGGCGCTGCTGTTCTCGCTGCTGCTGCCCGACACCTTCCCGACGCTGTTCAACCTGCGCGCGATCCTGGCCGACAAGTCGGTGATCGCGCTGCTGGCGCTGGCCGCGACCATCCCGATGATCACCGGCAAGATCGATCTCACGGTGGGCTACGGCATCGTGCTGTGGCACATCCTCGCGATCAGCCTGCAGACGCAGCTCGGCCTGCCGTGGCCGGCGGCAGTGCTCGTCGTGCTGCTGTGCGCTGCGCTGTTCGGCGTGCTCAACGGGCTCTTGGTCGAGCTCGCGCAGATCGATTCGTTCATCGCCACGCTGGGCACCGGCACCGTGATCTACGCGGTGGCCATGTGGCACAGCGGCGGTCGGCAGGTGGTGGGCGAACTGCCCGATGGTTTCGTCGGCATCGCGGGTGGCAGCCTGCTGGGGCTGCCGGTGGGCGCGTTCTATGTGCTGGTGGTGAGTGTCACGCTGTGGATCGTCACCGAATTCACGCCGCTGGGCCGCGCGCTGTACGTGATCGGCGCGAACCCGAAGGCGGCGCAGCTCAACGGCATTTCGGTGCGCAGGCATGTGATGGGCGCGTTCGTCGCGTCGGGGCTGCTGTCGGGCTTCGCGGGCGTGCTGCTCGCATCGCGGCTGCAGATCGGGCAGGCGAGCGTGGGGCTCGAATTCCTGCTGCCGGCGCTGGTCGGCGCCTTCCTCGGCTCCACCACCATCCGGCCCGGCCGCGTGAACGTGTGGGGCACGCTGGTCGGCGTGGCCATTCTTGCCATCGGCATCTCGGGCATCCAGCAGTTCGGCGGCGCCTTCTATGTGGAGCCGCTGTTCAACGGCCTGACGCTGCTGGTGTCCATCGGCATCGCGGGCTGGGCGCAGCAGCGGCGCAACCGCTCGATCAAGCGGCGCATCGCCGAGCGCCAGCTCGACCACGTGCAGTCCGTTCCCATCACAACCACCGGAGACAAAGCATGAAGAAGAGTGTTCACGCACGCGCGGCCGCCGCCGTGCTGGCCCTGTGCGCCGCCACGCTGGCGCACAAAGCGATGGCCGACGACTTTCTCGCAGCGGCGAAACAGAAGGTCGAGGTCGCGACCATGACCAAGGAGAAATGGGACGGCCCCACCGCCGGCCCGAAGGCCGCCGCCGGCAAGACCATCGTCTTCGTCGCGGGCGACATGAAGAACGGCGGCATCGTCGGTGTCAGCAAGGGTGTGGAAGAAGCGGCACGCGCCATCGGCTGGACGGTGCGCGTCATCGACGGGCAGGGCACTGTGAGCGGCCGCACCGCCGCGCTCAACCAGGCGTTGGCCGTCAAGCCGGCCGGCATCGTGGTCGGCGGCTTCGACACCACCGAGCAGAAGGCCGCGTTCTCGGGCGCGGCCAAGTCGGGCATTCCGCTGGTCGGCTGGCACTCGGGCGAGCAGCCTGGCCCCAACGAGAAGGCGGGCCTCTTCGCCAACGTGACCACGGTGACCGACGACGTGGCCGACGTCGCCGCCTCGTGGGTGGTGGCCGATTCGAACGGCAAGGCCGGCGTGGTGATCTTCACCGACTCGCAGTACGCGATTGCGCTCTACAAGGCGCGCGCCATGGAGGCCGTCATCAAGAAGTGCGGCGGCTGCACCGTGCTGAGCTTCGAGGACAGCCCGATCGCCGAAAGCTCCACCCGCATGCCGCAGCTGACCACCTCGCTGCTGCAGCGCTTCGGCGACAAGTGGACGCACTCACTGGCCATCAACGACCTGTATTTCGACTTCATGGGCCCGTCGCTCACCGCGGCCGGCAAGAAGGGCGACGGCAACCCGAAGGCGGTGTCGGCCGGCGACGGCTCCGAGGCCGCGTACCAGCGCATCCGCACGCAGCGCTTCCAGGCCGGCACCGTGCCCGAGCCGCTGAACATGCAGGGCTGGCAGATCGTCGACGAACTCAACCGCGCCTTCGCCAAGGAGAAGTGGTCGGGCTACGTGCCCAGGGTGCACCTCGTGACCGTGGGCAACGTGGGCAAGGACGGCGGGCCGAAGAATGTGTTCGATCCGGACAACGGGTATCGCGACAAGTACAAGGCCGTGTGGGGCAAGTAGGGCGCGTCGCTCGATGTCTTCCGCCTGAGCGCGAAGGCGCTCAGAGCCAGTTGCCGCTCTGCGGCATCTGCACCTTCTCGGCCGGGTCGCTGCCCGTGACGAACGAGCCGATGAAGATGCTCAGCAGCGAGATGAAGATGCTCGCGAACAGCGCGGTCCAGAAGCCCGACACCCGGAAGCCTTTCACCAGCGCGGCTACCAGCAGGATCATCAGCGCGTTGATGACCAGCAGGAAGAGCCCGAAGGTCACCAGCGTCAGCGGCAGCGTGAGCACGATCAGCAGCGGCTTGACGATCGCGTTGGCCAGGCCCAGCAGCAGCGCCGAGACCACCAGCGCGCCGGTGCTGTCGAACTTGAGCCCGCGAAAGAGGTGGCTGGCCACCCACAGAGAGAGGGCGGTGATGGCCCAGTGGATGAGGAAGGGGGTCAGGTTGTTCAGCATGGGGTTCGGGTTGCACAAGCAGATGCCATGTTAGCCGGGGTGCCTGTGCCCACCCCGCCCGCCGGCAGGGCATGAATCCTTCCTGCTTAAGGTCCGGATCGGCGGGCGCCGTTTTCGAAGGTTACCTGGTGAAACGATGTTGGGCGGCCCGTTAAGATCCCCGGTCTTATGGCCAATGCGTCGATCGCCAGCATGACCCCCGCCCCGGCTTCGGCCGACGAAGCCGAATCATGGGTGCGCGGCGAACTCATTCGCAGCCTCATGCGCTCTGCGAAGGGCTCGTATTTCGTTTCGGGTGCGCTGATGCCGGCAATGGTCGGCCTGAGCTGGGCCTACGTGCCCCGCTGGGAACTGCTGACCTGGCTGGTGGCAGGCTTGCTCGCCACCGCCTGCCGCGCCTGGGGCGCACAGGTCTACGCGGTGCGCTATGCCGGGCGCAGTGCGGCGGCGCAGCAGCAGTTCACGGAACGCTATGGCTTCGTCTGGAGCACCAGCGCGGTGGTGTGGGGCCTCTCGGTGCTGCTGTTCTTCGAGCGCACGCCGCAAGTCAACCAGTTCATGAGCTGGCTCATCGTGGCCGGCGTGGGCACCTTTCCGCTCAACGGGCTGGCGCTGCATCCGCCGCTGCTCAAGCGCTACGTCAACACGCTGTTCATCACGATGCTGGGCGCGGTGTTGCTGCGCCTGGCCTCGATCACCCTGCAGCATCCGCAGTTCCAGTTCGGCTACCTGATGCCGGTGCTGCCGGTGCTGCACTGGTTCCTGCTGCTGCGGGCGGGGCGGCACATTCACGAGACGGCGCGCAACAGCCTGGAGCTGCTGTTCCATAACCATATCCTGATCAAGTCGCTGACCCAGCAGCGGCAGGCGGCGGTATCGGCCGTGGCCATGAAGAACCGCTTCCTGGCCAGCGCTGCGCACGACATGCGCCAGCCGGTGCTGGCACTTTCGTTGTACGCAGACTGGCTGCGCAACGAGCCTGAACTGGTGCTGGAGCTCGCGCCCAAGATCGTGCGCGCCACGCACGCAGTGAATGCACTGTTCGACTCGATGTTCGACCTGGCGCGCATCGATTCGGGCCAGGTGCGCCTGCACGTCGAGCGGGTCGACATGTCCGAGCTGCTGCACGACCTCGAACTGCAATACCGCCCGGTAGCCGAGAGCCGCGGACTGGACTTCCGCGTGCACGCGTGCGAGGGCTCGTTCCTGACCGACCCGATCCGCGTGCGCCGCATGATCGGCAACCTGCTGGCCAACGCGATCAAGTACACGACGGAAGGCGGCGTGCTGCTGGCCGCGCGGCAGACGCGCGACGGCCTGCGCGTGGAGGTGTGGGACACCGGCATCGGCATCGCGCCCGAGCATCTGCGCGACGTGTTCCTTGAGTTCTACAAGGTGGCGGACCATGCCGGCACCTCCGACGGCTTCGGCCTCGGGCTGGCCATCGTTGCGCGGCTGTCGCACGTGCTGGGCCACCCTGTCAGCGTGCGTTCGCGCCTGGGCCGCGGCAGCGTGTTCCGGGTGGCGCTGCACGACGCCGACGAGGCGGTGGCGCAGGCGCGGGTGAGTGCGTCGGGTGGTTGAGCAATCGTCCTCATGTGCTCTTGCGCCGCCCATAAAAAAACCGCGCTGATGCGCGGTTTTTCATTTCCAGAAACCCCGAGGGGGTTAACCAGATAGCAAACCGTTCGTGCGCGCGTAGTGCAGCGCCTGCGTACGGCTCTTCACGCCCAGCCTGCGGAACAGGCGCCACAGGTGCACCTTCACCGTGTGCTCGCTGATCTCCAGGTCGGTGGCGATGTCGCGGTTGCTCATGCCCTTGTCGAGCATGGCGATCAGCTGCGTCTGCCGCTTCGAGAGCTTGCCGCTGTTGGCGGCCGGCATCTCGTCGGCTTCGTCTTCCGAGCCTGCCATCAGCAGGCCGCGCAACGCCGCAGCCAGCTCGTTGGAGCTGGCCGACTTCTCGATGTAGGTGTCGGCGCCGGCCTCGATGCAGGCGTCCTCCATGTCCGCGGACGGCGCTGCCGAATACACGGCGATCGGCACGTTCGGATAGACCTGCTTGACCGCGATCACGCCCGACACGCCATTGGTGTCCGGGAGCTTCAGGTCCAGGCAGAAGAGGGTCGGCGCGCCACGCTGCTGCACAGAGCCCGCGAGCTTGTCGAGGCGCTCGAGCTCGACGATGTTCTCGGCCGGGCGCAAGCGCCGCAAGACCATCACGATCGCGTCGCGCATCAGGGGGTGGTCGTCGATGACATAAATGCTCATGTTTTCTTCCTTTGTGATCGCACCGTCTTCTCTCGTCCTGCTCACCGGCAGGTAAGCCGATGGGTTTGCCGGATCAACTCCCGCTGGTCGTGGGTGTTGCCTCCGCCAGTGCCTCAAGCGCCTCGGTGACGGCGCGTGTTTCTTCTGTTCCGATGGGGTCCAGCTGGCCGGCCAGCGCGGCCAGCGCTTCGCCGCGCTGCGTCTGCAAGAGCGCGATGGTACGGCCCGCTTCCTGCGGCGATGCGAATCCACGGCTCTGCAGCAGGGTTTCGCCGCGCGCATCCAACAGCTTGAAATAGAACAGCCCGTCCGCCTTCTCGCGGTACTGCTTGAAACTGGGTTTCGCGACCTTGGCCGCCCGGGCTTGCCCGGCGTCCTTGCCGGCCGCGAGATTGCGCAGGCCGACCGCATGGCGCAGGCTGGCCATGAAGGGCTTCGACAGGGCCTGCGCCTTCGCGGCGCCGGAGAGCAGGATGCGCTCGATTTGGGCCGGGTCGTTCATGAGCGCGTCGTAGCGTGCGCGCAGCGGCGCCACTTCCTGGTCGATGCGCTCGAACAGCAACTGCTTGGCGTCGCCCCAGCCGATGCCGTCGGCGTACGCCTTGCGCAGCGTCTCGGTTTCCTCGGCGCTGGCGAAGGCCTGGTAGATCTGGAACAGTGCCGAGCCTTCGGTGTCCTTGGGCTCGCCGGGCGCGCGCGAGTCGGTCACGATGCTGGCAATCTGCTTTTGCAGCTGCGCGCGCGGCGCGAACAGCGGGATCGTGTTGCCGTAGCTCTTGCTCATCTTGCGGCCGTCGAGGCCGGGCAGGGTGGCCACCGCGTCGTCGATCTCGGCTTCGGGCAGCGTGAAGTGCTCGCCGTACTGGTGGTTGAAGCGCTGCGCCATGTCGCGCGCCATCTCGATGTGCTGCACCTGGTCGCGGCCCACGGGCACCTTGTGGGCGTTGAACATCAGGATGTCGGCGCCCATGAGCACCGGGTACATGAAGAGGCCGGCCGTCACGTCGGCGTCGGGGTCCTCGCCCTTGGCCACGTTCTTGTCGAGCTGCGCCTTGTAGGCATGCGCGCGGTTGAGCACGCCCTTGCCGGTCACGCAGGTGAGGAACCAGGTCAGCTCGGGGATCTCGACGATGTCCGACTGGCGGTAGAAGGTGACGCGCTCGGGGTCGAGCCCGCAGGCCAGCCAGCTGGCGGCAATCTCGAGGGTGGAGCGCTGGATCAGCGCCGGCTCCTGCACCTTGATGAGCGCGTGGTAGTCGGCCAGGAAGAAGAAGCTCTGCACGCCGGGCGCGACGCTTTGCCGCACCGAGTGGCGGATCGAGCCGACGTAGTTGCCGAGGTGCGGCGTGCCCGAGGGCGTGATGCCGGTCAGGACGCGCAAGGAAGCTTTGGAAGACGAGGCCATTTGACGAAGAACTTAACGCAGCGGAGAAAGAAGGAGATTGATGAAGTCGTAGCCAAGGGTCATCAATGGCCGCATCCAGAAGGTGTCCAGGATTCTTGCAATGATCAATCCCATCACAATAAAGAAGCCAAAAGGTTCAATGCGGGCCAGGAAATTCTGTGCGGGCCCATTTGGCAGCAAGCCGGCGAGCACGCGCCCACCATCGAGCGGCGGTAGCGGGAACAGGTTCAAGGCGCACATGACGAGATTGACCCGGATGCCGGCTTCCGCCATCTCGCGAAAGAATTCCTCATCGATATCGAGAAGCTTGAGCGACGCCCAAACCAGCGTCCAAAGCAAGGCCTGAATGAAGTTCGACATCGGCCCGGCCAGCGCCACCCAGATCATGTCGCGCTTCGGATGGTGCAGCCGCCCGAAGTCGACCGGCACCGGCTTGGCATAGCCGAACAGGAAGGCGCCCGAGGTCGCGAAGTACAGCATCAACGGCATCAGGATGGTCCCGATGGGATCGATGTGTTTCATCGGGTTGAGGGTGACGCGTCCCATGACCTCGGCCGTGTTGTCGCCGAAATGGCGTGCCACATACCCGTGTGCCGCCTCGTGCACTGTGATCGCGAAGATCACCGGCAGCGCGTAGATCAGGATGGTCTGTATCAGGTTGGAATCCACTGGGCGATTGTGTCAGATGGGAGTGGTTATCAGCCCGATTTCAGAGGCCGAGCACGGCCAATGCACCGCGTCCCTGACGCACCACGACCGGGTCGTCGCCCGTGCCCATGGGCGTGAGGTCGACCACGGTGGTCGGCTGCGAAGGGCAGGCGCCGGCATCGATGACCGCGGCGATCTGCTTCTCAAAGCGCTCGCGGATGGTCTGCGCGTCGTTCAGCGCATCGGTCTCGCCGGGAGCGATCAGCGTGGTGGCCAGCAGCGGCGCGCCGTGCAGCGACAGCAGCTCCAGCAGCACCTTGTGGTCGGGCACGCGCAGGCCGATGGTCTTGCGCTGCGGATGGCTCACGCGGCGCGGCACTTCCTTGGTCGCTTCGAGCAGGAAGGTGTAGGGGCCGGGCGTGGCCGCCTTCAGCAGGCG
>Ga0207655_1002786_pt1 | contig 13591 bp, 8 predicted proteins | sample KBSM44metaG_FD_184398 | JGI IMG/M metagenome (GOLD analysis project Ga0207655, IMG submission 184398) | Miscanthus rhizosphere microbial communities from Kellogg Biological Station, Michigan, USA - KBS M4-4 metaG (SPAdes) (version 2) | ecosystem: Host-associated > Plants > Roots > Rhizosphere >...
AACAGGTGAATTTCGTGAGCCAGCCTACGCCAGCCGTGCGTACCTTCCAAGACTTGATCCTCGCCCTCCAGCAATACTGGGCCGAGCAAGGTTGTGTGGTACTTCAGCCCTACGATATGGAAGTAGGCGCCGGCACTTTCCACACCGCAACATTCCTGCGGGCCATCGGCCCGGAAACCTGGAACGCCGCTTATGTGCAGCCCAGTCGTCGCCCGACTGACGGCCGCTACGGCGAGAACCCGAACCGTTTGCAGCACTACTACCAGTTCCAGGTGGTGTTGAAGCCGAACCCGGACAACTTCCAGGAACTGTACCTGGGCTCGCTCAAGCATGTGGGCCTGGACCCACTGGTCCACGATATCCGTTTTGTTGAAGACAACTGGGAATCGCCGACCCTGGGCGCCTGGGGCCTGGGCTGGGAAGTCTGGCTCAACGGCATGGAAGTGACTCAGTTCACCTACTTCCAGCAAGCGGGCGGCATCGAGTGCTACCCGGTGACCGGCGAAATCACCTACGGCCTGGAACGCCTGGCCATGTACCTGCAGGGCGTGGACTCGGTCTACGACCTGGTGTGGGCAGATGGCCCGTTCGGCAAGGTCACCTACGGCGACGTGTTCCACCAGAACGAAGTGGAGCAGTCCACCTACAACTTCGAACACGCCAACGTCGACAAGCTGTTCGAACTGTTCGACTTCTATGAAAGCGAAGCCAAGCGCCTGATCGAACTGGACCAGCCGCTGCCGTTGCCAAGCTATGAAATGGTGTTGAAGGCCTCCCATACCTTCAACCTGCTGGACGCCCGCCGTGCCATCTCGGTAACCGCGCGCCAGCAATACATCCTGCGTGTGCGCACCCTGGCGCGTTCCGTCGCCCAAGCCTACCTGCTGGCTCGCGCCAAGCTGGGCTTCCCGATGGCTACCCCGGACCTGCGTGATGAAGTGTTGGCTAAGCTGGAGGCTGCACAATGAGTGCTCAAGATTTCCTGGTTGAACTGGGCACCGAAGAGCTGCCACCCAAGGCACTGAACACCCTGGCCGACGCGTTCCTGGCCGGTATCGAAAAAGGCCTGCAAACCGCTGGCCTCAAATTCGAAGCGAAAAAAGTCTACGCCGCGCCACGTCGCCTGGCGGTGTTGCTGACCGCGCTGGAAACCCAGCAACCGGACCGCAGCATCAACCTCGACGGCCCACCACGCCAGGCCGCTTTCGACGCCGAAGGCAACCCGACTCAAGCGGCACTGGGTTTCGCCAAGAAGTGTGGCGTCGAGCTGAGCGAGATCGACCAGAGCGGCCCGAAACTGCGGTTCAGCCAGGTCATCACCGGCAAGCCGACCGCGAGCCTGCTGCCGACCATCGTTGAAGACTCGTTGAACGACCTGCCGATCCCGAAGCGCATGCGCTGGGGTGCGCGCAAAGAAGAATTCGTGCGTCCGACCCAGTGGCTGGTGATGTTGCTCGGTGACCAGGTCATCGACTGCACCATTCTCGCCCAGAAAGCCGGTCGTGATTCTCGTGGTCACCGCTTCCACCACCCGCAAGCTGTACGCATCACTTCGCCGGCCAACTACGCCGCCGACCTGCGTGCTGCCTACGTGCTGGCCGACGCCAACGAGCGTCGCGAGCTGATCAGCAAGCGGACCGAAGAGCTGGCCCGCCTGCAGGAAGGCACCGCCATCGTGCCGCCAAACCTGCTGGATGAAGTGACCGCCCTGGTTGAATGGCCGGTGCCGCTGGTGTGCTCGTTCGAAGAACGTTTCCTCGACGTGCCGCAAGAAGCCCTGATCACCACCATGCAGGACAACCAGAAGTATTTCTGCCTGCTGGACGTGGATGGCAAGTTGCTGCCGCGCTTCATCACCGTGGCCAACATCGAGAGCAAGGACCCGCAGCAGATCATCGCCGGTAACGAGAAAGTCGTGCGCCCGCGCCTGACTGATGCCGAGTTCTTCTTCAAGCAAGACAAGAAGCAGAAGCTGGAAGACTTCAACCTGCGCCTGCAGAACGTGGTGTTCCAGGAAAAACTCGGCAGCGTCTACGACAAGGCCGTACGTGTTTCCAAGCTGGCCGCCTATATTGCGCCACGCATTGGCGGTGACGCTGCATGGGCTGCGCGTGCAGGCCTGCTGTCCAAATGCGACCTGGCCACCGAGATGGTCGGCGAGTTCCCGGAGATGCAAGGCGTTGCTGGCTACTACTACGCCCTCAACGACGGCGAGCCGGACGATGTGGCCCTGGCGCTGAACGAGCAGTACATGCCGCGTGGTGCTGGCGCTGAACTGCCAAGCACCTTGACCGGTGCAGCGGTGGCGATCGCTGACAAGCTGGATACGCTGGTGGGTATCTTCGGTATCGGTATGTTGCCAACCGGCAGCAAAGACCCGTATGCCCTGCGCCGTGCCGCCCTGGGTGTGCTGCGCATCCTGATCGACAAGAAGCTGGACCTCGACCTGACCCAGGCCGTGGTGTTCGCTGTGGGCCAGTTCGGCAACAAGGTCAAGCAAGCCGGCCTGGCCGAGCAGGTGCTGGAATTCGTGTTCGACCGCCTGCGTGCGCGTTATGAAGACGAAGGCGTGGACGTGTCGGTGTACCTGTCGGTACGTGCCCTGCAGCCGGGTTCGGCGCTGGACTTCGACCAACGCGTACAAGCCGTACAGGCCTTCCGCAAACTGCCGGAAGCCGATGCCCTGGCCGCTGTGAACAAGCGCGTGTCGAACCTGCTGAGCAAGGCCGAAGGCCTGGGCAACGCCGAAGTCGACCCTGGCCTGTTTGCCGATGCCAAGGAGTTCTCGCTGAACTCGGCCATCGCCAAGGCAGAAAACGCGGTGAAACCGCTGATCGCCGAACGCAACTACGCCGAAGCCTTGGCACGCCTGGCCACCTTGCGTGAGCCGGTGGATGCGTTCTTCGAAGCCGTGATGATCAACGCCGACGATGCCGGTGTGCGGAAAAACCGCTACGCCATGCTGGCGCGCCTGCGCGGCTTGTTCGTCAACATCGCTGACATTTCGACGCTGAGCTGACCATGTTGAAACTGCTGATTCTCGATCGGGACGGGGTGATCAATTACGACTCCGACGCTTACATCAAGTCGGTGGCGGAGTGGATCCCACTGCCCGGCTCGATCGAGGCCATCGCGCAGTTGAGCAAAGCCGGCTGGACGGTGGCCATCGCCACCAACCAGTCCGGCATCGCCCGTGGTTACTACGACATCGCCACCCTGGACGCCATGCATGCGCGCTTGCGCACGTTAGTGGCCGAGCAGGGCGGTGAGGTGGGGCTGGTCGTGTACTGCCCCCACGGGCCGGACGAGGGCTGCGATTGCCGCAAACCCAAGCCTGGCATGTTGAAAACCATTGCAGAACATTACAAGGTGCCACTGGCTGGGATATGGTTCGTCGGGGACAGCCTCGGTGACCTGGAGGCGGCCAAAGCCGTCGACTCTCAGCCAGTTTTGGTTAAGACCGGGAAAGGCGAAAAGACCCAGGCGAAAAACCTGCCGGTAGGCACCTTGATTTTTGACGATCTGGCGGCGGTTGCCGCAGAACTTATCAACAACTAGCCGCCCTCGACTTCCTGACCAAGGACTGTTCGGGAGTGCGCTTTTAACAGGCGGGCCGTGTCCCGCAACGGTAAATGCCGCCATGTCGATCTTGCAGGCCATCAGAACCTTTTTCTTTTACCTGCTGCTGGGCACCAGTTCGTTCCTCTGGTGCACCCTGAGCTTTTTTATTGCGCCCTTCCTGCCGTTCAAGGCGCGCTATCGCTTTATCAACGTCTATTGGTGCCGCTGCGCGTTGTGGCTGACCAAGGTGTTCCTGAACATCCGTTTCGAGGTCAAGGGGGCCGAAAACGTGCCGGACCAGCCCTGCGTGATTCTGTCGAACCACCAGAGCACCTGGGAGACGTTCTTTCTCTCGGCCTATTTCTCACCCCTGAGCCAGGTGCTCAAGCGTGAGCTGCTGTATGTGCCGTTCTTCGGCTGGGCCATGGCCATGCTGCGGCCAATCGCCATTGACCGTGACAACCCCAAGGCTGCTCTCAAGCACGTGGCCAAGAAGGGCGATGAGCTGCTCAAGGACAACGTTTGGGTACTGATCTTCCCGGAAGGTACGCGCGTTCCCTACGGCACCGTAGGCAAGTTCTCACGCGGCGGTACTGCTCTGGCAGTCAACGCCAACCTGCCGGTGTTGCCGATTGCGCACAACGCCGGCAAGTTCTGGCCAAAGACCGGTTGGGCCAAACGCGAGGGCACCATCACGGTGGTAATCGGCGAGCCGATGTACGCCGAAGGTGAAGGCCCGCGCGCCATTGCGGCACTGAATGACCGTGCCCAGGCGTGGAATGAAGCCCAGCAACGGGCCATGGGTTCGTTGCCGCCGGAGCCGGTTGTGGTCGAGACGCCGGCGGTTTGAGGATCTGTGGATAACCTGTGTACGATTTGTTGGCGAATTGGCTTTTTTGATTCATAACAGGCTGATTTACTTACATATTTCTCAACCTCATAAAATCGCGAAAAACGTGCATAAGTTTTTTCAGCATTAAAAAACCGGTCCTTGTGACCGGTTTTTTATGCACAGCAGAAAAGTACGTTTTTCAGTCATCCAGCAAGGGCAGTTGCAGGCTGAATGTCGTGCCTTTGCCCAGCTCACTTTTGCACTGAATGCGTCCGCCATGACGTTCCAGCACGGCCTTGACCATGGTCAGGCCCAACCCAAGCCCCTCGCTGCCCTGGGCCGAATCGAAGCGTCGGTATTGGCTGAACAGCTCCGGTAGATCCGCTGGCGCAATCCCCGGCCCCTGATCGCTGATGCGACACTCCAACCAGCCCTGCTCGCTGGCGTGGCTCAAGCGGACGGTGGTGCCGGATGCTGAATACTTGATCGCATTCTCCAGCACGTTGAACAACGCCCGGGTCAGCAGCGATTGGTCGGCCAGGATCATGCCCTCGTCGGCCTCATCCAGGTCGTGGACCAAATGAATACCCTTGAGCTGCGCGATGACCGCCACCTGGTCGAAGGCATCCATCACCAACATGGCGAACAGGGTTGGCTGGAACTGGTAACCGTCAGCCTCGGCCTTCGCCAACTGTACGAAAGATTCGGTGAGGCTCAAGGCACGTCGCACTTGTTGCTCGATCTGGGCGAACACCGGGGACTCGCCGTTGTGCACATCCAGCAGCGCAAGGATCGCAGAATGAGGTGCACGCAGGTCGTGAGACAGGAAACGCAACATGGTTTCCCGATGCTGCTGGGCGTTACGTTCTTTGCTCAGGTCTGTGAGGCTCAGCAGCCAGCCCAGGGCGACGTCACCGTCGGCCGGCAGCATGGGGGCCAGTTCCATGCGCAGGCTGCGTTGGTGGATGTCCCGGAACTCGACCAACTCCAGCGCGGACAGGGCAGGGCGCACGCCATTGTGCAGCGGCGGGTAGCCCAGGTCGGCCAGTTCTTCGAGCAGGTTTGCGGTGATCAGGTCATGGCCAAATACGTCGCGGGCAATGCGGTTGGCCAGCAGGATGTTGCCCTGAGGGTCGGTAATCAGCGTGGCTACCGGCAAGCATTCGAGGCCATCGGCCATGAAGCGCCGGGTGTCCCGCGTACGACTCACGGCTTGCTCCAGGGCAAAGATACGCGCCTGCAGTACATCGCCCTTGCTGGCGGGCGCTCGGCGGCGTTCTGGAAGCACTTTGGGCTCATTGTCGAGCCGGGCCAGTTCCCACCCGAAGTAGGCAAGGATCACGCTGAGACGGCGCCAGTTCCAGATCAGGTAACTGAGTAGCAGGCCAATCAAGCAGGCCGCAGGCGACCACCAGTGCCCCAGGCGCAGCAGCCCCCAAGCGCCCAGCAACGCGGCCGCCATGCAGCCCAAGGTCATCCACAGGGCGTAGCGGGGCCGGTAGAGCAACAAGCCCAGCAGCAACGCCACCAGTGACGTCGCCATCAACGCCGCCAGCCAGCCGGGAAGGTCAACGATGCTCCGGCCTTGAAGCAGACCGTTGAGGACGTTGGCCTGGATCTCCACGCCGGCTGTGGTGCCGACGGTGGAGGAAAGCGGGGTGACAAAACGGTCGCCCATTCCCGATGCCGTGGCCCCCACCAGAATCAGCCGGTCACGCAGTTGCTCAGCAGGCACCTCACCCCGTAAGACGCTGGCGTAGGACACACTCGGAAAGTGCGTGTGGGCACCAATGAACGGAATACGTATGGCGTGTTCACGGTGCCAGTGCGCACTGACCGGCTCCAGCGCCTCACCTGGCATCTCGTCCGCCTGGCCACTCAGCGTGTACGCCATCCACGCCAGTTGCGGCGTGGTGTCATCAGGCGGGCCTTCACGCATGTACAGGTTGCGAACCACGCCGTCACTGTCGGCCTCGACATTGATATGCCCTACGCCCTTGGCACATTTGAGCAGCGGCAGTATTTGTGCGCTGGGTTGGCTGTAGCGGGTGGCGTCTTCGCGCAATAGGGGCAGCAACACGTTACCGGCCTCGCACACTGATTGGGCAAGGCGCCGATCGTTGGCCGGCTCACCGGGTTCGCTGAAGATCACATCGAACAGGATGGCTGCCGGCTGTGCAGCACTCAGGCGGTCGATCAGGTCTGCGTGCAGGCTGCGCGGCCAAGGCCATCGGCCGAGGTCTTTCAAGCTCTTGTCATCAATGGTGACCAACATAATGCGCGGGTCTACCGGCAGCGGGGTGAGGCGGCGCAGGCTGTCATACAGCGGGTTGTTCAGCGCCAGTCCTGGGCTGAGCGACAGGTAAGCAGTGATAGGCAAGAGCAGCAAACCTATCCACAGCCACTCACGGACCAAACCGTGGAACAGGCGCTGGGCGTGGGTGGGTTGGCGTTTCTCGGCCTTTCGCCAGAGCATCATGGATTAGCCACCAGAGGCCTTGGCCTGCGTTGCGGGCGGATAGTAGAAGATGTCATAAACCCCGGTTATTCCCTCCAGGCCGTGTTCGTCGTAAGCCGACAATCGCACGTGATAGAACGATGCTTTGAGCCCAGTGAAGCTCATTTTTGGCTCGCTGGAAAAGTTTTCCTGCTTGATGTTCATAAAGGCTTGGTCGGTGGCGACTTGGGCGCGATAGCGCTGGGCGCCGGGTAAGGGCCGCACGTACAGCGTCCACACTGGTGCATCGCCTTTTTGACCGTCCTGACCCACTAACTTGGGCGCGGGCAGGAGCGTCACGGCGTTCAAATCACCCTGTTTCTTAAACAGCAGGCCTTGGCGTGCGCCGACTTTTACTTCGTCTTCATTAGGTTTTTTCCGGATGTCTCGGTTGGCCGCTACCTGCCCATCCAGCACCTCAAGCACCGATTGCTCGCCATCGTCCCGCACCCGAAAGTGCGTACCGCGCACGCCCAGCACACCAACGGGCGTCACGATCTGAAACCGGTCATGCTCACTGGGCCGCTTGATCACATAGGCCTCGGCCTGGCCTTGTTCCAGGATGACCTGGGGAATCGATTGCTTCTCGACCATATGCAAACGCACCTGCGAACTGGACGGCAGAACCACCCGGGATCCATCGCCCAGCAACAGGCTAACGAACGCCGACGCCGAGGTTTTCACACCTTCTTTCTCATCAATCGTCATGCCCTCCTGCAATAGGCGTAACTGTCCCTTGGTGTCTAGCTTCCAGGCTTCTCCTGTCAGGTGCTGCACAACGGCCGGTAACGGCTGAGCTCGACACAACCATTGGTCATCAACATAGGGGGGGCGCACCAAAGCAGAAGCACTGGCCGCCCCCACCACCAAACCCAGTAATGAGGGGATGACATAGCGCACTCGGTTAAGGGAAGAAGTCATGGTGCTCATCAAGGTTATGGGTTCCAGAAGGCATCTGACACCAACGCGCACAGGATGACGGCAGCGCATGTGTCGGCTGATCCTTTTCCTCAGGGGCAGGAGCCGGTATCTTTCCTACATCGGTTTTGAAGTCTTTCAGTAGGTTAAGGGCTCTTTGATATCAGCCTACCGAGGGATTCATAGGACCGTTGAGTCTGACCACAATTCTTCAGATTCAAAGGCCGGTAATTGAGCAGCCTAGCCCGAAGTTGGCCGCCGTATTTTTTCGTAGAAAGGACCCACCCATGCGTGTCGCAATACTGGATGACGAGCCCGCTGAATTGCGTCGGGTTGAACAGACACTGCGACAAATCCCCAGCACCACGGAACAGCCTTGGTCCCTGCATTTTTTTGAACGCGGTGAAGACCTGCTCCGCCAACTGCGCCGGGAAACATTTGACCTGCTGATACTCGATTGGCAGTTGCCCGATATCACCGGGATTGCTCTCTTGCGCTGGACTCGCGAACACATGGAATCGCCCCCTGCGGTGATCGTGCTGACGAGCCGTGATGCCGAGAGCGATATCGTCACCGCATTGAACAGCGGCGCCGATGACTACGTCAGCAAGCCCTTCCGTCCCAATGAATTGAAGGCCCGGGTCTCGGCCGTTTTGCGCCGCCACGGCCTGCAAAAAACCAACACTCATGAAGTGCAGAGCTTCAATGACCTGACCTTTGATGATGCTGAGTTGACCGTTACCCGTGCGGGCAAACCGATCAACCTGACCGAGCGAGAGTATCGACTCGCTAGCTGCTTGTTTGCCAACTTGGCTCGGCCGCTGTCTCGGGAATACTTGTATGAACGGTTTTGGACCCATGAAGAAATGGTCTCTTCACGGCCGCTGGACACTCATATTTACCGCCTGCGGAACAAGCTGGGGCTCACCGCAGATCGTGGATGGCAACTGCTGACCATCTACGGCTACGGGTATCGGTTGGAAAGCGTTTCTGCGACGACTCCTGGGTAAACGGGGATGTTCCACGTGGAGCATTTCAAAAATGCTCATTCAAACGACCAATAAAAAAGGCCAACGCTAAGCGTTGGCCTTTTTGTTTTGCCGGTTCGTCTGATCAGAAGTCCAGGTTGGAAACCGCCAATGCGTTGCTTTCGATGAAGTCACGGCGAGGTTCGACCGCATCACCCATCAGGGTGTTGAAGATCTGGTCTGCGCCAATGGCGTCTTCGATGGTCACGCGCAGCATGCGACGCTGACTTGGGTCCATGGTGGTTTCCCACAGTTGATCCGGGTTCATTTCACCCAGACCTTTGTATCGCTGGATGGTGTGGCGCTTGGTGCTTTCGGCCATCAGCCAGTCAAGGGCTTCCTTGAATTCCTTGACCTGCTTCTTGCGTTCGCCACGTTGGATGTAAGCGCCGTCGTCCAGCAGGGTGCTCAGTTGCGCGCCCAGGGTCACCACAGTTTTGTAGTCGTTGCTCCCAAAGAAGTCGCGGTTGAAGGTGACGTAGTTCGACAGGCCGTGGGAGATCAGTTCGACCTCTGGCAGCCATACGTTACGTTCACGGTCTTCACGCAGGCTGGCTTTGTACACCAGGCCAGACTTCTCGACGGTGCGCAGGCGTACTTCGTACTGGGCCAGCCAATCCTGCATTGCTGCATGATCGCCCAACTGTTCGAGGCTGACGGCCGGCAGGTAGATGAAGTGCTCGGTCAGCTCCTGCGGATACAGGCGCGACAGACGCTTGAGGGTCTTCATCACCATGCGGAAGTCGTTAACCAAGCGCTCCAGCGCCTCACCGGAAATCCCCGGGGCTTCATCGTTCAGGTGCAAGCTGGCATCTTCCAGGGCCGACTGCGTCATGTACTCTTCCATGGCGTCGTCGTCTTTGATGTATTGCTCTTGCTTACCCTTTTTGACTTTGTACAGCGGCGGCTGGGCGATGTAGATGTAGCCGCGTTCGATCAGCTCCGGCAACTGACGGAAGAAGAAGGTCAGCAGCAGGGTACGAATGTGCGAACCGTCGACGTCAGCATCGGTCATGATGATGATGTTGTGATAGCGCAGCTTGTCGATGTTGTACTCTTCGCGGCCGATACCGCAACCCAACGCCGTGATCAAGGTGCCAACCTCCTGGGAGGAAATCATCTTGTCGAAGCGCGCTTTCTCGACGTTGAGGATCTTACCCTTCAACGGCAGGATGGCCTGGGTGCGACGGTTACGACCCTGCTTGGCGGAACCGCCAGCAGAGTCACCTTCCACCAGGTACAGTTCGGAGAGGGCAGGGTCCTTCTCCTGGCAGTCGGCCAATTTGCCCGGCAGGCCAGCGATATCCAGCGCACCTTTACGGCGGGTCATCTCACGGGCTTTACGCGCCGCTTCACGAGCACGTGCCGCATCGATCATCTTGCCGACAACCAGCTTGGCTTCGTTCGGGTTCTCCAGCAGGAAGTCAGAGAAGTACTTACCCATCTCTTGTTCCACTGCGGTCTTCACTTCGGAAGACACCAGCTTGTCTTTGGTCTGGGAGCTGAACTTAGGGTCCGGTACTTTAACCGAGATAATCGCGGTCAGGCCTTCGCGGGCATCGTCACCGGTGGTGGCAACTTTATGCTTCTTGGCCAGGCCTTCGGCTTCAATGTAAGTGTTCAGGTTACGCGTCAGAGCGGAACGGAAACCCACCAGGTGAGTACCGCCATCGCGCTGCGGAATGTTGTTGGTGAAGCACAACAGGTTCTCGTTGAAGCTGTCGTTCCACTGCAGAGCGATTTCAACGCCGATGCCGTCTTCACGCTGGATGTTGAAGTGGAATACCTGGTTGACCGCAGTCTTGTTGGTGTTCAGGTATTCAACGAACGCACGCAGGCCACCTTCGTACTTGAACAGCTCTTCCTTACCGCTGCGCTCGTCCTTGAGAACGATACCTACGCCGGAGTTCAGGAAGGACAGCTCACGAATACGCTTGGCCAGGATGTCCCAGCTGAAATGGATATTCTTGAAGGTCTGGCTGGAGGCCTTGAAGTGAATCTGGGTACCGGTGGTTTCACTGTCGCCCACGATGGCCATCGGTGCTTGGGGCACACCGTGCACGTAGGTCTGTTCCCAGATCTTGCCGCTGCGGCGAACAGTCAACACCAGTTCTTCGGAGAGGGCGTTTACTACCGAAACACCTACACCGTGCAAACCGCCGGAAACTTTATAGGAGTTATCGTCGAACTTACCGCCGGCGTGGAGCACGGTCATGATGACCTCTGCCGCCGAAACGCCTTCTTCTTTGTGCACGTCTACCGGAATGCCACGACCGTTGTCGCGCACGGTGATGGACTCGTCCGGGTGGATGATGATGCTGATATCGTCGCAGTAACCGGCCAGAGCTTCGTCGATCGAGTTATCGACCACCTCGAACACCATGTGGTGCAGACCGCTACCATCATCGGTGTCGCCGATGTACATACCGGGACGTTTGCGTACGGCATCCAAACCTTTCAGCACTTTAATGCTGGTCGAGTCGTACGTGTTTTCTTCGCTCATGCCTTCACTCCCGATGGTCGTGGGTCTGGGTGATACGGCCCTGTTCCACGTGGAACAAAGCGACTGGCGTTTCCGTCTGCCAGCCTTCCCTCAATAATTCGTGGTCTACACAGGTGATAAACACCTGGCAGCGTAAGTCTTCCAACAAGCGGCATAACGCACGGCGGTGTTGCTCGTCGAGTTCTGACGGCAAGTCATCCACCAGATAAATACATTGACCGCGCCGAGCCTGGCTAACCAGGTGGCCCTGGGCAATACGCAGTGCACACACCACCAACTTCTGCTGGCCACGGGACAAGATATCCGCGGCATTGTGTGCGCCTAGTCTAAGGCGCAAGTCAGCCCGTTGGGGTCCGGCCTGGGTGTGGCCAATTTGCTGATCCCGTTGCAAGGACGTGGCGAGCACCGCACTCAGTTCACGCTCTTTGTCCCAACCACGGTAGTAGCTCAGCGTCAGCCCCTCGAGATCCAATAGCTCACTCAAGGTCTGCTCAAAGACTGGTTTCAAGGCTTTGATATAGGCGCGTCGGTATTCATCTATTTCATCGCTGGCCAGGCACAGTTCCCGGTCCCAGGCCGCTTGCGAAGCGGCGTCAAGTGTACCATGCCGCAGCCATGAGTTCCGCTGCCGCAGGGCCTTCTGCAGGCGCTGCCAAGTGGCCATGAAACGCGGTTCCACGTGGAACACTCCCCAATCGAGGAATTGTCTGCGGATTTTTGGTGCGCCTTCCAACAGGCGGAAGCTGTCGGGGTTGATCAACTGCAGCGGCAGGATTTCTGCTAACTGCGCCGCACTGCGCGCGTTTTGACCATCGATACGAATCTGAAACTCCCCGCCACGATCACGGGATATCCCCAGGGCGCTGTGCCCACCTTCAGCCAGTTCAACCTGGCCAAACACTGTGCACGCCAATTGTTCGTACTGAATCACCGGTAACAGGCGAGCACTGCGAAAGGAACGAGCAAGCCCCAGCAGGTGAATGGCTTCCAGCACGCTGGTTTTGCCACTGCCGTTGGCACCGTGGAGGATGTTGATGCGGGGGGAGGGGGAGAAGGTCACCGGGTGCAAATTGCGCACCGCGGTGACCGAGACGCGACTGAGGGACATCTAGCTTCTGCTGGGCATGATTACAGGCGCATCGGCATGACAACGTAAGCCGAGTCGTCGTTATCAGATTCTTGCACCAGGGCGCTGCTGTTGGAGTCGGACAAAATCAGGCGAACCTGTTCGGTGGTCATCACACCCAGCACGTCGAGCAAGTAGCTCACGTTGAAGCCGATTTCCAGTGAACCGCCGTTGTAGTCGACGCCCACTTCTTCTTCCGCTTCTTCCTGCTCCGGGTTGTTGGCCTGGATTTTCAACTGACCATTGGCCAGTTGCAGGCGGATACCCCGGTACTTCTCGTTCGACAGGATCGCAGTACGGCTGAACGCTTCACGCAGGGCTTGGCGATCACCGAGTACCAACTTGTCACCGCCTTTAGGCAGAACGCGCTCGTAGTCCGGGAACTTGCCGTCGACCAGCTTGGAAGTGAAGGTAAACTCGCCGGTGGTTGCGCGGATGTGGTGCTGGCCCAGCACGATGCTGACAATGCCTTCTGGTTCAGTGAGCAAGCGAGCCAGCTCCAGGATACCTTTACGCGGCACGATGACCTGGTGGCGGTCAGGCTGACCAATGTCAGCGCGCATCGAGCACATCGCCAGGCGGTGGCCGTCTGTAGCCACAGCGCGGATAATGCCTTCGGACACTTCCAGCAGCATGCCATTGAGGTAGTAACGCACGTCCTGCTGGGCCATCGCGAAGCTGGTGCGTTCGATCAAACGACGCAGCTTGCTTTGCTCCAGGCTGCACGTCAGCGAGCCTGGGCCTTCTTCCACCGTCGGGAAATCGTTGGCTGGCAGCGTGGACAAGGTGAAGCGGCTGCGACCGGCCTTGACGACCAATTTGGCTTCATCGACCTTGATGTCGATCAGCGCATCGTTCGGCAAGCTCTTGCAGATATCCATCAGCTTGCGCGCCGGTACGGTGATCTCGCCAGGTTCGGCGGGTTCTTCCAGCTGTACACGACCGACCAGCTCGACTTCCAAGTCGGTACCGGTCAGGGACAGTTGCTGGCCTTCGACCACCAGCAATACGTTGGAGAGCACCGGCAAGGTCTGTCGGCGCTCGACGACGCCTGCGACCAGTTGCAGGGGTTTCAACAGGGCTTCGCGTTGAATGGTGAAATGCATGGTCTAGTCCCTTGCCTTAA
>Ga0207655_1002788_pt1 | contig 13581 bp, 6 predicted proteins | sample KBSM44metaG_FD_184398 | JGI IMG/M metagenome (GOLD analysis project Ga0207655, IMG submission 184398) | Miscanthus rhizosphere microbial communities from Kellogg Biological Station, Michigan, USA - KBS M4-4 metaG (SPAdes) (version 2) | ecosystem: Host-associated > Plants > Roots > Rhizosphere >...
ACATTTCGGTTTGTCCGAAGCGGGTGCGCAAACCATTCGTCGTGCGCATGCCGTACAACCTGTCACTGCGCTGCAAAGCGAATACTCCATGTGGTGGCGCGAGCCTGAGCAGGAGATCCTGCCGTTACTGGAGGAACTGGGTATTGGTTTTGTGCCCTTCAGCCCATTAGGTAAAGGCTTCCTTACGGGCTCGATTAAGCCAGGAACCACTTTTGGGAAAGATGATTATCGCAGCACGGTGCCGCGTTTCGCCGAGCAGGCGATTGAAGCCAATGAAAAGCTGGTCTCATTGCTGGGTGAACTGGCGGCAGAGAAAGGCGTGACGTCTGCGCAAATCGCGCTGGCATGGCTGCTGGCACAAAAGCCGTGGATTGTTCCTATCCCTGGTACCACGAAACTGCACCGGCTGGAGGAAAACCTGGGGGCCGCCGACATCATTCTTTCACAGGATGACTCACGGCAGATAACCCAGGCGCTTGAAACCATTAAAATCGTCGGCGAACGTTACTCTCCTGAGCACCAGGCCCGCGTAGGCCGTTAATATCCGGACGGGTCCGCTGAGATTGGCGGACCCGTTATTCCTGATAGCGAAGTGCATCGATCATCAGCGCAAAAGCGGGCGGATGCTGCTTACGGCTCGGGTAGTAGAGGTAATATCCGGGGAAAGATGGGCACCAGTCCTGCAAAACCTGAATAAGCTCTCCTGACTTTATATAATCCTGCACTCTGTCTTCAGGTATACAGGCGATGCCAAAACCGGATAACGCCGCATCAATTCTTTCCGCCTGCAGGTTAAACGTTACCTGCCCCTCCACTCTGACCCGTAACGGTTTCCCTTCCTTCTCAAACTCCCAGTGGTAAAGCCCACCGGCTGTCGGCAGGCGCATATTGATGCACCGGTGATTTTGTAGCTCGTGCGGCGTTTCAGGTGCAGGATTTGCAGCGAAATAAGACGGCGAGCCAACCACGGCCATTCTCATGTCCGGGCCAATTCTTACCGCAATCATGTCCTTATCCACGCTTTCGCCCAGGCGGATCCCGGCATCAAAACGCCCCTCAACAATATCGACAAAGCCGTTATCCACCACCAGTTCGAGATTGATTTCCGGGTATTCCCGCAGAAAAGGTTTTAGCTTCGGCCATACCAGACTTCGCGCGGCATGCTCCCCGGCAGATAAACGGATATTGCCGGAGGCGGTGCCGTTCAGTTGAACAAGCGATTCCAGTTCCTGTTCAAGATCGGCAATGCGAGGTTCAAGGCAGGCAATAATTCGCTCACCGGCTTCCGTAGGGGCAACGCTTCGGGTCGTGCGAGTCAGAAGGCGGATATTCAGCCTTTCCTCCAGGGCCTTCATCGCGTGGCTGAGTGCAGACTGAGAAACCCCCAGTTTACCCGCTGCTTTTGTAAAACTTCGCTCCCTTGCTACCACAAGAAAGATTTGCAGTTCGTTAAAGTTTTCTTTAAGCATCGGCGATTTCCTTATGGGGGCATTCCCTTCATCGCACACTCATGAAGGGTGTTCATAGACACAATCATTTTAGCCCCGTTACTGACAATAATGATAATTGATATTCTGGCTGTATCGAAAATAAGTCTGAATTATCAGAAGGTTTATCATGAAAATACTCGTTGCTGGGGCGACAGGAAGCATTGGCCTTCATGTCGTGAATACCGCAATTAAAATGGGCCATCAGCCCATCGCGCTGGTCAGAAATAAACGCAAAGTAAAATTGCTTCCTCGTGGAACAGATGTTTTTTACGGCGATGTTTCAATGCCGGAAACACTCACCGATTTGCCGAAAGATATTGATGCCATCATCTTCACGCTCGGTTCCGATGGCCAGGGGCGTATTGGTGCCAGGGCGATAGATTACGGCGGAGTGCGCAATATTTTACGAATATTCAGGGATGCACCTATTCATATCGCTCTGATGACCACGATTGGTGTGACTGAACGACTCAGCACCTGGAATCAACGCACTGAGGTTCATGACTGGAAAAGACGTGCCGAGCGTCTGGTCAGGGCAAGTGGTCACCCCTATACCATCGTCAGGCCCGGCTGGTTTGATTACAACAATGATGATGAGCACAGAATCGTTATGCTTCAGGGGGATCGTCGCCATACGGGAACACCGGAAGATGGTGTGATATCCCGGGAGCAAATCGCCCTGGTTCTGGTCAGTGCCCTGACCCACGACGAGGCAAAAAATAAAACGTTCGAGCTGGTGGCTGAACGAGGTGAAGCACAGCAGGATCTTACCCCACTGTTTGCAGATCTGCTGGCTGATGATCCACAAAAAATTGATGGGGTTCTGGACATAGACAATATGCCTCAGCGTGAAGAACCTGAGTGCATTATTAACGAGCTGAACCTGTATTCAAGAAAATTAACAAATCTACAACCCTGACAATTTTGTCATATAGCAGTCAGCCTCATGACAGCCTAGGTCTGTATAATTGAATACACAGATAGAGAAACTTACTCCTGATACAAGTTCAGTTTTAAACATAGATTTTATAAGAGGTATTAAATATGAAAGCACTACTTATTACTACATTGATAATGGGGTTTGTATCAGTGAATGCCGCCTCTGCAGCTCAGGAAATTAACCATGCAGATGGGAAAGAAAAGATTGGTGTAGTCTCAGCCAGCAATGCTTATACGCTTGATGATTTATCGAATGCGCTCTCTCGTAAGGCTGATGAGCGAGGGGCAACGTCATTCAAAATCCTGTCGACCACGGGGAATAACCGACTGCATGGGGTTGCTGAAATCTATAAGTAAATCAGTAGCATCCCGAACAGAATGTGTCACAGCCCTCTTATAGTGAGCGTCGATTTATGTTCAGAGTCGATTTATGTTCAGAACAGAAGACATCTAGACTGACCTCATCCCGATAAACGATCCTGCGCTATGGTTGGGCAGTCCATAACCGTACACACTTCGGGTCCTCAGGACGAGGCCTATTCAAACGCCTCCTGACTTAAGCCTCCTAAAAGGATGACGACCAAAACAGTGGCAATTCAAGTCGTTTATTTTGAGATAAATCACTTGAATGACCGACGTTTTTTCACTACCAGTGTTCATCACATGGCTACGAATAGTAGAATCCAAGCATAAATTAACGCTTAGAAAAGTTGAGCTCATGAGATTCCACCCTGAAGGGCCTTCCATACCCGATATCCTCTTAGAACGCTGTGATACAGGTCGAGTTGTATTTCTCTGTGGCGCTGGAGTTTCATTACCTTCAGGGATGCCAAGCTTTGTAGAGCTTACCCAGCATGTAATTGAATACTTTGACCCACCACACGATTCAGAAATCATGGCAGCATTTCGCCCATGGCTTCACGACCAATCTTCGGCAAATGTCCCTCTCGACCAAATTTTCAACCTCCTACATCTGGAATATGGCAAGGATGAGGTGAATGCTTTGGTATCAAAGCGTCTGGGGACTGCAAGAACTGATATAGAGGTTGGACGTGAGCATGCCCTGATTAAAAGAATTTCCTCAAATCAGAGTGGAGTTCCACAGATTGTCACAACGAACTTTGACCGACTGTTCGAGGTTAACCAAGCGCAAGATAATTTAACTCGATATGTGCCGCCAGCTTTCCCAAATCTGAATTTCGGTTCAACAATTGAGGGAATTACATATCTTCACGGTCGCCTGGTCGACGAAAATGCTGTAAACCATCCTTATGTGCTGAGCAGTGCAGACTTTGGACGAGCATATCTTTCAGAAGGGTGGGCGACCAATTTTATTAAGCTTCTTCTGGAACGATACATCGTTGTTTTGGTCGGTTATCAGGCAGAAGACCCACCAGTTAAATACCTCCTTCAGGGTCTCAATCATGATGGCCAGTATGATCGTTCCAGACTTTATGCATTTGATCGCGGCCTTACTGAGGATATCGAAGCCAAATGGCGTGACAGAGGAGTTACAGCCATAGCCTATTCCGATCATCCAGCCCTTTGGAAGACTTTGGAAGCATGGGCTGAGCGAGCAGATGATCCACGTCGATGGCGAGCTTCTATTATCGCTAAAAGCCAGCAAGATCCGAAAGTTCTAGCACCGTATGAACGTGGTCAACTTGCCCATATACTTCGCACTACACAAGGTGCGAAATTGTTCTCAGAAGCTGTTCCTCTTCCCCATCCAGAGTGGCTTTGTGTGATGGATGCAAATATTCGGTCAGCCAAACAGAAGAAAAGATACTACGAACTTGATGACAATGATGCAGAGACTTTCGATCCACGAGAAGCTTATGGGCTTGATGACGATCAGCAAGATATCTCTGAAGATGAACATAAACGTGGAGTGAGTAACGATAATCTCCTTGAATGGCGCGACGAAGATGATAATCCGTCAGATTACCATCGCTTGGCTGGATGTTTGGAGACAATGCCGAAACGATTGAGCCATCTCATGGCCTGGTTCTGCAAATCTCTTGATAGCCCCGTGATGGCTTGGTGGGCTATCCGAAAAATCAGCATTCATCCTCTACTACTACAAAATATTGAACGCAATATTGAGCATTCAACATCAATCCACAAACGCTCCCGTCAACTGTGGAGCTTAATTCTTGAGCATCATAAAGATCCCCGCAATCGTCGTTATGACGTCGATTGGTACGACTTAAAAGATCGAATTACAAACCAAGGCTGGACAACTGGTGTTTTACGAGAGTTTCGTAGGGTAATGACACCCCGATTGGAAATGAAATTTCCGTTTGGATTGGGTGAAATCAGACCGCCAAGCGGCTCCTGGGAGGAAATTCAGTTCAGCGAATTAGGCCAATTTGAAGTTGTGTTCACCGAAAGACATGATGACGATTTAGACGTACCTGACAATGTATTACTACAAGTATTTAGTGCGTTAGAAGCGCAAATAATAATTGCCTCCGGGATGTTAGAGGATATTGATACGCACTACTTTCCAAGCCCAAGTTGTTATCCAGAACGTGCAGTTGAAGGAGAAGAACATTTCGCGAAAGGTGCGGAGGTATTGACATGGTTTGTCCACCTTTTAGACCGAGTTGTTATGAAGTGGCCAGAATTGGCTAAGGCACACGTAACAACTTGGCCAGTAAAGGAGCCATTTTTCTTCCGAAAGCTTAGACTTTATGCATTCAGTAAAACAGGCGTCTTTGAGGCTGACCGTGTTGCCGAAGAGCTTTTGTCTTTGGATCAAAGTGGATTTTGGGACACAAATGTTACCCGCGAACTTCTTTTTATGCTCACTGATCGTTGGGAAGAATTCTCGCAAGAAAATCAGAATCGAATTATAGAGCATATTTTAACCGGTCCGAACCATTTACTTTATTTTCCTGAGGAAGAAATTCCAAAACAAAGGGAGATACTGGCAGCTAGATACGCTCGCTATCTTGAACTAAACGGCTGTAAAATGAAAACTATTCATCGTGACCAACTAACAGCGATGATTAAAAGAATTCCTGACTGGAATGATAGCTGGGCTACATCTGTTGTCATCAATTGGGGTTCACGGACAGGTTGGGTTCGTACAGACGAAAAGCCAGATATAATCTTAGATCTTCCAGCAAACGAAATAATCCCAAAAGTAAAAGAGATACTTAAACGAGAGGATGACAGCTTTACTAGTAGGCAACCCTTTGTCGGATTGATAAAAGAAAACCCGCGTAAAGCTTTGTCTGCACTCGCTATTGCAGGGAGAGCCGGTGATTACCCTAAGGAATTTTGGTCGCCAATGATAAGTGAGTTACCTACAGATCTTAAACCAAGGGTGAGACGAGTATTCCTGAACCGAATTGTGCGGTTGCCAGTTACAGCTTTGGTCGAGTTACGACATACATTAAGTAACTGGCTTGAACAAAATTTAGCTGCGACTCTGGAATTTGATGAGGATCTCGGGTGGGCAGTTTACGATCATGTCATAGAGGGCATACTGAGCGGTGGGGCTGATGCAACACGGAGTGGTTTCGGAGAAGTTATCCGAAATGGTGAGGTTGTAATACAGTCTCGGCGTACATTCAGCCATGCAATCAATGGTCCTGTCGGTAAATGTACTCAAGCGCTTTTTCAAGTAATGCCAAGTGAAGAAAAAAAAGCTGGTTCGCTTATTCCGTATTCTATTAAGTCTCGTATTGAACGTCTTTTTACTGCACCAGGAGAAGGTGCGGACCACACTATAGCTATAACGACTCGCAATCTAAATTGGCTAATGTTTGTTGATCCTGCATGGGCAAAAGAATGGCTTATACCTATTTTGGACTTAAAACATCCTGCAGCAGAACCAGCATGGAATGGTTATCTTCAGTGCAATGCTATGCCTTCGATTGCAGTAGCTGAACTTATTAAACCCTGTTTTCTTAACCTTATACCTTGGATCGAATCTCTTTCATGGGAAAAAGATTATTCAGTTCGAGCTTCGCAATGGCTTGGTTTATTGAGAATGTTTCACCCTGATGAGCCCTCCAGTCCTTCCAGGAATGAAATGCGCTCCATATTACGAGCATTATCTGACGAGGCTCGAAATCGGTTTATTTCCTGGTTAGGATTGGTCGGGCAGAAAAACGAGAGTGGCTGGGTTAAGTATGTGATTCCATTAATCAGAGAGGACTGGCCCAAAGAACGCCAATATAGAACCACGAGCTCTGTAAAAGCATGGGTTAGCTTACTTGACGATACTGGCGATAAGTTTCCGGAGGTTTACGATTCAGTAAAAACATACTTAGTACCAATCGAGACAGTTGATCATTTGTTCTACAGATTCACTCGGGAGCTCGGTGGTAAAGGAGCAATTACAGCTATTTTTCCAGAAACCACACTTGATTTAATGGACAAAATAACACCACAGATATTCACGCGTACATCAGGAGAGCTGCAAAGGATTCTTGAGCTAATTGAAGATACAGATACAAGTCTGACCAAGGATTCGCGGTACTTACGGCTTATTGAGCTTGTTGAGAGAAATTAGCGCATAGCATTTCGATACTATATTAACCGTTTAAGGATATACGATGGCGGAGGTATATACAACACGTATGCACCTCCATCATCTACGTACATGAGTGTATGGAGTTGAATTCGTGCATAATTATGGCCGCTCTGCCGCTTTTAACCAATCTGCGACGCCATTAACACCTAATGAAAGCATCGTATCTTGTAATGCCACAACACGTTGTAATATTGCGCCGTGATCCGACTCTTCTTGTTCTTCTGCTTCCGCAAAAAGACGAGTCATCAATTGAGTAAGGTTATCATTATGGTCGTATAGGTATTGTTTGCTACGCTTAATGTATGATAAATATATTTCTGCTAAGCTTAAGGCATGTTCTGGATCTTGTTGTGAAATCGCATTGAGCCATTCATGGAATCTGAATAGTCGATGGTGTTTATTCTTACCAACGCTATCTTTTTCAAAGACTGAAAAACATTGAGCAACAAGCTCGATCGGCACACGAATAGCACCATTATTATTCGTAAAAATGTGATCTAACCGTCCCGCAACTTCAAGGGCATGTATATTATCTGCATGTAAACCCGCATTGATACCAGCCAGGCACATATCTCGGTGCCGCTTGATATTTTCTGCATTTACCCAGACAGTAGTCGCACCAAGCCATGCTTCAGCTGAATTCAGCGTATTTAAATCTCTTATAAATTCATCAAATTCTATATGTCCAGTTATGACAGCCAAAGATGAAATACGTCCCCAAGTCACAAGATCTTTACCAATACCCTCACGATGGAGGCGGGTCAGCAAAGGCTTCACTATTTTAAAGTGACTATGGTAAGCGTAATACATGCAACGCTCGGCAGTTTGCCAAAGCCCATTAGTGTCATGCATGGCTAGATGGAACAACTCCCAGCCTAGACAGAAAGATTTGCTTTGCAAATATGGTAAACGACGTAAAATCAAGGCTCGAATCGCAGGATGTTCGTCACTGGCAAAGCGGCGCAACGTAGGTGTAAGCAATCCAGGAAGTTCATGTCCTTGCTCAAGGAAATTGCCAGCCAAAATCATTAAGGCTTCAGCAATATTCCCCTTTTCCATATTAATGCCTTTTGTAATCAAATCGACAGAATCCCCCTCAATTTGATCAAATTTATCTAGTTCTGCAAAACCTATAGCTAGAAATATTAGTCGCTCTGCCGCTTTTGGGTCCTTTATAACATTGGCGCAGGCTTCAATTGATTTTGCTGAAGAGTAGTTACATCGCCATTGCATCGGATGTCTTTCCAGTTCATCTAGAATCTGATTTACAAGGATCAGAGCATTGGGCTCCTCCAGCGGTTCCCATGTTGCATTGGCATTTAAGTTCCCATAACGATGGGCCATATAAGTAGCAACTCCATTCATAATATCATCACGAAATTTTGAAGGAATGGTTGCCCAGTAATCAGATAAAAAACTTAGGAATCGGGTCGGTTGACGGGAGGAAGCTTCACGCAATTGCCAGCCAACCTCTCTTTTTCCACCAATAAGAAAGTCATCCCAATCCCGTTGAGTATGGCCATCATAATGTAATAATAGTTGTAATACTCCACTATTGCTGATGCTAAGAAAAACCTCAGATGAGAATGGGGCACTAACAATACCACCTTGAGAGTGGATGTAAGGTTGACGGATTAATACACCAGCTTTTCTTTCATATTCATCGACTATTATTTGTAGTTCGGGTGAACGAAGATTGCTAGGAATTGGTACGATCAATTCTGCTTGTGCCTTTAATCTCCACAAAGGGCGCTCATTAAAAACATATTCATCGTGGAGTGTCAAAATAGTCGCTAACACTGCATCTTGTACAGGGTTAGAGAGCAAGTTGAACGCTGATTGAATTAACCCACCTAATTCATAATTGAGTTCAGACTCAAGTATTTCTCGGTCGCACAATATGGAGCCTACTGCATCGATATTGGTTTCAGGAAATTTAGTACAAGCAATTATACCAAAGTAGAACAATGCGCCTTCATTGCTAAAACAAATGCGTTCACGGTTTTTTTGCCACCAGTCTGAGTTTGTCTTGGCATGCTGGAGGATGCTAACCTCTACTGCGTCAAGTAGTATGTTCATACTGTCAGCATGCTTCATATCCCTACGGCTATGTGTGTCTTCGAAAGAGGTTTCACCTAAGAAGCCATGCCGGTAGCCTTTGCGGATATCTCCAAAACGTGACGCCTGGACAAGGCTCCAATATTCTATTGATTCTAAAGCATGATCCAGTAATACACTCGATTGTAGCATACGTTTCTGGAGAAAATTATCATTTAGATTTCCAAACTCATGGGCCTGGCATCGCAACTTGTTATCGAATTTGTACTGTAGTAAATCCTCCTCATTCACGTCATCTATTATATAACGCCATAGCAAAGCATCATTAATAACTCCACCCATCACACAGTTAGCAATTATCTGGCCAAGAAAACTGTGCTCCGATCGCGGTAAAGCAAGTAGCCGTTCAAGTAATGGAGCAGCAATGCTGATATTTTCTGACTTAATTTGTGACATGTGCATTGCCAATTGATCTGCAATTTTATTGACATCAAACCAATCAAGATCAAATACTTCTATCCAAAATGAGACCACTCCATCAGTATCAACATTATTCCATTGAGCAATACGATGAACATGCATCTCTATGCCTTCAACATCCTGGGCAAGTTTTAAATAAGGAATCAGGAAGTTGATCCAGAAATGATGCCATTGAATAGCACTGCCTGCGGTATAAATCACCTGAAAAACATCACGATTTTTTTCGCGCAAATCGCGTATTAATGACCAGTCTTCATTCTGTGGATTTTGTTCTGCAAATGATTCAGCTACCAGACGTCTGATGTGAAATGCTGAGTTACCAGTTAATACTGCTCTGAGTTGTTTTCTGAATTCGCGGCGTTCACCTTGTGCCAATTGAACGATAAAACTACGGATGCTGGGACGCACAAACGGAACGGGTGGTAAGGCATTAATGAACTCACTCAATGTAGTACCATTCCGTATGGCTTGGCTTATTACAAGTACGTCCAACAAAGTTTGATGACCAAATATTAGCTTCCCATCCTGAGTCTTCTGCAATACATTTAAACTGAGTAGTTTCCTTTGAATATCCTGAGATGCAGGAAAGCGCTGATTTGGAACTACCAAGCTTCTCGAGTGCAACATTTCAGAAGCAATAGTTTCAATTGCTTGCATCGCAATATCCCCTAATTCGCTTTCGGCAAGTACAACAGTACTTAGATAACGTTGCGCCAATGCCTGACTGGTCACCACATTGAAACTGCCATCTCGCAGGGCTAGCTCAGCGAATAATGCCAGCTCACGAGGATTGCGTATCAGCTTGCGAGTTACAGTATCAATATTAGTAGTCGTAATCCCCAGTGAATAGAGTAATGGTGCAATCTCAGCGTCCCAGTCAAGTAACTGACACTTTAATTCACATTCCCAATGCCGTTCAGCAATCCGTCTGTCGTAATGTCTATCAAAATCGCGGCATGCAGTAACAACAGTGATATTGGGGACTAATAGCAGACGATCGATTTGCGCAAGAAAATACTTTAGTACACGGTGTTCGCGGGCAATAGACAATACATCCAAAGAATCAATAACGATTACCACATGGGTGTTTTCAGCTAGTCTTGCAGACTCCTCCACCCACAGCGACGACAAACCCTGGGCCTGACGATCTTCTGGTGTAGCAAGATCAGCGAACTCACGTGACTGAATAAAGAGAGGAACAATATCCGAACGATTTTTTACTCGTTCTTCTAAAACCTCCTGCAATTCAAGCAATACACAGGTTTTTCCTGAGCCAGGGAGTCCTGTAAGGAGGATAGAGCTTTTTCGCGCATCAATAGCAACAAGTAGTTCATCCAAGACTGAATTGGCTATACGCTGTCCAGCAATATCCCGCCGCCATGACCGACCAATAGCAGAGGTGCTGGCAAAAGTATGATGCAACTTTGTAAGATCCATTAGCGGAACAAGAGTTGCTCCGGCCTGCTGGACAATGGTTCGGAGGTCCTTTTTTGTTAAACGATGTTGTACAGCAGCAGATAAACCACCATCTCCCAAACGCGCACCAAGTTTATCCAGACTTACCCAGAGTGCATTAAAAGCAGCGGCAGGGTTGCTTACCATCTGTCGTAAACGTATCCGTAACTGCAGTTCCATCTGATCCAGATCGTCGCTGGTCACAAAATTGGTTCGATGCAGGAATTCAAACGTTGAAAGACCTGGTGCAGTTTTCGCCAATTGTTTCGCTAAGATTTTATCTAGAATCTGTTGTGCTTTTCCTAAACTCAGTAGGTAGCTACTTTCGTCTGGTTGAGATGAACAGTGCTCTTTGAGTTTTGCAAGGTCGCCAAAATTATTTCTCGAATAGAAACGGACATTAACCTTCGGATTTTTAGCCTGCAGAATGAAAGCTTTGTCCAGCTCGTCGCCAAGATCAGCTATCGTCCAAGCTTTGAAATCAGTTTGATTTTTTTTGCACTGACAGGCGATCAAAGTTCCGTCAACTTTGCCAACAACAACATCATCAACGGAGTAGCTTATTGAGTCGACCTCAAGCCATTGAAAGTCCTGATGGGACAATACTGTCAATGCCCAATCAAATGCTACCAGAGTCTGATACCCATCGCCACGATTGGAGCGTATACCTGCAATACTCATCGTTTACTCCCTTTCGGAGGAAATTCTTTCCTCCTCATCCAGACGCATAAGCATCGTCAAAAGTTTTGGATATGATATTCGCCCTTCTGCAACTGCGCCAGAACGTCAAATCAGCTCTCTTTAAATAACCGCAATGTGGTACCTCCAAATTACGAGGATTAATTCAGATTAAATACTTGCCTACTTTGAGTGTGATATGGCCTATCCACTAGGAAAGAGATGGCTTCAACCAATCGCTTCCATCATCTTCATAATTGATCCTACCCGTGTAATATGGATAGCGCCTAAGCGAGATGGAATGCCTAATCACGGTACAACGCATTTCTTTCTATCTCCACTCGTAGCGATAAGATTAGCTTCGTTAGGGAACAGGTTTTTATGCAAAGTATTTAAGGTTCTGGTTAATGATTTTTATATTTGCGTTTAGCCATCTTCATGGCTAAACGCAAATATCGGACTACGAAACATTCTTTAGCTTGGGTTTGGTAATAGTATCGATAAAATCCGCATACCACTGCATCATCTCCCTTCGCCCTTCCAGATACAACGCATGGTTGTATGTCCCGCGAATCGCATTCTTATCAACATGCGCAAGCTGGGTCTCAATCCATGCGGTGTTGAACCCTTCCTCATGCAAAATTGTACTCATCGTGTGCCTAAAGCCATGTCCAGTAACCTTCCCCGTATACCCAATCCGTTTGAATACCTGATTAATACTCGCTTCACTCATTGTCTTGCGGGGATCATTTCGCCCAGGGAATACCAGTGGATATTGCCCAGTCATCACTTTGAGCTGCTGTACGATTTCCAGCGCTTGGGTAGACAGGGGGACAAGATGGGGCCGTTTCATCTTCATACGCTCGGCAGGTATTTCCCACACTGCTTTTTCAAGATCAAACTCACTCCAGAAAGCACCTCGAAGCTCACCGGTGCGAACCCCCGTAAGGATCAGCAAACGTGCGGCAAGAACAACCAGCGGGCTGCCTGTATAGCCAGAAAGAGCTTTAAAGAAGTCTGGTAACTCCTCAACGGTAAGGAAGGGATAATGCTTCGATTCATGCCCTGACATCGCGCTGGTTAGATCCGCTGCAGGGTTGTATTCCGCACGGCCAGTAACGATGGCGTAACGAAAGACTTCGCTGCAGCGCTGGCGAACCTTCTTGGCCTTCTCTGTCGCGCCACGGCTTTCCATTCGACGTAACACATTCAGTAGAACCAATGGCTTGATTTCATTCACCGGCTGCTGGCCGATATAGGGGAAAATATCTTTATTAAAGGCCTCCAGAATGTCAGAAGCATACCCTTCTGACCATCTGCTCACCTTCGTACCGTGCCACTCAAGCGCCACAGACTGGAACGTATTATTGAGCTGCACATCACGAACCAGCTTTTCTTCTTTCTTTGCAAACGATGGATCGATACCCTCGGCCAGTTTTTTCTTGGCTTCATCACGTAGTGCCCTCGCTTGTGCAAGGGACACCGCTGGATAGACACCAAAAGCCATACGCTTCTCTTTTCCATTGAAGCGATACTTCATCCGCCAGTATCGTGAACCAGAGGGAACAACCTCAAGATACAAACCAGCACCATCTGCCAGCTTATAGGCTTTCTCTCTGGGTTTAGCAGCGTCTACCTGTCGGGCATTAAGCTTCATTGGGGGCATCTCCCTGGACCGAACACAGAATGCCCCCACTTATGCCCCCAACTGTGACTTGATTCTGGTTGAGTACAGTTGATAACAGGAGATAAGATACGGGCTAGGAACCGCAGTATACGGGCTTTTAGTTGAGTTCGGTAGACCTGGGAGGAGTTTGAAATGGTGCCGATAATAGGAGTCGAACCTACGACCTTCGCATTACGAATGCGCTGCTCTACCAACTGAGCTATATCGGCCCTGAAAGGCCGGTTACGAGCGTAACCACGGGGCGA
>Ga0207655_1002790_pt1 | contig 13577 bp, 12 predicted proteins | sample KBSM44metaG_FD_184398 | JGI IMG/M metagenome (GOLD analysis project Ga0207655, IMG submission 184398) | Miscanthus rhizosphere microbial communities from Kellogg Biological Station, Michigan, USA - KBS M4-4 metaG (SPAdes) (version 2) | ecosystem: Host-associated > Plants > Roots > Rhizosphere >...
CTTCGTAGATGCAGTCGACGGGGCATTCGTCGATACAGGCACGGTCCTTCACGTCCACGCACGGCAAGGCGATCACATAGGTCACGTCTCGAGTCTAGTTCGTGCTCGTGGTGTGGTCGCCAAGCGGCCCGGTGTCGGGAGAACGCCCGCGGCTGCGGGATGCCGCCACGTGAGGCCAGGCGACCACGACGGCCGCCACCACCGGCACCGCGATCGTCCAGATCAGCCCGGTGGACAGCTCGCCGTCGGCCGGGGCGGGCACCACGATCGACCCTCCGGGGCCGCGGCCGGACAGCACAAGCGTGATCAGCATGACCCCGAGCGCCGTCGCGAGCCCTGCCCAGCGATCGGCGGTCAGCGACCGCACAGCGACGAGCAGCCCGGTGGTGCCGATGATCGCAACGATCAGACCGACCGGAAACAAGCCCCACATCACGGCTTGGCCGATCGTTCCGGCAGCGCCGTACACGAGACCGATGACGGCCGCGACGGCCCACGTGATGATTCGCGTGATTCTCACCCGGTGAGTCTACGTCGCGAGTCCGAGAGCACGCAGAACGGCCGCGACGACCGCCGCAGCGACGACGACCACGAGGAAGGGGGCGCGAAGGATCAGCAGCCCCGCCGCGACGATGACCGCGGGCACACGCGCATCGACGACGATCTGCTGGCCGACACCGAGGGTCTGCACCGCGACGAGGGCGGCGAGCAGTGCGACGGTGAGCAGATCGATCGAGCGTTCCGCGCGCGGCGTCTCGAACCATCGGGGCGGGATCGCGTAACCGAGGGCCTTGAGAAGCACGCACAGGAAGGATGCCGCCAGCACCGCTGTCCACAGCGTCACGTCGCGCTCCTCGCACCGAACGCATTCGTCCACCCCACGGCGATCGCGACGAGCGCCGCGACCAGCACAGGGACGCCGGGCATCATCACCGGCGTGAGCGCCGATGCCAGCACGGCCGCCGCCACGCCCACGGCGATGGCCTGGCGACGTCGCAGCCGAGGCCACAGCAACGCGAGGAAGGCGGCCGCTGCGGCGGCGTCGAGCCCGTAGGCGCGAGGGTCGCCGAGCACGTCGCCGAGCAGCGCACCGCCCAGGGTCGACAGGTTCCACCCCACGTAGATGCCCACGCCGGTGACCCAGAAGCCGATGCGGCGCGCGCGAGGTTCCGACTGCGCCAGTGCCACCGCGGTGGACTCGTCGATCGTGAAGTGCGGAGCCACCGCGCGCCGCCAGCCCCGGCCGATCAGGGGCGCGATCCGCAAGCCGTACGCGACGTTTCGCACCCCCAGGAGCGCAGCCGAGGCGATCGCCGCCGGCGCCGCCGCAAGCCCTCCCGCGGCCATCACTCCGACGAAGGCGAACTGCGAGCCGCCGGTGAACATCATGAGGCTGAGGACGCCGGTCTGCCAGACGTCGAGACCGGATGCCACCGCCAGCGCACCGAAGGAGACGCCGTAGGCACTGGTGGCGAGCGCGACGCCGACGCCCTCGCGCCAGGCACGCCGCTCGGCGGCGGTGAAGGCGGCAGCATCCATGGCATTCATCTTGCGCGGCGAACGATCGTTCGTCAAACCGAACGATCGTCTGCGATACTGAACATCATGGACAGCCTCGGGCCACGAATCTCTCGCGCCGTGCGCCGCGAGCGCGAGCGCGCCGGACTCAGCGTGTCAGAGCTTGCACGGCGCGCCGGCCTCGGCAAGGCCACGGTGTCGCAGCTCGAATCGGCGACGACGAACCCGAGCGTCGAGACGCTGTGGGCGGTCGCGACGGCGATCGGAGTGCCGTTCTCGGTCTTCGTCGACGAGCCCGACGGCGCCCCACACCTGATCCGCGCGAGCGAGGGCTCCGCTGTGCGAGCGAGCTCGGCCCCGTACGAGGCGCTGCTGCTCGCGGCGGGAGCACCACAGTCGCGAAGCGACATCTATCTGCTGCGCGCGGAGCCGGGCGCTCCGAGGTCGTCGCTGCCCCACTCCCCCGGAACGATCGAGCACGTCGTGCTCGTGTCGGGGTCGGCGCTCGTGGGGCCGTCGGAGGAGCCGGTCGAGCTGGGCCCGGGCGACTACCTGCGCTACCGCGGAGACGCACCCCATGTCTTCGCCGCGCTCGCGCCCCAGACTCGGGCGATCCTGGTGTCCGAGGTTCGCTGACCCTCGCGAACCGCCACCGTCCGCCCGAGCCGCCATGGTTCAGCGCGCCATCACGTAGCGGCTCGGGCAACACATGGCGGTTCGACGCCCCGGGTGCCCCGGGTGGGGCCGGTTACGAATCCTGGCGCTTCGCGCGCGACGCGGCGCGGCCGCGCTCGGTCGCGTCCAGCACGACCTTGCGGATGCGCACCTTCTCGGGCGTGACCTCGACGCATTCGTCGTCGCGGGCGAACTCCAGCGACTCTTCCAGCGTGAGGATGCGCGGCGGCGTCATCGACTCGAAGGAGTCGGAGGTCGACGAACGCATGTTCGTCAGCTTCTTCTCCTTGGTGATGTTGACGTCCATGTCGTCGGCGCGCGAGTTCTCGCCGATGACCATGCCTTCGTAGACCTCTTCGGTGGGCTGCACGAAGAAGCTCATCCGCTCCTGCAAAGCGATCATGGCGAAAGGCGTCACGACGCCCTGACGGTCGGCGACGATCGAGCCGTTCTGGCGCGTCGTGATCTGACCCGCCCAGTCGTCGTAGCCGTGCGAGATCGCGTTCGCGATTCCGGTGCCACGTGTGATGGTGAGGAACTCGCTGCGGAAGCCGATGAGGCCGCGCGAGGGGACGACGAACTCCATGCGCACCCAGCCGGTGCCGTGGTTGGTCATCGTGTCCATGCGTCCCTTGCGGGCGGCCATCAGCTGCGTGATCGCGCCGAGATACTCTTCGGGCGCGTCGATCGTCAGGTGCTCGAACGGCTCCTTGACCTTGCCGTCCTCGCCCTTCTTCGTGACCACCTGCGGCTTGCCGACGGTGAGTTCGAACCCTTCGCGGCGCATGTTCTCCACGAGGATCGCGAGAGCCAGCTCGCCGCGGCCCTGCACCTCCCACGCGTCGGGGCGTCCGATGTCGACGACCTTGAGCGACACGTTGCCGATGAGCTCACGGTCGAGGCGGTCCTTCACCATGCGCGCAGTCAGCTTGTGGCCCTTGACCTTGCCCATGAGCGGCGACGTGTTGGTGCCGATCGTCATGGAGATCGCGGGGTCGTCGACGGTGATCGCCGGCAGCGGGCGCACGTCGTCGGGATCGGCGATGGTCTCGCCGATCGTGATGTCCTCGAAGCCCGCAATGGCGACGATGTCGCCGGGCCCGGCCGAGTCGGCGGGGTAGCGCTCAAGGGCGCGGGTCTTCAGCAGCTCGGTGATCCTGGCGTTGGAGTGCGAACCGTCGTGGCGCACCCACGCGACGGTCTGCCCCTTCTTCAGCGTGCCGTTGAACACGCGCAGCAGCGCGAGGCGGCCGAGGAACGGCGAGGAGTCGAGGTTGGTGACCCACGCCTGCAGCGGCGCCTCGTCGTCGTAGGCGGGAGCGGGAACGTGCTCGAGGATCGCTTCGAACAGCGGCTCGAGGTCGTCGTTGTCGGGCAGCTCGCCGTTGGCCGGGCGATTGCGCGACGCCGCGCCGGCACGTCCCGACGCGTAGACGACCGGGACGTCCAGCAGCGCGTCGACGTCGAGATCGGGCACGTCGTCGACCAAGTCTCCCGCCAGGCCGAGCAACAGGTCGTGCGCCTCTTCTTCGACCTCGGCGATGCGCGCATCGGGCCGGTCGGTCTTGTTGACGAGGAGGATCACCGGCAGCTTCGCCTCGAGCGCCTTGCGCAGCACGAACCGCGTCTGCGGAAGGGGTCCCTCCGAGGCGTCCACCAGAAGCACCACACCGTCGACCATCGACAGACCGCGCTCCACCTCGCCGCCGAAGTCGGCGTGGCCGGGAGTGTCGATGACATTGATCGTCACCGGCACGTCGGTGTGAAGGCCGTTGTAGGTGATCGCCGTGTTCTTGGCGAGGATCGTGATGCCCTTCTCACGCTCCAGGTCGTTCGAGTCCATCGCGCGCTCTTCGACGTGCGCGTGCTCTCCGAACGAGCCCGTCTGACGCAGCATCGCATCCACGAGCGTGGTCTTGCCGTGGTCGACGTGCGCGACGATCGCGACGTTGCGGAGATCCGGACGGAGGGCGTGCGCCATGAAATGACCTAACGAGAAAGGGAGACGCTCCGAGCAGAGCGCCTCCCATTCTACAAGCCGGATGCCGCGGCGTCCTCCGCCCCCGCATCCAGGCCCTACAATCCCGCCTACGGCGCGGTGGTACCCGGCGTCTCGTCCGCGTCGACGCCGGCAGCGAGGTCGGCGAGCCGCTTGTCGCGGCGCTCCCGCTGGATCTCCGGATCCGGCACCGGAACAGCCGCCAGCAGGCGCTTCGTGTACGCCTGCTGCGGGCGACGCAAGATCTGATCCCGGGTGCCGACCTCCACCAGCGCGCCGTGGCGCATGACGGCGATACGGTCGGCCAGCTCGTCGATCACGGCGAGGTCGTGGCTGATGAAGAGGCACGCGAAGCCCCGCTCGCGCTGCAGGTCCTTCAGCAGCTCCAGAACGGTCGCCTGCACGGAGACGTCGAGCGCGCTCGTGGGCTCGTCGGCGACGAGCACCCTCGGGTTGAGAGCGAGGGCGCGCGCAATGCCGACACGCTGCTTCTGACCACCGGAGAGCTCGTGCGGATACCGGGAGGCGTACTCACGGGGCAGCCGGACCGAGTCCAGCAGCGCGCGGACACGCTTGTCGAGGGCCGCACCCTTGATCTTCTCCGACAACAGGATCGGCTCCGCGATCGAGTCGCCGATCGTCATGCGCGGGTTGAGCGAGCTCGACGGATCCTGGAAGACGATGCCCACCTCGTGGTGGAGCGCGTGCAGCTGCTCGCGATTCGCGTGCGAGATGTCCATGCCCGCCACCTCGAGCCGCCCGGAGTGGATCGGAAGGAGACCGATCGTCGCGCGGCCGATGGTGGTCTTGCCGGAGCCCGACTCCCCCACGAGACCGAGGACCTCGCCCTGATAGATCTTCAGGTCGATGTGGTCCGCGGCGCGGAAGGCCGGGACGCGGCCGCGCTTGGGGTACTCGATCGCCACGTCGTCGAAGGAGACGACGACAGGCGTGGTGGGCGTCGCCGCTTCGGGCGACTGCAGGTCTTCCGTGGTGATGCGGGGCACCGCCGAGAGCAGGGCCTTCGTGTAGGGATGCTGAGGGTCCGCGAAGACGCCCGCAACGGTTCCGGTCTCCACGATGTCGCCCTGGCGCATCACGACGATGCGGTCGGCCATATCGGCGACGACGCCCATGTCGTGGGTGATCAGGAGGATCGCCGAACCCAGGCGGTCCTGGAGCTTGCGCATGAGCTCGAGGATCTCGGCCTGCACCGTGACGTCCAGCGCCGTGGTGGGCTCATCGGCGACGAGGAGCAGCGGGTCGCACGACAGCGACTGGGCGATCATCGCGCGCTGACGCTGGCCGCCGGAGAGCTGGTGCGGGTACGAGTCGAACGCCTTCACGGGATCGGGCAGCTCGACGAGCGTCAGCAGCTCGATCGCACGCGCCTTCGCCTCCGCCGGGGACACTCCGAAGTGCTGGCGCAGCGTCTCGACGATCTGGAAGCCCACGGTCAGCACCGGGTTCAGTGCCGTCATCGGCTCCTGGAAGATCATCGAGATCTGGTTGCCGCGGATCTCCTGCATATCGCGCGGCTTCATGCCGATGAGTTCGCGACCGGCGAGCTTCGCACTGCCGCTCACGCGGGAGTTCTTCGGGAGCAGGCCCAGCAGCGACATCGACGAGACGCTCTTGCCGGAGCCCGACTCACCCACGATGGCGAGCACCTCTCCGGCGGCGATCGTGTACGAGACGTGCCGGGCGGCGGGCACCCAGTAGCCGTCGACGCCGAAGTCGACGTTGAGGTCGGTGACCTCGAGTACCGGGCCGCGCTCGGGCTCGTGCGCCTCGGTGGTGGGCAGCATGCCGCGGGAGGTTCTCATCGGCGGGTTCCTTCTGTTGTGCGTGCGAACGGACTCGTGATCCGGGGTGCGACGATGGGGTAATGACGGATGACACGCGCTCGTATCGATCGACCACCAACACGGTGATCTCGATCTGCGCCTGGGTGGCGGTGGTCATCGGTGCGGCACTCGTGGTGCTGGTGAGCACCGCGCGCTCGCCGCAGCAGCTGTGGGCGCTGGTGCCGCTGAGTCTGCTCGCACTGTTGGTGAACGAGCTCTTCTGGCGCCCCCGCATCCGCTGGGACGACGACGCCATCACCCTGGTGAACCCGTACGCGAGCGTGGTCGTCCCCTGGACGATGGTCGTCGACATCGACACGCGCTTCGCGCTGACCGTCGTGACCCCGGGTCGTCGCTACCGCTCGTCCGCGGCTCCCGCGGCCGGTGCGCTCACCATGCCGCGCGGCGGCCGAGACAGCCTCGGACCCGACCAGCAGGGCGGGGTGCTCCGCAAGTCCGATGCCCTCGGCACCGACTCCGGAGACGCCGCGTACATCGTGCGCGGTGTCTGGCATGACCTCGTGGAGCAGGAACGCATTCCGCTCGGCCGCGCCGCGACCGACCGCGCTCGCACGCGGCTGCACGTCGGCGCGCTCGCCCTCACCGTGCTGCTGGCCGCCGCGTCCTTCCCGGCGCTGCTGAACCTCTGACAGCATCCGGCTCTACTCCGGGTCCTGCAGGGTGGGCGTCCCGGTGCGGGGGTTCTGCGCCGCGGCATCCATCAGCGTGGTGGGCGCCGACACACCCGGCTCGATGCCGTTCTCGCGGTCCTTCGTGCGACGGCGCGAGAACCGGCGGCTGCGCGGGTCGAAGGCTTCGCGGAGCGCATCGCCGAAGATGTTCGCCGACAGGGCGAGCGTGACGATGAACAGCGCCGGCCACCAGAACAGCCACGGACGCACTGTGAAGGCCGACTGGTTGACGCCGATGAGCAGACCCAGAGAGACATCAGGAGAGCGGATGCCGTAGCCGAGCAGCGAGATCGCCGCCTCGAGCAGGATGGCACCCGCGGCCAGAAGAGAGCCGGACACGATGATGACACCGGTCGCGTTCGGCAGGATATGGCGGAAGATGATGCGGGCATCCGACGCGCCGGCGACGCGCGCCGCCTCGACGAACTCACGCTCGCGCAGCGACAGGAACTCGCCGCGGACGAGACGCGCGATGACCATCCAGCTGAAGAAGCCGAGCATCGAGCCCAGCACCCAGACGCCGACCGCTCCCGCCCAGTTACCGACGACCGCCGCGATCACGATGGCGGGGATGACGATGAAGACGTCGGTGAGGCGCATGAGCACCGCGTCGACCCAGCCACGGAAGTAGCCCGCGATAGCGCCGACGGTCACGCCCACGATGAGGGCGATGCCGGTGATGAGCACCATGGCGACGAACGAGTTCTGGATGCCGCGCATGGTCATCGCGAAGTAGTCGCGGCCGATGCGGTCCTGGCCGAACGGGTGGTCGCCGAGCGAGAAGGGGAACAGCGTCAGCGTCGGCTCGCCGCCGTTGACGCTGTTCGACAGGTCGTACCAGTTGTACTTCCACCAGCCCGGAATGGGCCCGAGGCCGACGGCGCTGCACGCGAACGCGACGACGGCGAGCAGGACGATGGCCGCGATGAGGCCGACCTTCTGCGAGAGGAAGCGTCGCCAGATGATCCGGCTCTGGCTCACCGAACGCTCTTCGACGTCACCGGGGGTTGCGGAGATGGTGCTGGACATCAGCGGACCCTCACTCTCGGGTCGAGTGCCGCATACGCGAGATCGGCAAGGAAGTTGAACAGAATGGCCATGAAGGCGATCACGATGAAGTAGCCCATGACCGGGTAGAGGTCACCCGGACCGAGCGATCTTTGGAACAGCGCACCCATGCCGGGGATGGCGAAGATGAACTCGGTGATGATCGCGCCACCCAACAGACCGCCGAGGTCTGTGGCGACGAGCGTGGTGATGGGGATCAGCACGTTGCGGAACGCGTGGCGGACGACCACGACGCGCTCGGGCATGCCCTTCGCGCGCGCCGTCCGGACGTAGTCCTGACTCAACACCTCGATCATGCCAGCACGCGCGTAGCGGGTGTATCCCGCGAACGAGATCGTCAGCAGCGAGATCGTCGGCAGCAACAGGTGGAAGAAGACGTCCAGCCCCACGCGCCACATGTTGTCGGGGGCGTAGCCGGGAGTCGCGGAGCCGACCGTGGCGATCGGGCGGCCGTTCATGTCGTCCATGTAGCCCGGGAACGACTGCATGAACCGGTCGATGAGGATGATGACGCTGATGATGACCGCGACGAGGACGCCGATCCGCATGTTCTGGCCGCGATCGTCGCCTCCGACGAAGAATCCGGCGGCGAAGCCCACCGCCAGCGCCACGACGAACAGGATCCCGATGGTGGCGAACGTCGAGACGTCGAACAGACCCTGCAGCGCGAAGTAGCTGATGATGCCGGCGACGGCGACGATGCCGGCCGTCAGCAACGCGCGACGCTGGTGGATGCCGGCGATGAGGGTGGTGACGCCGACAGCGGCACCGGCGCTCAGCAGGATGACGCCGACCGGGCCGAAGCCGGGTGTGAGGAACCATCCGGTCACGCTCATATAGATGAGCAGGCCTGTCGTGAGCACGAAGCTCGTGCCGCCCGAGGTCACCCGCCGACGGGTGTCGCCACCGACGACGGCTTGAACGATCAGGGCCACCACGACGCCGACGATGACGGCGACGACGATCGGGATGACGGGGTCCTGAAGGAAGTCGTTGAATCCGATCGCGATGAAGTTCTTGAGCAGCGCCGCCGCGAGGAAGGACGGCAGCGAGTAGAGGAACAGGCTGAGGACGGTGAACGACACGTCGAAGCCGCTGTTCTCACGAAGAGCCGACAGGATGCCGGTGGAGATGCCGAAGAGGATGGCCAGCAGCAGCGCCGCTGTGACCATCTGGATGGTGGAGACCATCGCGATCGGCAGCACTTCGGTGACGGGCGCCCCCTGAAAGGTGGTGCCGAGGTCACAGGCGTTGGCGAAGGGGATGAGGCACTTCGCGGCGCCGCCGATCCACATCGCCCACCGCAGCGGCGGGGCGACGTCGAGGTTCGCGAGCTGGATGCGCGCCTCGATGAGCTGTTGCTTGTTGGGGTTGTTCGACGAGCGGAGGTCCTCGAGCGGGTCCGTTGACAAGGCAACGAGATTGAACATCACAAAGGATGCCGCAAGGAGGATGAGGATCGACACACCGACCCTACGGAGAATGAAACCGACCAAAGGTCACTCACTTCGACGTGCGATGGGACGGCGGCATCGGGTTGCGATCGTCCGTCCCATCGGTTGACAGACAGGGGCCAGGGTGGCGCCTTCGGGATCTACTGTAGACGCCACCCTGGCGTGGGTACTACTTGGTGTTGGTGCTCTGCTTGACGGACCACTCCCAGTTGTTCCAGATCGGACCGGTCTGGTTGCCCATGTACTTGACACCGTCCAGCTTGCTGGAGACGCCGTAGATACCGGGTGCCTGGAAGAGGGGCAGGCCGTAGCCCTCGGTGAACGCCGTCTTGTCGATGTTCAGCATGAGGTCGGTCAGCTTGTCCTTGTCGAGCGTGGTCTGCGTGGCCACGGCGTCGTCGTTGGCAGCGGTGAAGCGGTTGTAGTTACCGCCGCCGTCCGAAGCGAACAGCTGCGGGATCTGCGCCGTGCCGATGCCGGCCGAGATCCAGCCGAACAGCGACGCGTCGTAGTTGCCACCCGCGAGGAGCGTCGACCACTTGGGGTCTCCGCCGTCGACGACCTGGAAGCCGGCCTTGGCAGCCGAGGACTGAATCGCCTGGAACTCGTCCACGCGGTTCGGGTTCTTGGTGTTGTAAAGGATCTTCACCGTCGGCGTCTTGCCGGCGAGGAGCTCCTTGGCCTTCGCGACGTTCTCGTCGAGCTTGGACGGGTCGTACTTGTCCGAGCCGTTCTGGGCAACAGTGGTCGCGTACTCCGACTGGCTGGGGAGCCAGATCTGCGAGTCGAGGACCTTGGCGTCGGGGTTGACCGGCGTGACGATCGCGTCGAGGATCTGCTGACGCGGGATCGTGAGGAGGAAGGCCTCGCGGACGGTCGGGTCCTTGAACACGTCGGCACCGAAGTTCAGGTCGAGGTGGTCGTAGGAGACCTGGTCACCCGTGAGCACCTGAGCGCCGGAGACGGCCTCGAGCGACTTCTTCGTGTCGGCGGATGCCTGCGGGTAGACGAGGTCGACCTCGCCGTTCTGCAGTGCGGTCACCTGCGCGGCGGCGTCACCGATCACACGCATGACGAGCTTGTCGATCTTCGGAGCGAGTGCGCCCGTGTAGTTCGGGTTGTGCTCGAAGGTGAGCGACTGACCCGGCGTCCACGCGGAGAGGACCCACGGGCCCGACGTGACGAGGAGGTCCTTGTCGGTCGGGAACGACGTGATGTCGTAGCCGGTGTTGACGAAGTCGGCAGCCTTCTTCAGGGTGTCGTTCGCGGCGACGGGAGCCTTCGGGTCACCCTTGGGCAGGCCCTTGAGCAGTTCCGTCAGGTCAGCGGCGCTCGAGAGGCCCGCCTTCTTCGCGACGACGTGCGCGGGCTGCGCGATCGGGTTGAAGATGTCCCAGTCCACGTAGGGCTCGGCGTACTTCAGGGTGATCGACGTGTTGTCGTCGCCGACCTCGGGGAAGTCGGTCGAGTTGATGCCCGCGGTCGATCCGGCGATCTGGAAGTACTGCGTGCCACCGGTGACGTTGCCGTCGGCGTCGGTGGTCGCGTCGTCGTAGTGACCCGAGGCGATCGCCCAGGCGAGCACCATGTCGTCGGCGGTGATGGGCTCACCGTCAGACCACTTGAGGTCCTTCTTCAGCGTGTACTTGACCGTCAGCGGGTCGTCCGAGGTCTTCTCGTACGTGCCGAACGTGTCATCCTTCACCACGTTGAAGCTGTTGTCCGGGTAGAAGAACCCGCCCGTGGTCAGGTAGACGTACTGGCCGTTCGTGTCCAGGTTGCCCTGCGGCGTGTTGCTGTTCAGCGACGTCAGGTCGTTGACGATGGCCATGGTGACGGTGCCGCCGGTCGGCGCAGCGTTCGTGGCATTGCCACCGCCGGCCGCCGTGCAGCCCGTCAGTGCGAGGGCGCCGGCCGCGGTGACCGCGGCAAGTGCTCCCCAGCGTGACTTCTTCAATTTTCCTCCTGGGTAAGGGATGGATGCGCAGGCGGGTCGAGACCCACGGCGCGGATACCGAAACCATAAGTTCTGATCAGCGTTGATCAAAACCGTTAGAGAAAACGTTACAGACCCTTAACTCAGTTCACGGCCTATATGGCAATCTGACAAGGTGATCGAATCGACGTCCGCCGAACTGCCAAGACTGCGAGGGGTGCGTAAGCGGTTGTGGTGGGAGATCGCCCTTGTCCTCGCTCTGTCGGTCGGACGCTCCGCCGTGTACTCCGTGCTCTCGCTGGTGCAGGCGCTCACGCGCGATCAGGCGCTCGGCGATCAGTCCACGTCACTGAACCCGGGCGCCAATGCGCAGCAGTTCTGGGACGTGCTGAACCAGTTCCTCTCGCAGTTCTTCGCCTTCGCGCCCATCGCACTCGCGATCTACTTCCTCTGGGAGCCGACGGCCTCGGCCTTCCGTCGGATCGGCCTGGATCTCCGCCGGCCCGGAAAGGACTTCGGCGCCGGCATCCTGCTCGTCGCCGTCATCGGCATCCCGGGGCTCGGGCTCTACGTGCTGGGGCGGGCCCTCGGGATCACCGTGCAGGTCGACGCCTCTCCCCTCGACTCGTCGTGGTGGACGATCCCCCTGCTCCTGCTTGCGGCCGTCCGCGCCGGCCTGACCGAAGAAGTGATCTTCATCGGTTACCTCTTCGATCGCCTGCGAAGGCTCGGCTGGGGCTCGTGGACGATCATCCTGTCCACCGCCGCTCTCCGCGGGGCGTACCACGCCTACCAGGGGTGGGGCCCGATCGCCGGCAACGTCGCGATGGGTATCGTCTTCGGCTGGGTGTACCACCGCTGGGGTCGCGTCATGCCCCTGGTCGTCGCGCACACCGCCATCGACGTCATCGCGTTCGTGGGCTATCCCCTCGCCGCCGCCTGGTGGCCATCGGTCTTCGCCTGACCCTCCGCCCCGTCCGCCCTCGCCCCCGCCCCCGTCCTCGTCCGCGAGACCGCAGTGGTGCACCGAGACAGCGGTCGGTGGTTGCGGTCTCGGTGCACCAGTGCTGTCTCGCGGGAGGAGGGTGGGGGTTCCTCCCCAGGTGGGGGAAGCAGCGGGGTTTGCACGGGGGTGGGCGGCGGCGCGGCGGCGGGAGGTGAGGGCGGGCAACGTCGGAGGATGCTGATCGATCCCACGCCGAGATGTCCCATCGTGCTGATCCCGCGCCGTGGATCGCCGCACGTCGACCGGGCCGTACGCTCAGGAGAGCTCGTGCCGGTGATGCGCGGGGTCTACGCCCACGGCGCCACGTGGCGCGAGCTGCCACCGTGGGACCGCTACCTCGCGCGCGTGCACGCCGCTGCGAGCCGATACCCCGGTGCGACCTTCTGCCTCGAGTCGGCGGCGGTGCTCCTGGGGATGCCGGTGTTCGGGGAGCCGCGCGAGGTGCACATCGTGGGCGGCACCGACGTGACGACCTCGCGCGCAGCGGGCGGCATCCGATTCCACACGCACGAGCGCCGCAGGGAGACCACTGCCGTGGGAGCCATCGTCACAACGACGCCGTCTGAGACGGCCGTCGACATCGCGCGTCATCGGCACCACGCCATCGGGCTCGCGACCGCGGGAGCCGCGCTCCGCGTGGATGCCGCGGCATCCCGCTCGATGCTCGCCGCCCTCAACGAGAAGCGGCTGTCGAGCCGCGGGAGACGGCACGCGCGCTGGGTGATCGATCGCGCCAGCGCGACACCGGAGACGCCGCTCGAGCATGTCAGTCTCGCCGTCGTCGAGTGGTTGGGGTTTCCGTCGCCGGAGAGCCAGGTCTGGTTCCGGGGCAGCGACGGCATCGATGACCGCGTCGACATGTGGTGGCCCCAGTGGCGCGTCGCGGGCGAAGCCGACGGAGCGGTCAAGTACAGCGGACGGTGGGGAGATGCCCGCGACTCCCTGCGCGCACGCAACGCGCGGGATGCTCGATTGCTGCGACGCGGTGTCCGTGCGACGGCTCACTGGACGTGGGCGGATGCGATCGCCGCCGAGCCGCTGCGCGCGTCGCTGATCGCCGCTGGTCTCCCGATCGTCGCTCCGCCCGATCCGCGCGAGCTCGCAACCCTCGCCCGCGCCCTCACCTCCACCCCCGCACCCGCACCCGCCCGCGAGACTGCAACGGCGCACCGAGACAGCGAACGGTAGCTACGGTCTCGGTGCACCACTGCTGTCTCGCGGACGAGGGAGGGGTCAGGCGAAGGCCTCGGGCGGCGGGCAGGCGCAGACGAGGTTGCGGTCGCCGTAGGCGTTGTCGATGCGGCGGACCGGTGGCCAGTACTTCGTGCGCACCAGGCTGTGCACGGGGTAGACGGCGAGCTCTCTCGCGTACGGGTGGGTCC
>Ga0207655_1002797_pt1 | contig 13548 bp, 9 predicted proteins | sample KBSM44metaG_FD_184398 | JGI IMG/M metagenome (GOLD analysis project Ga0207655, IMG submission 184398) | Miscanthus rhizosphere microbial communities from Kellogg Biological Station, Michigan, USA - KBS M4-4 metaG (SPAdes) (version 2) | ecosystem: Host-associated > Plants > Roots > Rhizosphere >...
CCGCGTGCTTGAGCCTGTTGCTTGCTCACGTTCCGCGTGTTTGGGCCGGTTGCTTGCTCACGTTCCGCGTGTTTGGGCCGGTCGCTTGCTCACGTTCCGCGTGTTTGGGCCGGTCGCTTGCTCACGTTCCGCGTGCTTGAGCCTGATGCTTGCTCACGTTCTCACCCTTTAGGCCGCTCTGGAATCACGACGGCGACAGCGGCCTCGGTTTGTCCACCCGCCTGAGCGCCAATCGCTCGGACGTAGACCGCCTGGCGTCCTGCCTTTTAGCGGTTCGATTCCTGACCGCGAATAGACCAAAGGCAGCATTGGCCCCACAGCCAAAAGTTGAGGGAGGGTTGGCGGGAAGCCTTAGGGATGTGAGTGAGCGTCGATGTGAAGCACGGGGGATGTGAGTGAGCGTCGGCTGGAAGCACGGGGGATGTGAGGGAGCGTCGGCGGGAAGCCTTAGGGATGTGAGCGAGGGTCAGAAGTCGCGGCGGTTGGCCAGGACGGGGAGCTTCTGCCGGGCGTCGTCCACTACTGAGGCGTCGAGGTCGGCGAAGATCAGGCCCGGCTCACCTTCGAGGGCTTCCAGAACCTGGCCGAAGGGGGACACGACGGCGGAGTACCCGACTCCCGTGGGGGCCGCACCCTTGGCTTCAATTCCCTGAGTGGCTGGATCACCCTGGCCGCAGGCGAGGACAAACGTCGTGGTGTCCACTGCGCGGGCCCGTGCCAGGAGCTGCCACTGATCGGCCTTCCCCGGACCAGCTCCCCAGGACGCCGAAACGATGTTCACCACGGCACCGCGCTGGGCGTTGGCAGTGAACAGGGCGGGGAAACGGATGTCGTAGCAGGTGGTCAAACCAAAGGTGAGGCCGCCGGCGTCGAACGTCACGGGTTCTGTACCGGCCTCAACGGTGTCCGATTCAGCGAAGCCGAACGCATCGAAAAGGTGGATCTTGTCGTAGCTGGCGTCGACGCCGGGCCCGGTGGCGAGAAGGGTGTTGCGCACACGCGGCGCCCCGGACTCCGCAGCAGCGCCGGGCGTGAACATGCCCGCCACGATGACCAGCTGCAGCTCCTCGGCGATGGCACGAACACGGCCTGCCCAGGGACCGTCCAGCGGTTCCGCGATGTCCAACAGTGAATTGCCGAACGCGCGCATCATCGCCTCGGGGAAGACCACCAGACCGGCCCCACCATCCTTGGCACGCCGCGCGTACTCCTCCAGGAGACGCAGGTTTTCGGCCAGGTCGCGGCCTGAGATGACTTGGGCGAGTGCCACGCGCACGATAGAACCTCCACTTCTCTGCCTCCCAGTATGCCAAGGAACACAAAATCGCTGCCTCGAACGTCGTCATATGGGCTGCGGGCACTGCACATACCGGGCGTGGAACTAAACTTGCCTTCAATGGTTATGCCTATCTTTGACACAGCAGCTGCCGTCGACGCGTCGCGGCCACGACCCCTCGGACTGAGCACGCCCCAGCCCGGTCTTACGGATGCGGAGAGAACGCAAAACCAGGAAGTAAACGTCGCAGTCTTCGCACCGGACCTGGAACGGGTGGAGATCGTGTTCCAAGCGCCGGGCGAACCGTGGCGCGCCCGGATACTTCCCAACATCGAAGACGACGTGCATTTCGGGCTGGTGGGCGGCTTCCCTCCGGGCACGCGCTATGGTTTCCGCGCGGCGCCCTTGGAAGACGTGCTGCCCATGTCGGTTCCGGCGCTGGACCCGGATGACGACGGCGGACAGCGGCTCCTGCTCGATCCCTACGGTCGCGCCGTGGATCAGCATGGCGAGTTCCTGACGAGTGTCCACGTGGACACCGGCTTTGACTGGGGTGAGGACAAACCGCCTCGGACCCCCATGCGGACTTCGGTCATTTATGAGGCCCACGTCCGCGGCCAGACGATGCTTCACCCGGAAATTCCCGAGCACCTCCGCGGCACGTATGCCGGGATGGCGCACCCTGTGATGATCCAGCACCTCACCGAGCTGGGCATTACCGCCGTGCAGCTGCTGCCCATCCATTTCCACTTGGATGAATCGCACCTCCAGGACCTCGGCATGACCAATTACTGGGGTTACAACACCGCGGCCTTTTTCGCCCCGCATTCGGACTACGCCACGGAAGCTGCCCGCAACGCAGGTCCCCACGCTGTGCAGGACGAACTCAAGGGCATGGTCAAGCTCCTGCACGCGGCCGGGATCGAAGTCATCCTGGACGTGGTCTATAACCACACTGCCGAGGCCGGTCCTGACGGGCCGGCGCTGAGCTTCCGGGGACTCGGGGAGAAACGCTACTACCGTCATGACGCGCATGGCCGTTACCTGGACACCACTGGCTGCGGCAACACCTTGGATTTCAGCGACCCCGTAGTGGTGGACCTCGCGCTGGACTCGTTGCGTTACTGGGTCAACGAGTTCCACGTGGACGGATTCCGCTTCGACCTCGCCGTGACCTTGTGCCGTGACGCCGGAAACACCTTCGATCCCCAGCACCCCTTCCTGCAGGCCATCGCCGAGGATCCGGTGTTGTCGGCAGTCAAACTCATCTCCGAGCCCTGGGACGTGGGCTACGGCGGCTGGCAGACAGGCCGGTTCCCGCAGGGATGGTCGGACTGGAATGACCATTTCCGGGATGGCGTCCGCAGCTTCTGGCTTTCGGACCGCGCGGCCATCGAAGCCGGTGGCCAAGGAGGGTCGGTGGCGTCGTTGGCTGAGCTGATGGCCGGTTCCGCGAACCTCTTTGCGTCCTCTGGCCGCACCCGGCTGGCGTCGGTGAACTTCATCACGGCCCACGACGGCTTCACCCTCAAAGACCTTGTCAGTTACGACCGCAAGCACAATGAGGCCAACGGCGAGCAGAACCGTGATGGTCACGGCGACAACCGCAGCTACAACCACGGTGTGGAAGGCCGCAGCGAGAACGAGGCCATTGTGGCGGCGCGGGCGTTGTCCATCCGGAATTTGATGGCCACGCTGCTGATTTCAATCGGCGTGCCCATGATCACTGCCGGCGACGAACTCGGCCGCACCCAGCAGGGCAACAACAATGCCTACTGCCAGGACAACCCGACGGCATGGCTTGACTGGAGCCGCACACAGGAAGCCAACGCCATGTTCCGGACCACCCGGGAGCTTGTCAGGCTCCGCCGCTGGTTCCTTCGGCACCAGCCCGAGAGCTTTCCGGGCCAGGCCAACAATTCAAGCCTTCAGTGGTTTGATGACAAGGGCAAGCGGATGACACCGGCACGCTGGAACGATCCGGGCGTTCGTGCGGTCCAGCTGTTGATGGGTCACGAGGACAGCGAAATCCGTGGCCTGATCGTCGTGAACGGCAGCAACCAGGACGTGAAGATGGTGCTTCCGGAGATCCTGAGTGAAACAGGGATTGGCAAGCGCATGTTCGAACTCCGGTTCACCACGTCGGTGCTGCACGACCGCCGGAAGGGCGCGTTGGTTGCCTCCGGGGAGCGGGATATCCTGCAAGCCAATACGATCAACATTTACCGCACGTAGGCACCAACCACACAGGAGAACTCCGCATGAACCGCAGCCGCAGCAAACTCGTGGCATTCGCGGGTTTGGTGATCGCCGTCGTCGTGCTGGTGGTCGCGATGGTGGGTGGAGGCGCGCTGACGGCGCCCTCTTCCACACCAGGGGCCGGCGTCCAAACCACGACGCCGTCCGCAGGCTTGGTGCCGACCTCACCCGCCGCCGTGCCAAGCCGGACGACGGCGGCGGCAGCTGTGGAGAACCCGTCGGGCCTGCCGTCGATCAATGCCTCCCAACTGCCGAAGGAAGCCCGCCAAACCCTGGCCCTCATCGCCAAAGGCGGCCCGTATCCCTACGACCGGGACGGCGTGAACTTCGGCAACTTCGAGGGCCTGCTGCCCAAGAAGTCCGGCGGCTTTTACAAGGAGTACACCGTGCCCACCCCGGGAGAGTCGGATCGCGGCGCACGGCGGATCATTGTTGGCAAGGACGCGGCGAAGTACTACACGCCGGATCATTACGAGTCGTTCAAGTTCATCGTCGAGGACAAGTAGGAGCCCATGAAGATCTATTCCGCCGACACCTGGACCATGGAGGAACTGCAGGAGCAGGTATCCGACGCAGGCCGCAGGACAGTACTGGTCCCACCGGCAACCACCAAGCAGACAGTCCTTGAGGTCTTCGGCCAGGTCCTGGATTTCCCCGAGTATTACGGCGTGAACCTGGATGCCCTGAACGACTCCCTCCACGACTATGCGGATGCCCTGTCGGAGGACGACGGCAGCCCTGTCACCATGATCTGGCAGGTCCCCGCGGCCTACCGCACGGATCGCTCCTTCGGTGTCGTGTGCGAAATCCTGCAGGACGCCGAGCGTTACGCCGGCCGCGACCTGGCCGTCATTGCAGTCTTCGAGCACTAACTGCGCGGACGTACCTTCCGTGCCGGCCACCGCCCGGACAGGAACCGCCCGGAATGACCATGCAGGGAACCGACGTAGTGGGTATCGGTTCCCACGCGCGTTGTTACAACCGTCCATAAAAGGTTAAGTTGCCCGCGCAAGCTAATCGTGACGCGAAAAATTGAATATTTCGATCGAATTTTTCTTTGTTTCGAAAGTTTGTATTTAAGCATTCTGAGCTATACGTTTTGGGAGAGGCGACTGTGTGCCTCGTCACTTGCGTATTGGGGAACGCGCCGAGTCAATTGCTGACCTCATATCGCACTAGCCAAATGAGGATCAAGATATGAGAAAGATTACACGGGTGGCTGCTGTGGCCGCGCTGTCCGCCGGGGCACTCTTTACCGCCAGCCAGTCAGCGAATGCCAGTATCTTTTATGAAAACAATGATTACGGCGGCGCTACGTACGGAGCTGACTATTCGACTTGGATGGGGTCGTTTGACAACAAGGCAAGTTCGGTAAAGAACTTCGGCTACTACGTAACCTGGTGGCAGGACATCAACTACGGCGGAGCTGGCTTCGGCAGCGCGAACGACTATAGCGCCATGGGTTGGTATGTGCCCTTCCTTGGTACGTGGAACGACAATATCAGCAGCTTCCACCGGGGCTGAACCTAACCCATTGTTCGCTTGTCATAGAGCGAGCAGCACCACGCTTTGACCTGTCGATCAGAGTATCGACAGGTCAAAGTTGCTGTCCGATAGGAGGCCCGGCTGCTCGGTCGAGGCGCAAGAGATGAGATTGGAGGCGGCACAGTGACGCGAAGAATTCCTGTGCGAAGGGTGCGCTGGGCACGAAGTGTGGTCGGCCCGCTGGCTTTGGGCGTCGCTTTGATTGTTTCAGCCTGTTCCGGGGCCCCGGGTAGTTCAATCACCCCGGACCCAGCTGGAAGAGTAAATCTGGATTACGAAAATTCCCTGATTGTATTCCCAGTTGACGCGTATAGAATATCAGCCCATGATCGTTCTCGAATTCTTCTTGCAAGAGAAGTGATCATGACCAATTGCATGCGGAAGTTTGGCTTCAATGATGATCCGAATGCAGCATATCCTGAGCCAGAGAATCGAAACTTTGGCGTATGGAATGTTGATCGTGTGAGGAAGTACGGCTTCCGGCTTATTGGCGAGGAGGCGCAATCGAGCCAGGTACACGATGAGGCGGGCCCTTGGGGGGAGGCCAGGTACGAGTGTCTTTCGAGTGAAAAGAGCAAGATGGATGAAGTTACTCCGCCAGACGATTTAATGAACGGTGGTGCCGCAGCAGCGATTGCCTTAAAAAGTTTGAGTATGGCATCAGAAACTGATGCCTGGAACGATGCAAAAGGCGATTGGGACGATTGCATCTCGGCTGCCGGCTTGACGCCGGGACAAGACCCCACCAAAGCGAAGTGGTCCAGCCAGCAGTCATTTGATCTGCAGGGGAGGATAGATCAGCGTAACCCGTCGAAGTCGGACGCTGCTGAGGGCGTCCGACTCGCCACGATTGAAGCCGAATGCAATCAGGAAGTACGACTAACCCAAACGCTCGGTGATATTCAAGCAAGCTACCAGTTGCCGCTCATCAGGCAGGATGAGGCGGTACTTACGGAACTCAAGAAGAAGAGCCAGCAGTACGTAGACGCCGCTGAGAAGTTGTTGAAAGAGATGCAGTGAATGATGTCCAGCCCCAGGAGAAAGCGATCGCGACCGCTGGCTTGAGCAGGCTCTCGCGACGGTGGCTGATCATTCTGGTGGCAGTGACCGCAATCATTTCCGCTGGGGTGGGCCTGGTGGCTGGCCGAATCTTTGATCAGTCAGAAATTATTCGTCCCGAGGATTCTCTGGCTGAAGTTCCTGTCTATGCGACGGTTGAAAACCGTATCGTCGACGACCGCCTTACGTTTGCCGGAGTTGTGAAGGCTGGCCCCACAGTGCCGATACTCATCGATTTGGAGGGACAAGAGCCGATTGTCGTGCGGCAAACACTTCGGGCGGGAGCTACGTTAAAGTGGGGCGATCTTGTGGGTGTGGTTTCTGGCAAGCCCTATTTCGTTCTACCGGGTCCGCTCCCGTTGTACCGCGATCTTTCGCAAGGAGATGAGGGAGACGACGTGTTGGCTCTCCAACGGGCGCTTGTCCAGATGGGGTACATCAGCCCCGAAACTGGTCACGTAGACGGCGCGACCTTGAAAGCTGCGTCCTCTTTCTTTGCCAGCGAAGGATTCACCTTGGGCAGCGGACGAAAGACCACCGAGACAAGCCGCGAACCGGAACTTGGAGCTACACCGGAAAAGCCGGCACCGGACGGGGCGATTTCCCCCTCGCTGTCGATCCCATTCAAGCAGCTACTTACACTCCCCGTAGCCAACGTGACTGTATCCACCGCCCTGGAGACGGGGCAAAAAGTCACGGCCCAAACCCCTCTCGCCACGTTCCAAACCGACGACAACTACGTTGAGTTTGTCGCTGAGATCCAGCAAGCTGAGTCGCTCAAACCTGGGCAGGAGGTTACTGTCAGGGTATCGGAGAAGCAACTGACTGGACGGATAACTGGGATAGGCCCATTCACGGATGCGGGGAATGGCCAACGTGCGGGACATCCCGTGACGGTAGAGCCGGTAAACAGGGCGGATGTCGTCCTGTTTACTCCCAATTTGAGCGTCACTGTGGCTGGTCAGGGTGGTGCGGCCCAGGCCCTCGCGGTGCCGTTATCTGGTATTCGGCAGGATGCCGAAGGGACCTACGTCCTCAAAGCCTCTGGCGGGAACGCAACGTCGAAGGCCCCCATTACACGTGTTCCCGTCACTGTTCTTCGGTCGGGGGGAGGGTTTGCCGCAATTTCCGGTGAACTCAGCCAGGGAGACAAGGTCCAGATATCGTGAGGATTGTGCGGCCAGTGGCCCTCAGACCTAGAGCGAAAGATGCGGGCTCCGAGGACGCATTGGCCATCAGCTTGGAAGGAATATCGCGCACATATCCGGGTGCCGAGTCCTCCGCATTAGTTGACGTCTCACTGAAAATTGAAGCGGGCGAGTTCGTGTCCGTTGTGGGCCCTTCGGGCTCCGGAAAATCGACGCTTTTGAACATCATGGGCCTGTTGGACAGGGCCAGCTCCGGCCGTATCGCTATTCGTGGTCAGGTTGTCGAATCCGCTTCAGAGCGAAGCCTTGACAGGATGCGACTGCATCTGATCGGGTTTGTTTTCCAGTCTTCAAACGTCCTCGGTGACGAAAGCGTAATCAGCAATGCTGCTATAGGTTTGCGGGTCCAGGGCGTGCCGATGGATGCGCGTGCAGCGATTGCCCTGGACGCGCTGAAGTTCGTTGGGCTTGAGCATAAGTACGGGAGCCAAGCTAAGCTCCTGTCGGGCGGCGAGCGGCAACGGCTTGCAATAGCACGCGCAATTGCGACGCAACCGCGGATCATCCTTGCGGACGAACCGACAGGCAATCTTGATTCAAACAACAGCAGACGGATCATTGAATATCTTCGGAAGCTCAACTCCGAGGGTGTCACCGTAATTGTCATCACCCATGACTCCGAGGTCGCGAACCAAGCGGACCGCCGAATTCAGATTCGAGATGGTCGAATCACGAGTGACGTCGGCACCAATAGTCATCCCAAGCGGCCCTCTCAGATTTCGGCCCACGCAGAGCCTACACTTGCGCGAAAGCGGCAGTCATGGGTGTCTTGCTTCGTCCGTTCCCTCGTGGACGATTGGGGTGATGCACTTAACGCGTTGTCCACCCGGACCCTCCGAACAATGCTCCTCATCCTTGCATTTGCGATTGCTATTGGCGGGATGACGGGTGCCCTGGGTATTAGTTCGACGACTTCGAATGCAATCAATAATCGGCTGGCGATCGCGGCACAGGAAAGGCTGGCCATCACCGTCGGAGACGGTCCTTCTGTACTTCGTGATGATTTCGACGAGCTTCGTGCCGGGGTAGACCGCATTACCCGCGTTCCTCACGTAGTTGGCGCGTCCTTTGTGTACTCAGCAGTTCCGGCAGACGTACGTATTACTAGAGTTGGACCTTCCGACCCCGAACCTGAAACGCCCTTGTCGCTTCATTCCTCCTCTAAGGACTACTTCAAGGACTTCGACATCAAGCTGATTCCCCAGAACAGCCGGAGTGCCTTCGACGACCCACGAGCCGGACCACTCGCAGTGGTGTCGATGAAGGCAGCAACGGCGCTCAACATACCGTTCAGTCAGAAAACTGGGCCTGTGGCCGGTGCGAGCATATGGATCGAGGACCGACTTGTACCGGTTGTCGGTGTATTCGATCCCGGTACTAATTTCCCTGAGTACTCCAACTCTGTATTCGTAGACGCCAGCATCATGCGTGCAGTCTCCAGGGGGGACCTTAAAATTCAGGTTCGAACCGAAAAGGGCTTTTCGGGGGCGATCGCCCAAGTAGCACCGCTGGCGTACTCGCCGAGCGACCCTGGTAAGGCTAGGGTCGACGTCACGGCCGATATTCAGTCGATCAGACAGGGTGTGTCAAATGATCTCGGGTCACTCATCGCTTTGTTATCCCTCGTTCTCATACTCCTGGCCATTATCACTGCGGCTTCCTCGATGTACCTGACCGTCCAAAACCGGTCGGCCGAGATAGCCCTACGACGAGCGATCGGCTCTAGTCGATGGCTAATTTGCCGATCCTTCATCCTTGAGGGCTTCATCGTCGGAATAACAGCGGGTTCTCTAGGCGGGGTCATCGGAACCATCACGACGCTTTCTGTGTCTTGGATCCAAGCCTGGCCACCTGTGTTGCCCTCAGGGCTATGGCTGGTTGGAATCCTTCTGGGTACGGCTACCGGTATTGTGAGCGCCATTTACCCGGCTTGGGTCGCCAGCCGCAAGGATCCCGCTATTGCTATTCGCGGCTAGCAAGCCCCAAGAATTCGCTAAGGCTAAGATCCCTGTGCCCTGTTAAAACGCCGGTGGCCCGCTTTCCCGTTGTTACCCAACAACGGGAAAGCGGGTCACCGACTTGATTGGGACTAGGCGTTCGCGATCAACCCAAGTTCAGCTTTGGATGCAAGCGCGCTGTGCTTCGGGAACACGCGGACGGTGTAGCCGAACGAGCCCGAGCGGTTGATGACCAGCGATCCGTTGAAGAGGTGCCGGCCGTTGCCGAGGTCCTCTACGGAGTCCAGTTCAGCCACTACGATGTCTTCGAGTTCGTCGGATTCCTCGGCACGGCCGAAGGCCACCTCCACGGAGACATCGTCCGGAGTCAGGTTGTTCAGGGCGACGTAGGCGTTGACCTGGAGGCTGTCGCCGACCTGGGGTTCCTCGGACACACCGACGGAGTCCACGTGTTCCACTACGACCTCGGGCCATGCGCTGCGCACCTTGGACGTCCAGGCTGCGAGCTCCTTGGCTTCCTTGAATGATTCCGCAACCGCCCGGCGTCCGGAGACGGCGGCGGGGCAGTAGAGGTTGTTGACGTAGTCGTGCAGCATCCGCTCGGCGGAGACGGCCGGGCCGAGGTTGGCGAGGGTGTGCTTGATCATGGACACCCAGTGGGTCGGCACGGTTTCCTGGCTGGACTCGGACGGGCCTGCTGCTCCTGCGCCCTGGGCGACGGTGGTGCCGTAGAAGCGTGGTGCCACTTGGGTTTCCAGGAGCTCGTACAGTGCCGAGGCCTCGATGTCGTCGCGTTCGTCGGCGGATGCGCCGTTGTTGGCCGTCGGGATGGCCCAGCCGTTTTCGCCGTCGTACATTTCATCCCACCAGCCGTCCAGGACGGAGAGGTTGAGGGAGCCGTTGATGGCGGCCTTCATGCCGGACGTGCCGCAGGCTTCGAGCGGGCGCAGCGGGTTGTTGAGCCAGACGTCGCAGCCGGGGAACAGGGTGCGTGCCATGGCGATGTCGTAGTTCGGCAGGAACACGATCCGGTGCCGGACCTCGGGGTCGTCGGTGAAGCGGACCAGGTCCTGGATCATCTTCTTGCCGGCGTCGTCGGCAGGGTGTGACTTGCCGGCGATGACCAGCTGGATGGGATGCTTCGGATCCAGCAGCAGGGCCTTCAACCGGGCGGGGTCGCGCAGCATGAGGGTGAGCCTCTTGTACGTGGGTACCCGGCGTGCGAAGCCGATGGTGAGTACGTCCGGATCCAGGACGGAGTCCGTCCAACCGAGCTCGGCATCGGCGGCGCCGCGCTTTTTCCACGAAGCCCGGAGCCGGCGTCGGACGTCCTCGATGAGCTGTGCCCGCAGTTCGCGCCGGAGGCTCCAGACGTCTTCGTCGCTGACGTTGTAGGCCAGGTCCCAGCGTCCCATCGCCTCAGCTTCGGCGCCGAACTGGTGCCGGGCCAGGGAGGAGATCCGCGGGTCCACCCAGGTGGGGACGTGGACGCCGTTGGTCACGGAGGTGATGGGAATTTCGGAATGGTCGAATCCCGGCCACAGGCCGGAGAACATTTCGCGGGAGACCACGCCGTGGAGCTTTGCCACACCGTTGGCGCGCTGCGCCAGGCGCAGGCCCATCACGGCCATGTTGAACACGGAGGGGTTGCCGCCGTCGTAGTTTTCGCGGCCGAGTTCCAGGATGCGTTCGGTGGGGACGGCAGGTGCCAGTCCGGCGTCGAAGAAGTGCTTGATCTGGAGGGACTCAAAACGGTCGATCCCGGCCGGCACCGGCGTGTGCGTCGTGAAGACGGTGGACGCACGGCCGGCTGCGAGGGCTTCGTCCCAGGTGAGGGGCTCGTTGGGGTCGGACATGGCTTCCTGGATGCGTTCGATCCCCAGGAAACCGGCGTGTCCCTCGTTGGTGTGGAAGACCTCGGGCGCGGGCGTGCCGGTGAGTGCCTGGTAGACGCGCAGGGCCTTGACCCCGCCCATTCCCAGCAGGAGTTCCTGCTGCAGGCGGTGGTCGCCGCCGCCGCCGTAGAGGCGGTCGGTGATGCCGCGGGCGGCTTCATCGTTCGACGGAACGTTGGAGTCCAGCAGCAGCAGCGGAACGCGTCCGACGTCGGCACGCCACACGTGCGCGTGCAGCTCGCGGCCGTTGGGCAGCGGGAGGGAGATCTGCACCGGCTTGCCTTGGGCGCCGTCCTTGGCCGGGTGGCGGAGCAGGGTCAGGGGGAGACCGTCGGGGTCCAGCACGGGGTAGGTTTCCTGCTGCCATGCATCGCGGGACAGTGACTGCTTGAAGTAGCCGGCCTGGTAGAGGAGCCCGACGCCGATCAGGGGCACACCGAGGTCGGAGGCGGCTTTGAGATGGTCGCCGGCGAGGATGCCGAGGCCGCCGGAGTACTGGGGGAGAACTTCGGTGATGCCGAATTCGGGGGAGAAGTAGGCGATGCAGGCCGGCGCATCTTCGCCGAGGCCCTGGTACCAGCGCGGCTCGCTGAGGTAGCGGTCCAGGTCGGCTGCGGCGTGCTGTACGCGGTCCACTACCTCGCCGTTGTTTGCCAGGTCTTGTAGCTGCTCGCGGCTGATTGATCCCAGGAGAGCGATGGGGTCGTGCTGCGAGGCCTCCCAAAGAGCCGGGTTAAGGCTCGCGAAAAGTTCCCTTGTTGGCCGGTGCCAGGACCAGCGCAAATTGGTCGCCAATCGGGCCAGCGGCCGGATGGGCTCGGGGAGGACGGTACGGACTGTAAACCTTCGAATAGCCTTCACGAGCGCCACACTAACGGACTCCCATGGCAGTCGGAACTGCATTGGGTTTCTTTTAGGTAAAAGTCATCTTGCGTCAAGGAGAAACCTCGTTTGCTTAGCATTCTGTGATTTTTGTCGCTAACGTCGTGGTTGTGACGAAAACTGCGCGAACCACCACCGTTCTGAATTCCAAGACGACCTCGGACATCACCGCCGGCCTTCGCTTCGGGCGGTTCCCCATCACTGCCGTGCAGCCGGTGGTTGAGGGTGGCCGTTTCCCCGCGAAAGCGTTGCCTGGCGAGGATCTGGTGGTCGGAGCCACCGTCTTCCGAGAGGGGCATGACCAGCTGGGCGTCTCCGCCGTGCTGCTCGATCCCCGGGGCAGGGAGCGCCAGCGCGTGCGACTGCACCCGGCCCAGGGCGAGCAGTGGAAGGGCCTGGACCGCTGGGAGGGCCTGATCACCCCCAGCGGCACCGGCGCCTGGTCCTTCGTCATTGAGGCATGGCATGACCGCTACGGCACCTGGCACCACAATGCCGAGGTGAAGGTCGCCGCGGGCATTGACGTTGAGTTGATGCTCGCCGAAGGCGCAGCCCTCCTCGCGGGAGCAGCCGACGACGCCGGTCGCACCGGCGCTGAAAAGCGCACCCTGCGTGCCGCTTCCGTCGTGCTTTCCGATACCACCAAGACAGCCGAGGAGCGCCTTGGCGCCGGCTTCAGCCCTGAGGTGCTGGCCGCCGTCGGGCGTCTTCCCATCCGCGAGCTGGTGACCGTTTCGGAGCGCTTTCCGCTTCAAGTGGAGCGCGACCTGGCGGGGCGTGGTTCCTGGTACGAGTTCTTCCCGCGTTCTGAAGGCGCCGTCCTGGACCACTCCACCGGGGTGTGGACGTCCGGCAACTTCCGCACGGCGGCCAAGAGGCTCGACGCCGTCGCGGACATGGGCTTCGACGTCATCTACCTGCCGCCCATCCACCCGATCGGTTTCCAGCACCGCAAGGGCCGTAACAACACCTTGACTCCGGGGCCGCAGGATCCGGGTTCGCCATGGGCCATTGGTTCCAAGGACGGCGGACACGACGCCATTCACCCGGAGCTCGGAACCTTCGAGGACTTTGACGCTTTCGTGGCCCGGGCCAATGAGCTTGGCCTGGAAGTGGCCCTGGATTTGGCGTTGCAGGCAGCTCCGGACCACCCCTGGGTCACGTCAAACCCGGAATGGTTCACCACCCGCGTGGACGGCTCGATCGCCTACGCCGAGAACCCGCCAAAGAAGTACCAGGACATCTACCCCCTGAACTTCGACAACGACCCCGCGGGCCTCTCCAAGGAGATCCTGCGCATCGTGCAGTTGTGGATCAGTCACGGGGTCAAGATTTTCCGCGTGGACAACCCGCACACCAAGCCGGTGTGGTTCTGGGAATGGCTGATCGGCAAGATCAATAAGAAGAACCCCGAAGTCGTATTCCTTGCAGAGGCCTTCACACGCCCGCCCATGATGCATGCCTTG
>Ga0207655_1002798_pt1 | contig 13537 bp, 10 predicted proteins | sample KBSM44metaG_FD_184398 | JGI IMG/M metagenome (GOLD analysis project Ga0207655, IMG submission 184398) | Miscanthus rhizosphere microbial communities from Kellogg Biological Station, Michigan, USA - KBS M4-4 metaG (SPAdes) (version 2) | ecosystem: Host-associated > Plants > Roots > Rhizosphere >...
TTGTGCTACAGGTGCGTTGGCCGCATCTGTTCACCCCGGTCACTTACTTGAGTAAGCTCCCGGGGATTCTCAGCTTTGCCGCCTTCCTGTAACTCAAAATCCATAGAGTATATTGGGTATATTCAGGTAGCATCATAGTGAGCAAATGATTGAGACCCTATCCTTGAAGCGAATCTCTCTTTTCCCCCGTTCGTTGCGTCAGCTGGTCACGCTCTCGTTTGTGTTGATTTTGCTGCCGCTGCTGGTTCTGGCCTGGCAGGCGTGGCAGAGCCTGAATGCGCTGAGCGCGCAGGCCGCGCATATTAACCGCACGACGCTTGTCGATGCCCGGCGCAGTGAGGCAATGATGAACGCGTCGCTGGAAATGGAACGTAGCTACCGGCAGTACTGCGTACTGGACGATCCGACGCTGGCGAAGGTCTATCAAAATCAGCGTAAACGCTATAGCGAGATGCTTGACGCTCATGCCGGGGTGCTACCGGACGAAAAAATCTGGCAGGCGCTGAGCCAGCAGCTGAACGACCTGGCGCAGCTCAGGTGTAAAAACAGCAGTCCGGATGCGCCATCGGGAGCCAGCCTTGAAGCCTTTGCCGCCGCCAACAGCGAGATGGTTCAGGCCACCCGAACGGTGGTTTACTCGCGCGGACAACAGCTTCAGCAGGAGATTGCCGAACGCGGGCAGTTTTTTGGCTGGCAGGCGCTGGTTCTTTTTCTGCTGAGCCTGGCGCTGGTTCTGCTGTTTACCCGGATGATTATCGGCCCGGTAAAAGGGATCGAGAAAATGATTAACCGCCTGGGAGAGGGGAAATCGCTGGATAACGCGGCGCTGTTTACCGGTCCGCGCGAACTGCGTTCCGTCGGCGAGCGTATCATCTGGCTGAGCGAACGTCTGGCCTGGCTGGAGTCGCAGCGCCATCAGTTTTTACGCCATCTTTCACACGAGCTGAAAACGCCCCTCGCCAGCATGCGGGAAGGCACGGAGCTGCTGGCCGACCGCGTGGCCGGGCCGTTGACCACGGAACAGCAGGAGATCGTCGAAATTCTCGATAACAGCAGCCGCAATCTGCAAAAACTGATTGAGCAACTGCTGGACTACAATCGTAAACAGGCCGATGGCCCGGTCCCGCGTGAAATCGTTGATATTGCAGAGCTGGTTGATAACGTTGTGGCCGCTCACAGTTTGCCCGCACGCGCAAAAATGATGCATACCGCGATTCAACTGGCGGAGCGTACCTGCCTGGCAGAACCGGCATTATTGATCAGCGTGATGGATAATCTCTATTCCAATGCGGTGCACTATGGGGCTGAATCCGGTAACATTCGTATTCATAGCTACCGGCACGGCGAGCAGGTTCGTATAGACGTGATAAACAGCGGCGAACCGATCCCGCAGGCGGAAAAAAATATGATTTTTGAGCCTTTTTATCAGGGAAGCCATCAGCGTAAAGGGGCGGTAAAAGGCAGCGGTCTGGGGCTGAGTATTGCCCGGGACTGCGTCCGACAAATGCAGGGTGAGCTGAGCCTGGAAGAGAGTGAGCCCGGGCTTATCTGTTTTCGCATAACGCTACCCGCCGCTGAGCCGGGAAAAACCAACACATGAATCAACAATGGGTGAATATGTCCCACTTTTTCGTAGTGGTTCGTGCTTTCAAAGGATGGCTGTTGCCCGGCCTTTCTTGCCTGGCGCTGGCGGGGTGTTCCGCCGCTTTTTCGCCGCACACGGCAAATGACAAAGCACAACCCGATCTGCCGCAGCATCAGGTTGCGGATTTTCTCTCAGTCGACTGCGCCGATATCTGGTCGCTGAAGAGCGAAGCCAGCGATAAAAACCCGCTGTACTGGCTGCGCGGGATTGATTGTGCCGATCGTCTGGCGCCGGTTCAGGCGCGGGCGGAAGCCAGGCGGCATGATGATGACAGCTGGCAGGATGCCTTTAAGCGCGGCATTTTACTGGCGGATGCGAAGATTACGCCGGATGAACGCCGTGAACTGGTATCCCGCCTGAATACCTTCAGTCCGCAAATTGCCGTGCAGGTGCGTCCGCTGTATCAGCTCTGGCGTGATGGTCAGAACAGGCAGCTGCAGCTGGTGGATGAGCGCGCCCGTTACGCGAAGTTACAGCAATCCAGCGATAGCGAGCTGGAGGCGCTGCGCCTGCAGGAACAGCAGCTGCGCAGCCAGCTGGAGCTAACTACCCGCAAGCTGGAAAATCTCACCGATATTGAACGCCAGCTTTCCAGCCGCAAGCCCGGAGGCAATTTTAATTCCGACGGCAGTCATAGCGGCGATAAGGTTCCGGAGGTCATACATGACGATCCGTAAACCTGCGCATTTGCTGCTGGTGGATGACGATCCGGGTCTGTTAAAACTGCTGGGAATGCGTTTGATCAGCGAGGGCTACAGCGTCGTGACCGCCGAAAGCGGTGCGGAGGCGCTGCGTATTCTGGCGCGCGATAAAGTCGAACTGGTGGTCAGCGATTTACGCATGGATGAGATGGACGGCCTGCAGTTGTTCAGCGAAATCCAGAAAGTTCATCCGGGGATGCCGGTGATTATCCTTACCGCTCACGGCTCGATTCCCGATGCGGTGGCGGCCACCCAGCAAGGCGTGTTTGGTTTCCTGACCAAACCGGTGGACAAAGATGCGCTGTATAAAGCCATCGATGATGCGCTGGAACACAGTGCGCCGGCGACGGATGAGCGCTGGCGTCAGGCTATCGTAACCCGCAGTCCGCTGATGCTGCGTCTGCTGGAACAGGCCGGAATGGTGGCGCAGTCGGACGTTAGCGTACTGATTAACGGTCAGAGCGGGACCGGGAAAGAGATTGTCGCGCAGGCGATTCATAATGCCAGCCCGCGCCACGCCAAACCTTTTATCGCCATTAACTGCGGCGCGCTGCCGGAACAACTGCTGGAATCCGAGCTATTTGGCCATGCGCGCGGCGCATTTACCGGCGCGGTGAGCAACCGGGAAGGGCTGTTCCAGGCCGCTGAGGGCGGGACGCTGTTTCTTGATGAGATCGGCGATATGCCGGTGGCGCTGCAGGTGAAGCTGCTGCGGGTACTACAGGAGCGTAAAGTGCGCCCGCTGGGTAGCAACCGCGACATCGATATCGATGTACGTATCATCTCGGCCACTCACCGCGATCTGCCGAAGGCAATGGCGCGCGGCGAGTTTCGTGAAGATCTGTATTATCGCCTGAACGTGGTCAACCTGAAGATCCCGCCGCTGGCCGAGCGCGCGGAGGATATCCCGCTGCTGGCAAACCATCTGCTGCGCCAGTCTGCCGATCGGCATAAGCCGTTTGTACGGGCGTTTTCAACCGATGCGATGAAACGGCTGATGGCAGCCAAATGGCCCGGCAATGTCCGCCAGCTGGTGAACGTGATTGAGCAGTGTGTGGCGTTGACCACCTCGCCGGTGATCGGTGATGCGCTGGTGGAACAGGCGCTGGAAGGGGAAAATACCGCGCTGCCGACCTTCGTCGAAGCGCGCAATCAGTTTGAGCTCAACTATCTGCGCAAGCTGCTGCAAATCACCAAAGGCAACGTCACCCACGCAGCAAGAATGGCGGGGCGCAACCGTACTGAATTCTACAAGCTGCTGTCGCGCCACGAGCTCGACGCCAACGACTTTAAAGAGTAGCTCCGCAGCATGGCGCAAGTTATGATACGGTAAGCAACCGTTTACGCGACTAAGAGCCTATCCCAGTAGGCGTTATTGTCGCAGGCAGTTTGAACACGGACAGCGCGGAAAAGCGGAGCGTACACGTAGTACGTGAGGATTTTGAGCGCTGCCCAGGTTCAAAATGGCAAGTAAAATAGCCTTAATGGGATAGGCTCCAAGACAGGAAAACCATGAAAAAGATTGATGCGATTATTAAACCTTTCAAACTGGATGACGTGCGCGAAGCGCTGGCCGAAGTCGGCATCACCGGGATGACGGTGACGGAAGTGAAGGGCTTTGGCCGTCAGAAAGGCCACACCGAACTGTACCGCGGGGCGGAGTACATGGTGGATTTTCTGCCGAAAGTGAAAATCGAAATTGTGGTCACTGACGATATCGTTGATACCTGCGTGGATACCATTATCCGCACGGCGCAGACCGGTAAAATCGGTGACGGTAAAATCTTCGTCTTTGACGTCGCCCGCGTGATTCGTATTCGTACCGGGGAAGAGGACGACGCGGCAATTTAAGCCGGGCCGTATTCTGACGCATTCCCCGGTCAGCTTTGCGCGACCGGGGAATATTCCCGAATGGCGGCATCTCCGCCGCCTCCGGGTTATTTCATTACAGCACCTTATGCGGGCCAAAACATTCGTAGTGAATGTTGTCGTTATTGACGCCCAGCGCCACCAGCTGTTTCGCTGCATGTTGCATAAAGGCCACCGGGCCGCACAGATAGAACTGCATTTGCGGGTCACGCAGCGTGTCCGCCAGATCCGATAACATCATCAGACCTTCGCTGTTAAAGCGTGCCGCCTGGCGGTCGGCTTCCGTCGGCGTGCGATACCAGATATGGGAGGTGAATTTCGGCAGGCTGGCGCCGAGCGTTGCCACCTCGTCGGCAAACGCATGGACATCGCCATTTTCTGCCGCGTGGAACCAGTTCACCTGGGCCGCATGCTGCGTTTTTGCCAGCGTGTCGAGCATGGCCAGCATCGGTGTTTGTCCGACGCCGCCGGAAATCAGCGTAACCGGCGTTTCCGGCTCAACGGCGAGGAAGAAGTCACCTGCCGGCGCAGCCAGATGCACAATATCTCCTTCCTGTGAGGCGTTATGCAGCCAGTTTGATACCTGACCGCCGTTTTCGCGTTTAACCGCAATTCGGTAGCCTTTGCCGTCTGGCTTGCGGGTCAGCGAATACTGACGAATTTCCTGATATTCAAACTCCTGCGGCTTCAGCCAAATCGCCAGATACTGGCCCGGCTGATAATCCGCCACCGGCTGGCCGTCTACCGGCTCGAGATCGAAGCTGGTAATCAGGGCGCTACGCGGGGTTTTCTTCACGATACGAAACGCGCGCGTGCCTTCCCAGCCCCCGTTTTTGCTGGCGTTATCCCGGTAGATTTCAGATTCACGATGAATAAAGACATTGGCCAACACGCCGTAGGCTTTGCCCCATGCGTCAAGCACTTCCTGGCCCGGGCTGAACATTTCGTCGAGCGTCGCCAGCAGATGGCCGCCGACAATATTGTACTGTTCCGGTTTGATCTGGAAGCTGGTGTGTTTCTGGGCGATTTTCTCGACGGCAGGCAGCAGGGCAGGCAGGTTGTCGATATTGCTGGCGTAAGCGGCAATGGCATTAAACAACGCTTCACGCTGGTCGCCGTTACGCTGGTTGCTCATGTTGAAGATCTCTTTGAGCTCCGGGTTATGGGCAAACATGCGATCGTAAAAATGGGCGGTCAGCTTAGGACCTGTTTCGACGAGCAGGGGAATAGTGGCTTTAACCGTTGCGATGGTTTGGGCGTCGAGCATAGCAGCTTCCTTCGGTGTTATTTAAATGATGTATTTTATATGCATCTTATAAAAATAACCCTGCACTGTAAATGGTTCCTTAACACTTTTCCCCGTAGCGGTAACAACATGAAGAATTTGCATCACAAACCTGAAAAGAAATCCGTTGATAATCGTTGAGTCGTTATTGCTCAAAGCCTTGTGTAATGGGGAGCCAATCGTTTGCGTAAAATCCTTTGTCAAGACCTGTTATCACAGAACGATTCGGTTATACTGTGGGCCGTCGCCCAAAAAGGCCCCCCTTTTAGAGCTGTAATCTATTGTTAGCTGAGCAGGAGATGCGGATGTTAAAGCGTGAAATGAACATTGCCGATTATGATGCCGAACTGTGGCAGGCTATGGAGCAGGAAAAAGTACGTCAGGAAGAGCACATCGAACTGATCGCCTCCGAGAACTACACCAGTCCGCGTGTTATGCAGGCACAGGGTTCTCAGCTGACCAATAAATATGCCGAAGGTTATCCGGGCAAGCGCTACTACGGCGGTTGCGAATATGTTGATATCGTTGAACAACTGGCGATTGACCGTGCAAAAGAGCTGTTCGGCGCTGATTACGCTAACGTACAGCCGCACTCCGGCTCCCAGGCTAACTTCGCGGTCTACACCGCTCTGCTGCAACCGGGCGATACCGTTCTGGGTATGAACCTGGCGCAAGGCGGTCACCTGACTCACGGCTCTCCGGTTAACTTCTCAGGCAAACTGTACAACATCATTCCTTACGGCATCGATGAGTCCGGTAAAATCGACTATGCAGACATGGCGAAGCAGGCTCAGGAACATAAACCGAAAATGATCATCGGTGGTTTCTCTGCTTACTCCGGTATCGTTGACTGGGCAAAAATGCGTGAAATCGCTGACAGCATCGGCGCATACCTGTTCGTCGATATGGCCCACGTTGCTGGCCTGATTGCCGCGGGCGTTTACCCAAACCCGGTTCCGCATGCTCACGTTGTGACGACCACTACCCATAAAACCCTGGCGGGTCCGCGCGGCGGCCTGATCCTGGCGAAGGGCGGTAGCGAAGAGCTGTATAAAAAACTGAACTCTGCCGTATTCCCTAGCGCACAGGGCGGCCCGCTGATGCACGTTATCGCGGGTAAAGCGGTTGCGCTGAAAGAAGCGATGGAGCCAGAGTTCAAAGTCTATCAGCAGCAGGTTGCGAAAAACGCCAAAGCGATGGTTGAAGTATTCCTGAATCGCGGCTACAAAGTGGTTTCCGGCGGTACTGAAAACCATCTGTTCCTGCTGGATCTGGTCGATAAAAACCTGACCGGTAAAGAAGCTGACGCTGCGCTGGGCCGTGCTAACATCACCGTCAATAAAAACAGCGTACCAAACGATCCGAAGAGCCCGTTTGTGACCTCCGGTATCCGTATCGGTTCTCCGGCGGTAACCCGTCGCGGCTTTAAAGAAGCGGAAGTGAAAGAGCTGGCCGGCTGGATGTGCGACGTGCTGGACAACATCAATGACGAAGCGGTCATTGAGCGCGTGAAGGGTAAAGTGCTGGATATCTGTGCACGCTTCCCGGTTTATGCGTAACGTTTAACGACGCAAGCGTAAAGAAAAAGGCCGCCAGTGCGGCCTTTTTTACGTCCGGCGTTCAGAGATTAACGACGGTCGAGGGAGATAGCGCCCGGGCCAGTGATGGCCAGAAGCAGGAAGGCTCCAGCTATACTGATGTTTTTGTAGAAGTTAATCATATTGGGAAGTACGGCATCACCGCTCATATCCCAGTAATGATGGCCAATGACGGCGGTACCGAGGGTGTAAAAAATAAAGATCACCGCCAGCGGACGGGTGAAGAAGCCCAGGATAATCAGGATTGCCGCCGGCACCTCCATCACAATCGCGATAATCGCCGCTAACGTCGGAAGCGGCGCGCCGGAGGAGGCCATATATTGTACCGTACCGCTAAAGCCCATCAGTTTGGGATAGCCAAATATAATAAACAGCAGTACGACGGCAATACGGGCGATCAGCAGCAGAACGGAACGGGAAGAGCCAAAGTCGAAATAGCGTAGTGTGTTCATAATCAATCCGTTGTGAAGGTGCGTGATTTAAACGTAATACACAATTTTGTGATCTGCCACATACCTTGTGCGATCAACGTAATGTCTGCAGTTGCTCTTCCACGTACAGATAGCCAATGCCGAGCAGTTGCTGTTGACGACTCAGCTGTCCGAAGCCGATTTGCGTTGCTCTGGTGCGCGGCGCGTCACGATGATCGAAAGGGTTAAAGCCTGTCTGCCTGATGATGGTATTCAACCACTCTTCGCCAAATCCGCAGCTGCGGCCGTACAATAAGATATTGTTTATATTTAAGATGTTAAGAAAGTTGTAGAGGCTGAGCCCGATGGCATTTGCGGAGTCTTCCACCCATGTATGAAGGCGAGAATCACCCTGCTGCCATTTTTCGATCAGGGCATCGATGGTCAGCGCCTCTGGATTATTGGCGAGATCGGGCTGTGTTTTAAGCCATATCCGCGCCTGTTTTTTCAATGCGCTCAGTGATGCCACCGTTTCCAGGCAGCCATAGCGCCCGCAGTCGCAGGCAACGCCATCAGGATTGATAATGGTGTGTCCAATCTGGCCGCTGCCATAAAGGCTACCGCGCCAGACCTGGTCGTTGATGACAAATGACGAACCAATGCCGTAATCGACGTTGATGACGCAGAAGTCGCGATACTGTCCCTCATTTTGCCATTTTTCCGCCAGCGCCAGCATGACGCAGTCGTTGTCGACCATTACGCGGACATTGAGTTTTTCTTCCAGCAGATATTTCATCTCCACGGGTTGCTTCCAGGGAGCCTGCGGCATGGTCTGTGATACTCCCGTTCCCGCATCAACCTGCCCATGAACCGCCAGCGCCAGATTGATTTTCTGCCTGGGCCAGTTCTTACGGTACTGATGCCAGCATTTCTCAATCGCTGCCAGCAGTGCCTGAGGCGTTGGGGCGTCAATGGCGTGGTATTCGACGTCGCCTTTCGCACTCAGACAGGCATTTCCAAGCTGACACTCGATACTGGTGGGCGTGATGTTCATACACAGGGTCCAGTCGCCATCGGGCGCAATAAGCCAGGCGCCGCTGCTATGACCGCGGGCCAGATGCTCATCCTGTACATTGACCACGCGTCCTTCCCCTTCCAGCTCCTGGAGGATATTGCTGACCGCGGGAATTGAGATTTGCGCCAGCCGCGCGAGCGACGATTTACTGGCTCGTTTTTTGCGGTACAGATACTCCAGCAGCACACCCTTGTTGTAATGGCGGATTTGCTGATTGTTAATGCAGGCTTTCATAAACTAAACCTTGTTAACTAAATTGCGTGATTATTGTGCGTAAATGCGCTGATTCTGTCTATTAAACTGCTCTCATTATTTCACTTCAGTATGTCTTGTTAACTTTGAGGGCATTATGAGTTCAGTAAATGTTTGGCAGGAAACGGTACATATTCCAACCTATGAAACGGGGGCGCAGGATATTCACCCCATGTTCCTGGAAAATCGGGTTTATCAGGGGTCTTCCGGGGCGGTGTATCCCTATGGTGTGACGGATACGCTGAGTGAGGAAAAAACGCTAAAGGCCTGGCAGGCGGTGTGGCTGGAAAATGATTACATCAAAATTATGATCCTGCCCGAGCTGGGAGGCCGGGTGCATCGCGCGTGGGATAAGGTCCGGCAGCGCGATTTTGTGTATCACAACGAGGTTATCAAGCCTGCGCTGGTTGGCCTGCTTGGCCCGTGGATTTCCGGAGGAATTGAGTTTAACTGGCCGCAGCACCACCGTCCCACCACCTATATGCCGGTTGATTTTACGATTAGCGAAAATGACGACGGCTCAAAAACCGTTTGGGTTGGCGAGACGGAGCCGATGCATGGGTTGCAGGTGATGACCGGGTTTACTCTGCGTCCGCAGCGCGCGGCATTAGAGATTGGTAGCCGGGTTTACAACGGTAACGCCACCCCGCGCCATTTCTTGTGGTGGGCGAACCCTGCGGTTAAGGGGGGCGATGGACATCAAAGCGTATTCCCGCCGGATGTGACGGCGGTATTTGATCACGGCAAGCGCGCGGTTTCCGCGTTTCCGATTGCTACCGGCACCTATTACAAGGTGGACTATTCGGCCGGCGTCGACATCTCGCGCTATAAAAATGTCCCGGTACCGACCTCCTATATGGCGGAAAAGTCAGAGTACGATTTCGTCGGCGCCTGGTGCCACGATGAAGATGGTGGGCTGCTGCACGTCGCGGATCATCACATTGCGCCAGGGAAAAAACAGTGGAGCTGGGGTTACAGCGAGTTTGGTCAGGCGTGGGACAAAAATCTGACGGATGAGAATGGGCCTTACATCGAGCTAATGACCGGCATTTTTGCCGATAACCAACCGGATTTTACCTGGCTCGATCCGTTTGAAGAAAAGCGCTTTGAACAATACTTCCTGCCTTACCATTCGCTGGGCATGGTACAGAACGCTTCGCGCGATGCGGTGATCAAACTGCAACGCGAAGAGGGCAACATTATATGGGGCGTATATGCTATTTCGCCCCTGGTCGCCCACCGGCTTACGGTTCGCGAAGAGGGCAACCCGCAGCCGCTGCTTGATGAAATGATTGAGCTGACGCCATGCGCTGCCGTTCAGGGAACGTTAGCCGGTATTGACCCATCTCGTCTGACGATGGAGCTGCTGGACAGTCACGGCAGGTGCGTTTTGCGCTATCAGGAGCATCAGCCGCAGGAGTTGCCGCTGCCGGAAGTGGCGGTTACGCCCTTACATGCCGGAGCCATAAGCAGCGTGGATGAGGCGTGGTTTATCGGCCAGCATCTGGAGCAGTATCACCACGCCAGTCGCTCACCGTTTGATTATTACCTGCGGGGAATTGAGCTGGACCCGCAGGACTACCGCTGCAATCTGGCGCTGGCGATGCTGGAATACAACCGCGCGGATTACTCGCAAACCATCGAGTATGCGAGCCGGGCATTGTCGCGCGCGCATCGGTTAAACAAAAATCCGCAGTGTGGGCAGGCAAGTTTGATTCGTGCCAGTGCGAGAGAGCGTCTACAGCAGTGGCATGATGCGCAGGAGGATTTTTGGCGCGCGGTGTGGAGCGGCAATAGCAAGGCCGGGGGATATTACGGACTTGCCCGACTGGCGACGCGCAGCGAGCGCTACGATGATGCGCTGGCATTTTGCCGGCAGAGCCTGCTGGCGTGTCCCACCAACCAGGATGTGCTGTCGCTGGAAACCCTGTTGCTGCATCTCACCGGTCGTCGCAGTCAGGCCTTACAGCAGATTGAAAAGCTGCTGGGAGACTATCCGCTGAATCCCACCCTGTGGTGGCTCAACGCAACAATATCAGAGGCTGAAGCGGATACGGCGCGCTGGTTCGCCGTATGCCAGTCGCGGGATATTAACGCACTGCTGACGGCCGGGCTGTTGTTGAGCTGGGGAATGGCGGCGCGGGCGAAAGCCGTACTGACGGCGCTGAACTGTCAAAAAACGCTGCCGCTCTATTTACAGGCCAGTCTGGCTGAAGGTAACGAGCGTATCGCGCTGATCAACCGCGCACGCGAAGTGTTCGCTGACTTCGTGCGTTTTCCCAATCTGCTGGTGGAAGTGGCTGCGCTGGAGAAGATACCCGAGTGCTATTTTGCTCAGCATCTGCTCGCCTGTTTCCACTATAGCCGGCGTCATTATGAGAAAGCGACGCAGCTATGGCATCGCTGCGTTGAAATGGCTCCTGATTTTGCCGATGCCTGGCGAGGGCTGGCGATTCATGCATGGAATAAACAGAGTGATGCCCACCTGGCGGCAGCGTATCTGGAGAAAGCCTGCGCCCGGCAGCCGCAGGATGCGCGTCTGCTTTTTGAGCGCGACCTGCTGGATAAGCTGACCGCCGTTGAGCCGGAAAAACGCCTTGCCCGCCTGGAGGCCAATCTCGCAACCGCCTTGAAACGCGATGATTTAACGGCGGAGCTGCTCCATCTGTGGCACCTGGCGGGCAACGTTGAGCAGGCGGCAAATGTGCTTGCTTCGCGTAAATTCCACCCCTGGGAAGGCGGCGAAGGCAAGGTGACCAGCCAGTTTGTTATCAACCAGTTATTACGTGCCTGGCCGTATCTCCAGCCGCAGCCGCAGCCGCAGCAGGCGGAAACGCTGCTGCTATCGGCGCTGCGCTATCCGGAAAACCTCAGCGAAGGGCGTCTCCCGGGACAGACGGATAACGATATCTGGTTCTGGCTGGGGATTTGCGCCAGGCAGCAGGGCATGGAGGAACGCGCGCTTGAGTGTTTCCGCAAGGCGGCGTCAGGCGATCGGACGATCAATATTCATAGCTACTACAACGATCAGCCGGTGGACTATCTCTTCTGGCAAGGCGTGGCTTTGCGGATGCTCGGCGATCGTCTGAGCAGCGAGCGTCTTTTCACTGAAATGTTGCAGTGGGCTGAGCATATGGAAACGGCACAGATAGAGGCCGACTTCTTCGCGGTGTCGCAGCCTGACCTGCTGGCGCTATATGCCGATATCCAAAAACAGCATCAGGAGAAGTGTTTGCTGGTGCGAGTTCTGGCGACCGCGGGATTAGGCGGCGGTTCGAGGCATGAACAGGCGCTGTCGGCGCTGGAAGCGCTAAACCCGGCCTGGGCGAAGGCGGCATTATTCCGTAAAACGCTGCCGTTTGTACTGCACCTCATTAACTAAAGAGCGTTTACTGTAATTTTTGAGCGGTCTGACCCGCCGCGCCTCTCGAGATGTTTAGAATATGTGAAATCGTTCTGCGGCAGGCCCGAATGCCGCAGAATCCAAACAACAATAAATGCCTGACCCTACAGGAGGCACGTATGTCTAAAAGTAAGGCAGTCTCATGTTTTTTATGTTTACTGTTAACGTCGTTGAGTATTTCACTCCCCGTCTATAGCGCGACAAAGGATATCACCGTTGGTGCTATCTACCTTGATACCCAGGGCTATTACGCCGGGGTACGGCAAGGGGTTCAGGATGCAGCCAAAAGCACCGATGCGAAAATTCAGCTGATTGAAACCAACGCGCAAGGCGATATTTCTAAAGAGAGTTCATTTATCGATACGCTGGTCGCGCGTAACGTGGATGCCATCATTCTTTCCGCCGTTTCAGAAAATGGCAGTAGCCGCGCGGTGCGTCGGGCTAATGAAGCCGGTATTCCGGTGATTTGCTACAACACCTGTATTAATGAGAAAGGTGTCGACAAATATGTCTCTGCCTACCTGGTTGGCGACCCACTTGAGTTCGGTAAAAAGCTTGGCGAGGCGGCGGCAGACTATTTTATTGCCAACAATATTAGCGCACCGAAAATTGCGGTCATCAACTGTGAAGCATTTGAAGTATGCGTACAGCGGCGCAAAGGTTTTGAAGCCGCGCTGAAGGCGCGAGTTCCGGATATGCAGATTGTTGCGAATCAGGAGGGAACCGTTCTGGATAAGGCTATTTCAGTTGGTGAGAAACTGATTATCTCCTCGCCTGATCTGGACGCCATTATGGGAGAGTCTGGAGGGGCAACGCTGGGGGCGGTAAAAGCGGTCCGCAACCAAAATAAGGTCGGGAAAATCGCCGTATTTGGCTCCGATATGACCACGGAAATAGCCCAGGAGTTAAACAGCTATCAGGTACTAAAAGCGGTGGTGGATATTTCCGGCAAGAAAATGGGTAACGCCGTTTTCGCGCAAACCCTGAATGTGATTAATAAAACTCCGCCAGCCAATAAAATTATCCCTGTTGCTATCGATACCTATACCAAATCTGAAGACGGTAAGCAGTGGCTGGCTACGCATGTCGATGGCTTGCCTTAATTCCCCTGTCGAATAACTGAGGTAAAGACTCGATGACGGCAACAGAAAAAACGGCGGTGCCGGTGGCGCAGATCCTGAGGGGAAATAAGCGCTATCCCGGCGTCGTCGCCCTGGATAACGTTGATTTTACCCTGTCAAAAGGCGAAGTTCGGGCGCTACTGGGGAAAAATGGCGCGGGTAAGTCCACCTTAATTCG
>Ga0207655_1002800_pt1 | contig 13530 bp, 12 predicted proteins | sample KBSM44metaG_FD_184398 | JGI IMG/M metagenome (GOLD analysis project Ga0207655, IMG submission 184398) | Miscanthus rhizosphere microbial communities from Kellogg Biological Station, Michigan, USA - KBS M4-4 metaG (SPAdes) (version 2) | ecosystem: Host-associated > Plants > Roots > Rhizosphere >...
CGGGTGCACGCGGACCACCGGGTGTTCGGTCTCGTAGACGGTCGAGGTGAAGATCTTGCGATAGCGCTCCAGCTTCTCGGCCGAGACGTCTGGCCTGGTACCGGCGTAGTCGTATTCGTTGCTGTGTACGGCGACCAGTTTGTCGGCCAGTTCACGCAGCTCCGCCGACAAACCGTCGTAGGCGGCGGCGGTATTGGCCCACAGGGTGTCGCCGCCGAAAGCCGGGGCCACCACCGAGCGCAGGATCGAAGCTTTAGGGTAGGCCTCGACGAAGGTCACGTCGGTGTGCCAGGAGCTGGCTCGCTGGCCCTCGGCACCGTCCAGTTCCAGTAGAAAACGCGTGCCTTCGCGCACCGGCACGGTCGGGTGTGCCACCGGCTCGCCGAGCAGGTGGGCGAACGCCTCCTGGCGCTGATCGTCGAGCTGGGTCTGCTCGCGGAAGAAGATCACTTTGTATTGCAGCAGTGCCTGTTGAATGGCTTCGACGGTGGCGGCATCCAGCTCGCCCGAAAGCTGTACGCCACGAATTTCGGCACCGATGCGACCGGCCACCGGGTGGATTTCAAGCGCGTGAACAGCGGGTTGTACTGCGAAAGCGGCATTGCTCATGGGTAGACCCTCATCAGACTGCTTGCGGTTGAACCGGCCGCGAAACACTGCTCTATCTATATTCTGTTTTGATCTAATAGATATCTACATGCTTCGTTGACGGAATAAGAGGTTGCATTTAAAACCTCAGTCAACCCTCGTCGCAAATGCCTTCGAGCTATTTTTAGGATGCCGGAAAAGCATATGGATCTTCGCCAGTTGCGTTACTTCATCGCCCTCGACGAACACCGCAGTTTCGTGCGCGCGGCCGAGGCCATGGGCATTACCCAGCCGGCTTTCAGCCGCAGTATTCAGGGGCTGGAACACGAATTCGGCTGCGTCCTGGTGGACCGTGGCAACAAGGATTTGCGCCCCACACCCGAAGGCCTGGTGGTGCTGCAACATGCCCGCAGCCTGGTGCAGGGTGCGGCGCTGCTCAGCAGCGAAGTGACGCAGATGACCAAGCTCGATGCCGGCGAACTGCGCTTCGGCTGCGGCCCGGCACCGGCGGTGAAACTGGTGCCGGATGCGGTGGCGCAATTCATCAACGCGCACCCGAAAGTGCGCACCTGCTTCGAGGTGGATAACTGGGAAAAACTCAGCCGCGCCCTGAGCCGTGAAGAGATCGAATTCTTCATCGCCGACATCCGCCATTTCGAGTCCGATCCGAACTTCCAGACCCAGGCCCTGACGCCCAAGCGTGGCGTGTTTTTCTGCCGTCCCGGACATCCGCTGCTGGTCAAGGAGAGTCTGTCGACCAACGACATGTTCGATTACCCGCTGGCAACCACGATGATCCCGCCGGGCATTCGCAAACTGCTGGCGAACCTGAGTGGACGGGTGGATTTTTCGCCGACCATCCAGACCGAACATTTCCCGGCGCTGGTGAAAGTGGTGCTGCAATCCAACGCGATCGGCGTGGGCACGGAGGAGGCGTTCATCGAGGACGTCGCCCAGGGATCGCTGGTGCTGCTGCACTGGCGTAATTTGCCGCAGAACATCGAGAGCATGAATGCACGCTGCGGGATCGTCAGCCGCACCGGCTTCCGCTTGTCACCCGCGGCGCGGGCCATGATCGATACGTTGGTGGCGGTGGACAGGCAGCAGATGGCAGTCGCGGTTTAGGGCCTCATCGCGAGCAAGCTCGCTCCCACAGGAGATCTCCGGTGTTCACACGGTCGGTGTGGGAGCGAGCTTGCTCGCGATGGGGCAGTGAGCTCACTGAAAACTCAAAGCTTCGCCGCAGCCAACTCCGGCGCCACCCAATCGCTGACCTTGAACGACTTGCGAATCAGCTTCTGCTGCGAAGCCAGGTCCACGGCATCCTGCAATTTACCCAGGAATACCGGGTCAAGCGTCGAGGGGAACACCTCGCTCAGTTTCTGATCCTGCAGATCCTGCTTGAGGATCACCGGCGGATAACTCGCCAGCCCCGACACCAGCTGAATGTAGGCGTCCTTGTTGCTGTCCTGGGTCAGCCACGTCACCGCTTGCTGTTGAGCCTTGAGCAACGTGGCGACCGCCTCGGGGTGCTCGTCGACGAACTTCCCGGTCCCCACCAGCACCGCCTGCACACTGCCGGCGCCGCCCAGGTCCTTGGTGGTCAGCGGCAACTCGGCCAGCCCCTTGGCTTGTAGTGCGGTGAGCCCGGAACCGCCCCACGAGGCATCGATCTGCTTCGCCGCCAGCGCCGCGACCGCCGCGTTGAAGTCCAGGTTGATGACTTTCACGTCCTTCTCGCTCAACCCCTGGCTGGCCAGCGCTGCATCGAAGGACAACTGGCTGGCGGTGCCACGAAAGATCGCCACACGCTTGCCCTTGAGGTCTTGCAGGGTCTTGATCCCCGAGCCTGGCACCACGCCGAGGTAATGCTTCACCCCACGCGCCGAGGCGCTGAGCAAGCGTGTATCCAGGCCATTGGACTTGCCGATGATGGCGGCCAGGTCGCCGAGGTAGGCCAGGTCCACCTGACCGTTGGCAAACGCCTCGTTGATCACCGGGCCTGCCCCCTTGAAGAAGCTCCATTGGATCTTGATGCCTTGATCGGCAAAGGCCTTTTCGAAGATCTGTTGATCGCGCAACACATCCACCACACCTCCCCCACTGTGCTGGGTGCCGGCACTCAGGTCCGGCACGGCGATGCGGATTTCCTTGAGCTCGCCGGCGTTGGCCGTGAAGGCCAGCAGACCCGCCAGGGCCGGTACGGCGAACAGGCTGAAAACACGTTTGAAGGGAAGGTTCATGGGTGCGGCTCCTTGGGGCAACGGGCGTTGATGAGCCGAAAGTAGGCCGAAGTAGAACCAACACTTAAATACTATAAATTCACATTTTTAGATCATTAGGATCTATATCAACACTGACGGGCCTCTTGGCCGGGTATGCAGCAACGGCATCGAAAATATTCTTCGAATGCATTGGATGCAGCGGTAGATGGAGGCCTTAAATGGTCTCGCTTATCTCTCAATAGTATTGATTTTAATTTTTATAGATCAAAAACACATATCTGTAGGAGCTGGCTTGCCAGCGATCCCGGACAACCCGGTTGGTCAGACCCACCGCCTCGCTGGCAAGCCAGCTCCTACAGGGAGTCTGCGTTTTTCAAGACGCGTCCATTGCGACAACGGAGGTCACCCATGGCCCGTGTTTCCCTTCTGAGCCTGCCGCTGGCCGCACCTCGGCTTGATGGTCGACGGCATTGGCCGACGCTCAACCAGCGGCTCTTGCCCTGGTTATTACCCCTCAGCCTGTTCGTCCTCTGGTGGCTGGCCAGCCGTAATCACTGGATGAGCGAGCAGATCCTGCCGGCGCCATCCCTGGTCTGGAACAGCGCCATTGAATTGTCCCAGGGCGAGTTGTGGAGCCATTTGTGGATCAGCCTGCAGCGCTTGTTCTGGGGGCTGCTGGCCGGGGTCAGCGCAGGTGCTGTTCTGGGGGCTGCGCTGGGTTTCAGTCGGCGCCTGGAGCGCCTGGTGTTTCCGACCTTCACCGGGTTGGCGCAAGTCCCGACCCTGGCCTGGATCCCCTTGTTCATGGTGTTTTTCGGCATCGGCGAAGTGCTGAAACTGGTGGTGCTGATCAAAGCCATCGTGGTGCCGGTGACCCTGCACACGCTGGTCGGTGTGCGCGATGCGCAACCCAGGCTGCGTGAAGCCGCCGCCGTGTTGCGTCTGCCCACGCACCTGTTGATCCGCCGTCTGGTGCTGCCTGCCGCACTGCCGGCATTCATGGCCGGGGTGCGCCTCGCGCTGGCCGCCGGCTGGACCTCGCTGCTGGCTGTGGAGCTGCTCGCGTCGAGTGAAGGCATTGGTTACCTGATGGTCTGGGCGCGGCAGCTGTTCATGCTCGATATCGTGTTCGTGTGCATCGTGGTGATCGGCTTGATCGGCGTGGCGATGGATCGCGGCATCGGTCTGCTGGACAGGAAACTGGTGCACTGGCCGCACCCGGCCACCGCCGAAATCCGTCGCGGGCCGCGTTATCAAGGTTGGCAGCGCGTGCAACCGTGGCTGCTGCCGTTGGCGCTGCTGGCGTTGTGGCAACTGGCCTCGGACCTACAGTGGATTGACCCGAACATTCTGGTCAGCCCGCTGGCCGTCCTGCAGACAACTCGGGATGGTCTGCTCGACGGCACACTGCTCGGCGGCATGGCCCTGAGTCTGGGCCGCACCCTTGGCGGATTGCTGCTCGGTGGCGGGCTTGGGTTTGCCCTGGGGCTGCTGCTGGGTTTGTCGCGCACCAGTGAACGCGTGCTCGGCCCAACCCTCGCCGCCGTCCGCCAGATCGCCATTTTTGCCTGGGTGCCGCTGCTCACTGCGTGGTTCGGCCTGGGTGAACTGGCCAAGTGGGTGTTCGTTGCCCTCGCCGCCTTTTTCCCGCTGTTCATCGCCACCCAACGCAGCGTTGCCAACCTGTCGCCGCAATTGAACGAAGCCGCACAAGTGTTGCGCCTGAATGTGCGCCAGCGTCTCGCTCGACTGGTGTTGCCGGGCGCTGCGCCGGGAATTTTTGCAGGACTTCGCCTGAGCCTGATCTACGCCTGGCTCGGCACCATCGGCGCCGAATATTTCATGCCGTCCAACGGCGGCATCGGCAGCCAGATGATCGGCGCCCAGCAACTGCTGCGCATGGACCTGATCATGGCCGGCATGTTGCTGGTAGGCCTGACCGGCGCCCTGCTCAACCTCATTGGCCAACGCCTGGAAATCCGCGCCACCCGCTGGAGACACGCATGAACGCACCGATTGTCAGCTTCAATCACGTGGGCAAAACCTTCGACGTCGACGGCTTCGAACTGGAAGCCATTCGCGAATTCAACCTGGACATCGCCGAGGGCGAGTTCGTCGCCATCGTCGGCTCCAGCGGTTGCGGCAAATCCACCTTGCTGCGACTGCTGGTAGGCCTCGATAAACAATTTCGCGGGCAGATCAGCGTGGACGGCAAAGCCGTCACCGGCATCGGCGGCGAGCGCGGCATCGTCTTTCAGGAGCACCGCTTGTTCCCGTGGCTGAGCGTGGCAGACAACATCGGCCTGGGCCTGGTCAACGAGCCGTTGAGCGCTGCGCAAAGGCACAAGCGCATCCATGACTTCATCGAACTGGTGGGCCTCGGTGATTTCGCCCGCGCCTATCCACACCAACTCTCCGGCGGCATGGCGCAGCGCGTGGCCATTGCTCGCGGCCTGGTGGCCAGCCCACGGATTCTGCTGCTGGACGAACCCTTCGGCGCCCTCGATGCGCTGACCCGCCAGCAGATGCAGGACGAACTCCTGGCGATCCGCGCGCGGGCAAAAATCACCACCATCCTGGTCACCCACGATGTCGAGGAGGCGATCTTCCTCGCCGACCGCGTGGTCGTGATGGAACCGCGTCCGGGACGGATCAAGCAGGTGGTCGACATTGCCCTGCCGCATCCACGCCAGCGCAGCAGTTTCGACTTCCACCAGCTGCGCGAAGAACTGCTTCACGAACTCACCAGCGACGATCACTACCAGCCCCCCGTGCCCGTGCAGGTCCGCGATCTGCCGCTGTCCTTCATTGCCTACTGAAAAAGGAAATCATTGATGCCACAACGTCCCAACTTTCTTGTGATCCTGGCCGACGATCTGGGCTTTTCCGACCTCGGCGCCTTCGGTGGCGAAATCAATACGCCGAACCTTGATGCCTTGGCCAACAATGGCCTGCGCCTGACCGACTTTCACACCGCGCCGACCTGCTCGCCGACTCGTTCGATGCTGCTCACCGGTACCGACCACCACATCGCCGGCATCGGCACCATGGCCGAAGCGCTGACACCGGACCTGATCGGCAAACCGGGTTACGAAGGGCACTTGAACGATCGCGTGGTCGCCCTGCCCGAGCTGCTGCGCGAGGCTGGTTATCAGACCTTGATGAGCGGCAAATGGCACCTGGGCCTGACCGCAGAACTGGCGCCCCACGCCCGGGGTTTCGAGCGTTCGTTTTCGCTGCTGCCGGGCGCGGCCAACCATTACGGCTTCGAGCCGACCTACGATGAAACGACGCCAAGGCTGCTCAAGTCCACCCCGGCGCTGTACATCGAAGACGACCAATTCATCGATGAACTGCCCAAGGATTTCTATTCCTCCGATGCCTTTGGCGACAAGCTGCTGCAATACCTCAAGGAGCGTGACCAGACCCGGCCGTTCTTCGCCTACCTGCCGTTTTCCGCACCGCACTGGCCGTTGCAGGCGCCCGCCGATGTGGTCGAAAAATACCGTGGCCGCTATGACGCAGGCCCGGAGGTGCTGCGACTTGAGCGCCTGGAAAAGCTCAAGCAACTCGGCTTGATCGAAGCCGATGTCGAGCCCCATCCACTGATCCAGCTGAGCGCACAATGGGATGCCCTGAGCGAAGAACAGCGGCAGATTTCCGCACGGGCCATGGAGGTGTATGCGGCGATGGTCGAGCGCATGGACTGGAACATCGGCCGTGTCGTCGACTACCTGCGCCAGCAAGGGCAACTGGACAACACCTTCATCCTGTTCATGTCCGACAACGGCGCCGAAGGGGCGCTGCTCGAAGCCTTCCCGAAATTCGGCCCGCAGCTGCTGACCTATCTCAACCAGCATTACGACAACAGCCTGGACAACATCGGCCGCGCCAACTCCTACGTCTGGTACGGGCCGAACTGGGCGCAAGTGGCGACCGCGCCGTCGCGGTTGTTCAAGGCCTTCACCACCGAAGGCGGCATTCGCGTTCCGGCGCTGGTGCATTACCCGCAGCTGCCGCTCAAGGGGCAGATCAGCCACGGTTTCGGCACAGTGATGGACATCACGCCGACCATTCTCGACCTCGCCGGCGTGCGCCATCCGGGCAAGCAATGGCACGGCAAACCCGTGGCGGAAGTTCGCGGCAAATCGTGGCTGGGGTTTCTGTCGGGCGAGACCGCGCAGGTGCATGACGAGCACACCGTCACCGGGTGGGAGTTGTTCGGGCGGCGGGCGATCCGCCAGGGGCAATGGAAGGCGGTGTACATCCCCGGACCGGTAGGGCCGGCGACCTGGCAGCTGTATGACCTGGGCAGTGATCCGGGGGAGATTCACGACCTGGCGTTGAGCCAACCGCAGAAGCTGAATGCCTTGATCGAGCATTGGCAAAAGTATGTGGATGAGACCGGGGTGATCTTGAGTGAGTCGCCGTTTCAGCCGGATTGATATTGCCTGATACACCGCTTTCGCGAGCAGGCTCGCTCCCACAGGGGGATTTGTGTCGTTCACAGATCCAATGTGGGAGCGAGCCTGCTCGCGAAGAGGCCCTGACAGTCAGCCCTCAAGCCTGAGCCGTACGCACCTTCTCCCTGACCACTTCGTCCTTGCGCTCAAACCTGTTAGCCCGCGCAAACGTGCCGAAATCATTGAACCGCACACCCATCTCCCGCATCACCTTGTGCCCCACCGGCACGGTCAACTGGCGGATGTAGAACGGTTCCTTCACCACAAAGTGATGAATCCCGTGGCTACTGCCGAAATTGAAGCAGAACGCCTGCAACGGCCACAGCCACCACGCGTTGAGCACCTGGGTCTGCTGCATCACGTTGCCCGGTTCCACGTCACCGTAGTAGTGCATGTTCGAGCTGATGAAGTGCAGGCAGAACGTGCGCAACACGTTCGGGCCGATGATCACGACTGCCGCGATGTCGATCACCTGCATCACCGACAACGTCGTCGCCGACCACTCGATCGGTGCGCCCAGTAGATATGCAACACCATTCGCTGCGTGGAAACCGAGAAACACGTACCACGCGCCCCAATGCATCAGCGCCAGCGGCGCATACACCTTCAGGGTGCGCTGGACGATGCTGATCTTTTGCGCCCAGGTCTTGGCTCGCAGCATGCGGATGAACGACGACATCATGTTGTCGCCAATCATCAAGAATCGCGCGATGCCCCATGGCTCGCCGTTGGTGATGGCGCGTTCTTCCATATCGGTTTCAGAACCCGACACCTTATGGTGATTGAGGTGCAGATGGCGGCGAATCCATGGGTTGATGGTGCTTGGCCGCGCCAGCCATACCAGGCCCATCATCAGGTTGTGCGGCACTTTCTGCTTGCGGAAGTACATGCTGTGGATCAGGTCGTGTTCCAGCTCATGGGTCAGCGAAGCGAAAAATGCATTGAGCAGCAGGCACGCCCACCAGGCCATGTGCCCGGTGATATAGAGCGCCGCCGAACCGACCATGCCCGCCAGGGCGAAGGCCAGAATGCCCGCGCCGAGGGCGTCCTGATGCTTGAGAATCGGGTATTGCGCGCGCAACTCGACGCCTTTGGCCAGTACCACTTCACGGATATGCGCAGATCGTTGTGCTGCATTCAGTCGCTGGGGGCTTGCAGAAGTACCGCTCATGCTTCCATCCTCTGGTTATTGATGGTTGCATCCTGCCTTGCGGAGCCTCGCAACGCGGTAGCCGAGAACGCCAACCTGTTGACCGGAAGCGCCAATCAGCATGACTGAACCGACCTCCCTCGCCAGCTGGACCCGCGCCCTGCGCAAGCAACTCGATGCCCTCGGTATCGACAGCACTGCCCTGTGCCAGCAAGCCGGGCTCGACCCCAACCTGATGGACGACCCGAACGCGCGCTATCCGCTGTCGCGCACCACGCAGCTGTGGCAATTGGCGGTACTGGCCAGCGGCGACCCGGCGATCGGTTTGCGGGTGTCGCGCTTCGTCAGCCCGACCACCTTCCATGCGCTGGGTTATGCGCTGGTGGCCAGCGGCAGTTTGCGGGAGGTGTTCGAACGTATCGTGCGCTATCACCAGGTCGTCAGCGATGCCCTGGAACTGGAACTGACCCGCGCTGAAGACCGCTACCGTTTCCGACTGAATATCCCTGCCGGCAACCCGGCTCCGGCGTTCGAAGCCATCGATGCGTTCATGGCGATTTACGTGCGCACCTGCCGCAATCGCCTGGGCCGCGACTACGCGCCGCTGGCGACCTACCTGCGCCGCCCGGAGCCGGCCGACGCGCACCAATGGCATAAAGTCTTTCGCTCGCCCGTGCACTTCGGCGCCGACGAAGACCGACTGGAGTTTTCCCTCGTCGACTTCGACAGTCACCTGGATGACGCCAACCCGGAACTGGCCGAGCACAATGAGACGGTGCTCAAGCGCACCCTGGCGCAACTCAAGCCGTTGACCTGGGAGCGCAAGGTCCGCGACGCCATCGAGGAACAACTGCCCGAAGGCGAACCCAGCGCCGAACACATCGCCAAGGCCCTGCACCTGAGCCTGCGCAGCCTGCAACGGCACCTGGCCGATGAAGGCTGCCGGTTCGACACGCTGCTCAACGAAAGCCGCGAAAACCTCGCGTTGCTGCACCTGCGTGACCCGCAGGTGTCGCTGAGCGAAATCAGTTATCTGCTCGGTTTTGCCGACACCAGCAGCTTCAGCCGCGCGTTCAAGCGCTGGACCGGGATGACGCCGGGGCAGTTTCGGGATGGGTTGCGCTGATCAGCCTTTGACCAGGCTGCGCGCCATACCCTCGTTCCACTGCTCCAGCATTGCCCCGCCAATTTCGGCAAAGGCACTGTTTGCCTTTATGTATTGACCCATCTCGCCCATCGCCACTGCCATCCCATGGATGACTTGTTGCAGCAACTCGTTGCAGCGGCCTTCAGTCAAATTGCAGGCGGAACGGCCAAACCGCATCAGCATTTTGTACTTGGGCCACGCCTTCGATCCGCCCAGTAACAACGCCATGCTATCGGTCTTGATGTAAACCGACGTGGTGATGATGTCGTAGGCAGGTGCCAGGCTGATTGGCGCATCGACACCACAATCTTCGTACAGAACGGCAAAATTCTTGAGGTGCGCGTCGCCATTTTTCAACCCCGATGAAAGCGCGACGATTTTGAAAAACGACTCCAGTGCCTGATTGAGCAAAGGCGGAGAAACAAAGGCCTTGATCTGCTTGGCCGCACCTTCGTACGAACCATCGTATTTGGCTTTTGATGGCCAGGCATTGAGCACGCAGAAGTCCTCGAACCCCAGGTAACCTTTTTCATTCAGGTCGAAGCGTTCAACGATCAAAAACTTGCCGTGCTCACTGAGTTCAAGCTTCGGCACCTCAAGACCCGAATGCAACGCCGCCCGCATGCAGAAGTATTCATTGGCAGCGAGCTCCGGGTATTGCTCTGGACGAAAGGTTTTGACCAGGTGCGTCGCCCCCCGATGGGAGAGCCGATCGATGGTTGACGCGCTGTCACGCACCAGTACCTTCGGCTGTACACCGGAAACGCCGGAATACTGACCATAGGTCTGCAAGAGATCCTCGAACAGACCTTGCGCGCCATCATGTACAAGAAGGTCCGCCAAGCTGGTTTCAGGCGGCTGCTCGACTGGACCCTGGGCCTTTGAAATACCGACTCTTCCGAGCTGGTGCGGACCGACGATGGCAAGCATCGAAAAATCATCAAACCCTCGAACGGCCTTGCTGAAGCGTCGTATCAATTCATCGCGCAGGGCTCCCTCAGGCAGATTCATTTCAAAAACCGGCGGGACACCCGGTTCCCACGCGTAACTCTCCAGACGCACCGGCATGGTCAACGAGACGGCGTTTTGTTCGGGCGCGTTTTCGGCGTAGGCAAACACGGTATCGATGGGAGACTGGCCACGGCCAAGGGTTCCGATTGCACTGTTGGAAACGCTGATCGCCAGTCGATCCTGCGGCTCATCCATGGAAATCCACCTTTTTCAGGGTGTCCAGCGTCGGCCGCTTCGACTGTCGCGGCACGGCGGTCAGCTCATAACCGAAGCCGTTGAGTATCGCCTCGACCTTGCGCAGACCAATTTCGGAAATGGTATTGTTTTCGATGCCGGAGATCGTTGCACGGCTCATTCCGTACTTCTGTGCCACGTCTTGCTGAGAGAGTTTTCTCTCCTTGCGCAAGGTTCGGATCAGTTCGCCAAGGTTTTCCATTGCTCACCATGCATCGTATACAGTGCACACATCGTCGACTTGACGATTATGCATTGTATTTAATGCAGAATTTGATAGAAGTCCAGCTTCATTTGCTGACGCCCCTATCAAGCATCAAACCAGGGCCAACACCCGCAACCGCTCGGCATCGAGGATTTCAATTTCGCCGTAACTCAGCCCGATGATCCCCTGCCCCTGCAAATCCTTGAGGATCTGGTTGGTGGTCTGGCGCGACAGCGACAGCATTGCCGCAAGCTGCTCCTGGGGCAGTTGCAGGATGCGGCGTGGCTCTTCAAGTTCGCCGTAGCCTTCGGCGATCATCAACAAGCGGTGCGCCAGCCGTGCCGGGGCCGGCAACAGGCTCAACTGTTCGAGGTTGATGAAGGTCATGCGCAGTTTCTGGCTCATCAGCAACGCCAGTTGCCGCCAGTGCTGCGGATGCTCGTCGAGCAGCGCCAGCAAGGTGTTCTGGGGAATGTGCAGCAGTGTGCACTGGCCCACGCCGTAGGCATCGTGGGTACGCGGCTGGCCGTCGAACAGGCAGATTTCGCCGAACCAGTGCGGCGGCTCCACCAGGCTCAGCAACGCTTCCTTGCCCTGCTCGCTCACGGCACCGACACGCACCGCGCCTTCCAGTACCGCGTACAGGCCACAGGGCGGATCGCCGCGTTTGAACAGCCGCTGGCCCGGGGTCAAGCGCCGCAGCCTGGCCACCGACAGCAGGCTATCCTGTAGGGAAACAGGCAAATGGCTGAACCACTGACCGCTCATCAGGCGTGGACGCCAGACCTGCATATCCATGAAAACTCCTAGAGATTGTCGCCTGGCTGACAGAGCGTCAAGTGGCCCCGGGGCATGATCAACTACCCCACAGGAGAACAACAATGAAAAGCCTCGTCGACCACCTCAGTCAATACGCCGCCTACCACCGTGACCCGCGCAACATCGCATCGCACTTTATCGGCATTCCGCTGATCGTGGTGGCCGTCGCGGTGTTGCTGTCCCGGCCGCAATGGTCGCTGGGCGGCGTGTGGCTGTCACCGGCGGTGCTCGTTTCGCTGGCATCGGCGTGGTTTTACCTGCGCCTGGAGTTGCGCTTGGGCGTGTTGATGACCGTGTTGCTCGGGCTGAGTGTCTGGGCCGGTCATGCGCTGGCGCAGCAAAGCACGCTGGTCTGGCTGAGCAGCGGCGTGGCGATGTTTGTGATCGGTTGGGCGATCCAGTTTGTCGGCCATCACTACGAAGGGCGCAAGCCGGCGTTTGTCGACGACGTGACGGGGCTGATTGTCGGACCGCTGTTTGTGGTGGCTGAACTGGCGTTCATGCTGGGGATGCGGCATGACCTCAAGGAGCAGATCGAGGCGCGGGCGGGTGGGGTGCGGGTCAATCCGAAACGTGCTGCTGTTTAGAGAGCAATCGCGAGCAAGCTCGCTCCCACAGTGGATCTATGGTGTACATGGAACCCTGTGGGAGCGAGCCTGCTCGCGAAGCTGTTGCTTTAGATGTTGGCAACCTTCTGCCAGACCTTCGGCTTGAAGAACAGCGTCTCACCCTTCGCCAAACCAACCAGGCTGTCGTGATCCTTGACCACTTCAGCTTCGATCAGATCGCTCTGCCCTTCGACCTTCAACGTCACCCGTGTGGTCGCGCCAAGCGGACGAATATCGCGCACTTCAGCCGCGTGATGGTCTTCCAGTTCATGACGCGACAGCGACACCTCGTGCGGGCGGAACAACACGTGCTTGTCTTCGCCCAGATGCAGACGGTTCGAATCACCGAGGAAGTGATAGACGAAATCGCTGGCCGGGTTTTCGTAGACGTCGCCCGGTGAACCGATCTGCTCGATCACACCCTTGTTCATCACCACGATGCGGTCGGCGACTTCCATCGCTTCTTCCTGGTCGTGGGTCACGAACACCGAGGTCAGGTTGATGTCTTCGTGCAGACGCGCCAGCCACCGGCGCAGTTCTTTACGGACCTTGGCGTCGAGGGCGCCGAAGGGTTCGTCGAGCAGCAACACTTTCGGTTCCACCGCCAGGGCGCGGGCCAAGGCAATGCGTTGACGCTGACCACCGGAGAGTTGTTCCGGGTAGCGGTCCGACAGCCAGTCCAGTTGCACCATGTTCAGCAGTTCATGGACTTTGGTGGCGATCTGGCTTTCGCTCGGGCGCTGGTTTTTCGGTTTCATGCGCAGGCCGAACGCGACGTTGTCGAACACCGTCATGTGGCGGAACAAAGCGTAGTGCTGGAACACGAAACCGACGTTGCGGTCCCGTACGTCGTGGCCGGAAACGTCTTCTCCGTGGAACACGATATTGCCTTTGTCCGGCGTTTCCAGACCGGCGATGATCCGCAGCAGCGTGGTCTTGCCGCAACCGGACGGGCCGAGCAGTGCCACGAGTTCGCCGCTGTGGATGTCCAGGCTGATGTTGTCCAGCGCCTTGAACGCGTTGAAATTCTTGCTGACGTTACGCACTTCGATCGACATGAATTATTCCTCCGCGGCGCTG
>Ga0207655_1002804_pt1 | contig 13518 bp, 13 predicted proteins | sample KBSM44metaG_FD_184398 | JGI IMG/M metagenome (GOLD analysis project Ga0207655, IMG submission 184398) | Miscanthus rhizosphere microbial communities from Kellogg Biological Station, Michigan, USA - KBS M4-4 metaG (SPAdes) (version 2) | ecosystem: Host-associated > Plants > Roots > Rhizosphere >...
CCAGCTTGATCTTCGACTTGCGCAGGGATTCGAGCAGGTCGAGGTTTTCCTCACCAGGAATGCCGAATACATACTCGACACCTTCGTTTTCCAGGCATTGCACAACGACATCGGCGGCCTTGGCCATTTGGGGTACTACCTCAAAATCTTTGTGGGATTGCAGATTTATTAAGCTGCGTGACTGAGATGTTGCAGGATGTCTCAGTGGCGCGCATCGTAGGCCCTCTGGTTAATAATAATAAATATATTGTTATGATGCTTAGCATCACAGTTCGTTATGAATGCAGCTCGCATGAAAGGTAGCACCCCTCAATGAACCTCAAGGCATTGCGTTGCTGTGTCGAAATCGTCCGGCAAGGCAGCTTCACCAAGGCCGCGCAGCACCTGCACATCGCCCAGCCAGCGCTGAGCATGGCCGTTACCCGGCTGGAAGAAGAACTGGGCGTCACCCTGTTCAACCGCACCACGCGCAAAGTGATCCTCACGGCAGAAGGCGAGCAATTTCTGCCACGCATTGCCTCGGCCCTGCGCGAGATGGATGTTGCCCGACAAGAACTGCGCGACATGGCCGACCTGAAGCGCGGCGAAGTGCGCCTGGGTATTCCGCCGATGTTCGGCCTGCACTACGTGCCCGGTTTGATGAACGCCTTCCGCCAGTTGTACCCAGGCATTGCCATGACCGTGTTCGAAGGCAGTGCCGAAGACATTGGCCATCGGCTGGAGCAGCGGGAAATCGACCTCGCACTGCTGGAGTCCCGGCGTGTGCCGCCGGACAAGGAATCGATCCTGCTGGGCAGCGACGAGATGCTGGCGTGCATGCACCCCGATCACCCCTATGCCGGCAAGGCTTTCCTCACCGCCGAAGACCTGCGTAATACCGACATGGTGGTGTTCGACCGCACCTTCGTGCAACGCCATCTGCTGGACGCGTTCTTTGCCGAGCATGGCATCACTTACCAAGTGGCGCTGCAGAGCAACTTCGTCTCGCTTGTGGTGCAGGCCGCATTGGACAACATGGGGGTGGCCACCCTGCTGCGCTCGGTGCAACAGCGCACGCCAGGCATCGTCGGTGTGCCCTTCCGGCCGGCACAGCAGATGAGTTTCCGCTTGTGCTGGCGCTCGGGGGAATACCTTTCGCTCGCCAGCAAACGGTTCATCGACTTTGCCGCGCAAACCCACTACCTGGAGCGATAACCGGCAGTTTTCAGGGCCAGATGCTCGATCACCTGCTCCACTGCGCGTCCCAGGCAGCCCTTGAAGAAGTGGTTGGCACCGGCATACACCGACACCGCCCGTTGGCCAGGGCCTGCCCATTGCAGCAGGTTGGCCAGCGGCGCCATTTCATCCCGTTCGCTATGCAGCAACAGGCAATCCGCAGGCACCGGCAATGGCTCGTAATAACGCCCGCCCGGCACATCACCCACCGGCAGCCCCAGCAATGCCACCGCCTGCAGCTGCCCTTCAAGCTCACAAGCCACACGCGCGAACACGTAGGCACCAAAGGAAAACCCGACCAGGGCCAGCGGCAGCTCTGGCAGTTCCCGGCTGAAGTGACGAATAACCGCAATGCAGTCCTGCGCTTCGCCGATGCCTTCGTCATGCACCCCTTGCGTCTGCCCCACCCCACGAAAGCTCGGCCGCACCACTTGCCAGCCGGCTGCACATAACTGCCGTGCCAAGGTCAGCGGCACGATATGCCGTGGGCTGCCGCCCAGCAGCGGTTGCGGGTGGCTGACCAGCACCAGCCCCTTCGGTGCGCCAGCGGGGTAGTCGATCAACAGCTCGATTTGGCCGAGCGGCCCGTCGATGAGCAGTGGGTTACGCGGGGTGTCCGACATCGCAGTTGTCCTTGTGAACCGAATGTATGGCGCTTATTCACGCCGCTTGCCAAGCCTACATCCGTACTCACCCCTGCAACAGGGCAAACAATCTGACAGGCATCCTGTTGCATTTGTCAGGCTCATGCCCAAGCAAATGTAATTGGAAACAGCAGAATCATTGCAGTTCGCCAGGTTCTTGCCTGCGCTTCGCCTCCCTACAATGACCCCACAACAACAAACGAGCCCAGCTCCGTGAGGCACGCCCCCATGTACAGAGACCATATCGTCAAACCGCGCGCGACCGACAACCCGGCATTCATGGGTATGGCCGCCGCCGTGATCTTCGCCCTCGCCCTGCTCTACGGCGTGGGCGACGGTAGCCTGGCCCGGCTGATGGGCCCGATCGTGCTCGACCTGCAGGCACCGCTGATGCGCAACATCGCCGTGGCCGGCACCCTGGCCGTGACCCTGGTATTGAACGTGTTCATCCTTGGCCGCTTTCCGTTGCGGGCCCAGGTGATTACGGTCTGGTGCGAACTGTTGCTGTTGTTTCTGCTGTTTTTCGACACCTTCGACCTGTCCTACAGCTTCATCGCCACCAAGGTCGGTTTCATGATCACGCAAGGGGTGTTCACCACCGTCTACGTGTCCACCCTCTCGATCGCCATCGCCTTCGTCCTGGCGCTGCTGGGCGCAACCGCACGGCTGTCGTCCAACGGCTTCGCCATCGCCATTGCCAGCTTCTACACCTCGTTCTTTCGCGGCGTGCCGCTGCTGATCCAGATCTACCTGATCTACCTTGGTATCCCCCAGCTCGGCTATGTAGTCGGTGCCGTGCCGGCGGGGATCCTGGCGTTGTCGCTGTGCTACGGCGCCTACATGACGGAAATCTTCCGCGCCGGTATCAGCAGCATCCCGCGCGGGCAATGGGAAGCTTCGCGGGCGATCGGCCTGACCCCCTTCCAGGCCATGACCCGGGTAATCCTGCCGCAGTCGATGCGGTTGATCATCCCGCCCACCGGCAACCAGTTCATCTCCATGCTCAAGGACAGCTCGCTGGTGTCGGTGATCGGTGTGTGGGAGCTGATGTTCCTCGCCCGCACCCAGGGCCGTGCGGAGTTTCGCCACCTGGAAATGTTGATCACCGCCGCCGTCTTGTACTGGGTGCTGTCGATCCTGCTCGAAGCCGTGCAGTCGCGCCTGGAAAAACGTTTCGACCGCGCCCATCGCTGATCGAGGAGCCCCATGATGAACCAACCTTTCACCCCCGGTATCGCCCAGGCCGCCATATCGATTCGTGGCCTGCAGAAATGGTACGGCGAGTTTCACGTGCTCAAGGGCATAGACCTGGAGATCGCCAGTGGCGAAATCGTGGTGGTCTGTGGGCCGTCCGGTTCGGGCAAATCCACATTGATCCGCTGCCTGAACCTGCTCGAAGACTTCCAGAAAGGCCAGGTGCTGATCGCCGGCAACCCGCTGGACCGCGACGCAGCCAGCGTGGCGGCTATCCGCCGCCAGGTGGGTATGGTGTTCCAGCAGTTCAACCTGTTCCCGCACCTGACCGTACTGGAAAACCTGATGCTCGGCCCGCGCCTGGTCAGCAAGCTCAGCGAGGCCCAGGCCCGTGCCCTGGCGCTGGAGTACCTGGACCGGGTGCGCATCGCCAGCCAGGCCGACAAGTTCCCCGGGCAGCTTTCCGGTGGCCAGCAACAACGCGTGGCCATTGCCCGCGCGCTGTGCATGAAACCACGCATCATGCTGTTCGACGAACCCACCTCGGCGCTGGACCCGGAAATGGTCAAGGAAGTGCTCGACGTCATGGGCGAGCTGGCCCAGGACGGCATCACCATGCTGTGCGTTACCCACGAAATGGGCTTCGCCCGCCGGGTGGCCGACCGCATCATCTTCATGGACCAGGGCCAGGTGATCGAACAAGGCCAGCCCAATGCGTTTTTCGACAACCCGCGCCACGCACGTGCCAGGGAGTTCCTCTCGCAGATCCTCAGTCATTGAGGCCTGTGTCTACCGCTGTGCCAACACCACAACAACAATTGCATGCCCGGAGACTTACCGAATGAACCCAGTCGCACGCTTGTTCGCACTCACCGCCGTTGCCGGCAGCCTGACCCTGATGGCCGGCGCCGCCTGGGCCGGTGCCACCCTTGACCGCATCCACCAGAGCAAGGTCATGAACGTGGCCACCGCCGCCAACTGGCCACCGCAGTCGTTCCTTGGCGAGGACAATACCCTCAAGGGCTTCGACATCGATGTAGCCAACGAGATCGGCAAACGCCTGGGCACCCAAGTGGCCTTCGTCACCCCCGAGTACGGCATCATCACGGCAGGGCGCTGGGCCAGCCGCTGGGACCTGTCGGTCGGTTCGATGACCCCCACCACCGAGCGTGGCCGGGTGCTCGACTTCCCGGCCATCTACTACTACACCCCCTACGTCTTCGCCGTGCACAAGGACGCCGCCGGGAGCAACACTGCCGACCTTAACGGCAAGACCATCGGCGTCGAGGCCGGTACCACTTCCGAGGACTACATCAACCGCCGGCTGAAAATCGACGCAGCGGATGTGCCAGCCTTCAGCTACAGCGTAGAGCCAGGCGAAGTGCAGACCTATGGCGACAGCATGGGCCCGCTGGACGACCTGCGCATGGGCAACGGCACCCGCCTGGATGCCACCTTGTCGGCACTGCCAACCGTCATGGGTGCGATCAAGGCTGGATACCCGATCACCCCCGTGCAGGGCAAGCCCGCCTACTACGAGCCACTGGCCATCGCCACCGACAAGGGCGACGACGCCTTCAACGCCGAACTGGCCAAGGCGGTCGAGGGCATGAAGGCCGACGGTACGCTGAAACAGCTGTCCGAGAAGTGGTACGGCGCCGACCTCACGCAAGTGCAGTAACCCCCAGACCCGCAGGCCAGCGCCCTTCCCTTGAAGGGCGTGCGGCACCCTCATGCCCGCAAAACGTACAGCTCCCAGCAAAAGGATGACCCAGCCGATGTCCAGCTACAGCAATAACTACTACACCGGGACCATGCGCGCTGCCCCCCTGCGCCCGGCACTGACAGGTGAAAGCCGCGCCGATGTGTGCGTGATCGGTGGCGGCCTGGCAGGCCTTAGCCTGGCCCGCGAGCTGCTGATGCGCGGGCGCTCGGTGGTGTTGCTGGAGGCGGCACGGGTGGCCTGGGGCGCCTCCGGGCGCAATGGCGGCTTCGTGCTGCAAGGCTGGTCCGAAGGGCTGTCGGCGATCGAGCGGCGCTGCGGCAAGCAGACCGCCGCGGCGCTGTTCCGGCTGTCGCTGGAGGGGGTCGATATCGTCCGCGACACCATCGCCCGCCACCAACTGCCAGGCTGCGCGGCAACCACCGGCAAACTCAGCGTGGTGCGCTACGACGACGCCGACAACCTGCAGCGCACCCGCGACCGCATGGCCCGCGACTTCAATTTCGACATGGAGTACCTCGATACCCAGGCGCTGCGCAGCCGTCTGAACACCGACCGCTACTTCCAGGGGCTGCGTGATAGCCATGGCTTTCACTTCCACCCGCTGAACTACTGCCTGGGCCTGGCCGAGTTGGTCGAGCTGGCCGGTGGCCGCATACACGAACAATCGCCAATGCTGCGGGTGGAACGCAAGGCCGGCCACCATCGGGTGGTCACCGCCCAGGGGGCGGTCAGCTGCAGCGATGTGGTGTACTGCTGCGGCGGCTACGGCGGCCCTGAGTTTGGCCAGTTGCGCCGTGCGTTTCTGCCGATTGCCACGTACGTGGTGCTGACCGAGCACCTGGGTGAGCGCCTGCGCGATGTAGTACGTACTACAGACGCAGTGGGCGACAACCGTCGCGCCTCGGACTACTACCGCATCGTCGAGGGTGACCGCCTGCTGTGGGGTGGCCATATCACCACGCGCAACCTGCAGGACGAACAGCGCCTGGGGCAGTTGCTGACCCGTGACATCCTTAGCGTGTACCCACAACTGCAGGGTTTGAAAATCGCCAAGGCCTGGTCTGGGCTGATGGGTTACGCCCGCCACAAGATGCCGCACATCGGCCCTCTGGGCCCGGGGTTGTGGGCCTGTACTTCATTTGGGGGCCATGGTATGAACACCGCACCCGTGGGTGCACGGGTAATCGCCGAGGCAGTCTGTAACGAAAGTGACCGCTACCGCCTGTTCGACGCCTACGGCCTGGAATGGAACGGCGGGCCGTTCGGGCCAGCGGCGGCGCAAACGGTGTATGCCGGCCTGAAGCTGATGGACAAGTTCCAGGAAGCCCGCGCGCAGTACAACCACTAAGAGCAATCACCAGGAACCACCATGGACGCCCTCCCACCCGGCGCGCTGTTCAAACTGACCGAAAAAGACCGGCAACTGTTGGCCTTGCTGCAGGCCAACGCCCGCGAGCCCACCGCCTCGCTGGCGCGCAAGCTGGGCGTGTCGCGTTCTGCGGTGCAGGAGCGCATCAACCGCTTGGAAAACGCCGGGGTCATCACCGGCTACAGCGTGCGCATCGACCAGGACAAGCTGCAGCAAGTGATCAACTGCTTCACCATGACTTCATGCAGCAACAAGAGCTACACCGACGTGATGACCACTTTGCGCAAGATGGACTCGGTGCAGGCGGTGTATGCGGTGTCGGGTGAAATGGACTTCATCATCCACCTGACCACCCACACGCTGGGGGAGCTGAATGCCGAGCTGACCCGCATCAACATGATCAAGGGCGTGACCCACACTGCTTCGCACATTGTCATGGAGACAAAGTTCAGCAAGAAGCTGACACTGTGATTGCCCCCCGACACGCTGAATAGCCGTCCAGCGTCCTCGACGTTGCAGTCACAGATTGACTATGATCCCGCCTTGAACGTTTCAGCATGTTTCAATAGGGATACAGATGTCAGTCCAGGAACTCCCCCCGCTCGCCAGTAAAAGCACCGTCGCCAAGATGGAAGCCGCCATGGCGCTGGGCAGCTTCGCCATCGGCACCGGCGAATTCGCCATCATGGGCCTGATGCCCGACATAGCCAGCAACCTGCAGTTGAGCGAGCCACAGGTGGGCCATGCCATCAGCGCCTATGCATTGGGGGTGATGGTCGGCGCCCCTACCCTGGCGATTCTCGGTGCCAAACTGCTGCGCAAGCACATGCTGCTGCTGTTGATGCTGCTGTATGCCTTGGGCAACCTGGCCACGGCCTTCGCCCCCTCGTTCGGCGGCCTGGTCGCCTTCCGCTTCATCAGTGGCCTGCCCCACGGCGCCTACTTCGGCATTGCGGCTGTGGTGGCCTCGAGCATGGTGGCCAAAGATCAACGTGCAGGTGCCGTCGCTCGGGTGATGATGGGCCTGACCCTGGCCATGTTGCTCGGCAACCCGGTGGCCACGTTCCTGGGCCAGTATTTCGGCTGGCGTTCGGCCTTCGTGCTGGTCGGCGCGATTGCCCTGTGCACCATCGCCCTGGTCTGGCGTTTCGTGCCCCAGCGTCACGACGAAGTACGCAGCGACCCACGCAAGGAACTGCAGGCCTTTACCCTCCCGCAGGTATGGATGGCGCTGGCCATCGCTTCCATCGGCTTTGCCGGCATGTTCTGCGTGTTCAGCTACCTGGCGCCGACCATGCTGCAAGTGACCCAGGTCTCGCCGCAGTGGATTCCGTTCGGCCTGGCGGCGTTCGGTGTTGGCGGCATCGTCGGCAACATCGCGGGCGGCAAACTGTTCGACCGCCTGCAATTCCGCGCGGTGGGGCTGGTGTTGATGTGGTCGATTGCCGTGCTGCTGTTCTTCACCTTCGCCGCCCAAGCGCTGTGGAGCCTGCTGCTGGGCATCGGCCTGGTGGGTACCATGATCGCCCTGGCCGCACCGCTGCAGATCCGCCTGATGGACATTGCTCATGAAGCGCCAAGCCTGGCCGCCGCGTCGAACCATGCGGCGTTCAACCTGGCCAATGCACTGGGGCCATGGCTGGGCGGCATGGCGATCACTGCCGGTATGGGCTGGACCAGTACCGGGTTCATCGGCGCGGCGACGGCGCTGGTTGGCCTGGGTATCTACCTGTTGGCACGGCGGATGAAAGGCGGCCACTGAAACATCCGGTCGTTAGGCCCAGCACTGCTGGCGCGCCAGCACCGAGGCGGCCGTTTCGCCCAACAGCTCGGCGTAAACGCCGGGGGCGGTGGCACCTTCGGTGTTGATGAAGAGAATGCGGGCATTTCTACCGACCCCCAGGCTGGCGGCTGCGCCCGAGTCCTTGACCAGGCGGGCCAGCCCAGCCAGCCCGGCCACACCTGACTCACCCGCGATCAACGGAATGTCACGAACGCTGCCGGCTGACAGGCGGCGCATGGCGGCCACGGCCTCGTCGTCGCTGATGGTCATGAAACAATCGATGCTCGGCTCCAGGAAGCGCCATGCCAGGGGCGATGTCTCGCCACAGGCCAGGCCGGCCATGACCGAGTCCACCGAGCCAACAGCCCTGGCCGGCTTGCCAAGCATCGCACTTTGGTACAGGCAGTCGGCCTGCTCGGGTTCGACCATGACAAACAGCGGGCGCTGCTCGCCGAAGTGTTCCCACAGGTAGCTGACGATGCCAGCTGCCAAGCCACCTACCCCGCCCTGCAGGAACACATGAGTGAACGGTGGCTGCCCGACGGTGGCTTCGATGATTTCCGCGGCGATGGTTGCGTAGCCTTGCATCACGTCGCGCGGGATCTCCTCATAGCCTTCATACGAGGTATCAGAAACCACGGTCCAGCCATTGCTCGCCGCCAGCACGGCGGCGTGCTCGACCGACTTGTCATAGTTGCCGGCAACCCGCACGATCTGTGCGCCGTAGGCGGCAATCGCCTGCTCACGCTCGATGCTGACATTGGCGTGCAGCACGATCACGCAGCGACAGCCTATGCTGTGTGCTGCTGCCGCCAGGCCTTTGCCATGGTTGCCATCAGTGGCACTGACGACGGTGAAGCCGGCCAGCAGATCAGCGTAATGGCCCTCCAGCAACCCATGGGGCGCGAAAGGCTGTTCGGGGAAGGTTCGCAGAATCAACCGAACCAAGGCGATCGGCGCCCCAAGGGCCTTGAAGCTACCGAGCACCGAGCGCACCGATTCATCCTTGACCGACAGCTGGGCTATGCCCAGTTCTGCGGCCAGGTCAGGCAAACCGTACAGCGGCGTGGCCCCAGCATTCAGGCACGACCAACCGGTCAGCCACTGGCGGCTTTCTTCGGCCTTGGCAATGCTCATCACAGTTCGCAACGCTTGTGGGTATGGCTGGCGGCCAGCCTTGGGGTTGGAAACAAACATGCAGCACTCCGTTCTACAAGTATCAGCAAGCCCATGCCGCTGCAGCCAAACTGCCGTGGGCGGTTTTTTCAATGAATATCAGGTGTGGGCCAGGCGATGGCTCACGACATCCAGCAACACCTGCGCCCCCTGAACGAGGTGATCGTCAGCGGTAAACTCGCGCGGGTTGTGGCTGATGCCGCCCTGACTGGGCACGAAGATCATCGCAGCCGGCGCTATGCGGGCGATCATTTGCGCATCGTGCCCGGCACCAGAGGTCATGCGTCGGTGGCTGAAGCCCAAGCGCCGCGCCGAGGCTTCGATCGCATCGACCAGGCCGGCATCGAAGGCAACTGGTTCAAAGCGCACCAGGCGCTCCGTAGCGATGCTCACGCCTTCACGCTTGGCGAGGGAATCCAGGTATTGGCTCAGGCGGTTTTCGGCGTGAGCCAGGCAGGTTTCGTCCGGGTCGCGCAGGTCGACGGTGAAGGTCGCCTTGCGTGCAATGACGTTGATCAGGTTTGGCTCGAACCGCATGCAGCCGACGGTGGCCAGGGTCGTGCCAGAATCTACGGCCATGGCGCGCAGTTCGGCAACGATGGCACTGGCCACGAAACCGGCATCATGGCGCAGGTGAGTCGGTGTGGTGCCGGCATGGTTGGCATGGCCCAGCACCTCTACCTGCTGCCAGGAAATGCCTTGCAGGTTCTCGACCACGCCAATCAGGGTGTTCTCGGCCTCAAGGATCGGGCCCTGCTCGATGTGCAGCTCAAGGTATTCGTGCGGCCCCACGGCCCCTGGCTGCATTGTGCCGGCATAGCCAATACGCGCCAATTCGTCGCCCAGCCGCGTGCCGTCGGTGCCAAGCGTATCCAGGGCCTGCTGCAACGATAGGCCACCGGCGTATACCAACGAGCCCATCATGTCTGGCTGGTAGCGCACGCCCTCTTCGTTGGTAAAGGCGCCAACGGTGATCGAACGCTCGGGCTGCCGCCCTGCCTCACGATAAGCACGTATCACTGCCAGCCCCGCCAGCACCCCGTAGCAGCCATCCAGGGCGCCAGCATTGGTGACGGTATCGATGTGCGAACCCATCATCAGTGGGCGCTGGGCACCGCTGTCAGTAGCTGAGCGCAACGTGCCGAAAATGTTGCCGATGCGATCGATCTGCACCTCGAGATCAAGCTCATGCATCCATTCAACCAGCAGATCGCGCCCAGCCTTTTCTGTATCGGTCAGCGCAATCCGAGTGCGTCCGCCGTGAATGGGGTCGACGCCTACTTGCCCCAGCGCACTGATTTGCTGCAATAGCAACGCGCCGTCCAATTGCAACGGGGTACTCGTATTCATCAACCGTTTCTCCTTGGGTGCCATGCCATGGCAGCGCACCCTGTTTGATCATGGGAGAATTCTATTCGGCGAAAGCGTACGAAAAACTTGATTTTCGACCTTTTCATGCACTTTCATTACGCTTTTCCAGCCTTTGGCGCTGCTTAGCAACGGAGATACCTTCATGCCCCTCGATCACTTCGATCTGGCCCTGCTCGAGGCCGTACAGCGCAATGCCGGGACGTCGCAGTTGGACCTGGGCACGCAGGTCAACCTGTCCTCGGCAGCGGTGAACCGGCGCTTGAAGAAAATGGCGGCCGACGGCGTGATCCGTGGCACGGTGGCACAGGTGGATGCCGTGCATCTGGGTTACACGCTGACCGTAATCACCGAGGTCGAAGTGGAGAACGAGCGGCTGGACCTGCTGGACGAGATGAAGCGCACCTTCCTCGCCTGCCCGCAGGTGCAACAGTGCTACTACGTGGCGGGGGAATGCGATTTCGTGCTGATCATGCTGGTGCGGCACATGGAGCAGTACACCCAGCTGACCCGTGAGTTGTTCTTCGAAAACAACAATGTCAAACGCTTCAAGACGTTGGTTTCGATGAGCAATGTGAAGACCGGCATGTTCGTACCGACGCTCACGGCTTGAGCCATTCAGGCCGCTTTACGGCCTCAATGGCTCAAGCCGGGCTTGCCTGTGGCAGTTCGATGCGCACCCGCAGACCACCAGTGGCGGCGGCCTGCGCAGTGATACTACCGCCGTGCAGGGCAATGGCCCGCTGGGCGATAGCCAAGCCCAGGCCGAAACCATCACCATCGCTGTCGGCACCCCGGTCGAACGGCTCGAAGATCCGCGGCAGGCGCGCCGGATCTACGCCCGGCCCATGGTCGCTGACACAGACCTGAAACCATTGCCCACCCGGCGCCATAGCGGCCTCCACCAACACCTCCGTACCAACTGCGGTGTAGCGCACCGCGTTGCGGATGATGTTCTCGAACGCCCGGTACAGCAGTTCTTCATGACCGTGGATGAGAAACGCACCCTGGGCTTGCAAAGACACCTGGCACTGCTTCATGCCGGCCTCGAAGCGGGCGTCTTCGACGATCTGCGCCAGCAGCTCCACCACATCCACGCTGGCAAAGTCGCTATCGCCCTGGCGAGCCTGGGCGCGGGCCAAGGTCAACAACTGCTCGATCAGGTCATCCATGCGCCGCGATTCGCGCTCCACCCGCTCCAGCATGTCGTGCCGGTCGGGCTGCTGGCGCATCAGGCCAATGGCAGCATGCATGCGCGTCAGCGGTGAACGCAGTTCGTGGGAAATATCGTGCAGCAGGTTCTGCTGCGCCTGCACCAGTGCCTTCAGCTGACCGGCCATGCGGTCGCAGTCCTCCGCCAGCTCGACGATCTCGTCGCGGCGCTTACCGAGCCTGGGCTTTACCCGCACATCGAAGCGGCCCTGGGCTACCTGGCCCATCGCCTCACGTAACCAGGCCAGCGGGCGAGTCAGGTACAAGCTGCACAGGAAGGCGAACAGTGCACTCATCAGCGTGCCGGTAAACAACGGGCCCATACCACGCGGGCGCGGTGGCTCGCCAAGCACCGTGGCCACCGAAGCACGTAGCACCAGCGGGCGACCTTCACGGTCGCTCAACGCCTGCTCGAAACGCGCCACCGGCACCGCTCTGCCGGCCAGCAACTGGCCTTGGCTGTCGTAAAGGCCCACCTGTACATCGGGCGGTTGCGGTGATACCTCAAGCAGCTGTCGGCCTGCCTGCTCGCCGTAACGCTGCAACAGCTGCAGTTCGGTGGCCAGCAGCGAGCGCAGCGCAGGCGTATCGCCACGCCAGTCATTGAGCATGAAAGCGCCCGCCCCCACCAGGAAGGTCAGGCAGTTGGCCAGCCAGAACGCCAGAAACAGCTTCCAGAACAGGCGCCGGCGCATCATTCGACGATCAACATGTAGCCCATGCCACGCACGCTCTGGATCCAGCTGCTGCCGTCGGCGCGCGGGCCAAGTTTTTGCCGAATGCTGCTGACATGCACGTCGATACGCCGGTCGTAACGGGTCAGCGGCCGGCCCAGGGCATTAAGCGAAAGGTCCTGCTTGCTGACCAACTGGCCAGCCTGACGGGCCAATGCCTCCAGTAGGCTGAACTCGGAGCCGGTCAGGTCCAGCGTAGCGTCGCCCCAGTGCGCCTCGCGTCGGCCCGGCCACATTTTCAATGCCCCGGTGCGTAGCTGTTCGGACGCACTGGCCTCGCCCATCTGCTGTGGCTGTACCCGGCGCAGAATCGCCCGCAGACGTGCCACCAGTTCCCCCGGGGAACTGGGCTTGGGCACATAGTCATCGGCCCCCAGTTCAAGGCCGGCAATGCGGTCGATGTTGTCGCCACGGGCGGTCAGCAGCAGCACCGGCACCTGGCTGCGTGCACGCACACGGCGCAGCACTTCGATACCGGAGATACCGGGCAGCATCACGTCCAGCACCACCACCTGGTAGTTACCGGACAGCGCCTGGGCCCCGCCCTCTTCACCGGTGTCCACGGCCGTGGCCTGGAAGCCTTCGCGCGCCAGGTACAGAGAGAGCATTTCAGTCAGTTCGCGGTCGTCGTCGACCAGCAGCACAGGGATCATCAGGGCCAGATATCGCAATTGCAGGGGCCGTAATGATCACCCTGCAGGCGGGCACTGTCACCGCCGGCCGGTCGGACTTTACACATCTTTACCCTCGGCTAACCGCGCCGTACACAGCCCGCCCGTATCCTCATCGCCCGCCGCATGCGGGTTGCCCGCACGTGCTGCACTCCGAATCCGCTTGTCTGGAACCCCCGATGAACTACCCGCGCCTGTTGCTCTCCATCCTGTTGCTGAAAGCCACGCTGGCCCAGGCCTCCCCCTTCAGGATCGCCGACATCCGCGTCAACGGCCTGCAGCGGGTTTCCGCCGGCAGTGTGTTCGGTGCCCTGCCGCTGAACGTCGGCGACCAGGCCGATGACCGCCGCCTGGTGGACTCGACCCGTTCCCTGTTCAAGACCGGGTTCTTCCAGGACATCCAGTTGAACCGCGATGGCAATGTGC
>Ga0207655_1002805_pt1 | contig 13517 bp, 12 predicted proteins | sample KBSM44metaG_FD_184398 | JGI IMG/M metagenome (GOLD analysis project Ga0207655, IMG submission 184398) | Miscanthus rhizosphere microbial communities from Kellogg Biological Station, Michigan, USA - KBS M4-4 metaG (SPAdes) (version 2) | ecosystem: Host-associated > Plants > Roots > Rhizosphere >...
AGAAAATGAATCCAAAGAGAATAAGGGTGTAGAAGTTCAAAGCAGATTAGAAGCCATTTCTCTTGAATTTGGTATTCGATTGGTTCCCCTTCTTGAAGTCAAACGAAAAGGAGAAACTTTGGATGATAAAGTGTCGTTAATGCGTGAACGGATTAGCGAACGATTAGGTATTCGCATCCCACGTATTCATTTAATTGATAACGTATCCCTTCTATCTACTGAATACCAAATTAGTATTAACGGTGTTCCTGTTATAAAAGGTAACCTTCGTCCTGACAAGCTGTTAGCTGTAAAATCAGGAGCGCAAACAAAAGACTTGGATGAAGGTATCCCTACTAAAGACCCTGTATACGGTGCCCCTGCTTACTGGATAGATGAAAGTGATACAAACTTAGCTAAGAGTTACGGATATGCCGTAAGCGACCCGCTATCTATTCTATCCCTTCACTTAAATGAAATGATTTACCGTCACATCCACGAACTAATTACACGTCAAGAAGTGCAATATTTGTTAGATGACCTTGGCAACAAGGATAAAGTATTAATTGATGAAATTAAAAAGTATGAAGTGAAACTTTCCTTTATTCAAAAAGTGATTGTCAATTTATTAAAAGAAAAAGTATCTATTCGTAACCTTCCTCTTGTAATAGAAGCCATTATTGACGGTGTCCAATTATCAAACAACATTGATGATGTCACAGGCTTTGTACGTGAAAAGCTAGCACGACAACTATGTGATAATTGCATGCAAAAAGGTGAAAAAATCTTTGGTATCTATTTATCAAGAGAAATGGAAGAAATGACAAAGTACGAAGATTACAATGGTTATCACTTTGACATGGACTTGACGACAGAAAAAGCATTGTTACTTGGTCTAAAAGAACAACTAGACAAAGGAGATATGGCTGGTGTAGAACCAACTGTCATTACAAGCGGAAAGAAAACACGTGCTGCACTTGTAAAGCTAATGCAGAAATATGAAATGCCCTACCCTGTTCTTTCTATGAACGAAGTTGTAACAGGGGCAAAGGTTCGTAAAGTGGGCATAGCTGAAATGAAGTACGAGTAAAAAACCTATTGAAAGGAGGGACGAGGAGAATCATGCATTCTTCTCACATCTATGACAAAAGCCATTAAAGAGAAATACCGCGCCACAACCATTGATGAAATATTAGCGTTAATTGAGGTAGACAAGAAAAAATACAAGGCGAATGAACGTATTACTAAGAAAGGCTTAAAGCGTCACATCCCTTTATTTTGGAAAAAAGAATACATTTATGCGGTAGAGTACACTTCTACTGACATAGATGAATACAGTGCCTATCAAAAGGTTGAATCTGTTGGTGACGAGCAACAAATGATTTTAGACATGTTAGAAGATGAATCAAGCCATAAAGATGAAATGAGCAAAACACCTTCTTCTATTGAAGAGGTTGCCCCTTCTACTGTCGACATATTAGGTATCGAGGAAGAAGAAAACCCAATAGAAGAACTAACAAAAGACGAATTTATAACAGAAGAAAACAATTTAAGCGAAGCCTTCTTAGAAGAATATGTTGATTTATTAAAAGAAGCAGAAATTAAAGATGAACTAGTGGAAGGTCTTGTAAAACGCATTAAAGGCCGCCTCTCTCCTGAGGATTTTCAAGATAAAGAGAAAGTTGAACGTGCATTTGAAGACGAACTTATTCAATCAATGGGTGAAACTGAATCTTTTAACCTACTGAAAACGCGTCGTATGGTGTTAGTTGGACCTACAGGTGTAGGGAAAACAACCACGATTGCTAAACTAGCGGGGCTTCTTATTTTAGAAGGTAAAAAAGTGGGATTGATTACGACAGATGTGTATCGTATGGGAGCGCCTGCTCAATTAAAAGAATATGCGGACATTTTAAACCTTTCAATGGAGAAAGTTGAAACGCCTGAAGAATTGGAACAAGCTCTTTTATACTTTGAAAATGTAGAAAAAGTTGACCACGTATTGATTGATACTGTAGGTAAAAGTCCAATGGATGCAGGCAATATTGAAGTCATTAAAAGCTTCTTAGATGTTATTAACGCTGAACATGCTAGCTTAGTAGTTTCGTGTACACAAAAGGAAAAAGATGTGTACCGTATTATTGAAAACTTCCAAACGGCGAATATTAACTCCGTAATCTTTACAAAATTAGATGAAACGTTGAATCATGGCACACTGGTTAATGTATTAGTGGATAAAAAAACAAATATCAGTTTTTTAACAAATGGACAAGAAGTTCCTCAAGATATTTATGTAGCTGATACACGTAGCATTGCTAAGAAAATCTTACAAGGAGTCGATAGTTTTGAAAGACCAAGCTTCTAAACTGCGCGAAATGATACAACAAAAAAACCAAAAGCAACAGGAAAAATGCCTTCCTGTTGCTGTTTTTTCATGTGTGACTAATGAAGGAGAAAAAGAGTGGATTCAAGAAATTGCCTCTACAATAGCTGAAACTCATCAAAAACGGGTCATCTACATCGACACCGATACAAATAAAGAAGATATTAAGTTTTATATTGAGAAACCTGGCTCATTTAAACGATTACAAGGTGATTTTTCTCGTCCTTATATTCAATTCTATGAAAATTTTGATACGATGTACAAATTGATTCGAGAAGATAATGTTCGTACGGAATATATCCAGCACTTGCAAGAAATTGAACAAGATAAAGAGGTGCTAGTTTATTATTGTGGAAACTTTATAAATGCAAAAACGATGAATTTAATGGGTTTAAGCTCATCAATTGTGTTACTAGTCGATGATACCCAAGCCTCTATTGAGCGTGCAGTGAATGTGCTTAAAGTACAAAGAAAAATACAAGAACACGCAAATTTTATTCTTCTAGCAAAACCATCCACTCGTATACCTGTGCTTGATTACCTTCAAGAAGAAATGAAACATCATCAGTTAACACAAACTGTAGTCGAGTGCTCTAAAGACTCTTTATGGAGTGAATTAAGACGAGACAACAAAGCGTTCTCTGAACGAATAGGGTTATTAGGAAGATAACGGTTATCTGATAGAAAAACAGATAAAACCATACGTATCTTCTTAATGAAACAAAACCATAGCCCGTACATAAGGTCAAACACCAAAGGGATATGGAACGTTCCCTTTTCTTTTTTTAAAGGAGGGATTTAAATGGTAGATTTTAAAGTGTGGGATGATTACGCACGAACAAAATCAGTCGATATTAGAAATCAAATTATTGTCAATTACCGTGATTGTGTCAAATATACCGTCAATAAAGCAATGAAGAAAAAACCTGATGGGATTACGCGAGAAGATTTATTGCAAATTGGTTTTTTTGGCTTAATGGATGCTGTTGAAAAATTTGATTATAAAAATACAGAGGCAAAATTTGAGACGTATGCTGAATATCGAATTTATGGAAAAATTATGGATGAAATTCGTAGATACATATCAGTAAATGGCGGGTCAACACGCACGATGCTAGCCAAGATGAAGCGAATTGAACAAGCAATTCAAGCTGTTGAAAGTCGTGAAGGACGAAACGCCACAATTGATGAAATCGCATCAGAACTGCAGATTAGTAAAGATGCGTATTACAAGATGCTAAGCGATATTACGCAATACGTACCGCTCTCATTGGACAAAGTACTAGGAGATAATGAATCGTCTACGGTATTGGATGTAGTTCCTGACAAACAAGCGGAAAGCCCTGATTATTCCTATGTAAAAAAAGAGCGGTACGAAAAATTAATTAAAGAAATGGATGACCTCCCTCCTAGAGAATACCGTGTTATGATTTCGTACTACTATGAAGACCTATCCTTTCGTGAAATTGCGTATCAATTAAATGTAACGCCAGGACGCGTCTCTCAATTGCATGCGAACGCTATTATTCGATTAAAAAGTAAATTTGAAGGAGAATAAAAATGAACTATTTAGTACTAATCATTGCCCTATTCGTCTTCTTTTTAGGACTAAGTTTTTTTGTTCTCGCTTGGTCTAAGAAGCCAACTAAAAAGCATATTAAGGAAATAGAAGAAGCGGGATTTGAAATTGCAAAACAAATTAATGAAGCAACTGAAGAAAATATAAAGAAATTAGAAAAGCAAATGACATTACTTGATGAAAAATATGAGCGATACGAAAAACAGCAGTTAGCTATGATTGAATCAGTTGTGCGTGATGCAAAAAAAGAAATAGAACAAAACGCTGCAAAGGTGAACCGTGAAGCGAAACCACGGAAAATTGAGCTAACAAATGAAACTAGTAAAAAGATATATCATTTGTACCAACAAAAGCGAACTGTCGAAGAAATTGCTAAAGAGTTAAAGCTTTATACAAGTGTGGTCAATGTACATTTAAACTTATTAAAAATGAGTAATGTTATCTAAGCTACTACATAAGGGGTGAAGATATGAGTGGATTGTATACAGGTGCAATGGGGATTCTCAGTAACATGACGCGAATGGATGTCATTGCTAATAACATAGCCAATGCACAGACAAAAGGTTACAAAGAAGATGAAACTTCATTTCGTGTCTTTGATGAAACCTCAATGGTTGCGCGTACGTTTAAGCAAAAAGAAAATATTGGGAAGTATCAAGATATGGTTTACCTTGATGACATCAAAACCAATTTTGACGAAGGAATCTATCAAACTAGTAATCAACCATTAGACATGGCGATTACAGATAATAAGGAAAGTACAAATAAAAACTTTTTTGTGGTTGGAAAAAACGATAAGCAATACCTTACTCGCAACGGACAGTTTACTTTAGATGGAGATAGACACCTATCTACGTTAACAGGTGAGTTGGTAATGAACGAAAACAATCAACCTATTACCATCCCTCAAGGAGAGACGTATAGCGTCAATACGGATGGAACTATATTAACAGATAAAGGTAGCGCATTAGGGAAGATTAAAACCGTTTCTGTATCAGAGAATAATTTAGTCTTTCTTCAAAAAGATAATGCTAGCCTATTTTCGGTAATGAGTGTAGATGAAATTGAAAATCGTTTTGGTTCAATTAATCAGTTGGTAAACCAATACGACCAAAATATTACCTATCAAAAGTTGTTTCCGACTAATCAAACATTGCTTAATATTCAAAACACAGGCAGTGTGAACATTTTAGAGGCACCAAATGGCGAAGTGCATTCGTATACAACTGAAAACTCCAATGTGGACTTGTCGAAAGAATTAGTAGATGCGATGGAAACACAGAGAAGCGTGGGCGCTTCCCAAAAAGTGTGGCAAGCTCTCAGTGAATTGTTAGATAAAGAAAGCAACCAAATTGGAAAATAAAAAAAGAAGCTACGTTAGCTTCTTTTTTTATTTAGAAATCAATGACTATGCTTTTTACTTTTAGGTGGATTGATAATCGAGTTTACATCAATGATTAAACTAATAGCTCCATCTCCGTTAATATTTGAACCTGAAATACCTCGAATGTTCCCTAAGTATTCCCCGATGTTTTTTACTACGATGTCTTCTAAATCCAGCGCTTCGTCTACAGTTAACCCCACTGTTTTGTTTCCGACAGTTAGCACGACAACATTTATTTTTTCTGCATTGGAATGCTGAGATGGAATATTAAAAAATTCATTTAATCGGATAATAGGAATTTCATTATCACGTAGAAAATACACTTCTTTATTGGCTACATATTTAATATCTTTCGCTAAAATTTCAACTGCTTCCATGTCTTGAGCAATTGGGATTGAAAAATACTCGCCGTTGATTTTAGTGAGTAGAGAACGAATGATAGCTAATGAAAGTGGAAGTTTAATAATGGTTTTTGTACCCTTCCCTTTTTCACTTTCCACTTCAATGTGCCCTTTCATCTTATCAACAACGGCTTGTACAGCATCCATCCCTACTCCTCGTCCCGCTACTCCATTTACTTCTTTTGCGGTAGAAAGACCTGGATGAAAGATTAAATTGATAATTTCTTCGTGTGCAGAGTTAGCAGCTTTTTCGGGTGTTAATAGACCTCGTTCAATGGCTTTTTTACGAACAGCGTCAACATCAATCCCTTTACCGTCGTCTTCAATTGTTAAAACTACATTCCCGTGGTCATGTTTAGCAGATAAACGAAGAAGTCCTTCGCTCGGCTTCCCTGCTGCTAAGCGTTCTTCAGCGGATTCAATACCGTGGAAGACAGAGTTTTTAATTAAATGGACAAGTGGTTTTCCTAATTCATCTAATAGAGATTTATCAATTTCTGTTTCTCCACCTATGCATTCAAACTTTACTTTCTTGTTAAAATCTTTTGCAATGTTACGTACATCTTTTGGAAAACGTCCAAATAGCTGGTCAAGTGGAGTCATACGGATGTCCATTACTGCATCTTGCTGTGAATTAATCGTTTGTGAGATTTCATCAATAATATCGTGTAGTGTTTTGTCCTCAATTTTTTTTGCGTGATTTAATAAACGATTGCGTAGTAGTACAAGGCTTGATGCATGCTTTAGTACTTCGTCTACACGGTCAACAAGTACACGGATAGAGTTGTTTTGTGAGCTTTTTTTCGCAGAAGTGCGTTCCGATGAGGCAGGTACAGAAGAAGTTTCCTCTTTTGGTTTAGGCGTTGGTGGAGCGACAGGGGGCGATGAAACATCAGATGAGATAGTAGGAAGTGGTTCTTGTTCAATCTTTTCAACTTCTTGTACAGGAACAGGTGGAACAGATTCGTTTGTCATATTACGTGTGTCTTTTACAAGTGCAACATTGGTAATGAACTGAATGCTTTCTAAATAGTTAATGATTATATCGGTATTTTCTGTTGTATACACTGTAACGAATACATTCTCAAACTTAACGCTTTTTTCTAAGTCCGATATACTCGGTGAGAAAGTGGGATTGTCATATTTGTCTTCAATTTCTCGGTAAATAAAAAATAGAGAAGCGTACATAAAGTCAGGGTCTAAGTCTGTTAATAGTTGAAAAGTTACGCCATACTCGTCTGTCTCCTCTTGGATAAGAGAAACAGCGGTTTCCTCTTTTGGAGTTGGTGCATCTTTTAATTTGGCATGGATAAGCGAAATATCGATTTCTTTTTCTTCACCGTAATCAATAGCATGCATTAACGTTTCGAGAAGCTGTTCCGTTTCAAACAACAAATCAATATGTTCCTCGGTCAGTTTCATACCATTATCACGCGCTTCAGACATTAAATTTTCGAATTCATGTGTCACTTCTGCCATTTTGCCTGTATAGGCAATGCGAATATCACTTGTATCATCTTGAAATGCGCTGTGGAGGCTTGCTGAACTGCCTTTTAATGTGTGGGCATGACGGAAAATCTCTTTAATAATATCAGTATTTTCTCTGTCTTTTTCAAGTTCGAGTAATGCGTTAGACAATTCGTCTAAGATATCAAACCCCTCTTGAATAAAAATGGATAGCATTTGGTCTTTATCTAAATAATTCAATGCTACTTCCCTCCTTTATTAGGCTGTTTTTCTTTCGATTAACTTTTCAGGATTTAAAATAATGAGTAATTTTTCATTTTCCTTTTGTTCGCTTTCAGTCTTGTCTTTTTGTTCTTCAGCTTTTTTTCGGTAAATTCCTTTAATGTAGTGATTTGATTCAGTAGCAATGATTTCTGATAGATTATCTATAGAAATGTCGCTTTCTTCAATTTCAATAACTTCATCTGCTTTATCTACAAGGAAACCTACCCACACATCATTTACTTTTGTCACGATGATATGAGAAGATTTTTCCACGCTTTCAATGTTGAATAATACGCGTAAATCAACAATAGGAACAATTTGTTCTCCTTGAAAGTCCATAATCCCTTTCTCTTCTTTACGGGTATTAGGAACAGGGCGAATACGTTTTGTATTTTCAATCTTTTGAACATATTGGATGTTAAGTGCATAATATTCTCGACCTACTTTAAAGGTCACATACTCCTTATAAATATTTTCATCCATTTCTATCACCTCTTTCGGTTGAATTTAAAAAAAATCCCTTCAATTTGTCAATAAAAAAATGTTTTTTTATTCTGTACAAAATCCATCTTTTAATATATAAACCACAATTGAAGAATAATAAAGTTATATGATATATTTTTTATATATCACAGAAGAGGTGGAGCGGTTGAAAAATAACGAAAAAGATATAAAAAGAGAAAAGATACCGAAATATGTTCAAAAAGAAAAGAAAGACTACTTTCTAGACCTCGAAAAAGAACTTCATCATCTTGATGTCATGCTACGTGTGACAGACCACATTCCCCAAATCCGAGACAACCAAGTTAAATTAAATTCCATTATTGACCGATTAAATGTTATTAAATTTGAAAAAGAAGTATTTATTAAAGATTTAAAAACTTTTATTAAAGCACAAGCAAAATCGCTTGAAATTGCAAAAAGTAAACATCGTCAAAAGTTGTTAAAAGACTGGCAAACAGAAATGGAAGCTTACATACCGAGCATTAAAGAAAAGTTCGCAGAATTTAAAAACGAGCCAAGTATGAACAAAGCCATTATGCAACAGTTAATTAAAGACATGAAGCCTGAAAAGCCTACAAAAAATGATTTAGATGATTTGGCGAATATTGAAACAGAAGAACAACAACGCCTTATTTACCACCTTGAGAAGCAACTCATTGATTCAGAATCAGAAAGAGAAGCTGTTCAGCTTAAGCTTGATAAATACACCATGATGTACTATACCGTAAAAGACCAAATAAAAATGCTTGAAAAAGAATATAGCCGTAGCAATTAATTTTATTATAAAAAAGGGAAACGAAAAAAACCTTCCAATATGAAAGCTGTGTCGTAAATACGACAAAAAACGACATTTAAAATTTTTTGGAGGTTTTTATGCGTAAAAAAGAACTAGTAAAAGACATTGCTGTCAAAAAAGGGATTCCACAAAAAGATATTCAAGAAATTGTTGAATTGTTTATGGACGGTATTAAAAATTCTTTGAGAGAAGGCGATAAAGTAACATTAATGGGTTTTGGTACATTTGAAGTAAAACACCGCAAGGAAAAGCGTGGTACCAACCCATCTACCAAAGACGAGTTGATTATCGAGGCGAAGAAAGTGCCAAAATTCCGTCCATGCAAAGAATTCAAAGATTTAGTTAAATAAAAAATATATCTTTTTATAGCAAAACCATGAGGTTTTGCTATTTTTTATTTAAAAACATTTAAAATAGATGCTATACTTATTTAAAGAAACTACTAGGAGGAACGTTGTGTCAAACTTGATTTATTACAAAGTAGAAACGGATAAAAATTTTCATAGTTTAATTAATACTTCAACATTGCTTGAGTATGCGACAAAACACCAGCATCGTACGATGGGAATTGCGGATGTTCATGCCATGTATAGTGTAATGGACTTTTATACTGGTGCATTACAGGAAGATATAAAGTCTCTAATTGGCATTCAATTTAAAATCGTAGGAAATCAAATGGATGAAAGTATATATACAACCATGGTAGCACGAGATTATCAGGGTTATTTGCAATTGGTTAAACTTCTTAATACAGCTAATGGTAGAAATGACAAACAGGTTATTTACGAAGAAGACCTTCCTGATGATTGTGAACATCTATGTATAACTATATCGTTAAACGAATACGTGGAACACAACCGTTATGTGTTTGTGCAACCTCTTGTATCTCGATTAGTGAAGCGAACAAAGAAAGCTTATACGTGGATTGAACTTGAACCCTCTTTTACAAAAAAAGAGCGTGATGTCCAAACAAAAACCATTGAAATTGCCCGCGATTTATCGCTTCCGCTCATAGCAGCCCCAACCATTCGATGTTATGAAAAAGAACAAGAACAAACATTACATATATTAAGTGAGATTAAAAAAAAGCGTAGATTAATGAGAAAACCTATTACGACATCGTATTTCTTCACAAAAGAAGAAGAAGAAAAAGCCTTCTCTCTTTGTTCAGAATCAATTGGGGAAACGCAACGACTAGCTAATGCGTGTCAAATAGTATTTCCTTTAAAAGGGACTGAAGGATTCGAAAGAAAATTACCTGATTTTAAAATAGACCCTTCTTTTGAAGTACCAAAAAAACTAGATAAAATGTTCACAAAACCTACTGGGTTTTCTATGCCTAATGACGAAAATAGTATTCGTATTATTGGATATTTGTGCTCGCTTGCATGGAAGGGATTTCTTACGTATTATCAACAGCACCCTCAACGAAAGAAAGCAGAAAATGAGTTGAAGCGTGAACTAGGTGTCATTATTGCACAGTTGTTTTCCAATTACTTTTTACACGTTCAAGGGATAGTGGCATTTGCTAAAAAAGAAAATATTCCAGTTGGGCCTGGAAGAGGCTCGGCTGTTGCGTCAATTTTATCTCGAAATTTAAATATTACAGAGATTGACCCTGTTCTATATGGTCTGTTTTTTGAACGTTTTCTGAACCCTTATCGCTTAGATGACCCTGATATTGATATTGATGTAAGTAAACGACATCGCTATCGTATTATTCAGCATCTACGCGAAGAATATGGGAAAGACCATGTAGCCAAAATTTCTACCTTTAATCCGTACGGTGGGAAACGTGCATTTGAAAGCGTGGCGAATTATTTTGGATTGGCTCGCCCTCTTATTGATGGTATTAAAGAATTAATGGACAAAAAAATTGAAGAAGCATTAGAACAACCAAAAATGATTGAAATGTTAAAAAACACGTATTCTGAAAAGGATAATACAGATAAACTTGATGAAGTTTTGCGGATAGCTCAAGAACTTCAAGCTATTCCTGACAGTCGCAGTATTCATACCGCAGCCATTGTAATGAGCAAATACAATTTATCTGATGAAGTTCCCCTACTCTTTGTACATGATAAAGAGATGGGCGAAGTCATGCCGATTATTCAATTTACAAAAGACGGAAACATCTTGGAAAAATTGGGATACACCAAAATTGATTTACTCTCGCTTCGTACTTTAGACGTAGCGGATGATACTGAAAAACTTGTGTACGAGCGTTATGGAAAAAAAGTTGAGATTCCTAATTTAGAAGACGAAGCGGTATATAACTTGTTACAAAAAGGACAATTAGTCGGCACTTTCCAATTGGATTCTATGACGATGAGGCAAACGGCTGTTGCAACAAGACCGACCTCTATCGGTGACATTGTCAATTTACTAGCTTTATACCGTCCAGGTGTAGAAAGTGAAATTGACCATTATATTCGCAACAAAAACAAGAATAACCGTGTCATTTACGATGTGGAAGGACAACCTATTGAAGGTGTAACCGAACTTGAGCCTATTTTGCATCGAACGTATGGGATTATTGTTTATCAAGAACAAATTATGCAAATTGCAGAAATATGGGCAGGCTATGACTTGGGACAAGCGGATATATTACGACGAGCGGTTTCAAAGAAAGATGAACGCGTAATGCAAAGAGAGCGAGAAAATTTCGTATCCGCCGCTACTAGTTTAGGAAGAGACGAACGCATAACCCACAAAATTTACGACTTGATATTAAAATTTGCTCAATTCGGATTTAATGAGTCTCACGCCGTTGCATACGCGCACGTTGCATATAAAATGATTTATTTGAAAGCTCACTACCCTCTTGAATTTATGAGTGCGTTGTTATCATCTGTTATGGATAGAAACGATAAAGCTATTGATTACTTAAATGAAGCTAAAAACATGGGCATTAATATATGCAAACCGTCGATTGAAACGTCTAGAGAAGCTTTTGTACCTGTTGGAACAAAGTTAGAATTTGGATTGCCTGTTATTCAAGATGCGAGCCAACGAGCGGTTGAAAAAATTGTTGAGGAAAGAAATAAGCGTCCCTTCCTTTCGTTTACAGATTTCTTAAATCGCATGCATTCTATTGATGTAAACAAAAAGTTTTTACGAGCATTAATTTCTGTAGGAACGTTTGATGTGTTTGGGAATCAAAATCAATTATTGGAAATGCTTGATAACAAAACAGAAACGATGAAAGTTCCGAATGGTCAACTTCTGTTTAACGAGCTTGAAGGTGTTACGTATGATTTGATTGAACAGATGCCTGAACATGAGGACATCACAATTGAAGAAAAAATTAAACGTCAAAAGCAATACATAGGTGTTGCAATGGAACAACCAAGAGATAGTAATAAATTTGGTGTTTATGAGCAAGTAGTTCGTAGACTAAACAAGACGCGCCAAGTATTTGGCGGTGTGATTATCGATAAACGAGTCGTTCAAGATAGGAACAAACGGGATATGGCGTATCTAACAGTAAAAATTGGGAATAGCCGTGAAGAAACTGTGGTTGTATTTGCTGATAAATTTTCATTATACGAAAAAGAACTTGGCTTCTTTCAATACATTTTGTTTGAAGGGAAAAACAATCGCAACCGAAATCAAATTGAATTAACCCGCTTGTCTTCTATTCAATCGATGAAAATGGTTGTGCCTCTTCCAATGGAAGTCATTAAAATGAATAAAGGCGACCAACAAGAATGGATGAACCAGTTTGGAGAAGTCATTGAACGTTATAAAGGAAATGAAGAAGTGATACTAGCTTTCCGTGATAGAAAAAAAGTGTATCATGCAACGATTCAAGATGCATTATTTAAAGAAATTAAACAAATTGTCGGAGAACAAGGTATCTCTATTGAAAAAGTTCGGTAACATTTACCGAACTTTTTTTAATACACCGAAAAGGTTTTTTATCAAAAGAATGAAAGGTGAGAAAAGAATGAAAATATGTGTGGTGATAGGAAAAAATGAAAAAAACAGTTCAAATTTTACAAATCATTTTATCTCGATTTAAAATTGAAGCTTCTTTAAAAACCATTTTAATCACATGCTCGTTTTTAATCCTTGCAGCGATTATGATAAATTCCATTATCTCAAACATCCAATTACAATATCAAAAAAGTCAATTGTCTACGAAAGTGTTTGAGCTGAATAATGAAAGTAAATCATTATCGTTAAAATTAGAACAGTCATCTACAAACCGCCACGTTGAAGAAATAGCACGTGAGAAACTAGGTATGGTGAAAAGCTCTGAATTGCCGATTAACGTGATTGAAGAGAGCGAAAAAGAAAATGCTCAAAAAATGAAAGCAGAAGATAAAATGGGCATCTATATCGAAGATTGGTATAGCGGATTAGAAGATTGGGTTCATAAAATGAAGCTTGGGTAAGGAGGGTGTTTTATGAAACAAGTGAATATAACCAAAACAATTGATAGCCTCGGGCGAGTGCTCATTCCAAAAAACGTTCGTAAAGAAGTCGATTTCAAAACAGATGATGAAGTAGATATTTTTGTTGAAAATGGAAGAGTAGTCTTAGAAAAGCGAACAAAAAGATGTATGGTCTGTACATCTCAACAACAATTAGCGAAATTGGCGAATGAAAAGTTCATTTGTAAAGAGTGCCGTGAGGACATCCAACGAATTAAGCAAACGTAATTGAAAAGTCTCTTTTTTCCGTTTTGTATAGGAAAAAGAGGCTTTTTTTATGAATGAATATAAAGATAAGAAAGTTACTGATTTATTGAGAGG
>Ga0207655_1002807_pt1 | contig 13508 bp, 11 predicted proteins | sample KBSM44metaG_FD_184398 | JGI IMG/M metagenome (GOLD analysis project Ga0207655, IMG submission 184398) | Miscanthus rhizosphere microbial communities from Kellogg Biological Station, Michigan, USA - KBS M4-4 metaG (SPAdes) (version 2) | ecosystem: Host-associated > Plants > Roots > Rhizosphere >...
CGATGTGCAGGTAGGAAATCACGAAGAACGCCGCAAAGAACGACACGCCCTTGATCACTTCCGGCGATTGCACGCCCACCGCGCTCAGCAGCGGCTCGAGGATGTGCGCAAACGCCGGCTCGCCGACCCAGCCCAGGCCCAGGGAGGCGAGGGTGATACCCAACTGGCAGGCCGACAGGTAAGCGTCGAGCTGGCTGTGCACGGTGCGCAGGATCTGTCCGCGCCAGCCGTTTTTGTGGGCAATGGCCTCGACCCGGGTGGCGCGTAGTTTGACCATGGCAAATTCCGCCGCAACGAAGAAACCGTTGAGCAGTACCAGGATCAGTGCAAAAAGAATCATGCCGAAGTCGGCGAAGAGTGTGGCGAGGGTGATACCAGGGGAAGGGTCCATGATGGGGTTTTGCAGGTTCCGTGTGTTCAATAAGGGGTGGCAGGTGGGCCGCAAAGGCAGGCGCAAGTCGGCCAATGTAGCGGCTGACGGGGCGCTTGCCTAGTGCCCGCTGCCGGGTGGGACGTGGAAAGTCGTATAGCCGAACCCCTGTAGGAGCTGGCTTGCCAGCGATAGCGGAGTGTCAGGCGACCTCTCTATTGGCTGTGCCAATGTCATCGCAGGCAAGCCAGCTCCCACACCGGGCAACTGTTACTTCAGGTTATTCATCATTTTCGACCAGCCGCGAACGGGTCATCTGCACCGGGGGAAAGTGGCAGGTAAAGGTACTGCCATGGCCCAGCACGCTGCTGATCTCCAGGCGCGCACGATGGCGCAGCAACACATGCTTGACGATGGCCAGCCCCAGCCCGGTGCCGCCGGTGTTGGAGTTGCGACTGGAATCGACACGGTAGAAACGTTCGGTCAGGCGCGGCAGGTGCTTGGCGTCGATGCCGATGCCCGAGTCTTGCACGCTCAGGTGCGCGCCGTGCTCGTCGGCCCACCAGCGGATGCGGATATTGCCCTTGTCCTGGGTGTACTTCACGGCGTTGAACACCAGGTTGGAAAACGCGCTGCGCAACTCGCCTTCGCTGCCCTTGAGCAACACGGCCGGGTCGGCTTCCAGGGTGATCTGCTGCCCGCGCTGGCCGGAAAGGGCCTGGGCGTCGTTCTTGATGGTCTGCAGCAGGCTCTGCACGGCCACCGGGTGGTTGTCCGACGGGTAGTCGGTGGCTTCCAGCTTGGCCAGCAACAGCAGGTCGTTGAGCAGGGTCTGCATGCGTGAACCTTGCTGCTGCATCTGCTGCAGGGCGCGGCTCCAGCGCGGGTTGATCTCGTCGACGTTGTCCAGCAACGTTTCCAGGTAACCGCAGATCACCGTCAACGGCGTGCGCAGTTCGTGGGAGACGTTGGCGACGAAGTCTTTGCGCATCTGTTCAAGCTGGTGGATGCGGGTGACGTCGCGCACCAGCATCAAGTGTTCGTTGTTGCCGTAACGCGTCAGGTACAGCTGGATGCGCACGCGGTCGTTGGTGGGCGAAGGGATTTCCAGGGCTTCTTCGTAGTTCTCCTGTTCGAAGTACTCCTTGAAGCGCGGGTGGCGCACCAGGTTGGTCACCGGTTGGCCGCTGTCCTGGGGTGTCTTGAGGCCCAGCAAGGTCTCGGCGGCGCGGTTCCACCATTCCAGGTTGCCGTCGCTGTCGAGCATGATCACCGCGTCTTTGAGCGCGGCAGTGGACTCTTGCACGCGGTCGATCACCGCTTGCAAGCGCCCGCGTACCCGTTGGTCGCGGCGTTGCAGGTGGTAAATGCTGTCGAACACCTCGCCCCACAGGCCATAGCCGTCGGGTGGTGCTTCATCGGGTTTGTGCTGGCGCAGCCATTCATGCAGGCGCAACAGTTGCTTGAGGGTCCAGCCCAGGTACAGGCCGATACCAACGGCCAGGCTCCAGCCGTAATAACCGCTGACCAGGCCCACCAACAGGCAGCCGGTGATCAACAGAAGCATGTGGCGGATCAGGGTGCCATGCCAGTTCTGGTTCACTTAAACATGCGTCCTTGTCAGCTGTTAAGGAAGGAAAGGGGCTGGCTCAGCCTTTGGTGGAAAAGCGATAGCCAGTGCCGCGCACGGTTTGTACCAGATTCTCGTAGGCATCGCCCAAGGCTTTGCGCAGGCGACGGATATGCACGTCTACGGTGCGCTCTTCCACGTATACGTTGCCGCCCCAGACCTGATCCAGCAGTTGGCCACGGGTGTAGGCGCGCTCCTGGTGGGTCATGAAAAATTGCAGCAGGCGGTATTCGGTCGGGCCCATCTCGGCCGGCTTGCCGTCGATGGTCACGCGGTGGCTGATCGGGTCCAGGATCAGGCCGTCGACTTCGATCGGCGCTTCACCGTCGGTCGGGCCGGCACGGCGCAATACGGCCTTCAGACGCGCGACCAGCTCCCGTGGGGAAAACGGCTTGGTGATGTAGTCGTCGGCGCCCACTTCCAGGCCCTGGATCTTGTTGTCCTCTTCGCCCTTGGCGGTGAGCATGATGATCGGGATGTCCCCGGTCAGCTCGTCACGCTTAAGGCGACGGGCCAGCTCGATGCCGGAGGTGCCGGGCAGCATCCAGTCCAGCAGGATCAGGTCCGGCTTGCGGTCGACGATAATGGCATGGGCCTGCTGGGAGTTCTCCGCCTCCAGGCAGTCATAGCCGGCCATTTCCAACGCAACGGCGATCATCTCGCGAATGGGCGCTTCGTCGTCAACGATCAGAATGCTCCTGCCAACCATGCCTAAATCCTCTTGTCATTTAACTGTCTTGCGCCGCATTAGATAACGGAATTATTGCAGTCGTGTGACAGTAATTTAGTCGCTTGGGCAATTCGCGCCTCTCTGGACTACGCTTTGGGTCCGAATCCTTACAACCACAAAAGGAAGGTTCCGATGGCTATCAACAGTGTTTCCTGGAAAGCCCTGCTGGTCACGGCGGCGTTGACGCTGCCGACGCTGGCCTTCGCGGCGGAACCCGCGATGACGAAAGACGGGATGCTGGTCGACCACAAGGGTATGACGCTCTACACCTTCGACAAAGACGCAGGCGGCAAGTCTGTATGCAAGGATCAGTGCGCAACCAACTGGCCGCCGCTGAAGGCTGAGTCTACCGACAAGTCCATGGGCGATTGGACCGTCATCACCCGCGATGACCAGAGCAGCCAATGGGCCTACAAAGGCAAGCCGGTCTACACCTACAAGGATGACCATAAGGCTGGGGACAAGACTGGCGACGGCAAGGGTGGGGCGTGGCACGTCATCAAACCTTGAGCCCGAGGCGCCGCTGAGACCTTCGCGAGCAAGCCCGCTCCCACATTTGGATTTGTGAACACAGTCGAATGTGGGAGCGGGCTTGCCCGCGAAGGCGTCAGCCCAGCCGCCGCAAAATTTCAGCGCAGGGCGTAGTCGGCGACGATACCGACAAAGATCGCCAACCCTGCCCAATGGTTATGCAGGAATGCCTTGAAGCATTTCATACGGTCCTTGTCCCGTGTGTACCAGAACTCCCAGGCAAAACAGCCCGCCGCGGCCAACAGTCCCAAATGGAACCAGCCCCCCAGTTCGAACCGTGCACCCGCCAGCAACAGGCACAGCAGCGACAGGCCCTGCAGGGTGAGGATGATCACGCGGTCGGCATCGCCGAACAGAATGGCGGTGGATTTCACACCGATCTTCAGGTCGTCGTCACGGTCGGTCATCGCGTAATAGGTGTCGTAGCCCACCGTCCACAGCAGGTTGGCAATATAGAGAAGCCAGGCCGTGGCCGGCAGGTGGCCGGTCTCTGCGGTGAACGCCATCGGCATGCCCCAGGAAAACGCCGCGCCCAGCACCACTTGCGGGTAATAGGTGTAGCGCTTCATGAACGGGTAGCTCGCCGCCAGGGCCAGACCGCCCAAGGACAGCAGGATGGTGGTGGCGTTGGTCAGCAATACCAGCAGGAAACTGATGCCCATCAGCACCGCAAAAAACACCAGCGCCTCTTTTGAGCTGATCTTGCCGCTGACCAGCGGGCGCTGCTCGGTGCGCTTCACATGGCCATCGACCTTGCGGTCGGCCCAGTCATTGATCACGCAACCACCGGCGCGGGTCAGCACCACGCCCAGCACGAAAATCACGATGTTGATCAGGGAAGGCGAGCCCTTGCCGGCAATCCACAGCGCCCATAATGTCGGCCACAGCAGCAGGTAGATGCCGATCGGCTTGTCCATGCGGGTCAGCTGAATGAAGTCCCAGGCCCTGGGATTCAGGTGGTTCAAGGACTTGAGCAGACGTTGGTACATCAGCAGTTCTCCGGGTGGTCGTGCAGCGCGTGCCAGAAGCTCGGCAAGAAGATTTCCGCCACCAGCACGCTCAACGCCCCACGGTCGAAGCGCGAACGGCGCCCCCACAACCCCTCGGCCTTGTCCGCCGCAGGCAGCCAGTCGCTTGGGTAATGGCACACCTCAATGGCTTGGCGGGTGAACGCCTGGTCGCAAAACAGCAGCTCGCCCAGCGAGCGGCTGCCCAGTTCATCCATGTGCAGGCCGTCGCCTTGCAAGGCACTGCGTGAGGCCACGCTACGGGCGAACACCCACGGCTGGCCGTGCCCACGCAGGTACACCTCGCGCACCCAGCCGATGGTGGCCGCAGGCAGGCCCAGGGCCGCGCACTCGTCTTCGCGCAGTGGCTGCCAGCCTTCGAACAGCGGCGTCACGCTGAAACCATCGTTGGACAGCCACGTCAGCCGTCGCGTCAGCGAGTCTTCGTTGAACAGCCAATTGAGGGTCAGGGGCGTGGGCAAGGGGCTCAGAAGGCTCTGGGTCAGCCATTGGCAAGCATCGGGACGGGCGATTGAGTGCGGCACGGTGAGTCAGTATTGGCAGCAAAAGAGGCGGCGAGCTTACCATGGCGTCTTGATCTTTTGCCGGGCTGAACCGGCCCCATGCGTCGATCGTGCTTGCATCTGCCGGCCCCGATCAGTACAAAACGCCCTGAGCCGCACGGCAACGCGGGTCTATCGACCGTCGGCCAAGAAGCCTGGACCCTGAGGAAGCAAGTAAATGAAGAAGTGGCAATGTGTAGTCTGCGGCCTGATCTATGACGAGAAAGACGGCTGGCCAGATGACGGAATTCTGCCTGGCACCCGTTGGGAAGACGTTCCGGAAGACTGGCTGTGCCCGGACTGCGGCGTGGGCAAGATGGATTTCGAGATGATCGAAATCGGCTGATCTGAATTTTAAGAACCGTACTACAAGGAGAAAGGAATGAACGCACCTGTCGTGATCATCGGCACAGGATTGGCCGGTTATAACGTGGCCCGGGAGTTTCGCAAGCTCGACAGCGAGACCCCATTGCTGCTGATCACCGCAGACGACGGGCGCTCCTACTCCAAGCCCATGCTCTCCACCGGCTTTGGCAAGAACAAGGAAGCCGATGGCCTGAGCATGGCTGAACCCGGCGCGATGGCCGAGCAACTCAAAGCCGAAGTGCGCACCCACACCCGCGTCAGCGGCATCGACCCCGGCCACAAGCGCCTGTGGATCGGCGAGGAAGCAGTGGCCTACCGCGACCTGGTCCTGGCCTGGGGCGCCGAGACTGTGCGCGTGCCGGTCGAGGGCGACGCCGCTGAACTGATTTTCCCGATCAACGACCTCGAAGACTATGCGCGCTTTCGCGCGGCGGCTGCCGGCAAACGCCGGGTGTTGCTGCTCGGCGCCGGCCTGATCGGCTGCGAGTTTGCCAACGACCTGATCCTCGGTGGCTATGAGATCGACCTGGTGGCGCCCTGCGAGCAAGTCATGCCGACCCTGCTGCACCCGGCGGCCGCCGCTGCCGTGCAGGCCGGGCTCGAAGGGCTCGGTGCACGCTTCCACCTGGGCCCCGTGCTCAACCGCTTGCAGCGCACGGCGGACGGCCTGGAAGCGCACCTGTCCGACGGTGAAGTGGTGCACTGCGACCTGGTGGTCTCGGCCATCGGGCTGCGCCCGCGTGTCGACCTGGCGGCCGCTGCCGGCTTGCAAACCAACCGTGGGATCATGGTAGACCGCCATCTCAAGACCTCCCATGCCAATATCTACGCCCTGGGCGACTGCGCCGAGGTTGATGGCCTGAACCTGCTGTACGTGATGCCGTTGATGAGCTGCGCCCGTGCCCTGGCCCAGACCCTGGCGGGCAATGCCACGGCCGTCAGCTATGGGCCGATGCCGGTCACCGTGAAGACGCCGGTCTGCCCGCTGGTGGTATCGCCACCGCCACGGGGCACCGAAGGTGTGTGGAGCGTTGAAGGCCAGGGCGCCGACATCAAGGCCCTGTGCCGCGACGCAGGCGGGCGCCTGCTGGGTTACGCCCTGACCGGCACCGCCGTCATGGAAAAACTGGCCCTGAACAAAGAACTTCCGCCGTTGCTGGCGTAAATACCTGTCGTTCTGTCGGAATCAGCACGTTCTTACCCCTAGAAAGGTCGCCGCGAGACTGGCGGAGCGTGCGAGGGCATGCCATCCTCACTCCCGTCTGCCGCAGAGTAGAGCCTGCGGCGCCTTGGGCGCTGCTCCAGCAGAGAGCAGCACGGACATAACAACAAAAAACCGTCAAAGAGGCTTCACTTATGCGTAAACCAGAACTCGCAGCCGCCATCGCTGAAAAAGCGGATCTCACCAAAGAACAGGCCAACCGCGTCCTCAACGCCGTTCTCGAAGAAATCACTGGCGCCCTGCACCGCAAGGACAGCGTCACCCTGGTTGGCTTCGGCACCTTCCTGCAACGCCACCGCGGCGCCCGCACCGGTAAAAACCCGCAAACCGGTGAGCCTGTGAAGATCAAGGCCAGCAACACCGTTGCGTTCAAGCCGGGCAAGTCGCTCAAAGACAGCGTCAACCCGTAACAGCGACACCGTCTCGAAGGGAGGCGGGGCGGTAAAAGAATGGGCACGCCGACAGGGTCGGGTGCCCATTTTTTGTAGGCTGGAGAATGTCAGACCCGTAGACACCTCCCGGTTACAACTCCCCCCAAGGATCGAATTTATAAGTGGCATCCAACGGTGTGAACGCTAGCCCAAAAAGCGCCTTGGATTCGAACATCGCCTTGAATTCAGCCGAACAGACCGTTTCGTTAATATCCGTGCATAGAAACAGGTGTTGATGAATACCGGGTTTTATCTTGAATGATTCGATGGACTCAAAAACGATAGCGGGTACATCACTTTCTTCTGGTGTCTTGAGTTTGCCGGTGTATTTGTCGCGGTCGATGGTGAATACCGAATGCTCAAGATCAAGCAGGCTGAGTCGGGCGGTCGGAATGAAAAGGTTGTAGCGTTTTTCAGGTGTTTTTTTTCCTTTTAACTCTATCTCGACCTGACGCGTGATATGAGGAATTTCGAGCGTTGCGCAGATGTTCAAGACGGCATCTGTCGCCAGCAATTCCTCAATCATGAGGTCCGCTTTCAACTCCTTGATCTTGGCCTTGACTTTATAAGCACTGGCAAACTGACTCTCATCCGGTGTTTCTGAAGGGTAATGAAACTCCGGGACGCCAGGAGTCCAGTCCGACTCAAAGAAGCTGGGCGCATCCGCCCCGTTGGTGTGGTAGTTCACGATGAAGAAATCAGCGCTGGCGCCGGTCATAAAAGTCGTCCTGTAACTGCATCAGTTTTGAAGAGGCCATTCTGCAGCCCGCCGCTCGCCCATTTTTGGATGTTCGAGACTTCCAGTGCGAGGTCCATGTCAGATAACCCGGCTTGTTGTTTGTTCAAGCCCCTGAGCCTGTCCCTGACAGCATCGGTGTACTTGTTATGGTTCGACCAATGTCCAGGAAGCTGCGTTTTGGCGGCAAGGTCCTTTGATCCTGGCAGGAAAGCACCGTTGGAGGCGCCATCCGGGTCCCAACCTATCTTTTTCAGCCTGGAGAACATTTTGCCGAACTCTTTGTGTTTGATCAGCTCCTCGGGTATCAGGTGATGGTTGGCCATACCGTCACCTTTGCGAGCCCCCATGTTCTTGCCTAGCTTCGTCGAGCACCAGCCCAGTGGGTCACTCCAGCCCAGAGGGTTGGGGGCGTACTGATAGAGGTTAATGCCACCCAGTAATCCAACCGGGTCTTCTGTAGTGAATCTGCCGATATCGGGGTCATAAAAGCGGAACGTGTTGTAGTGCAGTCCGGTTTCCCGATCCAGATACTGGCCTTGGAAGCGAATATTCTGATCTTCCAGATAATAGGGTTCCCGTTCTTCACTAACGGTATTGCCCCACACCTGATAGATCGCTTTCCAGACGATGTTTCCATCGCTCTCGGTCAATTGCTCGGGCAAACCATTGAGGTCGTTGTGGTAATAACGGGTCTTCTTGTGCACGCCCAATCCATCGACTCGCGCCAAGGGCTCGTGTCCTTGATTGAGATAGACATAGAGGCTGCTGCGTTCATTTTGCGTCTCTGAGAGCAGTCGCAGACCGTCCCAAATGAAGCTGACTTGGCTCAAGGTATAACCATTGCGATCCTGTTCGGTCTTTTTGATACGCCGATCCAGCGCGTCGTAGGCCATCCGAACCACATGGCCCTTTTCATTGCGTACTTCTACCAGGCGGCTTTCGGCGTCATAGCTAAACCTTTGTACACCGTATCGCCCGCTGCGCTTTTCGATTACTCGGCCGAAGCCGTCATAGCGATAACGCTTGTCTTGAAAGCTGACCAACCTGTTGTGGAGCACCTTCCCCTGGCTGGGGTGGACGCTGTCAAGCAAGTTGGCTGCTGCGTCATATGCAAAGGTCTCACGAGTGCCGTACAAAGAGTCTTGGCTCGCGATAAGGCGGTCTGTTGCGTCGTAATGAAACAGTTGTTGATGGCGCGCAGAGGACCGCTGATCCAGCTTTCCGATCAAATTGTCAGCCGGGTCGTACTCGAACTGTCTTTGCATATCGGGTGGCAGCAAGGCGGGCTGGCTGTCATGACGGCGTATGCGAGCACGTAAGCGGCCGACGGGGTCGTAGTCGCTGCGCGTACTAAGCTGACCCTGAGTGCGCAATACTTCACGATGGAGTCGGTCACGCTCGAAGTCACTGATCACCTCGCCGTCAAGATTGATCTGGTGCAAATGACCGCTCCCGTAGTAGAGGCGGTTGAGCCAGCGGCCATCAGGTACTTGGGTTTGTATCAGGTTGCCGAGTTCATCATAGCGATGGTGAAGGCTGCCAGAGGTACTGTGTTCCTCAAGCAATTGGCCGAGCGCGTTGTAGGCAAAGCCAAGCCTCTGTTCAGCGCCCGACGCCTCCTTGAACGTGACGGCGCTGAGTTGGTTCAGTGGATCGTAGTGGTATTCGGTGCGGCCATCATCCGTGACTTTTGCGATCAGTCGTCCAACGGCGTCGCGTTCCAATTGATGAATGATCGGTGCTTCAGGTGCGCGGGGGACAATTGCGAGCCCGGTGCCATAAGGCGCTGGAGTGGACGTCACGCGGATCAGGTTGTCCAGCCCATCGTAGGCGTAGGATTTTGTGCCCCCGTCGAGGCCATGTTGCTGGATCATTCGATCACAGGCATCCCAGGTGAACCGATAGCGCTCACCATTTTCGTTGCTCAACGACTGTAGCCGGCCGAACGTGTCATAGCCCAGGCTAACCTGGCGACCCTGTGCATCCGTACGTTGGCAGACCTGGCCCCTGCGATTGTGCTGGTAAAGAGTCGTGTGCCCCGCAGGGTCTGTATGACCCAGCAGTAGGCCGGCACTGTCGCGCTGGAAATATTCGGTTCGACCGTCCGGAAATTGCTTGCTGATCAGCCGACCCTGGCGGTCATGCTGGAACTGCGTGCGTTCGCCCATTGCATTGGTAATCTCCTGCAAGTACCCGTGAGGGTCGTAGCCAAAGCGAGTCGGGAATCCCGAGCAATCCAAGTGGTCGGTCAGTTGCCCGAGCGTGTTCCATTTCAACTGTTTGCTTTTGCCGGTGGCATCTATGACCTCCACCACCAAGCCTTGTGCGTTATAGCGATAACGGGTCATATGGCCCAGCGCGTCGGTCTCGGCGACACAATTACCGCGTTGATCATAGCGATACTGCCAAGTGTTACCGGCGGCGTCGGTTTGTGTGCGTGGCAGCGACCAATGCTCCAGCCAAAGTGTGGATACGCTACGCCCGAGTGGATCCGTCTCAGCCGTCAGGTTGCCGGACTCATCGTAGCTGTATTCGTAGCGCCCTCCTTGAGGGTCCGTAGCGCTCAGTAACTGACGCTCGTCGTTCCACTCGAATAGCCAGGTTTTATCCAGATTGTCGGTGAATGCGATTATCTGATGCTGGGCATTCCACTGACGAGTACTGACACGTTGCAGGTTGTCTGTGACGCGTGTGATGCCCTTTTGCAAGTCATACTCGAATTGGTAGGCGTCGCCCTCGTCGGTCCAGTGTCGTACCACTCGCCATTCAGTGTTGTCGATGTGCCCCCACTCATAAAAGCAGCGCAGACCGGTAGGGAGCTGGTGTTCAATCATCCTGCGACCGGCGTCGTAGGCAAAGCGTCGCTGAACCTCGCCGGAGGCGTTGCTTACTTGCGCCAATTCACCTATCGCGTTGTAGCGGTAGCTGACGAGAACCTCACGCGACTGGTCGGCGTACAGGCGTTCGATTCGCTCCAGGCGATCCTGGTCGTAAACCAGCTCAACCTGGACCTGGTTCGATGTGTCCCGCAGGCGCGCAATGCGACCATTCTCGTGGTAACCGACGAAAATCCGATTGTCATTGCGATCCCCCAACTGACTCAACCGAAGGTGCGTGGTCGAACCTGGTGTGAGATCGAAGAGGCGATACAACCCATCATCGCTCTCGATCAATAACTGACCGTTGTAATGGCGCCTGAAGCTCAGTACTTCTGCAGGGCTGAACATTGCGCTGCCTGGCACAAGCGAACCCAGGTTGATACGCCGCCCTTGCTCATCTGTATAGATCAGCTCTTCGCCGCCCTCAGGATGCATCAGGACTTCGACACTCACCTCATAGGCAACGCTCCAGCCCGCGCCGAAGAGCCCTGCTGTGCGTATATCGTGGCTGTTGTAGACGCGCTGCCAGGCCATGGGCAACGCACCTGGCAGCACAAAATCCAATTCATTCGTGCCGCCCAGTATTTTGGCGCCTGTCGCGGTATGCACGGGGTTAAGTGAAGACATGGCGGCGTTTGTCATGGCGCCGATGGCCTGGCTCACGGCAAAGGAGCTGACACCGCCCAACAACATGCACGGCAAATTACTCAGCGTCTTGCCCTTGGCTCCTTTAAGCATCATTAATGCTTCAATCGCCAAGCCAACGCCGGGGGTCTTCCCGCTGCGAATTTCCTGCACCACCACCGTCCCACCACCAATGGTGACGTTTGGCGAGATCAGCCCCGATGACACCACCGTCGCCTCGCACATGCTGCGATCACCGCTGCGCACGGCGGGCTGGCCGTTGATGGTGACTTTGTCAGACCCTTCGGCCAGAAGCTGTGGCGGCATCGGCGGATGGCGGGCGCACAGGACCATGTCGGTGAGGGCCGGCACCACACCCGGTGCAGGCGTGGCGACGGTGGGCCGCCATAGCTGGGAGAAGAAACCCTCGGCCATGTCCAGGAAGCCAGGCTCGGGTTTTGGCTCGGGGTCGAGCTCCGGCGGCGCTTGCTCAAGCTCCGTACCAGCGGGCGCCACGTGCGAGGGAATGGAGCCTGCAGCCCGCGCAGCCGGAATGCTGTTGACGAAGGTGTCGGTCGAACCCACCGCAATCGTGGCTTCCACCACGGGCGGGAACAGCGCATTGGCGAAGCTCTCGCACATCTTACTGAGGCCCTTGTCGGCCCCCGTCTTGCTCATGGCCATGCCGACGACGATGCCCACCACCGCACCGAGGATGCAGCCGCCGATACCGGCGGTAGCAATTGTCACCCCCACGGCAGCCGCTACAGCTGCAGTCGCCAGCGCAGTAATCGCCACGTTGGCCGCCACCTCCAGCACGCCGCCGAGGATATCGGCCATCATGGAGGTGTGGGTCAGCGCATCGCCCATACGGGCCGCCCATAACGCGTCAGACATGCAGGCAGCTCATCAGGAAACAGCGTCGAACGATAGCGAGTTTTTGATCAACGCCCAATGCGCCGCCTCGGCATCCCCAAGCTTGTCGGCCTTCACGTAACTCAAGGCGAGCATCTTGCGCGTACCCGGTAGTACCAGCGCCAGTTGATACTGGAACACCTTGTCATTGCCCTTGTTGAATTGGCTGCGCAGCTCGATGCCTTCCACCTCTTGGGCCGCGCCCAAACGCACGTCGACACCGGGTTGATAGCGTAAATCCTGCACCTGTTTTTCCAGGCGCTGGAGTTGGTCATTGAAGTTGCTGTGCAGGGTTTCACCCTCGGCGAGCAGGCTGCGGCTGACGATCAGTGAAGTCCCCAGTTCCGGGAACTTGAGGATATTGATCGTCGCGTCCTGCAGCTCGCTGGCCGGCAGTTGGAACTGGAATTCGTTGATTCGATACGTCATGAAAGCAGGTCTCGTCAGGAGCTTTTAGGCGCGGGGAACGCGGCTTTGATATTGGCGTCGATGGCGCCTTTCTGGCCCTGGCCATCGGGCGTGGCGCCGGGGCCACCGCCGTTGTTCAAGTGCAGCACGCCGCCCGTGTTGAATTCGGCATCGCCGCTGGCATAGAAGCTGATTTGCACGCCGGTCAGGTTGATCTGCCCGCTGGCGTTCAACTCCAGAATGCTTTCGCCGCAGACCAGCCGCAGGTTTTCACCCACTTCGATGACATAGCTCTGGCTGATGCTATCGGTCTTGCGCTGGCCCACCGAGAGGATGTCTTCCTGCTTGACGATGCGCAGGCGGTTGTTGCCGATGGTCACCGTCTCGTTGTGGCCGATGCTCTTGTTGCGGTCATGCCCCACCGAGTGGCTTTCATCCACCTCCACCACAATGTCCTGGTTACGCTCGGCGTGGATATACAGCTGCTCCAGGCCCTTCTTGTCCTCCATGCGGATTTCATTGAAGTTGGCCGGCGTGCCGCCCTTGCTCGAACGGCTTTTCATGCCGCTCTGGGTCGCGTTTTCCGGCAGGTCGTAGGGCACGGTCTGCTCGGCGTTGTAGACGCGGCCGGTGATGATCGGCCGGTCGGGGTCGCCTTCAAGAAAGCTCACAATCACTTCCTGGCCGATCCGTGGGATCTGCATCGAGCCCCAGTTCTTGCCGGCCCAGGACTGCGATACACGAATCCAGCACGAGCTGTTTTCGTTGGATTGGTCATGGCGGTCCCAATAGAAATGCACCTTCACGCGGCCGTACTGGTCGGTCCAGATTTCCTCGCCCTTGGGGCCCACCACCAAGGCGGTTTGCGGGCCTTTGACGACAGGCCGGTGGGTGTTGGCCAGCGGGCGGAAGCTCTGTTGGGCGTCGATACAGGTGAGGCTGCTTTCAAACTGCGCCGAACCCGAGCCGCCGCCGCTTTCCAGGCTTTCCTGGACGATGTAGTAGCGGCAGCCGACGATCAGGTATTCGCGGTTCTGGTCCTGGCGGCTGAAGCCGGTGAGGCTGAACAAATGGCCGGAGCCCAGGCCTCGCG
>Ga0207655_1002811_pt1 | contig 13498 bp, 10 predicted proteins | sample KBSM44metaG_FD_184398 | JGI IMG/M metagenome (GOLD analysis project Ga0207655, IMG submission 184398) | Miscanthus rhizosphere microbial communities from Kellogg Biological Station, Michigan, USA - KBS M4-4 metaG (SPAdes) (version 2) | ecosystem: Host-associated > Plants > Roots > Rhizosphere >...
CGGCTTCCATTCCGCCATATTTCGCCTTCCAGTTGTAGTAGCTGGCTTCGGAAATAGCGGCTTCGCGGCACACATCTTTGACGGTACGCCCGGCTTCGACAGACTTCAGAACGGCGATGATCTGGTGCTCGGTGAATCGGATCTTACGCATAGCGATCTCCTCAGGGGACATAATCAGTATGTCGGAAGATCTCTAAAAGTGAATGGTTCGCTTAAGCGGGGTACTTACAGTGATCTGCCCCCGATGGAGTGCAATAGAAAGAAGGTATCCAGAATGACTATCCTTATAAAAACGTTAAAAATCATGGCATCAGGCATTGTTCTCATTTCAGCTATAACCGCCGCCTCCAGTACCGTCTATTTCTTGCCAGAGGCGAAATCAGCAGGTGTCGCCAGCAACGACAAAAACGCCCTGATGTTTCTCGGAATGGACAGGGATGTAAATCTGAAGGGAATATGCTTCGCGATAACAAAGCAATCATCCTCGATCGTGCCGCTGGTAGATATCACTGCTACAACTGATAACGGCAGATTCACGATGCACGGACTACGCCCAAAGAATAACGACGATACGAAGGAATTAGTCTGTTCACTTGGTTCAGAAGCTGGGGATTTCTTGACTGGCATTGCGAAGTCAACCACCGTCAACGTGAAACTAGATTTCAATGGCGAGATCCGCAGTTACAGTTTCAACACTACAGAGTTCAGAAAAATACTGACTGCCAATGGTCAAGGTGTGTGGGACAAAGCAGCTAAAGACTACGCTCAGGGAGTTCGCGCACCCATTTTCTATAATAACAACCGCGAAGCCACCAAAAACAATGCAGTAACCTCAAATGTCGATACACACAGTTATAAAGCAAGCGATGAGAAACTAAATTCGGTCTGGAAAAACCTTAGCCCTGAAACTAGAAAACGATTACTCCCTTCCCAAAGAGAATGGATAAAGCAAAAATCCGGTTGCAATAATGAACAGAAATGTCTTACCGACATGACGAACAACCGTATTCTTGAACTAGAGTCTGAAAATGAAAAATAATGCACTGACTTTGGTTTTAAAAAACGACTGGATAACTTCGTCTTCTAGTCAAACCTATAACGGGAAATACATGGTTGGACATTTTCACTTGACAGATACGTTTATCGTTGAATATATGAAGCTGATACATGGAGTCGAAATACCTGTTTCATGGATAAGCAGCTGCTTCACTAATACATCAGATACTAATACCCGTAAGGTTATGTATATGGAAGGCTGCGGTATGTTATCTAACGATACAATGAATGAGATCCGTAATGCAGTTAAGTCCCCAACTGACAACGTGAAAATATACCGCAATGGGGAACATATTGTTAAGATAGAAGTTATGGAAAAGCAAAATGAGAGCACACTCTAAACGTCACTTTAAAAAATCGATTGCAACTGTCGCCATCTCCTTCGGGCTTTATGTGTTGAACGGATTATTAATAACACCATGCCAAGCCAGTACATCCGAATCAATACAGGTATCAAACGGAGGCTCAACTTATTTTCAACAAAAAGAACAACCATCCAAACCATCAATAATCGATATACTTCCAAGGGCGTATACTACCGGGGAAGTTTATGCGCGGTTTAAAGAACACGAATTCAGGGCAACGAATGATTTCAAGAAGTGTCGTTTGATGGTGATTGGTAAAATTAAAAGCATCGGCACAGCCACTTTCAGTAAAAAACCGTTAGTAACGTTATATGTCCCTGATTCGAATGAAGGATTAAAATTCATTTTCGAAAATACGGATTATGATAACGATAAAGTTGCTGCGTTAAACGTGGGAGATACTGTGATTATTGCCGGAAGGAATGCACGCTCTGGAACATTTGAAGGTATTTTTTTAGATGGTTCGCAAATCATGACGGGTATGATTTCAAAGAAGAAAAGGCAAATGCTGGCTGTAAATGGTGGAGTCTATGACCGGGAAATTTGCCATAAGTAACGTTCTATAGGATTTTCAAATGCAGGGGCGAATCCCCCCCTGCATTACTCGCCAACGGATTAAGTTATTTAATCAATACATGTTCTGCTGTTTAGGATTCGATAAAAAAGTATACCCGACCGATAAGTCAGCTTTGTATCCCATTTCATCAGGCACCAGGGGCGGTGGAATGCGGGTTGTAGCCCACAATGTATCCCATTCTGTATCTCATTTGTAGTAGGTGTGTATTTGCTTCTGATCTGACTAACCATTAACAAGTTTCTTGCACATCTACAGCAATGTAACTGGAACAAGTTTACGGGACATTTTGTGTCACGAGAGTCATAGTTAACACTAAGATTACGCTTCTCTATTAGTCAAACCATGACTTGAACGTGTACTTGTCCCGCGCTTCCTGCTCTGACATCCCTGTGTAAGCAAAGAACTTTTTAAAGTCTGGTTTCTTAATTGGTTCTATACACTTCAAAAACGCCGCTTGTTTGTTCTCATAAGTCGGCACACCTCCCCATTCCCTGACTCGACTTAACTCAATGTTGCTTTCTGCGATAGCAGGGAACTCAGATAGAAAATGATAAAGTTCAACGATTACATGGTCTATCAGCGCGATAGAGATTTCAGTGATATCAATGAAGCCACCACATAATTTTTTCCCAAGCGTCAACTGAACATGCTCGAGCGTCAGAATGTCGCCATACATCGAAATCTTATCTTTAACCTGTTCGTTCAGCTCGTTTCTGTATCTGAGTAAGCCCATTGCCTCGTTATAGTTCCCGAACATAGCCCCAACCCTGACACTGTTTCGCCACGTTCCCCTTAACTCTTCTGGTGGTGGGGTTCTAATCTTCATCCGAAAAATACGATGCTTAATTTTCCATACGATCGACTCAAGCAGTTTTTTGTTTGCTGTCGGTATTTGGCGTATAAAATACAAGCTGTTTGTACTAAATGTTACATCGTCAAACTTTGTGATTATCGTTGTAAAGACACCAGCTCTGACAAGTGGCTCATCGCTGTCTATCTCGAGGTAATTGGTTTTGATGGAAACTAAGTTACTCAAGCAATCTTGTGCAAGCGCTACGGCCTGTATGGAAGTAATCAAATTATCCCTAGCAATTTTTTGTAGCTCTTGCCTTTTGTTGATGTAGACCGCTGACAATCCCCCTAAGAAGGCTGAAGCAAATGCCATCGCAACGGGGAACACGTAATCTTTCATATAATCAGTTGTTGGTCGTAATGATTCAATGGCTTTAGATATATCGCTGGTGTGCTGGTTTAGAATTAGCCAGTCAGTAAATGTCATGATTTTTCCACCGTGTACTCGTAATGCATTTTCTCCTCAGACCCTATTTTGAAATCAGGATTTGCTTGCATAATGAAACACCACAAACCAAGAGCCTTACCTTTGTAATCCTTGGGAATCTCAACAGAGAATACGTCAGGGTCAGCTTTCGGAGTTATAGCAGTCACTTCTTGCTCATATACGGTATGCTCGTTAAATGCTTCAGTTATCATTGAGCTGAGGCTACCAAACATGGCAAAACCATTGCGTTCAACATCCTCTGATGAGTCAGGATTAAACGTGAAGCGCACACTGTGAAGTTTCCCGTTATCATCCATTATTCCCTCAGGCTCACCACATCCCCAAAGACCGAACCGCATCAGATAGAAGGCAATATTCTTCTCTTCGTGGTCTTCAATCTCTTTTTCGCCACAGTACATCTTTACGTCACCGCAAATGAAACTCGCACGATTGTCTTCGTCAACAGAGGCGTCTTTAGTCCTGTCAGCTACCAGTTCGAAAACAAGTGGGGGTTTAGTCCCAACGGTCACGTCACCGAGCATTGCCATTTCATTTTTAGCAAGGGAATGTATCGGTGTTGTTTGGTACTTCTGTTTAAGTTCAATAAATGAACTCACCGGCAGCAATGTCCACATTCTGAGACAGCGGTAATAGATAGCAAAATACAATGGGACACCGTTTAGCTCACTATAGCGTTGAAGTTTTGCTACGTAGTCCTTTCTTAGTAGGTATGTTGATGTAGGGCTGGGGAGGCTGCTGTTTTTCACCTCAACGAATATCTGCCTACCATCCTTCAGGACAAGCCTGTAGTCAGGTAGTAAAATGTCGGCATCATCAGAAATGACGTCACCAGTGTCTTCAGTTTTTATCAGGCGACACCCATGCAACCCTGCGGCAATTTGACCAAAACACGCTTCCATGCGTTTACCGTGAAGTAGTATCTGATTTTCCTGAGAAGCCTTGAGCGATTCGCCAAACTGCTCAAGGAACGTTTCAGTGTCCTCTGGCGATTTCAGTTTGTAGTCATGTTCACGGCTGAATGCTGTAAATACTTCCAGAGCTTCGAACTTCCCAGGATTTCTGACAAGGCGTTTCATCATTTGATATTAAGTGTTTTTAGGGGTTTACCTAAAGTTACACCTGAACAACAATGATGCGCAACAGCACTAACAAGGAAGCCCATATTGAGACGCGATTGGAGAAAGTGTTTAGCGTAGATTTTTGACGTACCCTGTTTTGTACCGTCAAGCCCCCCAAATATCCGCAATGAAATTGCTGTGAATATATCTCTTTCGGGTATACCTGATAAAGACCATGACACAAAGTCTCAATAGGGTTAAATTTAACTCTATTGACAGCAAAACAACGTAAAGTATCATATGGGTATTGAACTTATATTTAAAAGAGAATCTATAATGAATGTCCGTATCTACTGTCGTGCATCTACTGAAGGCCAACATGCTGATCGTGCATTAGTTAGCTTGCGCGAATTTGCGCAAAGCAAAAGCTGGTCGGTTGCCGGAGAATACATTGAGAATGCAAGTGGTGCGAAGCTGGAGCGTGTTGAACTAATGCATCTACTGGCGGAAGCACAACCTGGTGATCTACTTCTTATTGAAGCGATTGACCGTCTCAGTCGTCTTCAACATGAAGAATGGGCTGAACTCAAAGCTACGCTGAACAGTAAAGGGCTGGTGATCGTATCAATGGACTTACCGACCAGTTGGCAAATGGTTGAAATGTCCGGTAGTGACCTAACCAGCGGCATTCTGAGAGCAGTCAATGCCATGCTGATCGATATCCTCGCGACAATGGCACGACAAGATTATGAAACCCGTCGTAAACGCCAGGCCCAGGGGATCGCGAAAGCAAAACAGGCAGGTTTGTATACGGGGAAAGAAAAGGATATGCAAGCCCGTGAAGTGGTACGCGAAATGTTGGCACAGAACGTTAAACCAGCCCACATAATGAAAGCTGCTGATATAAGTCGTGCAACGTTCTACAGGATCAAAAAGGAATTGGTAAGCTAGTTCAAATAAGTGTATCAGCTCGGACTCGAACTGACAGTTACCGCAGAAAGAGTACAATCAAATCTGACTGTCCGCTCTGAGCGATGAGAGGACGTTGAGTTTCTAGTAAAACTGACATGAAAACGTCCAGAGTCCCTCTGGGGATTTGTGAAAGTAGCCAATACCATTGTCCGCCCACATCCAGTTGACTTTTTCTTCTGACCCCACTTGAAAGACAAAATCTTGAATCCCCACACCATGTTGTATCTCCGTTGGATATCCTCCAACCTTGGTTCCCCTGTACCGGTTAAAACCATCATAGAATCTATCACTTGCATCCTCATCATCGTTTACGTCAGACAAGTCAATAATATCCCAAGCATCCTCCCATCCCGGAGTATCATCATTGACACTCACCCACCGAACCGGAAATGCGCGATATGGAGTGTTAATTGCAGGCAATAACTCAAGCCCATCAAGGGTGGCGTATTCTCGTATTAGCCACCCCTCGCCATGAGGTTTATCAAATGGATGGCTTTCCATATTATGATAAAGCACTAAGAGCGCGATCCCCTTCAGTTGTTCAGGAATCACGGGAAGCTCATCTACGCGAATCTGGAGAAGCGGAAACATCGGCTGCCCCTTCCAAACTGGCAACCCTTCACCTGTAAGAGCGACTCCTTTTAAAAACCAGGATGTAATTGGGTCTGCTGTAGGGCGGAAACCACCGACTTGTGCCACAGAGGCAGTACGTAATTTGGATCTGAGTTCTTCTAAAACTAACGCACTCTTGGATTTCATAATTGCATCCTTGCGTATGCCTATACTTCTGGATTCTGAAATAGAGAAGTTTTTATTATAAATCGTAATTATTACCCAACAGACCTAAATATTTCTGTGCTTCCTCTTCAGACTAGTAACGGAGGTCAGCTCCTGGCACACAGCAGACAAGCTCCTGAAACTGAAGGTCTGTTGAGTGTGAGAAGCGGACGTTTAGAGCAGTGCCTCCGTTTTAATCTCTTTTGATTGCTATAAACGACAAGTTATATTATTGATGACAAATTGATATTACTCAGGCTTTCAAGGACGGCCCATGTACATCCAGCACATAGAGATATCTAATTTCCGAAAGCTACTTTCTGTGCGAATTGACTTCGCTAATGAGACCACGCTGCTTGTAGGTGCAAACAACAGCGGCAAATCCTCTGCCATGCTGGCACTCCGAAGATTTTTGGTTTCTAAGGCTTCAGTTTTTCGGCTCCAAGATCTGACTCTTTGTCATCTCGCCAAGCTGGATGAGATTGGTAAAGTGTGGGATAACGCGCCGGAAAACTTTGAAATCCCCACAGCCAAGGACTGGGCTGACTGGCTCCCTAGTCTGGACATCTGGGTGTCGGCAGATCAAGGGGAGTTCCACTACATCCGGGATCTCATACCCAACTTTGCGTGGCGCGGGGGGCTAGTGGGAATGCGTTTTCTGCTTGAACCTGATGATATGAATACGCTGTACACTGACTATCGTAAGGAACGCACGAGGGTTGTAGAGCTTGAGGATGCTCTAGAGAAGGAAGAACCACCCGGTAGGCCGCTGAAGCTATGGCCGCAGAGCCTACATGATTACCTGAGCCGTCGGCTGGGAGATAAATTCAAAATACGTTGGTACCGCCTAGATCCGCACCAACTTAAAAAACCTGACAAGTCGACTAGAATGGCGCAAATGCAGCAATTGAGCCCTACCGCCCAGCCCTTGGAAAGCAATCCTCTCAGTGGATTAATTCGAGTACATGAAATCAATGCACAGCGGGGATTCGGCGACCATTCGGACGACAAACAAGGAGATCACACTAGACCCAGCGGCGCTCAAAAACTCTCGGAACAACTCAGATCTTATTACTCCCGACACCTTGACCCAGGTGACAGCCCAGATCTCTCAGACCTCGAAGCGTTGCGGGCGATAGAAGCAGCCCAGTCGGCATTCGATACGAAGCTAAGTAGCAGCTTCGAACCTGCTATTAGAGAGGTCGAGGGATTGGGCTACCCCGGTCGTAATGACCCACGCATCAAAGTCGCAAGTCGACTAGCAACAACTGACGGCATGAACCATGAAGCGGCCGTCCTTTTTGAGTTGGATTCAATCCAGGGTGCCCCAGGAGCCCCTCCTCTTCATTTACCAGAGACCGCTAATGGGTTGGGATATCAAAACCTGATATCTATGATTTTCCGGCTGATGGGCTTCAGGGACGAGTGGCTGAGAAAAACCAGAGCCGCCAGCACGGAAATAATAGACCGCGTCGAGCCCATCCACCTCGTGCTTATTGAAGAACCTGAAGCCCACCTTCATGTTCAAGTGCAGCAAGTGTTCGTGCGGCACGCCTACCAAGTTTTATGCCGAGACGCTTTGCTTGAACGCTACCCAAATCTGAAGACTCAGCTTTTGGTGAGCACTCATTCCAGCCATGTAACACATGAAGTGGAGTACCAGAACCTTAGGTATTTCAGGCGACTCCCAGCCGGGATGTATGGTATCGGTGTACCGGTGTCGACGGTCTCTAATCTCTCTAACGTGTTCGGCGAGGGAACAAAGACGAAGGAGTTCGTAACTAGGTATCTGCGGGCACAGCATGCAGACATATTCTTCGCCGATGCCGTCATCTTGGTAGAGGGTTCAGCAGAGCGAATGATGTTGCCGCATTTTTTGCGAAATAAGTTTCCATTCCTTGACCGCTGCTACATCACAACCCTCGATATCGGTGGCAGTCACGCACACCGATTAAGGCCTTTAATTGACGCACTTGGCATCCTCACCCTGGTTATTACAGACCTCGATGCCGGGCTTAATAAAGCTGCAAAACCGGTGCAAAGAAACGCAGATCAGATTACGAATAATCCGACCTTGCGGAGCTGGATGAAACTGATGCATCTGGGCAGTACAGTGGATGAACTGCTTGAGTTACCAGCGAACCAAAAAGAGCACAAAATCGACGACCTGTACTCGGTACGCATCGCCTATCAAACTCCTATTTCCACCCACCTGCCCGCTACTGGTGAAGAAATACAAGCTCTTCCAAATACATTTGAAGACAGCTTTGTGCTTAGCAACGCTGGTTACTTTGCGGAAAAGACAAACGGCACTGGTCTGATGAAGGCTTTCGTAAAGGTTTTGAATGAGGCGCAAACATCAGAAGCCGTTGGAGAAGGGTTTTTCAACGAATTACGCGAAGGAAAGAAAGCAGAGTTTGTGTTGCTCGTTTTGAGCGACAAAAACTTTCCCAGCCTCGAAATCCCTGAATACATCATTGAAGGCCTCAACTGGCTTGAGTCCAAATTGCGAAGCAAGCAAAAAGAGCTTCTGGTAATTCCGCCCGAGGGCGCGGAGGTGACGTCATGAGCGAGGCAGTTGTCGCAGATGCCGACACCATTATGCAGGCTTGCCTGAATCTAGCAGATCCGAAGAGTTTTTTTCTTTACGCAGGTGCAGGTTCAGGAAAAACCCACTCACTCGTCGAGGCCATCCGCGAACTCAAAAGTCGCGAGCGAGAACGCCTGACGTTCGAGGGGCGGCGCATTGCGGTGATTACCTATACAAACGCAGCCTGCGAGGAGATTCTCCGAAGGCTAGAGTTTGATCCACTCGTTGAAGTCTCAACCATTCACGCGTTCGCCTGGCGCCTAATCCAAGGATTCGACAATGAGATCAGAGAGTGGCTAAGAATCAAACTTGCCCAGGACATTGAGAAGATCGAGGGAGAGCTAGCACGCTCGAGAGGCGACAATAAAACATCTCGAGCAAACCGACGGAAGCTACAAAGCAAAATACGCAGACTTGAGACTCTCGACGAGATTACTAAGTTCATCTATAGCCCTACAAGTAACAACAGAGAACGACAAGCACTCAATCACGATGAGGTCATCAAATTGACCGCAGCATTCGCTCCTAAGCGCCCTTTGTTGGATGTTCTAGTAGACCGCTACCCAGTTGTATTGATCGACGAAAGCCAAGACACTCACGCGCCAGTAATGGAGGCTTTTCTGAAAGTCCAGCAATTGGCGCAGACACGCTTCTGCCTGGGGTTACTCGGCGACACAATGCAACAAATTTACGGCCATGGAGTAACGCACCTTGATAAAGCAATACCGGGTGACTGGCGGAAACCTGAAAAGATCGTTAATCGCCGCTGTCCTCGTAGGGTGGTAGACCTTATCAACGTGATTCGAAGCACCGTAGACAATCATCATCAGATCCCAAAGCCTGATGCCATTCAAGGTGCAGTGCGCATGTACTGCATTAGTCAAAACCAAGAACAGGCACCAAATCTTGAGGAAGGCATCGCTCATTCAATGGCTGCAATCACCGACGACGGAGAATGGGCTACCGGCCCTGAAGGCCGAAAGACTTTGATTCTCGAACATAAGATGGCTGGACGGCGGATGGGGTTCGAGAAGCTGTTCACGCCCCTCTACGCGGTTGAGCACCTTCAAACAGGCTTGTTGGATGGAACCCTGCCCGCACTTCGCGTTTTCAGCGAAGGCGTTCTTCCCATCCTTACCGCAAAGGACGATCACTTCCTTCTGCTTGAAGCAGTACGCTCTCGCTCCTCCTTGCTCAGCAAAGACGCTATGCAATCAACAGTGGATCAATCGGCTCACATGCAGCGTATAGAGGACGCGACGCACGCCCTGCTCTCTCTTTTCGAAAGAAACGATCCAACACTGAGAGAAGTCGCAACGCTTCTGTTGCAAACTCAACTGCTTGATCTCCCAGAAAATCTGGTTGAGGCAATGATGTTGGGATCTCCTAGTGAGGCGCCCGATCCTGAAGATACGAACGCGATAACCAATTACGCCTATCAGCTATTTCTTGAGCGCCCATTTTCGGAGCTGACAGCTTTTGCGACTTATACAGATGGCCTTTCACCCTATGGTACGCACCAAGGCGTCAAGGGACTCGAGTACCCTCGAGTTATGGTTGTCATCAACGATGATGAGGCAGACGGCTTTTTGTTCAGCTACGACAAGTTGCTGGGTGTGAAAGAACCAACAAAAACTGATCGAGACAATGAGCGTGATGGCAAGGACCACGCACTGGCTCGTACTCGTAGGCTTCTCTACGTAACGTGTAGTCGTGCTGAAAATAGCTTAGCGATTGTCGTATACACACCTCAACCGGCACTGGTCAAGCGAAACGTTGTTGTTGCTGGCTGGCTCCAAGAGAGCGAGATCGAAATCCTATGAAGCTTCCTCCTTGGCCTGATTAGCCCCTGACTTTGTAGATGTTGCAAACGTCCGCTTCTGGCACGGGGCGGAGTGTCAAATTGGGAGAGGATCTGCGCCAAAGCAGTGTCAGGCCAAATCTAATACTTTTTCTTCGATTCTGACCGGACAATGATCATTGAACAAAACGTTCTGCCACTTGTGAAAACATAAACACTCGCTTCAACTTTTGAAGTTATGTCCTGAATTACGAGCGAAGCGAGTTCCGTCAAGCGAAGCGAAGACGGACAGTGAACACTGGTTAAGAAATAGTCAAAAAACTACATTTTTCTCTATATATAAAATATAAAAATTTAAAAGTGTAGTTATGTAGTTAGACACTCACTACGTTCGTGTCCCTCGCTTCGCTCGGAATCTTGAAGTAATGTATGATTCTCTAAGCAAAGCAATTATCGGTGAGCTATCAAGCCACTGATCGAAGCATACAGTTAATCAGGTACAAATCATGCTTTAAAACGCCCTGTGCGAGGCTGAAAGCGATTTTTATGATATGGGTAATGGGATTGCACGTCCTTGAAAGAAAAACGCTCTACGGGCTTCCTGTGCGACATTTACGAATTCAGTGCTTTACTACTCAATTTCGATGTTGAGTACATGCGTGTTCCCTTCCCTGTTTGCAACTTACCGCGTTCTTTTGCCAGGTAAGATAGCCAGAATATCGGACCTTCAAGTGATGAAGGATATTCACGATGAATGACGTAGTGATCGGGATAGCCCTTCGTAGCTTTAGACAAGTTTACCAGCGTTGCTTTACCACCTGTCAGTTTCATCCAGATTTCCGTAATAATACCAGCGATCCCTCTTTCAGGAGTTCCAAACAACCTTACCGAACGATGTGGAAGTGCAATCCAGCAATGGTAATGGGGCTGTGATGCCTTTTCCTGTTCGCAAACCCAACCGTACGCAAAATCGATAATAGGTTCCGATAAACCGTTGTTCCCTGACTCCAGGCGGGCACGTAATCGTTTGAACAGTTTGCGTATGTATTCGTTAGAGCGAAAAGGTTGAGCCAATCGAAGACTGTATCCTCTTTGAAATTGGGGAGCACAGCAATGAAACGATACAGGAAAACCAGTGTGTAAGATCTGGAAGGATGATGAATCACGAACGAAGAACATTACAGCTTTAAACAAATACAATTAACGTATATTCAGATCACTGTCTTTTACCTTACCAAATCTACCGACCTAATTATTACCGACGAGTCGCGTAGCGACGAAGTTTCACGAGGCGAAGCCGAAGTGACACACAGCATTTTTGAATGTTAACAGTAAGACTATCACTTGTTCGCTTCGCTCACTGCGTGATACTTCGTCGCTACGCGACTCGTAGTAGTTATATTATGTTATTAAAAGTTCTAATTAGGCTGATCCCTGTCATCCGTTCGCTACGCTCACGTCTGAACTCGCTTCGCTCGAAACCTTTCAGAATTATTGCTTGGGTATGATTTCAACGAGGCGCAGCCGAAGTTGCTATATATTATAGGTAAAAATAAAACCCATACAAACCAATGAGTTACAAGTATACACGTCTTTTTCATGTCTCTTTTAAGGCGTTTTAATGCAAATAAAAACTTATATATATCAACAAGTTAAAAATACATATCTTTGTATGTCGCGTTTTTTGGGACATGCAAATTTTGATTGTCCACGAAAGATGATAAATAATGGCATCAACAACGAATCTAGGTAGACGAAACCATGAATTTACACTTTACAATTTTTCCCAAAAGAATACAAAAAGAACCCTATTTCCTTCGCGAATCCACGGTAAAACTGAACCGAGTTGGCAATAACCGAGTAAAATCGCAATTCATTTTTAAACGTTCTTTCAGCCAAATAGCACTCATTCTGGACCTCGATAAAAGTGAAGTAGACCGGGTCAGAAAAATTAAACAACGGCTTCCTGATCATAAATTGATAGGGATTGCCCGCTGGATCATTGCACCACTTGAAAACAGCCAATCGGCTTTATGTTATCTTTTTGTCTGTGAAGACAATGTCGCGTACCTATCTGCACCTGAGATGGTTTTTACTAATGACATCATATCAATAGACTCATCAACCAGACGTTCGGTCTATAAAACAACTTACAACCTAACTAACCCCGATACGAAATATGGGTATATTAACCTTCGTTTTCATTCTGAATACAAACTGGTTACAAAAAGACGTGGTCCATCAAAAACTAAAAAATTATCCGAAGGTAAACCGCCTTCTGACTATGCATCTTTGTTGGTTGAGTATGAAGCTTTACGCAAGGAAGTCGAGCGGTTAAAAAAATATGATAACGCAGAATGAAATTATAGATGGAAACTGTTCCCAATCGAAGGTGCTGTTGCTTCCTCTAACTGGATAAGGTAAATAAAAGCTTCTTCACGGTTCGTAGAACACATATCTATCGACGGTTGTAGACTGCCGCATACTTTAGGGCGCAGGGGTGAGCCAAAGATGCTACATAGGTTATCCTCCGATAACTGAACACATCTTACATTAGCTGGTTTCCCCTGTGGCATTCCCGGAATTGGACTTGAAATCGAAGGTGCAGTACAACAAGCCCCGCAATCGATACGACACTTCATTATAGAATCCTTGCTCATCCCCCACTCAATTATTGACAGTAACAGAATGTCCTACTGACTGGTAGCCTGCCATCTATATCTATGCTTTCAGAATGTAGCCGTTAACTTCTAATGTATTGAAAAAATAAGTAAAAACATAAATTCGTTCCCATGCTTTTCTTAACCTATTCTTTTTTTCAGTGTAAAATCTTGCTCAGAAGTACTGTCATGCAACTTATTACATGGAGTTACTATGTAGTGGCACACTGAATTTGGCCACCTGAATAGAGGTGATATCATCACCTCACAGAAAAAACAGGTGACATTATGACCGGACGTAACAGACGCAATTTTAGCCCCGAGTTTCGCCTCGAAGCTGCC
>Ga0207655_1002814_pt1 | contig 13493 bp, 9 predicted proteins | sample KBSM44metaG_FD_184398 | JGI IMG/M metagenome (GOLD analysis project Ga0207655, IMG submission 184398) | Miscanthus rhizosphere microbial communities from Kellogg Biological Station, Michigan, USA - KBS M4-4 metaG (SPAdes) (version 2) | ecosystem: Host-associated > Plants > Roots > Rhizosphere >...
ACATCTGCGTTGGCTACAAGAACGAGAACGGTGCTGTCATCGACGCGCCTTCCGATGCCGACAGCTACATCGGCCTGGAGCCGGTGTACGAAGAGATGCCAGGCTGGAGCGAGTCGACCCTGGGTGCAAAAACCCTGGAAGAGCTGCCGCAAGCTGCGCGTGACTACATCAAGCGCATCGAAGAGCTGGTTGGCGCGCCGATCGACATCATTTCGACCGGCCCGGACCGCAACGAGACCATCGTGCTGCGTCACCCGTTCGCCTGATCTGCCCTCCAGGCTGATCTGACGCCGTGGCCCTGAAAAGGGCCGCGGCGTTTTCATTTGGGGGTATGCCAGTACAGGCAACTCGCTTGCTGAACCTTGGCGTTTATCCCTGCTGCCTTCGGCACAACCCTTGCTGTAAGAAGTTTCTGTAGATGCCATCAAAATAGTGGCGCCAGTAAACACGAGGGTTACACCGTGTCTGCCATCCTCTCACTGTTACGAAGCCGCCTTTTGCGGCCTGTGTTTGTTGCTCTTGGTATCGCTCTTTTGGTGCAGGTGCTGGTTGCCGTTGCGCTCACCCGAAGCACGGTCACCGCCCTGGAAGCCGACCTTGGCGAACGCCTGGGCAACGACAGCCGCCAGCTGGCCAACGACCTGGAGCAAGCCGGGCAAGACGTGCGCTCGGGCCTGGACAGCCTGTCCAGCAGCACCCGCCAGCGCCTGAGCGCCGGGTTGTCGGAGCGCCTGCAAAGCGAACAGCAGCAACTGCGCAGCACCCTGGAAAAGAACCTGAAGGACTCTGCCAACGACATGGCCGAGCTGCTGGCTTCGGTCGCCCCGCGGGCGATCTGGGACAACGACGTGCCAGTGCTATCTGACTTTGCCCGGCGTGCCCAGCGTAACCCCAACGTGCTGTTCGTGGTGTACGACGATGCCCAAGGCCAGCACCTCACCCGCTATTTGAACCGGCAAAACCCGATCAACCAGGCTTTGATGGACAAGGGCCAGGGCGAGCGTGCGCTGGACAAGGTAATCGATGCCGCCCGGCGCGACCCGGCGGTGTACTTTGTCGAAGCTTCGATCAACCCCAATGGCGCAGAAATCGGCAAGGTGGTGATGGGGGTTTCCACGGCGGGCATCGACCAGGAGCTCAAGGCCCTGGACCAGCGCTTCGCGGCGCTGATTGCCAGCGGTGAACAACTGGTTGGCGACAGCCTGGTGGGGGCTGCCGCCGACAGCGGCAAAACCCTGCGTGAGCGCCTGGAGAAGGCGCAAGGCAGTGCTGCAGCGATGCAGGCCAATACCGCACAGACTGTGCGCGATGCCGCTGCCGAACTGCGATGGCGCATTGGCCTGGGCCTGGTGCTGGTCGGCCTGGGTGTGCTGCTGGTGGTGGCCGTGGTGCTTGGCCGCCGAGTGCTGAGCAAGCTGCGCCTGCTGATTGCTGCCCTGGACGACCTGGCGGCGGGCGAAGGCGACCTGACCAAGCGCGTGCCGCTCGACAGCCGCGACGAAATTGGCGACATGGCTTCGGCGGTGAACCGCTTTGTCGACAAGCTGCAACCGATCGTGCGTGAGGCGGGCGAGGTGGCGCAGCGTACCGGTGTCGAGATTGGCGCGATGGCCCAGCGCAATGCCGGTGCCGATGCGGCTGCAGCATTGCAACGCGATGAAGTGGCAGCCAGCTTGCGCGACCTTTCGAGCATGGCCGACGAAGCCCAGGCCGAAAGCCATGCTATGCAGGCGGCCTTGAAGCAGGTGGTGGATATCCGCCAGGCCACCGACGAAAACAGCCGCACCTCGACCCAGCTCGCGGGGTTGATCGAGAACCTGGCAGGCCAGGTAGAGACCGGCTCCCAGGTGATCGAGCGGCTGGCCAAGCAGAGTGAGCAGATCGAAGTGGTGTTGACGGTGATCCACGGCATTGCCGAGCAGACCAACCTGCTGGCGCTGAACGCGGCCATCGAAGCCGCCCGGGCAGGCGAGACCGGGCGCGGGTTTGCCGTGGTGGCCGATGAGGTGCGGGCGCTGGCGAGCAAGACGCAGAGCTCCACGGGGGATATCCAGTCGCACATCGCGGCGTTGCAGAAAGGGGCCAAGGAGGCCGTGGCGACCATCAGCCAGGCCGGGCTCAAGGCCAGCGAAGGGCTGCTGGTACTGCGTGATAACGAGCGCCGGCAGCAGTCTGTGCAGGCAGCGGTGGAGCAGGTGCATGCGGCCATTGGCCTGGCCACCCGTGCAGCCGAGCAGCAGGCGAGCGGGGCGCAGGCAGTGCGTGGTCGGGTGGAGACTATCCATGCCCAGGCTGAGCGCTCAGCTCAGGTGGTGATGCAGACCACGGCCAGCAGCAAGGTGCTGGATGACCTGGCCGCGCAGCTACGGGCAAGCCTTGGCCAATTCCGCGCCTGACGCGGTCCCTGTAGGAGCGGCCTTGCGTCGCGATGGGCTGCGCAGCAGCCCCAGGATACCGGCATTAATGCAGACATTGCCGGGGCTGCTGCGCAGCCCATCGCGACGCAAGGCCGCTCCCACAGTGGGAGGTGTTGCTATGCTGTCGGCGACACATGACAAAAGGACTTGCTCATGTCCGCCCCACTAATCGCCGCCCAGGCTGACCTGAATTTCCTGCACAGTGACAGCGTACAGCTCACTGACCCGATGACCGCCCTGCAAGCCTACTGCGCTATGACCTCGGACGTCCCCGACTGGCTGACCCGGGCCTTCCGCATTCGCGACTTCATCTCACGCCGTTTCAATGTCGCTGATATCCATGGCTTCACTCGCGCCGATCCAACGCATGTGCCAGCCGTCGGTGAGCGCCTGGACTTCTTCACTGTCGAGACCATCAGCGACCAGCAACTGGTGCTGACTTCGCGCGACACGCACTTGGCGGTGATGGTCTGCATGGATGTGTACGGGCAAAGCTTGAGCGTGACCACATCGGTGCTGTGCCTCAATACTTTTGGCCGGTTGTACATGCTGCCGGTCGGCATGGTGCATGGCCTGATCGTAAGGAAAATGCTGGAGAAGCTTTAAGCAGCATCGAACCTGACCAGGAAACATTCTTTTACTGATCAAATCGTCATCATCGTCGAATCTGTAGGAGACTTCCCAAATATTCCTTGATAGGGCGTTTGCTGTTGCAGTGGCTGACACAGTGGTTAATGTCGTAGTGAGCCTGAAGGCGGTCGGTACCAGCCGCCGTTTTACTTCGGGAACAGCCTCAGGATGACGATGTCCGAACATCGTCGTTATCAGCCCAATCTTTACCAAGGAGAGGTAAGCATGGCTTTCGATGCTTATATTCAAATCGCGGAAATCACTGGCGAAGCACTGGATGAGCAGTACCCCAACTGGATCGAAATCATCGGCTACAAGTTCGGCGCCAACCAGAGCACCTCTGCCACCGCAAGCTCTGCGGGCGGCGCATCATCAGGCCGCACCACACTCACCAACTTCACCTTCACTAAGTACCTGGACAGTGCCAGCTGCAAGCTGCTGGAGGCGAGCTGTGCCGGGCAGCACCTGAAGGAAGTGAAGCTCGTGCTGTGTCGTGCGGGTGGCGACAAGCTCAAGTACTACGAAGTCGTCCTGGAAGAAGTGATCATTGCCGATTACGCCCAGAGCGCCAGCGCTGGGGTGCCAGTGGAAGTCGTGCAGCTGAACTACGGGCGCATCAAGACAACCTACACGCGGCAGAAACGCCTCGACGGCAGCGCTGGCGGCAACGTCACGGGCGGATGGGACCGCATCAACAACAAGAAGTATGCGTGAGGTACGACCATGTCCGAGGCACGCAGCTTTATCAATCCTCACGCGCAATCGTTTGAGTCGCTGAAGGCCGGCACGCCCATGTCGGCCAATCAGCGGGCCAAGTTTGATGTGCTAAATGCACATATCGCCAATGGAGTGGTTGTCGGCGGGGAGCTTGTGATTGTTGGTGATCCCAGCACGCCTATGTGCACGGGGCATGAAGCATTCTTGATGGCGAAGGCGTTTGGGATTCACCATCAGCTTGAGATTAATGGCGCTGGGGTGGATGACTTCTTCCTAGACAACTATGAAATGTTGCAGACATTGATCGGGCATGTTTCTACTGGGGTGGGGGTTGCTACTGATGGGTGGAGCAAACATCTGGAGTCCATTAAGAAGACGCTAGGGGAAATTGATGAACTGCATAGAGCATATTTGGGTGAAGGATCACTCAGGGCGCGTGATGAGTTTTATGCAAAGCGAGCGGCCTTGTTCCTGACGCTGGAGGGCAAACTCGAAAAAATGGCCGCGTTCGGATCAGGTTTGCGTAACAGGGGCTCGATCAAGAGGATGCTGGAAATATCCACCAAAAGCTATCTGCATACAGGGGAAGTTGCTAGGTATGCAGATAAAGTGACCGGTGTTGCGAGTGCGGCGAACTTTATAAAAAAAGGGACTTATCTTGGCTCGGCATTGGAAGTGGCTTCTACAGGCCTCGCCATCCACAAGGCTTGCACTTTAGGTCGAGAGGAAGATTGCAGAAAAGCCAGATATGTAGAGACCAGCGCCTTGGCCGGTAGGATGTCTGGTAGCGCCGGTGGTGGGGTGGCGGGAGGTGCGTTGCTAAGCTCTCTGTGTGTAGCGATTGGAATTCCTTCGGCGGGGTTTGGAGGGATCACATGCGTCGTTATTGGTGCGGCGGTGGGAGGTAAATATGGAGGGGACTACGGTGGGGTGTGGGGTGGCGGTCTGGGGGAGTTGATTTATGAGAGAGTGCGAGAATGAGTACCGAAGCTTTGACGATAATCGCGTCTATCCTGCTCGCTTGTATGGCAATCAGCGTGTGTGTGATGATTTACTTGGCTTGTCGATCTATAGAGGCTATCGAAAAATCTTTAGCGAAATGCAAGTATATTCAGAGTAATAGGGAAAACTTTTCAGCGGCTGGTCTTGTTGGAAAATTAATGCGTACTTGCCTGGCGGCAAATATGCTCATGATTCCAGGGTTGTTTGTTCGAAAAGGTTTGGCAGATATTTCAGATCTCGAGAGTTTCCCAAGGTCTATAAAAGGAGTTTTGGTGCCGTCTTGGGTGGGGCTTGTAGTGTCGACGACTTTGTTCTTTGCTTTCAACTGGCTGCTGGAAGTTTTAAGGTGAACTTGTGGTGAGGTCTCAGGTGGGAAATATTTTGGTGACATACTTTATCGTAGTGTAAATCCATGGCAATCAATATGGTAGCTGGTGGCGCAGTCGGTGTCGCGGCCGGAACGACAATATGCGCTATGGTTCTTGGAGTACCAACTTTTGGTTCGGGAGGCGTTGCGTGTGCCGTCGTCGGAGGGGTAGTGGGAGCTAAATATTTGGGTGAGCTAGGTAGTGAAGCTGGTGAGGTGGCCGGTGAGTTTATGTACGAAAGGTAATGCCATGATGTCTACCCAATTTGGCCTGATCATGTCGGCGCTCTTTGTATCTATGATATTGGCTTTTATTACTTTGATGGTTGCAACTGTTCAGCGTATTGATTACATGGAAGACCTGCTTTCAAAAAGTAAATTTGTGTCTGGCAGTAAGGCTTTATATGCGCGAGCCGGACTGCCTGGGAGGGTGTTGAGAGTTTGTATTGTTTCGACATTGCTGATGATGCCTCGGCTATTTGCGCTTAAAGGATTGGCTGATCTGGAGCAAGTGCGTCAGTTTCCTCGGGGCTTAAAAGTTTTCCTTGTTTCTATGTGGGGCGTGGTGTTGTTATCAGTGTTGTGTGTGGTTTGTTTGGATTTGTTGTGCAGATAGATTTATGTGTCGTATTTTTTGAGGGTGGTTGCGTTGATGGCTGCTATGGAATGCTAGGCGCATGGTGCCCAAGCCGTGCGTGGCCGCATGGAGTTCGCTAGTTGCGAGCTAGGAATGGGTGGATATGTCGGGCGCCTATTGGGGCCAATAGCATGTGTTGCTGTAGGTGTTTCCACCGGTGGGGCGGCAACTTTCGCATGTGCGGTATTGGGAGGGGCGGCTAGAGGTATTGCTGGCGGTGAGTTTGGTGAGTTGTTGGGAATAAAGGTGGGGGGATTTTTTATGAGGCAGTGCGATGAGTAACTTGCACCTGGCAGTGCTTGGTGTGTTTGTAATTATTTCGCCGTTTTTGATGTTTGGTGTATGGGTATTCGTTGCGTATCGATATCTGGATCGTATCGAGTCAATCTTGTCAAATAGCCGAATGGTGGCCGTGAACAGAGAAATATATTCTCATGCTGGGCTGTTCGGGAAAGTCATGCGGCTAGGGTCAATTTCTGCAATGCTATCTATGAAATATTTTAGCGTTCGCAAGGGGCTACTAGATAGCAATGATGTTACTAAAGCTCCCGCCGACCTGCGAAAGCTGTTAGTGCGCTTGTGGACTGTACAAATTTTGCTGATTGCACTGATTGTTCTGTTTTTTGTTTGGATAAAGTACTTGAGGTAAGCTCGTGTGTCGTTTGAAAATCCAGGCTGCTCGCCAGCCTGGATTCGTTCTCAAGCCTTGTTCAAATACATCCGCGTAGTCAGCAAATACACCGGCAACCCCGACACCACAATCAACAATGCCGCATACGGCGCCGCTGCCGCGAACTCGACGTTGGCTGTATGCGCCCACACCTCGGTGGCCAGTGTGGTCATGCCCGTGGGGCTGAGCAGCAGGGTGGCTGTCAACTCCTTCATGGCATCCAGGAACACCAGCGCAAAGGCTGCCGCCATGGCCGGGAAGATGATCGGCAGGGTCACCCGGCAGAACGCGGTAAAGCTGCTTGCGCCCAGGGTGCGTGCAGCTTCCTCAAGCGTTGGCGAGGCCTTGTTCAGCGCGGTGCGCACTGGCGACTGCGCCAGTGGCAGAAACAGCAGTGCATAGGCCAGCAGCAGCAATGCGGTGGTCTGGTACAGCGCCGGCACGTAGTGCAGGGCGAAGAACACCAGGGTCAGGGCAATCACCAGGCCGGGCAGGGCGTGCAGCAGGTAAGGCAGGCGCTCGGCCCAGATTGCCAGGCGACCCTTGTAGCGCACCACCAAGAAGCTGATCGGCAGGGCAAGCAGTACACAGAAGCCCGCACCGCCCAGCGACACCGACAGCGAGGTGAACAGCGCCTTTGAGATGGCCGCTACCGGGAACGCTGCCGACGAACCCACGCTCAGCCAGTAACCGAGCATGGCCAGCGGAATACCGCTGCCCAGCACCGCCAGGCCCACGCAGAACAGCTGCGCCAGCACCGCCCAGCCACGCAGTTGCACCGGTTGCGCACGCCGCGCTACGCCCTGGCCGATGCGCACATGGCGGGCTTTGCCGCGTACGCGCAGTTCCAACCACAGCATTACCAGGCACATCGCCAGCAACACGGCAGACAGCATGGCCGCGTTGGCGTTGCTGAACTCCAGTTCGAACTGTTGGTAGATTGCGGTGGTGAAGGTTTGCAGGCCGAGGATCGACAAGGCGCCGAACTCCACCAGCATGTGCAGGGCAATCAGCAGCGCACCGCCGAGCATCGAGGGCCACAGCAGTGGCAGGGTGACCTTGCTGAACACGCCCCAGCGGCTGCAACCCAGGGTGCGCGCCGACTCCTCCAGCGAGGTGTCGAGGTTGCGCAGGGTTGCGGCAACGGGCAGGAACACCAGCGGGTACTTGGACAAAGCCATGACCATGATTGCCCCGCCGAGCCCTTCGAAGTCCGAACTCAGCGACACCCAGGTGAAGCTGCTGACGAACGACGGCACGGCGAATGGCAGGCACAGCACCACGCCCCACAGCCTGCGGCCAGCCAGGTTGCTGCGCTCCAGCAGCCAGGCCAGTGCCAGGCCGACCACCATGCATGTCAGCGTCACCCCGACCATCAGCAACAGGGTGTTGCGCATCAGGCCCCAGACAAAGGGGCGCCACAGCAGGTGCAAGGCTTCGCGCCAGCCGGCTTCCCAGGCTTTGATGGCGACATAGGCCAGTGGCAGCAGGCTCATCGCTACCAGGAACAGCACAGGCAGCACCACCCAGATGGAGGGGCGCTTGCGGCGCGGTACGAAGCGCACCGGCGCCGGTGCGGACAGGGCGGCAGTCATCAGAGCAGGCCGACCTCGCGCTCAAGCTCGATGGCTTCCTCGGCGTTACCCAGGTCGGCCGGCGAGATCTTCGGCGGGCGCAGCTCGTCGAACGGCTTCAGGCCACGGTCAGAAACCATGCCCTTGTGCAGCGGGTACTCGGCGGTGGTCTGGGTGATCACGCGCTGGCCTTCTTCGCTGGCCATCCAGTTGAGCAGGGCCTGGGCTTCTTTCGGGTGCTTGCTGGCCTTGACCACGGCTGCGCCGGAGATGGTGACCAGGTTACCGGCATCGCCATCGGCCAGGTAGTACAGTTTGGTGTCCAGTTTGCCGCGTTCGCGCTCAAGCGCGTACCAGTAGTAGTTGTTTACCAGTACCGCAGCCACTTCGCCTTTTTCCACGGCTTTGAGGGCGACCATGTTGTTGGTGTAGGTCTTGCCAAAGGCTTTCAGGCCAGTCAGCCATTCTTCGGTGGCTTCACGGCCGTGCATTTTCAGGATGGCCACGGCCTGCTCCTGGAACGCACCACTGGTGGGTACATAACCCACGCGGCCTTCCCACTCAGGGTTGGCGAAGTCCATCACTGTGGTGGGCAGGTCTTTTTCGTCGACCTTCTTCGGGTTGTACACCACGATGCGCGTACGGGCCGTGATACCCATCCAGGTGCCGTTGGCGCCAACGTACTCCTTGGGCACCATGCTCGAGGTGGCGTCGTCGATCTTCGCCAGCAGGCCCAGCTCGCCCAGGTTGTTCAGGGGCGGGGATTCTTCGGTGTAGATGATGTCGGCGGGCGAGCGGTCGCCTTCCTCGATGATCTGGCTGGCCAGCTGGTTGCTGCTGCCCTTGCGGATATCGATGTGAATACCGGTCTTGGCCTCGTAGGCCTTGGCGATGGCTTCGCCGATTTCCTTGTGCTGACCGTTGTACATGGTCAGGGTGACCGGTGCGTCTGCCATGGCGGCCGGAGCGCCGATGACCAGGCTCAGCACGGCGGCGGCCAAGGTGCGCATCAGCGGTTGCGGGCGGATCGTCATGCGGGTACTTCCTCGCTTACGGCTACATATTTGGAAACAATGGTAAACGAAATCGTTTCTCAAGTGGCCGTATGACGAGAAATTCATGGGCAGACCATGGTGTAGGCACTGGGAGCGCGGGGAGGGCGGGGGCAAAAAACGCAGGCAAGAAAAAACCCACTAGCAAGCTAGTGGGTTTTTGTATGGTGCCCAGGAGAAGACTCGAACTTCCACGACCTTGCGGTCACTGATACCTGAAACCAGCGCGTCTACCAATTCCGCCACCTGGGCAAAGCTTTGCATCATCTGTAGAAGGCGACTATCGTTCGCTTTCACACAGTAGTAACAGATCCTTGGTCATCTGTTACTTGAAAATATTTGGTGCCCAGGAGAAGACTCGAACTTCCACGACCTTGCGGTCACTGATACCTGAAACCAGCGCGTCTACCAATTCCGCCACCTGGGCACACATTCGAGATTAAAAGATGCTTTACAGCGCCGTTCATCTCTACTACAACGTCGGGGTTGTCCGTCGTTGTGGTGCGCACTATACGGACGCTCCCCAAGGCTGTAAACCCCCCAATCAAAAAAAATTTCAAAAAATCCAACTTGTTGATTCCACAGGCCTATTACCGTTCTGGATGCACAGCAGTGGGGGCTGTCCAAGGCAGACATTTCCGGTTTCAATAGGCCTATGCCAGAATTCATATCTATATACCCCAAGGTGAACCCCTTCTGATGGCCGATTGGCAATCCCTCGATCCCGAGGCCGCTCGCGAAGCGGAAAAATACGACAACCCCATTCCCAGCCGTGAGCTGATCCTGCAGCGCCTTGCCGACCGCGGCGAGCCCGCCGCGCGCGAGGAGCTGGCGAAAGAGTTTGGTCTGTATGAAGAAGACCAGATCGAAGCCCTGCGCCGCCGCCTGCGTGCCATGGAGCGCGACGGCCAGCTTATCTATACCCGGCGCGGCACTTATGCCCCGGTGGACAAGCTCGACCTGATCTGCGGCCGTATCTCCGGCCACCGCGATGGGTTTGGTTTCCTCATCCCCGATGATGGCAGCGATGACTTGTTCCTCAGCCCGTCGCAGATGCGCCTGGCCTTCGATGGCGACCGCGCGCTGGCGCGTGTTTCCGGTACCGACCGCCGTGGGCGCCGTGAAGGCGTGATCGTCGAGGTCATCTCCCGTGCCCACGAAAGCGTGGTCGGCCGCTACTTTGAAGAAGGTGGCATCGGCTACGTAACCCCGGACAACCCGAAGATCCAGCAGGAAGTGCTGGTGACTGCCGGGCGTAACGGTGGTGCCAAGATCGGCCAGTTCGTCGAGATCAAGATCACCCACTGGCCAACCCCGCGCTTCCAGCCGCAAGGCGACGTGGTAGAAGTCATCGGCAACTACATGGCGCCGGGCATGGAAATCGACGTTGCCCTGCGCAGCTACGACATCCCGCACGTCTGGCCTGAAGATGTGGTCAAGGAAGCGCGCAAGTTCCGCTCCGAAGTCGAAGAGAAGGACAAAGAGAAGCGCGTCGACCTGCGTCACCTGCCGTTTGTCACCATCGACGGTGAAGACGCCCGCGACTTCGATGACGCTGTCTATTGCGAACCGCTGGGCAAGCTGCGCCTGTTCTCCGGTGGCTGGCGCCTGTATGTGGCCATCGCCGACGTGTCCAGCTACGTGCGCCTGGGCTCGGCCCTGGACGTCGAGGCCCAACAGCGCGGTAACTCGGTGTACTTCCCCGAGCGCGTGGTGCCGATGCTCCCCGAAGAGCTGTCCAACGGCCTGTGCTCGCTGAACCCGCACGTCGACCGCTTGGCCATGGTCTGTGAAATGACCATGAACAAAGCCGGCCAGATGGTCGACTACCAGTTCTATGAAGGCGTCATTCACTCCCACGCCCGCCTGACCTACAACAAGGTCAGCAGCATGCTCGAGCACGCCCGCACCCGTGAGGGCAAGGCGCTGCGCGAAGAGTACAAGGAAGTCGTGCCGGACCTGAAGAACCTGTACAACCTGTACAAGGTGCTGCTGGATGCCCGTCACGCCCGGGGTGCCATCGATTTCGAGACCCAGGAAACCCGCATCATTTTCGGCGATCAGCGCAAGATCGCGGAAATTCGCCCAACTGTTCGTAACGACGCCCACAAGCTGATCGAGGAATGCATGCTGGCGGCCAACGTGGCCACCGCCGAGTTCCTGCAAAAGCACGGCGTGCCGGCACTGTACCGCGTGCACGACGGCCCGCCGCCGGAGCGCCTGGAAAAACTGCGTGCCTTCCTGGGTGAGCTGGGCCTGAGCCTCCACAAGGGCAAGGACCCGTCGCCGAAGGATTACCAGGCCCTGCTGGCGAGCATCGCCGGGCGCCCGGATTTCCACCTGATCCAGACGGTGATGCTGCGCTCGCTGAGCCAGGCGGTGTACAGCACCGAGAACAACGGCCACTTCGGCCTGAACTACGAGGCGTATACCCACTTCACCTCGCCGATCCGCCGTTACCCGGACCTGCTGGTGCACCGCGCCATCCGCAGCATCATCCGTTCCAAGGTAGACACCCCGCACGTCAAGCGTGCCGGCGCCATGAGCATCCCCAAGGCGCGCATCTATCCGTACGACGAAAACACCCTCGAGCAGCTTGGCGAGCAGTGCTCGATGACCGAGCGCCGGGCTGATGAAGCCACCCGTGACGTGGTCAACTGGCTCAAGTGCGAGTACATGAAGGACCGCGTGGGCGAAACCTTCCCAGGCGTGATCACCGCGGTGACCGGCTTCGGCCTGTTCGTCGAGCTGACCGATATCTATGTAGAAGGCCTGGTGCACGTCAGTGCGCTGCCGGGCGACTACTACCACTTCGATCCGGTCCACCACCGCCTGTCCGGTGAGCGCACCGGGCGCAGCTTCCGCCTGGGCGACACGATTGAAGTCAAGGTCATGCGTGTTGACCTGGACGAGCGCAAGATCGACTTCGAAGTGGCCGACAAGACGCTGGCTGCGCCGATCGGCCGCAAGCAGCGCGGCGCCGCGCCGGCTGCCGACAAAGCCGACAAGCCCGAGCCAGCACCGGTCGAGGCCAGGGCCACGCCGAAGCCGCGCAGCCGCAAGAGCGAAACCTCCGAGGCGTATTTCCCGAAAGACGCCGTGCAGCGTAACGCCGAAGTGCGCAAAAGCCGTGAAATGAAAAAGGCGCTGATGAGCGATGCCCGCACCGGCAGCTCGTCCAGCAGCAAGTCGGACAAAGGCGGCAAGGCCGCCGGCAAGCCGACCAAGCACCGTAAAGGCCCGCCGAAGTCCGGTGCGCCACGCAAGAGCAAGAGCAAGTCATGAGTCAGCTGGAAAAGATCTACGGCGTGCACGCCGTGCAGGCGTTGCTGCAGCACCATCCGAAGCGGGTCAAGCAGATCTGGCTGTCGGAAGGGCGCAGCGAGCCACGCCTGCAGACCCTGCTGGCGCTGGCTGCGGAAAACCGCGTGCAGGTTGGCCAGGCCGAGCGCCGTGAGATGGACGCCTGGGTTGAAGGCGTGCACCAGGGCGTTGTCGCCGAGGTGAGCCCAAGCCAGGTGTGGGGCGAATTGATGCTCGAAGAGTTGCTCGAGCGCACCGAAACGCCGCCGCTGATCCTGGTACTGGACGGTGTCACCGACCCGCATAACCTTGGCGCGTGCCTGCGCACGGCCGATGCGGCCGGTGCCACGGCGGTGCTGGTGCCCAAGGACAAGTCTGCGACCCTGACGCCTGTAGTGCGCAAGGTGGCGTGCGGCGCGGCAGAGGTCATTCCGCTAGTAGCCGTGACCAACCTGGCGCGCACGCTGGAGAAACTGCAGCAGCGTGGCCTGTGGGTGGTGGGTACTGCCGGCGAGGCCGAGCAGGAGATTTACCAACAGGACCTGACCGGGCCTCTGGTCATGATCATGGGCGCCGAAGGCAAAGGCATGCGCCGGTTGACCCGCGAGCATTGCGACTTCCTGGTGAAGTTGCCGATGGGGGGTAGCGTCAGCAGCCTGAACGTGTCGGTGGCGACCGGGGTTTGCCTGTTCGAAGCCGTGCGTCAGCGTCAGGCCAAGCGCTGATCTTCAGCCTGTTCCGGCCCATTCGCGGGCGCGCCCGCTCCCACAGGTTTTTCACTGGCTTTCAAGCAGTGGGGGCCCTGTGGGAGCGGGTTTACCCGCGAAAGGGCCGGTAGCCTGTGAATATGTTTCAGGCTGTTCAAATATTCGCCAATTGCCTTGCTTGTGCGCCACGCCTTCTCTACAATTGCGCCCCTTGCCGAGCTGGCAGGCGCTCATGTGCCTCCCCTCCGTGCAAGACATACAGTGTCATTCACTCCTTGTCTGACCAGATACGCTGGCAGACTACTAACCCGTAAGGAGCATTCATGCGTCATTACGAAATCATCTTCCTGGTTCACCCGGACCAGAGCGAGCAAGTCGGCGGCATGGTTGAGCGTTACACCAAGCTGATCGAAGAAG
>Ga0207655_1002818_pt1 | contig 13475 bp, 10 predicted proteins | sample KBSM44metaG_FD_184398 | JGI IMG/M metagenome (GOLD analysis project Ga0207655, IMG submission 184398) | Miscanthus rhizosphere microbial communities from Kellogg Biological Station, Michigan, USA - KBS M4-4 metaG (SPAdes) (version 2) | ecosystem: Host-associated > Plants > Roots > Rhizosphere >...
ATCAACGCACCGTTGTGGAAACGGTCGATTGAGAAAGGTTTGGCCAGCGGATGCATTTCGCCTTTCGCCAGACTCGCCGCGAAAACGTTGCCCGAGCCAGGTGTAGCCTTGAAGCCACCCGTACCCCAACCGCAGTTGAAGAACATGTTCGGAACTGGCGTCTTGGAGATGATCGGGCAAGCGTCCGGCGTGGTGTCGACGATGCCGCCCCACTGACGGTTCATGCGCACGCGGGACAGCACCGGGAACATCTCGACGATGGCCTGGATGGTGTGTTCGATCACCGGGTACGAACCGCGCTGGCCGTAGCCGACCCAGCCGTCGATACCGGCGCCGATCACCAGGTCGCCCTTGTCGGACTGGCTGATGTAGCCGTGAACGGCGTTGGACATGATGACGCTGTCGATGATTGGCTTGATCGGCTCGGACACCAGTGCTTGCAGCGGGTGCGACTCGACCGGCAGGCGGAAGCCCGCGAGCTTGGCCATGTGGCCGGAGTTACCAGCAGTCACCACACCGACGCGCTTGGCGCCGATGAAGCCCTTGTTGGTTTCAACGCCGACGCACACGCCGTTTTCCTTGCGGAAACCCGTGACTTCGGTCTGCTGGATCAGGTCAACGCCCAGGGCGTCAGCGGCGCGGGCAAAGCCCCAGGCCACGGCGTCGTGACGGGCAACACCACCGCGACGTTGAACGGTCGCGCCGATGATCGGGTAACGGGTGTTCTTCGAGCAGTCCAGGTACGGGATTTCTTCCGCCACCTGCTTGCCGTTGAGCAGTTCGCCATCAACGCCGTTCAGGCGGTTGGCGCTAACACGACGCTCGGAGTCACGCATGTCCTGCAGAGTGTGGCACAAGTTGTACACACCGCGTTGGGAGAACATGACGTTGTAGTTCAGGTCCTGGGACAAGCCTTCCCACAATTTCATCGCGTGTTCGTACAGGTGGGCCGATTCGTCCCACAGGTAATTGGAGCGCACGATGGTGGTGTTCCGGGCGGTGTTGCCGCCGCCCAGCCAGCCTTTCTCGACCACGGCCACGTTGGTGATGCCGTGTTCCTTGGCCAGGTAGTAGGCAGTCGCCAGACCGTGACCGCCACCGCCAACGATGACCACGTCGTAGACCTTCTTAGGGGTCGGCGTGCGCCACATGCGCTGCCAGTTTTCGTGGTGGCTGAGGGAGTGTTTGAAGAGGCCGAAGCCCGAATAGTGTTGCATGGTGCTACTCCTGACTCAGCGGTAAACCGGGAAATCGGCGCACAGGGCGGCAACCTGGCTGGCAACATTGGCCTCGACATCGGCATCGCCGAGGTTGTCGAGAATGTCGCAGATCCAGCCAGCCAGCGTCGTGCATTGAGCGACTTTGAAACCGCGGGTGGTGACGGCCGGGGTGCCGATACGCAGGCCCGAGGTCACGAAAGGCGATTGCGGGTCGTTCGGTACGGCGTTCTTGTTCACGGTGATGTGCGAACGGCCCAGAGCGGCGTCGGCATCCTTACCAGTCAGGCCCTGACGGATCAGGCTGACCAGGAACAGGTGGTTGTCGGTACCGCCGGACACCACATCGTAACCGCGATCGATGAACACCTGGGCCATGGCCTGGGCGTTGTCGATCACTTGTTGTTGATAAGCCTTGAAACCTGGCTCCATCGCTTCCTTGAAGCACACGGCCTTGCCTGCGATGACGTGCATCAGCGGACCGCCCTGAGCGCCGGGGAACACGGCGGCGTTCAGTTTCTTTTCGATTTCTTCGTTGGACTTGGCCAGGATCAGGCCACCACGTGGACCGCGCAGGGTCTTGTGGGTGGTGGTGGTGACCACGTCGGCGAACGGAATCGGGTTCGGGTACAGGCCCGCAGCAACCAGACCGGCCACGTGGGCCATGTCGACGAACAGCAGCGCGCCGACTTTGTCAGCGATGGCGCGGAAACGCGGGAAGTCCAGGGTCTTGGAGTAGGCCGAGAAGCCGGCAACGATCATCTTCGGCTTGTGCTCGACCGCCAGGCGCTCGACTTCGTCGTAGTCGATCAGGCCGGTGGTGGTGTCGATGCCGTACTGAACTGCGTTATAGAGCTTGCCCGAGGACGACACTTTGGCGCCGTGGGTCAGGTGCCCCCCGTGGGCCAGGCTCATGCCCAGGATGGTGTCGCCGGCTTGCAGCAGGGCCAGGTAAACGGCGCTGTTGGCCGAGGAACCGGAGTGCGGCTGCACGTTGGCGTAATCGGCGCCGAACAGTTGCTTGGCGCGATCAATGGCCAGTTGCTCGACCTTGTCGACGTGCTCGCAGCCACCGTAGTAGCGCTTGCCCGGGTAGCCTTCGGCGTATTTGTTGGTCAGGCCGCTGCCCTGCGCCTGCATGACGCGCTTGCTGGTGTAGTTTTCCGAGGCGATCAGCTCGATGTGATCTTCCTGACGTTGATCTTCGGCATTCATCGCTGCCAACAGTGCATCGTCATAACCCTGGATCTGGTCTTGCTTGCTGAACATCGCGGTTCTCCCAGCGGCGGCGCGGCGCCTGATTGTCAGTAGGACTTGTGGACTGTCCTTTGAAAGCGATGGTAGGGCCGACGCAGACAGGCTAGATGCCTACGCACGCCACGCAAAGGCGCGTTTACGACATGGTTTTGCAGGGAGGGGGGAATGCAGGGTTTGACATGACACCTGTAGGAGCGCGCTTGGCCGCGAAAACGTTGTATCAAGCGGGTTCTACGCCTCTGACACACCGCCATCGCGGGCAAGCGCGCTCCTACGCTGGGATGTGTTGAAACAAAAATCCCCGGTCAATGCCGGGGATTTTGGAGTGATGGATGTCGCAATCAGACAGATTTTCCAGGCAGCAATCCGTCGGCCCTGAACATCCCGCGAATCCCGCGCACCGCCTGACGAATGCGATCCTGGTTCTCGATCAGGGCGAAACGCACGTGATCGTCGCCGTATTCACCAAAACCGACACCCGGCGACACACACACCTTGGCCTCGGCCAGCAGCTTCTTGGCGAACTCCAGTGAGCCCAGATGCGCGTACGCCTCAGGGATCTTGGCCCAGACATACATCGAGGCTTTGGGGTTTTCGACCATCCAGCCCAGTTCATGCAGGCCTTTTACTAGCACGTTGCGACGCTGGCGGTATTGCTCGGCGATGTCGAGCACGCATTGCTGGTCGCCTTCCAGCGCGGCAATGGCGGCCACTTGCAGCGGGGTGAAGGTGCCGTAGTCGTGGTAGCTCTTGATCCGCGCCAGTGCGTTGACCAGCTCGGGATTCCCGACCATGAAGCCGATCCGCCAGCCCGCCATGTTGTAGCTCTTGGACAGGGTGAAGAACTCCACCGCGATATCCTTGGCGCCCGGCACCTGCATGATCGACGGGGCTTTCCAGCCGTCGTAGACGATGTCGGCGTAGGCCAGGTCGTGAACCACCAGCACGTCGTACTGCTTGGCCAGCGCGACGACGCGCTCGAAGAAGTCCAGTTCGACGCACTGGGCGGTCGGGTTGGACGGAAAGCCCAGGATCATCATCTTCGGCTTGGGGATCGAGCCGCGAATGGCCTTTTCCAGTTCGGCGAAGAAGTCCACGCCCGGAATCAGCGGCACCGAACGCACCTGCGCCCCGGCAATCACCGCGCCGTAGATGTGGATCGGGTAACTGGGATTGGGCACCAGCACCGTGTCGCCCTGATCGAGGGTGGCGAGCATCAGATGCGCCAGGCCCTCTTTCGAGCCGATGGTGACGATGGCTTCGCTTTCGGGGTCGATGTCGACCTCGTAACGTTTTTTGTACCAACTGGAGATCGCCCGACGCAGACGCGGGATGCCACGCGAAGTCGAGTAGCCGTGAGTGTCTTCACGTTGGGCGACGGTGACCAGTTTTTCGACGATGTGCGGCGGCGTTGCCCCATCGGGGTTGCCCATGCTCAGGTCGATGATGTCCTCACCACGACGACGAGCGGCCATTTTCAGCTCGGCAGTGATGTTGAACACGTAAGGGGGGAGTCGATCGATGCGCGCAAAGCGGCGCGGCGAACCTTGGTCTGCCATGGAGGCCTCTAGAAGACGTAAGCGCCCGGAACCGTCCGAGCGACGTTGGCCACTGCGGTGGCCTGGTGCGGAAGATAAAGGCGGGGACGGCGGTTTGTCTACAGCGTTTTTTTCAACGCCACAGCGCCCTGTAGGAGCGCGCTTGCCCGCGACCGCGGTGGATCAGAGACAACCCTGGACCTGACACACCGCAATCGTCCGGATGCGGCCCATACCAAGCGCGCTCCTACAGGATCAGCATGCGCAGGCAATACAGGGCAAGAAAATGCACCGGATAAATCAGGTACGCCCATTTACGCATCGGCCACACCCCGAACCCAGGCTTGCTGCGCAGCAGCGCCAGTCCCAACCAGGGCCCGAGCAGACAAGCGACCAGCGCGCCGATTGAGATAGGGTCGCCCCAGAGCATGCCGTCGATGATCCTGGACCACTCATTACTCAACAGGCAGACGATCCCCGGCACCACCGCCAGCCACAACGAACCGCGCAACACCAACACAAAAGCGGCCGGCAACAGGACCCCGAACGCGCCGAACATCCAATGCGGCGCAAACGCGACACCCAGTCCCAGCGCGACGATGCCCATGGCTCGCACCGACCACGTACGAGCGACCGCCCCCTGCGCCACCAGCAACCCCAGCACCAGGGTCGGCAGCACGTTGAGCGTGGTCACCTCACCTGCCATGTACAGGCGATAAGGCAGTTCGGCAATCAGCGAAAACACCGCAAGCCACGCCAGATATTTCCAGCTCACACCGGCCTGAGGGGCGCGATCCATGCCGCGCCGCACGTTCACCGCGATCGCCAGGCAAAACCACGCGAACGCCAGACGCCCCGGCACGTACAGCCAATCTGCAGACCAACCGACGTAACGCAAGTGGTCCAGCACCATGCTCAGCATCGCCAGCCACTTGAGCAGGTCCAGTGCCCGGTCACGCAAAGGGCGGGTACTCGCCGTGGTCTCGCTCATGTCCTCACTCATCTGATGAATTTTCTGACGCAAGAATGCATGACCAAACCATGGAATGTTCGTTACAGTCGCAGCCTTCGACTACAGGGAACCGGCCATGTCAGACCAAAGCCAGCAGTTTGCCAGCGACAACTATTCGGGAATCTGCCCGGAAGCCTGGGCGGCCATGGAACAAGCGAACCACGGCCATCAACGCGCCTATGGCGATGATCAGTGGACAGCACGCGCCGCCGATCAATTCCGTCAGCTGTTCGAAACCGATTGTGAAGTGTTCTTCGCCTTCAACGGCACGGCGGCCAACTCCCTGGCCCTGTCGTCGTTGTGCCAGAGCTACCACAGCGTCATCTGCTCCGAAACCGCCCACGTCGAGACCGACGAATGCGGCGCGCCGGAGTTCTTCTCAAACGGCTCCAAGCTGCTGACCGCACGCAGCGAGAACGGCAAGCTGACGCCCGAATCGATCCGCGAAGTGGCGCTCAAGCGTGCCGACATCCATTACCCCAAACCGCGGGTCGTGACCCTTACCCAGGCGACCGAGGTGGGCAGCGTCTACCTGCCTGAAGAACTCAAGGCCATCAGCGACACCTGTAAGGAACTGGGCCTGAACCTGCACATGGACGGCGCCCGCTTTGCCAACGCCTGTGCGTACCTGGGTTGCACCCCGGCCGAGCTGACGTGGAAAGCCGGCATCGACGTGCTGTGCTTTGGTGGCACCAAGAACGGCATGGCGGTGGGTGAGGCGATCCTGTTCTTCAACCACAAGCTGGCCGAAGACTTCGACTACCGCTGCAAGCAGGCAGGGCAACTGGCATCGAAAATGCGCTTCCTGTCGGCGCCGTGGGTCGGCCTGCTGGAAAACGACGCCTGGCTCAAACATGCCCGCCACGCCAACAGCTGCGCGCAGTTGCTGGCCGAACTGGTGAAGGATATTCCGGGGGTCGACCTGATGTTCCCGGTGCAGGCCAACGGCGTGTTCCTGCAACTGTCGGAAGCGGCGATTGCGGCACTGACCGCAAAGGGCTGGCGGTTCTACACCTTCATCGGCAGCGGCGGCGCACGGTTCATGTGCTCCTGGGACACCGAAGAAGCCCGCGTGCGCGAGCTGGCAGCGGATATCCGCCTGGTGATGGGGGCTTGAGGACAGAAGTACACCACTGTAGGAGCGCGCTTGCCCGCGACGGCGTCGGTGAATCCAACAAATTCATCGCCTGAAACACCGCTGTCGTCCGGATGCGGCCCAGACCAAGCGCGCTCCTACATGAGCAACAGCTCACCCCTGCGCAATCACCTTCTCGATCACCTCGACCGTCGCATTGACCTTTTCCTCGTAAACGCTCAGCTCTGCGGCATGCTGCTGTTTGAGTTCGATCTGCTTCGAACACAGGTTCAGCGCCGCCAGCACCAGCAGGCGGTCGCCGATCAGGGTCGGGTAGCTGCGCTTGGTCTCGGACAATGCCGCCTTGAGCATGACCACGGCATCCATCAAGGTCTGTTCCTGACCCTCGGGTGCCTTGATCGTGTAATCGTTGCCCAGAATGGAAATGACCTTGGTGGTGTCGCGGTCGATAATCATGCGCCGACCGCGCTGACGCTGGTGGCACGGTCAACCAGCGCCTGGATGCGGGCTGCGGTAGCGCCTTGCTTCTCTTCCTGCTCCAGCAGGCTCAACTGCAGGCTGTCGTTGTCATCCCTGGCCTTTCGCAACTCGTCGGTGAGTTGCGCGTTCGAGTTCTGCAATTCCTGGTTCTGCTGCACCAGGTCTGCAACGAGCTTTTCCAACTGGCTTAGGGATGCTTCCAACATTTTGATTTCTCAGGCAAATTTCAAGGGCGCGTACGATAAAGAAAAGAGACTTCGGCTACCAGTGAAATCAGGGCATTTACGCCACAACACCGACCTTGCAAGCACTTCGTTCACTTCAACGGCACAAACGCATAACGGACCTGATTGACTGCGTTTTGGCCGTCTTGTTCCTGCTGTTCGTCAGATCGGCCCCCTGCGACACAAGCGCACAGGTATGGACCAACGGGTTCAAGTCTGGGAAGACGCGACCGATAAGTCATGCATCTCTGACCATTCTCCCCCTCGCCTCGCATGGATTGCGGCCTTTCTGGAACCGTCATGTCCCTACGTAATATGAACATCGCGCCCCGCGCATTCCTCGGTTTTTCCATCATCGGCTTGTTGATGCTGGTGCTGGGTGTCTTCGCTCTGATGCAAATGAGCAAGATCAACGACGCCACCGAAACCATGGCCACCAACAGCATGCCCAGCATCAAGTCGCTGGACAAACTGACCGAAGGCAGCATTCGCCTGCGCGTGCTGTCGTACCGCCTGATGCTCAATCGCGAGCCTGAAACCCTGGCCAAGACCGTCGAACTGCTGGCCATGCGCAACAGGCAGATCGAAGAAGCTCGCGCCATCTACGTCAAGCTGATCGCAGTGCCCGAGGAGCAGGCCGCGTACGACCAGTACGTCAGGCTGCTCAACGAGTACCGCGGGCTCGAAGACCGCATGAAGTCCCTGAGTAACGCCAACAAGCTGGACGAATTGGCAACCCTGCTCGGCGCTGACCTGCAAACCAACTCCGACCAGATGAACACCGTCCTCGGCAAGCTGGTGGAGATCAACACCCAGCAGCTCAACGACACCAACAAGATGGCGTCGGACCAGTATTCGACCGCCTTCACCATGGTCGTGACCCTGCTCATCATTGCCACTGCATTGACCCTGCTGTTCGCCTGGCTGCTGACCAACAGCATCACCCGTCCGATTGCAGCGGCACTGAACGCTGCCGAAGAAATTGCCGAAGGCGACCTGACCCGCACCATCAAGGTCGATGGCACCGACGAAGCTGGCCGACTGCTGACCGCCATGCTGAAAATGCAGTCCAAGCTGCGCGACACGCTGCAACGCATTTCCGGATCCGCCACCCAGTTGGCCTCGGCCGCAGAAGAACTGAACGCGGTGACCGACGAAAGCGCCCGGGGCCTGTCGCAGCAGAACAACGAGATCGAGCAGGCAGCGACTGCGGTCAACGAAATGACCAGCGCCGTGGAAGAAGTGGCACGCAACGCCGTGAGCACGTCCGAAGCCTCGCAGAACGCCACCACCTCGGCCAGCGATGGTCGTGACCTGGTTCAGGAAACCGTCAGCGCCATCGAGCGCATGAGCGGCGACGTGCAAAGCACCGCGACCCTGATCGGCAACCTGGCCGATGAATCCCGCGACATCGGCAAGGTGCTGGACGTGATCCGCGGCCTGGCCGACCAGACCAACCTGCTGGCCCTCAACGCTGCCATCGAAGCGGCGCGCGCGGGTGAAGCCGGCCGTGGCTTTGCCGTGGTCGCCGACGAAGTTCGCGCCCTGGCGCACCGCACCCAGCAGTCGACCAGCGAGATCGAGCGCATGATCGGCAGCATTCAGGGTGGCACCGAGCAAGCCGTGAACTCCATGCGCAGCAGCACCGAACGCGCAGAATCCACCCTGAGCATCGCCAAAGGCGCGGGCCTTGCGCTGGATACCATTAACAACGCGGTGGTGGAAATCAACGAACGCAACCTGGTCATTGCCAGCGCTGCGGAAGAACAGGCCCAAGTGGCCCGCGAAGTGGACCGCAACCTGGTCAACATCCGTGACCTGTCGACCCAGTCGGCCACCGGTGCCAACCAGACCAGCGCTGCGAGCAACGAGCTGTCGCGCCTGGCGGTGGATTTGAACGGGATGGTGGCGCGCTTCCGTTTGTGAATGGGTTCCAAATCCAGAAAGGGAATGCTGCTCATCGCGGCATTCCTGACCTCTGGAACCAAGGAAGCCACCGTTACAATTTGCTGAAACCTCAAAGTTGACCTCCTTACGGAGGCCCATATAATCCAGCGCAACACACCCGCCAAGCCTAGGTTGACCTGGTCAGCACGCTCAAATCGCGCGGGTTTTTTTTGCCTGGAGAAAATGGCATGAGGCCATTCGATAAACCCGCCCTCAGCGTAGATCAGCAACTGGAACTGCTGAAGAAGCGCGGCCTGCACATCGCGAATGAAAAAAAGGCGATGTCTTTGCTGGAGGTGGTCACGCTGTTCCGGCTCAGTCCATACATGCGTCCATTTCAGGAAACACGCCCTGACCACGCGTTCAAGCCTGGTTCAAGCTTGAAAGATATCGTGGAGGTCTATCGCTTCGACTCTTCATTACGCAGCCTCGTCATGGAGGCAATAGAAAAAGTCGAAGTGGCCGTGCGCGCAGCCATCAACAACCATTTAAGTCCCAGGCTCGGTTCAGGCTGGATAGCCGACCCGAAGTCGTTTCAGTCATCCTATGCTCATGGCGAGCTCTTGCGCCCACTGCGGCTTAAGCTCGCCGACGAGGCAAGAAAGCTGGAGCGCGAACGCGTCCGAAACCGGCGCAACGAACTCTCTGAGCAGGCGACTCAACAACACATGGAGAACCGCGCTCGCGATAACTACTTCCGCTTTTATGGCGCAACCTATAGTGCGCCGCAGCTGCCGCCTGCGTGGGCAATGCTTGAGGAAATGAGCCTTGGGACGGTCTCGACCCTTTTCAGGGCCCTCGCCAGAAGCCGCGACAAGAAAGCCATCGCATCGCGGTTCAAACTGCCTTTTGAAGTACTGCAGTCTTGGTTGCACACGCTGACGTTCATCCGCAACTGCTGCGCCCATCACTCACGCCTGTGGAACAGAGAGCTGCCCGTTCGCCCGTCACTGCCCAAAAGCTGGGCGCTATTGGCGGCTTGCCACAACCAGCCTCAGCCATCACAGCGGCTGTACGTGGTATTCACCATGCTTGCTTACCTGACGGATCTGATCAGCCCGGATACTCAGTGGAAGGCCCGAGCACTGAAGATGCTGAGAGATCAGGACGCCTCAAAACTGAGGCCGATGGGATTCCCGGTTGGTTGGTCAGCCCAGGAACAGTGGAATTAGGTCCGTGGCATGGAACAGTCCGACTTACCGGCGGCAGCGCCTTCGAAATCGCCACCGCCGGCAAGCCATGCTGCTACACGCTTATCAATACTCGATCCGCACATCCCCTTTCGGCACGCTGCAGCACGACAGGATGTAACCCTCTTCCACGTCGTCGTCGGTGATCCCGCCGTTGTGCTCCATCTCCACTTCCCCGCTCAGCTTCATCACCTTGCAGGTCCCGCAGATCCCCATGCCGCAGGCTTTCGGAATCATCAGGCCAAGCTTGGCCGCAGCGGCGTGAACGGTTTCGCCCGGCGCCACGCGAATGCTCTTGCCGGTGTCGGTGAATTCCACCTGATGCAGTTCGGCAACGTCGATTTCCGGTGCGTCGGCGGCCTGTTCGGCATGCTCCACGGCGTCCGCGCGAGCTTCCGGAGGCGTCGCCCCGAAAGACTCTTCATGGTACTGCGCCATGTTGAAACCGTTGGCTTCCAGCAGGCGCTTGACCGCGTTCATGTACGGCGTCGGGCCGCAGCAGAACACCTCACGCTCCATGAAGTCCGGCGCCATCAGCTCCAGCATCTTCTGGTTCAGGTAACCGCGGTAACCCGCCCACGGTTCACCCAGGCCGTGCTTCTCACACACGATGTGCAACGAGAAGTTATTGATGCGCGACGCCATCTGCTCCAGTTCGCGGTGATAGATGATGTCCTTGGGCGAACGTGAGCTGTGGACGAACACCATGTCCACGTTGGCGTTGGTGTCGTAGTACCAGCGCGCCATGGACATCACCGGCGTGATACCGACACCGCCGCTGAGGTACAGAATCTTCGGGTTCGGGAAGTCGATGGCGTTGAACAAACCCACCGGCCCGTGCACGGCCAGCTCCTGGCCTTCGTGAAGGGTGTCGTGCAGCCAGTTGGACACCTTGCCGCCCGGCACACGCTTGATGGTGATCGAGAAGCTGTATGGCACCGATGGCGAGCTGGAAATGGTGTAGGAGCGCATGGTCGGCACGCCGTCGATTTCCAGCTCCAGGGTGACGAACTGACCCGGCTTGAAAAAGAACAGGATCGGCTGGTCGGCCATGAAGCAAAAGGTGCGCACGTCCCAGGTTTCCTGGATCACTTTTACGACCCGCACAAGGTGGCGGCCATTGGCCCAAGTCTGCGTGTTGACCGGGCTGAGGAAACTCTGGGACATACTCACTCTCCACGGCCGACTGTCGGCCTCTTATGGTGGCGATTCTGCGTAACGCGAGAACGGCCTATTTACCTATCAGCGACATTCACATACTTATGGCGACCAGGCCCGGTCTATAGGGGTTGCGTAGTCGTCAACGGAATCGGCCATGTCGCCCATGGATAAGGTTCACGTCGCGCCCCACTCCACACTCGCGGCTAAATCGATACACATTTTTTACTCATAAAGCCTGAGCGACAGAAAATACCGTCGCCTCGCGTGCCAGACACACAACACAACCGTAATTGGCCACATTCGTAGATTGCTGAAAGCGCAATCTGAGGACTTGAAAGATGGACGTCACCGCAACTCTGAGCCTGGGCGATCCGCTGGAACCCGCACGCAAGGCAACCGCCGAAATGCTGCAGACTCGTGAGCGTACTTATTCGCTGCCGCAGCCTTTCTACAGCGATGAGCGGCTGTTTGAAATCGACATGCAGGAAATCTTTCAAAAGGAATGGCTGATCGCGGGCATGACCTGCGAGATTCCGGCCAAGGGCAACTTCATGACCCTGCAGATCGGCAAGAACCCGATCCTGGTCGTACGCTCGCCAGATGGCACGGTCAACGCCTTCCACAACGTCTGCCGCCATCGCGGCTCGCGCCTGTGCACCAAGGAAAAAGGCAAGGTCGCCAAACTGGTGTGCCCATACCACCAGTGGACCTACGAGCTCGACGGCCGCCTGCTCTACGCGGGTACCGAAATGGGCGCTGACTTCGACATGAAGGAATTCAGCCTCAAGCCTGTGCACTGCAAGGTGTCCGGCGGCTACATTTTCATCAGCCTGGCGACCAATCCGCCGGCCATCGACGAGTTCCTGCAGACCCTGAACCACTACATGGAACCGTACGACATGGAAAACACCAAGGTGGCGGTGCAAACCACCTTGATGGAAAAGGCCAACTGGAAGCTGGTGCTGGAAAACAACCGCGAGTGCTACCACTGCAACGGTTCTCACCCTGAACTGCTGAACACCCTGCTGGAGTGGGACGACACCAACGATCCCCGCGCCGACCAGAAATTCAAGGATCACGTCGCCGAATCGGCCGCGGCGTGGGAAGCCGAAAAGATTCCCTACCTGCACAAGAGCTTCGGCCTGCGTAACCGCATCGTGCGCATGCCACTGCTCAAAGGCACCGTGTCCATGACCATGGACGGCAAGCAAGGCAGCAAGAAGCTCATGGGCCGCATCCAGAACCCGGACCTGGGCTCGATGCGCATCCTGCACCTGCCGCACTCCTGGAACCACTGCATGGGCGACCACGTGATCGTGTTCACCGTGTGGCCGATCAGCGCCCAGGAAACCATGGTCACCACCAAGTGGCTGGTGCACAAGGACGCTGTCGAAGGCGTGGACTACGACGTCGCCCGCCTGCGCGAAGTCTGGGACGCCACCAACGACCAGGACCGTCGCCTGGCCGAAGAAAACCAGCGCGGCATCAACTCCGTCGCCTACCAGCCAGGCCCGTACTCGAAAACCTACGAGTTCGGCGTGGTCAACTTCATCGACTGGTACAGCGCCAAGCTCCTGGAGAACATGGGGGCCGAGCCTGCGCCTTATCTGAAGGGGGTGGCGGTTAACCACGAGTAAGGTCCAACTGCAGCGCTTGTTCCAACGTCATCGCGGGCAAGCGCGCTCCTGCAGAAATCGAACTGTAGGAGCGCGCTTGCCCGCGATGCGTTTGTGAGCTGAAATCCGAATATTGGTCAGAAAACGCTCAACCCTGCTCCACACCACCCCCGCCGCCCCTCTGCAGCATCCACAAACAACTTATCCACAGCACAACCCACAGCAATTGTGGGGAAGTCGAATTTCGCCTGTGTAAAAAGTCAGAAAAAACCGTGACTTATTTCTCCTGGCGTGGGCTGGAAATGGCTGATCAATATTTGAACAAAGCTCTGTAAGCCACGATTATAGCGGGATGCAGAAGAGCGCAAACACCTTATCCACAGAACCGCCAACAGAGAATGTGCGCAACTCGTCAAGATACGCGAGCATCTGTGGAAAAGCTTATGTCGCGCCGAAATTCAGGCTCATACGATGCACATTCGTCAGAGAAACGTTGCACTGATCAAAATTTGAACAAACCTTTGAAAGCCCCGGTTTACCTTGCTCTCAGAGGAAAGCGAACATCTTATCCACATAGCCGCGCACAGAGAATGTGGGCAAAAAATCTGAGTCTGGACCAGGTACTGTGGAGAAAAAGCCTTTAGAAACCGCTAGATAGGGTGGTTGTTTTTTGATCGATCGCGTGTAAGCCACGCCATACGCGGCTCGCACCAATGGCCGAACAGTTTATCCACAGG
>Ga0207655_1002820_pt1 | contig 13471 bp, 15 predicted proteins | sample KBSM44metaG_FD_184398 | JGI IMG/M metagenome (GOLD analysis project Ga0207655, IMG submission 184398) | Miscanthus rhizosphere microbial communities from Kellogg Biological Station, Michigan, USA - KBS M4-4 metaG (SPAdes) (version 2) | ecosystem: Host-associated > Plants > Roots > Rhizosphere >...
ACTCAAACGTAACGTAGCCAACATTTCTTCGGGAGCCAGCCATGGGTGATCTTCTGAGCAAGGCCGAATATGCCGCTCTGGCCAAAGACATTTCGTTGCCATCCAAGGCGTTCATCAATGGCGCGTTCAAGCCTGCGATCTCTGGCAAAACCTTCGCCACGAACAATCCGGCGACCGGTGACTTTTTGACCGACGTCGCAGCTTGTTCATCCGATGATGTCAATTTCGCGGTGAGCAATGCCAAGGAGGCCTTTGAGGATGGACGCTGGAGATCTATTTCTCCTCGGGAGCGCAAAGCGGTTCTGTTGAAGTTTGCAAACCTGCTTGAAGGCCATCAATACGAACTGGCCGTCCTCGAAAGCCTCGATAGCGGCAAACCGGTCAGTGAATGTCAGTTGGTCGACATCCCGGACACCATCCACACGATCCGCTGGCACGCAGAACTGATTGACAAGATTTATGACAACACCGCCCCGGTGGGCAGTGACGCGCTGACTATGGTGGTCCGGGAGCCGATCGGCGTGGTGGGCTGCGTATTGCCCTGGAACTTCCCGCTGCTGATGCTGGCCTGGAAAATCGGCCCGGCGCTCGCTGCAGGCTGTTCGGTCATCGTCAAACCTGCCGAACAAACGTCGTTGACCACGTTGCGCGTCGCTCAGCTGGCGTTTGAAGCCGGTATACCCGCCGGTGTCCTCAACATTGTTACCGGCACGGGCAAAGACGTTGGTGAGCCCATTGGTTTGCATAACGATGTCGACATGGTGAGCTTCACCGGCTCCACCGCTACCGGCCGCCGTTTCCTACATTACGCCGCCGATTCGAACCTGAAACGCATCGTCCTTGAGTGCGGCGGAAAAAATCCGGCCGTGGTGATGGACGATGCGCAAGACCTGGATCTCGTTGCTCAGCATGTCGTCAACGGCGCGTTCTGGAACATGGGCGAAAACTGCTCCGCGACTTCACGTCTGATCGTCCATGCGTCTGTTAAAGACGAACTGCTGGAGCGCATGGGCGCCTATATCCGCGAATGGAAGATGGGCGACCCACTCGATCCGCAGAACCGCGTCGGGTCGCTGGTCAGCTCAGAACATTTCGCAAAAGTCAAGTCGTACCTTGAGCACGCCGCCGCCGGAAAGCTTGAAGTTGTTTACGGTGGCGCGACCAAAGACGGTGCCTTCGTAGAGCCGACGGTGATTGACGGCGTGGATCGGAACAACCGGTTGTTCCAGGAAGAGATCTTCGGCCCGATTCTTTCGGTCACCACCTTCAACACGATCTCCGAAGCGATTGCGCTGGCCAATGACACGGTGTACGGCCTGGCGGCCTCGGTTTATACCGGCAGCCTGCGCCGTGCGATCAAGTTGTCGCGGGAAATTCGTGCGGGCATCGTCACCGTGAACTGCTTTGGTGAGGGCGACGCATCGACACCATTCGGTGGCTACAAGGAGTCGGGCTTCGGCGGTCGGGACAAATCCATTTTCGCCCATGACCAGTACACCGAAATCAAAACAATCTGGATCGATGTGTCTGATCGGTCGGATGAAGAGACCGAAAAATGAGCACCCATACCATCAAGCGCCTGCCGATAGATACCGGGGTTTCAGGTTGGGAGGCGATTTCCGCACGCACTGCGCCTGTCCGCATGCTTGATGGAAACGTGACGGCGGATTGGCTGATTATCGGTGCCGGTTTTGCCGGCCTGTCCGCCGCTCGCAGACTTTCACAGTTACACCCGGGTGACAGCATTGTTGTGGTCGACGCTCATGAAGTCGCCAAGGGGCCGGCGGGCAGAAACTCTGGTTTCATGATCGATGTGCCGCACAGTCTGTCGTCCGGGGAATACTCCGTGGCGAGTGAGTCTGCTACTGCGATGGAAATCACGCAAAATCGCTTTGCGATCCATTTCGCTGCGCAGGCGGCACGCGAGTATGGCATGTCACCAGACACCTTCGACCCTTCAGGGAAGATCAACGCGGCCGCCACTGAGCGGGGATTGAAGCTGAACGTCAATTACGCCAAATCACTTGAGCGCATTGGCGAGAAGTTCGAGATGTTTGATGCAGCGCAAATGCGTGAAATCACCGGGTCCACCTATTACCAAGGTGGGATCTATACCCCCGGCGCAGTGTTGATTCAACCCGCACAATACATCAGAGACTTGGCAGCAGGGCTAGAAGGGAAAATCACGCTGTTCGAGCGCTCTCCGATTATTGAATTGACCAAGCAGGGAAGCGGTTGGACCGCTCGATCGCATAACGGGACGGTGCACGCACCCAAGGTCATTCTGGGGGTAAACGGCCACATTGAAGACTTTGGTCATTATCAAGGGCGCCTGCTGCACGTCTTCACTTACGCTTCCATGACGGCGGCGTACAGTGATGATGAATTCAGGAAAGAGGTGCCTGGCAAAGCCAAGTGGGCGTTGTTGCCGGCTGATCCAATGGGTGCGACCGTTCGCAAGATTTCTTCAGATGGTCTCTCGCGTATTGTGATTCGGACAAAGTTCACCTATGACCCGAGTATCCAGGTGACTCCAGAGCGTGTAGCTGCGGTGGCCAAAGAGCAGCGCCATTCCTTGGATGCCCGTTTTCCCGAATTGAAATCCACGACGTTGGAGTTCAGTTGGGCCGGCCGTCTGTGTTTGAGTCGTAACAGCGCCGCTGCATTTGGCGAAATTGAAGAAAACCTGTATTCGGCTTGCTGCGAAAATGGACTGGGTACAGTCAAAAGTACCTTCGCAGGCGTGATGGCTGCGGAGTTGGCATCAGGTACTCGCTCTGAGTTTCTCGATAGTTTCAGTCATGCACCAGGTCCCAGCAAGCTACCACCCAAAATAATAACGAAACTGGGCGTCAGTTCGGTCATTCGTTGGCATGAGTTTTGGGCCGGACGAGAAGGTTAACAAGTTTAAGTCGTCGGCTTTTCCAATAAAGGCCGTTTAACAAGTCACTAATAAGAACGGAATAATCCATGCGAAATATCTGGAAGGCATTCTGCGCGCTCGCGCTTGTGGGCATGATGAGTTTGCAGGCACACGCTGAAGAAAAAAACATAGTAATGGGAACCATGTCTTGGGAGGACTTGGTTCCTATCAGCGGCATTACCAAGAAGGTACTCGAGAACGCTGGATATACCGTAAAAGTAGTGGAGTTTTCCGAGTGGGGTATCGCCTACGCTGCACTCAGCAAAGGCGATATTCAAGTGTTGGCATCCCAGACTGATTACGCTGCAGCCGATTACTGGAAAAAGAATAAAAACAAAATCGAGAAGCTGTCGCCGGTCTCCTTTGGTCTTTATCAGGGCATGGCAGTACCCAGTTATGTGGACATCGACTCTATAGAACAGCTGAACGCAAACGCGGACAAACTGGGGAACAGAATCATAGGCATCGAGCCTGGGTCGGGTTTGATGAGTGACGCGAACAACGTTGTCAAAGCCTATGACATCAAGCTCAAGCTGGTCGAAGGCAGTACTTCCGCCATGACCGCGGCTTTAAAGTCGGCAGTCGACCGCAAAGAATGGGTGGCGGTAACCGTCTGGGATCCTTCGTGGATGACCAAGAAATTTGATCTCAAATTCTTGAAAGATCCAAAAGGTGTCTTCCCGCCATTGCAAGGTTACTACTGGATCGGACACAAAGGCTTCGCTGAAGCCAATCCGCGTGCGCGTGAACTAATGGCCAGCGTTTATGTGCCTATCTCGGACATCACCGCGATGAATGCGGAAGTCAAGGATGGTAAGACCATGGACGAGGCCATCAAGGGCTGGATTGATAGTCATACAGACCTTGTAAATCGTTGGGGAAATATCAAGAACTATTAAGTTTTGTTTGTTTGCCACTGCCGCCCTTTGATTAATTAAAGAAACCAGCAAACAACTGGTTCGATGGATTGCGAAATGACAATGGCCACAATGAATACTGACGAAGTGCTGGTAGATTGCCAGTCGGTTTGGAAAATCTTCGGTAAAAGTGCACCGGCAGCCATGGATGCGGTTGTCCAGCAAGGTCTTTCTAAGACCCAGATCCTGCAAAACTACGGCTGCGTGGTCGGGGTTTCCGATGTCAGTCTCCAGGTTCGCCGGGGGGAAATCTTTTGCATCATGGGTTTGTCCGGCAGTGGCAAATCTACTCTTATAAGGTTGCTCAATAAGCTGATCACCCCTAGCTCGGGGAAGGTGCTGGTCAAAGGCAAAGACGTTTCATCCTTGTCGCCGGCACAGCTGCGAGAGGTGAGGGCGCGTCACATCGGCATGGTCTTTCAAAGCGTTGCCTTGCTGCCTAACCGTACGGTTCTTGAGAACACCGCGTTTGGCCTGGAAGTGCAGGGTGTGGGCAAGGCTGAGCGTTACAAAGTGGCCGAGCAGGCGCTGGCGAAGGTCGGATTGAGCGAGTGGACTTCGCGCTATCCCAGCGAGCTGTCCGGGGGCATGCAACAAAGGGTCGGGCTGGCGCGTGCACTGACTGCCGATCCAGAAGTGATTTTGATGGATGAGCCGTTCAGCGCGCTTGATCCGCTGATTCGCCGACAGTTGCAGGACGAGTTCCGCCAGCTGACCAAGGAGCTGGGCAAGTCCGCGGTCTTTATTACACACGATCTGGACGAGGCCATACGAATCGGTGATCGCATTGCGATCATGAAGGATGGCGCCATCATTCAGGTCGGCACCGCCGAGGAGATCGTGCTCAACCCGGCTGACGACTACGTGGCTGAATTTGTCGCCGGCATTTCCCGGCTTCATCTGGTGAAGGCTCACTCGGTCATGACATCTGTCCAGGCCTACAAGGCAACACACCCGACTTGCGATACCTCCAGGCTCACCAAAACCTCGCTTGACGCTGATATTAATGAGCTTATCGGATTGACGATGAAGTCCGAGCGCGACGCTCTAGCCGTCGTCGATAACGGAACAGTGGTAGGGGTCATTACGCCCCGTGATTTGCTGCGTGGCGTTCAAGGTACTCCAAACGAATTCGCGCCAGTGCCAACCACCAGCGCGATGGAGGCGTCCGCATGAGCACGCCAGATTTTTCCAGTCAGTTTGATACATCGGTTGATTCAGGACTGGAATGGCTTTCGGATAATGGAGAGTTCGTGTTCGATGCCGTCAATGCGGTGCTGAAGGGCGTGTACGAAGGCGTCCTGTGGTGTATCGCCTATCCACCACATTATCTCGTAGCGGTTGTCATGGCGTTGATTGGCTGGCGTGTTGCTGGCGTTCGCTTTGCGATTTTCGCAGGTTTGGCCTTGGTGTTTTGCGACATCATTGGTTTGTGGCCAGAGACAGTCAGCACGCTTGCCCTGGTGCTCACCGCTACCGTGCTGGCACTGGCTGTCGCAATTCCACTAGGCGTCATCGCTGGTCTTGCGCCTGCCTTTGATCGTGTGGTTGATCCTTGTCTGGATTTGATTCAAACGATGCCGCCCTACATCTACCTGCTACCGGCCATTGCACTGCTCGGCTACGGCCCAGCCACGGCGCTGTTGGCGACTTTTATCGTCGCGCTTCCCCCGGCTCTACGACTGACCTCCCTGGGTATTCGTATGACGTCCAAGGGGTTCATCGAATTGGGAGACGCCAGCGGCGTGACTGGGATGCAGATGTTTTTCAAGATCCGCTTACCATTCGCCATGCCCAGCATCATGGCCGGCGTTAACCAGAGCCTGATGATGGCGTTCGGTATGGTGGTCATCGCCGGCATCGTGGGGTCGGGCGGTTTGGGCGAGGCGATTTACGGTTCCATCCGTACATTGGATATCGCCAAGTCGATCAACGCGGCCATCGCTATCGTCATTCTGACTATGATTCTGGATCGTCTGGCACAGAGCGCTGCACGGACGAAGGTGGGGGCTTCCCAATGACAACGCACATTCAGTTTTCTCCAGGCGATTACCTGGCTCCTGCCGTTGATTGGCTGAACACGAATTTACATGGCTTGTTCAAAGGGATCAGTCAGGTCGTTGAGGCGGTACTCGGTGCAGTGGAGGCAGCGCTGCTTGCTCCCCATCCGTATTTATTCATCGGTATTGTCGTCGTCGCGGCCTTCTTTTTTGCCAATAAGCGGGTCGCTGTTTTCGCTGCGGTGATGTTGGCTTTTTGTTTATTCGCCGGCCTTTGGGTCGCGTCCATCCAGACGATCGCGCTCGTCAGCGTGGCGGTTCTGATCTCGGTGGCCATCGCTTTCCCGTTGGGGGTTTTGGCTGCCCGAGTGAAGCGTGTAGATGAAGCATTGCTGCCTATTCTGAACATCATGCAAACGGTACCGCCTTGGGTTTACTTGATCCCAGCAGTGATGCTGTTCAGCTTGGGACGGGTACCCGCGATCATTGCAACGATTGTTTACGGCATCCCGCCGATGCTCAGATTGACGACCCTGGCCTTCAAGCAGCTACCCAAGGATCTCCTTGAGTTGGGCCAGGCATCCGGTGCTTCACCTAAAGACATTCTGTTCAAAATTGAACTGCCGACTGCTGCACCCACGCTGTTGGTAGGCCTGAACCAATGCATCCTCATGTCGCTGGCGATGGTGGTGCTGGCCGGTCTCGTGGGGGCAGGGGGGTTGGGGGCTGAGGTTACCCGTGGCCTCTCCAGGATGGAGATGGGCTTGGGGCTGCGAGCAGGTTTGGCCATTGTCGCTATTGCGCTGCTGTTGGATCGACTGTCACGGGGCGCGTTGCAGCGTCACTCTCCCAGCAAACTCCTTTGAAAGGGTCTAAGTATGAGACGCAGCTTTTTTTGCATTGATTCGCACGCCTGCGGCAACCCGGTACGGGTGGTAGCGGGCGGAGCACCGCTGATGCCCTCTGTGTCGATGGCGGAGCGGCGCGATATTTTCGTGCGTGATCACGACTGGGTCCGCACCGCTTTGATGTTCGAGCCTCGGGGGCACGACATCATGTCTGGCGTCATCATCTATCCATCGGTACGTGATGACTGCGACTTCGGTGCGTTGTTTATCGAAGTCAGCGGCTGCCTGCCGATGTGTGGAGCGGGCACTATCGGATTATCGACCGTGGTCATTGAAGAGGGCTTGGTGACACCTCGTGAGCCGGGAAAACTGGCTATTGAAACACCGGCGGGACGGGTCGATGTCGAATACACCATGGGCGGCGAATTTGTTGAGTCGATTCGCTTGTTCAACGTATCCAGCTACCTGCACAGCGCCGATGTGGTGGTGGAAGTACCTGGTATTGGTACGTTTACGGTGGACATCGCCTACGGCGGGAATTTTTACGCGGTGGTCGAACCACAGGAATGCTGGACTGGATTCGAAGGGCAGACGATGGCTGACATTGTGGGATTGAGTCAGAAGCTGCGCGCAGCGCTCTCGGCCATTTGTGACCCTGTGCATCCAGAGAACAACAGAATCAGTGGTGTTCACCACATCATCTGGTGTGACAAACCACACAGTAGAACCGTGCATGGCCGCTGTGCAGTGTTCTACGGCGATAAAGCTATTGATCGTTCTCCCGGCGGTACCGGCACTTCGGCCCGGATGGCTCAGCTCTTCGGAAAGGGGCGGCTGAACGTCGGCGGCATTTACCGACTTGAAAGTCTGATCGGCACGATCTACGAAGGAAAGGTTGAGGCGTCGGTAAAAGTCGGAACCTTCGACGGCATGAAGCCAAGTGTCAGCGGCTGGGCTGAGGTGATAGGTCATAACACCATTTTCGTTGATGACAAAGACCCCCTAGCACACGGATTCCAGCTCGCATAAACAGTTTGGTCACGGCGCCAGCGGTTGATTCTTCGAAAGCGTAGATTCAACCGTGGTTTTCACAAAGGCAGCGTTTTTCAGTGTAAAGAAGCGAGGCGTAAAGTGATCGAACGACGAGATTTCAGCGGGTGTATGAAAGGTAAAAACTTGCGTTATCTGGAACAGACCCGGGGTGAGCCGGCAGCTCATGCCCGGGCAGGGTTTTTACTGCTTGAGCACTTCTCGTTGCCTGCATTTACGCAAGCGCTCGATACGATTGTCACTGCCAACCTGTTGCGTCCCACGTTGTTCTCGTCACGCACCTTTGGATTGCAGGATGGTGAGGTAACCAGCGACCTCGGCCTCGTAATTCGACCAGATGCGCGTTTGGAGGTCGCAGCACTCAAAGACCTTAATTTGTTGGTCATATGCGGCGGCTACCGCACCGAACTCAAAGTCAATCACGAGCTGATCAGCATCATCAAAACAGCATCGGAGCTGAGCATCACACTCGCAGGACTGTGGAATGGAGCGTGGTTCTTGGGCGTTTCAGGTTTGCTTGAAGGGTATCGTTGCGCGATTCATCCCGAACACCGGCCCGCGCTTGCAGAGATTTCAAAAGTCACGCATGTCACCAGTGAAGCATTTGTCATGGATCGAGACAGGCTCACGGCTTCGAGTCCGGCGGGTGCTTTTCACATGGCCCTGGAGTGGATCAAGGGGCTGCATGGCAAGGCGCTTGTTGAGGGCATCGAAGACATTCTTTCTTTCGAAGAGTCGCGGTATCGGCGTATCAAACCGACGCAGAACATCTCGTTGAGCGCCCCCCTTAAAGAGGTGGTCAAGCTGATGGACGCCAACCTTGAAGAGCCACTACAAATGGACCAACTGGCGGTCTATGTCGGACGTTCCCGTCGACAAATAGAGCGCTTGTTCAAAGAACAGCTGGGTACCACACCGCAACGGTATTACCTGGAACTACGTATTACCGAAGCACGGCGATTGCTTCAGCACACAGAGCTGTCCCAGGTTGATGTGCTGGTCGCATGTGGCTTTGTTTCCCCGAGTCATTTCAGCAAATGCTACAGCTCGTATTTTGGTTACCGGCCTTCGAGAGAAACTCGGCTGGTGAAATAGAGAGCGCCTGTTCAACTGGCGGTGTTTACGGCGACGATGGGCTATCGAACACGCTAAGGAGGAGGGCAGGACCGAGGTGCGATTGAATAGCGGAGCACTTAACTTTGCCCACCGTTACCGCCAGCCCTGGGGTGGCGAGGCCTCAACTCGGAATTTTGCTATGCCTGCTTTCAATGCTTATTTTTGCGAGCCAGGACGGAATAACCAAGGTGCTTGTCAAAAACTTCCCGGTCGCGCAACTGGTGATGGTGCGTTATTGGGTGTTTGTCGTTTTTGCCCTCGGATATGCCGACTACCAAGGCAGGGTCAAGGCGTCGTTTCGCAGTAATCACCCTTGCCTCCAAATAATTCGAGCGCTGTTAGCCGCGGGTGAAACCATACTCTTTGCAGTAGGGTTACGTTATTTGGGGCTGGCTGAAATGCACGCGCTCTATGCGGTATTTCCGCTGATGACGCTGGTATTAGCGGGGGGCGTGCTTGGGGAGTTCATAGGCCTTCGGCGTTGGGTTGCTGCGGCCATAGGGTTCACCGGGACACTGATCATCCTTCGACCAGGCGCTGGCGTTTTTGAACTGACGGCGCTGATTCCCCTGTTGGCGGCTCTTGGGTTCGCCGTGTTCAACGTACTGACACGCCGGATTAGCCAGCACGACTCCTTTGCTACAAACATGGTCTTTATGGCAAGTGTGGGTGCCCTGACGATCACTTTTATGGGGCTGCCCGCATGGGGTACTCCTACTCCCGTCCAAGCCCTGTTGCTGGGATTCTTTTCATTGGCGGGAGTAGTGGCTCAGATTCTCCTCATCAGGCACTGAAGTACGCGACTGCCTCAGCTCTGCAGCCTTTCAACTATGCGCTTCTCGTGTTCGCCACGTTGATTGGTGTAATGGTTTTTGCCGAGCGCCCTGATATTTGGGTGATTGTCGGAGCCGCGTTGGTGATTATCGGGGGGACTGTATGCGATTAAGGCGAAAACGTGAACACTCCGCAGGGTTTTGAAGTGGAAGGATGCGCATCAGACGCTACGGCCGTATCGTCAATCTCCGTTCCACGACTGGCACTCGAGCCGGTAATCCGGGAGAGGCGGCTTATGCGGTGGCCAAAGCCGGAATGGTGGGTATGAACATGAGCCTGGCCCTTGAGGTCACGCGATATCGAATCACTGTGAACTCGGTCGCACCTGGCTGGATTACCACTGGGTCAAGCACTCCAGAGGATGTGAAGGCAGCGAAGTATATTCCGGTTGGCATGGCAGGTCGCCGGGAGGAAGTGGCTGATGCCGTTACGCTCCTTGCCTCAACTGAGTCCAGTCACATCACTGGTGAGTTGGTGGTGGCAATTACCTGATAGAGAACAAAACGCCCAAGTGATAAAGCATTGCCCGCCGCAAAAATTTTGCAACGGGCGAAAGTGTGGCTCCGTGCAACCTGCAACGGAGATGGGTGCGTGGCGCCCTCCGTTGCAAGTCGGGCTGATTCGATCAAAATGGTAATGGCAGTTTTGTCGTGCGACCTCCGTCCACCACAAGCACTTGCCCGGTGATAAAGGCCGAAGATTCTGAGGCCAGAAAAACGACTGTCCCTCCAATATCCGCCGGCAATCCGGTACGTCCAACCGGATGAAGGCGCAGGAGCGCCTGACGCGCCGCACGAGGATCAGTTTGGTTGGCGAGATACGCATCACTTAACTCAGAATTGATCCATCCAGGAGCGATGGCGTTGCAGCGAATGCTGTCCCTTCCCAGATCGACCGCCAAGGCCCTGGTTAATCCATGGATGCCCGCTTTGGAGGCACAATACGCGGCATGTTCAGGGTTAGAACCTATTCCTTCGATCGATCCAATGTTGATGATGCTGCCACCGCCCCGCTGTCGCATCTGTGGCACCAATGCCCTGCACAAGAATGCCGGCGCACGCAGATTGACAGCCATCATGCGATCCCAATCTTCCTCGGTCATGTCATCAAGGGATTTTTCGAACATGAACCCGGCATTGTTGACCAGGACATCGACTCCGCCGAGCTGCTCCTGCGCTACTTGCGCGATCAAACCAGGTGACTCCACCGAGGCAAGATCTGCCTCGACGAAATAGACTCGGGGGTGATTTTGCAACTCGGCATCCAGTGCCTGGCGCTGAGCAATCAACACTGAAGCCCCCACCTCAAGCAGTTGTTCGGTAATACCCCGGCCAATACCTCTGCCGCCCCCGGTAACCACTACATTTTTACCGTTAAGCATTGCTTTCTCTCTTTAGCCTGATACCGGCTTGACGCCTGTGACTTCTACTGTTTCACCGGCGATGTACTTCGCCTCGTCGGACGCCAGAAACGCGATCACATCCGCGATATCTTCGGACTCGGCGATACGGCCTAGTGGCACGTTCTTGTTCAGCTCTTGCACTGCCTTGTCCGGATCCGGACCTCGACGTTCAAATCCGCTGCGTATCCTGGGGGTAATGATTTCGTGCGGGCAGATGGCATTCACACGGATTACCAGAGGGCACAATCGCGGCCCAAATTCTTGGTCAAAACCGCAACGGCCCCATTGTTGGTGCAATACACCACGTAGGCGGAGCCAGGATAAATCCCCAAACGGATGATGTATTGACGATCGCAGTGCCTGGGCGGTTTTTCATGTGTGGTATGGGGTTGCAGCGAGGGATCGCCGGACATGTGTTGTGCTCCTGGAGCAGAACATTGGGATTGGTGTTGACATAACGGTACGTCTAATGTTCATGTTCGTCAATTATAATGACATAGGTGTACATTTTGCTTGCATCACCAAAAAACCAGGATTAACATCCGTTAAAACAGGGGCTGATCTGGCTCATTTGCGCCGGTCGTCCAATGCATCGATCCATGATTCCTTGAGGGATTTATGAAAGTGCTCGTAGCGGTAAAGCGCGCCATCGACCCGAACGTAAAAATTGGCTTGAAAGGAGACGTCCAGGTATCGACGCGAATGGCCTGCAAATTGCGTTTAACCCTTTGTGTCGTCGCATGCGGACGCGCTGTTGAGTAGAGTGGTTCAGTAAGATTAAAGAGGCGCCGTGGTGCTTTCTGAATCTGCTGTCTTATTGATATTTGGAAGAGGAGAGCATCCGTGAGAGAGTTATCTGATATTCGTCTGGCTAGCAAGCAAACAGCTTTTACTGAAATCCCAATCATAGATGTTTCCCAACTTCTAAGCGGCGATAATCCGATGCAGGTGGCTAGCCAAATAGGTGATGCATGCGAAAAGGTGGGTTTTTTTTATATTAAAGACCATGGTGTCGATCAACAATTGATAGATGAGATGTACGCGCTGAGCAAGGCTTTTTTTAAACTCCCGTACGAAGAGAAAAATAAACTTAATGTTGTCAAATCCGGGCGTACGCTACGCGGCTATATACCCATGTATGCGGAAAACGTAGATCCCGCCAACACCCGCGATTTTAAAGAGTGTTTTGATTACGGAGCCCATTACGATGAGGTTTCTCCATTTTTTGGTCCTAATCAAATGCCGTCAGCGCTGCCGCAATTCGAGAAGGTTGCCGAAGCTTATCATTCCGCTATATTGGCGCTCGCGAGAATGCTCATCGGCGGGATTGCGCTGAGTTTGGGGTTGCCACAAGATTACTTTGAGCATCTTCAGCGTAAGCCCATCACAATTCAGCGAATTTTGCGTTACCCGCCCCAGATCGGAAGGGTTTCCCAAGAAGAAATTGGTATTGGGGCTCACACAGACTACGGTTTCTTGACTGTCCTGTCCCAGGATGCAGTTGGCGGTTTGCAAGTCAGGAATCGTGCAGGGGAGTGGGTTACTGCCCCACCAGTTGAAGGCACGTTTATCGTCAACATTGGTGATTTAGTTCAAACGCTCACCAATGATCGTTATACCTCGACAATGCATCGTGTCATAAATACCAGTGGACTAGAGCGTTATTCAATACCTTTCTTTATTGATTTGGATTTCGATGCGGTTGTTGAGTCTGTGCCAACCTGCGTGAGCGAAGCTTCACCCGCAAAATATGAAGCATACACATGTGGTAACCACAAATTTAAGCGATTCGTTGATAGCTATGAGCATCTGAAAGAAACCGAGAAGGTGTGATCGCTCTTCTGACTGCCCAAATGCCTGCTTCAGATATCGTTGAGTCATCATTTAGGCTTTAAACTCAGCGAAGTATTCAAGATTGCGGGGTTCACCATCAGAGTAAGGGCGTGTTGGAAGACAGTTAGCTGATTTTGTCTATACCGTTGCAGATACATATGCGGGAAAGGACGAGGCGCTACATGGAGCGCCTCATGCTCGAAACTTCCATAAGGAGTTTTCCATGTGCATCCTATACATGGCAGACCCCGCCGACGCGGAGAAATGGCGGGATAGCCTATCAACACTCACCGCTGAACTTGAGTTCCGCCAATGGCCTGATATCGGCAACCCGGCAGAGGTGCACTACATCTTGGCTTGGGAGCCTCTCACCAACCTTGCGGAACAGTTTAGCAATCTTCGAATCATCTACGCTGCAGGGGCTGGGGTTGATCAGTTCGATTTGGCCAGCTTGCCTGGACACGTGTCGCTAATTCGACTGGTAGATAGCTCGATGGCTGACATCATGGCCGAGTATGTTCTGTTTGGTGTGATTGCCTTGCATCGAG
>Ga0207655_1002821_pt1 | contig 13468 bp, 11 predicted proteins | sample KBSM44metaG_FD_184398 | JGI IMG/M metagenome (GOLD analysis project Ga0207655, IMG submission 184398) | Miscanthus rhizosphere microbial communities from Kellogg Biological Station, Michigan, USA - KBS M4-4 metaG (SPAdes) (version 2) | ecosystem: Host-associated > Plants > Roots > Rhizosphere >...
GAGCCAGACCCCGGAATCCACGATGTCCCGGCCAGGGGCACTCGGGCCATGGCCGCTGATTCGACGGTCAGTGCCACCAGATCTTCCGGGTCGAGGTTGTGCAGGTGTGATTTACCGCACGCGCGGGCCATGGTCTGGGCTTCGAGGACGAGTACGCGCAGGTAGTTGGCCAGACGCCGACCGCCTTCGACCGGGTCGAGACGTTTGGACAGTTCCGGGTCCTGGGTGGTGATGCCCGCCGGGTCGCGGCCGTTCTGCCAGTCGTCGTAGTAACCCGCTGCCGAGCCGATCTTTCTCAGTTCTTCGTCGAGCCGCGGATGGTTGTCGCCCAGCGCTATCAGCGCCGCCGTGCCGATCGCCACTGCGTCGGCACCCAGCGCCATGGCCTTGGCCACGTCGGCGCCGTTGCGGATGCCGCCGGAGACGATCAACTGCACCTTGCGATGCATGCCCATCTCCTGCAGCGCCTGCACGGCTTGCGGGATGGCAGGCAGAATCGGGATGCCGACGTGTTCGATGAACACTTCCTGAGTCGCCGCCGTACCGCCCTGCATGCCGTCGAGTACGATCACGTCGGCGCCGGCTTTCACGGCCAGTTTCACGTCATAGTAAGGACGGCTGGCACCGATCTTCACGTAGATCGGTTTTTCCCAGTCGGTGATCTCGCGAATCTCGGCAATCTTGATCGCCAGATCGTCAGGGCCTGTCCAGTCCGGGTGACGGCATGCCGAGCGCTGATCGACGCCGACCGGCAAGGTACGCATGCCAGCCACACGTTCCGTCACTTTCATGCCCAGCAACATGCCACCGCCGCCCGGTTTGGCGCCCTGCCCCAGCACGATTTCGATGGCATCGGCCTTGCGCAGATCGTCCGGGTTCATGCCATAACGCGATGGCAGGTACTGATAGACCAGATGCTGCGACTGGCCACGCTCTTCCGGGGTCATGCCGCCGTCGCCGGTGGTGGTGCTGGTTCCCGCGATGGTTGCGCCACGGCCCAGTGCTTCCTTGGCGTTGGCCGACAACGCGCCGAAGCTCATGCCTGCAATGGTTACCGGAATTTTCAGGTACAACGGCTTCTTGGCAAAACGATTGCCGAGCACCACGTCGGTCCCGCACTTCTCGCGGTAGCCTTCCAGCGGGTAGCGCGACACGCTGGCGCCGAGCAGCAACAGGTCGTCGAAGTGCGGCAGCTTGCGCTTGGTGCCGCCACCGCGAATGTCGTAGATGCCGGTTTCCGCAGCGCGCTGGATTTCCTGAATGGTCAGGCGATCGAAGGTGGCCGATTCGCGCAGGACTGGAGCAGGTTTGTGGCTGATGGGGTCGCTCATGGTAATGCTCCTGAATCAGTACGCGGAGGCGTTATCGACTTTGAAGTTGTAAAGCTGACGGGCCGAGCCGTAGCGTTTGAAATCCGCTGCCTTCTCGTTAAAGCCAGCGCGATTGAGCAACTCCTGCAGCTCCTGCAGATGCTCTTCACGCATCTCCTTGGCGGTGCAGTCAGAGCCCAGTGACTCGACCTTGCCTTTGACGTAGATCCGCGTTTCATACAACGAGTCGCCCAGCGCATCACCGGCGTCGCCACAGACCACCAGCCGACCGGCCTGGCCCATGAAGCAGCTCATGTGGCCGATGCTGCCGCCGACCACAATGTCGATGCCTTTCATGGAAATACCGCAACGCGCTCCGGCATCACCTTCAATCACCAGCAAGCCGCCATGTGCCGTCGCACCGGCCGCCTGCGAGGCGCTGCCCTTGACCCGCACAGCGCCGGACATCATGTTTTCCGCGCAGCCGACGCCGACGTTGCCGTGCACAGTGATCGACGCTTTCTGGTTCATCCCCGCGCAGTAGTAACCCGCGTGGCCCTGGATATCGATGGAGATGGCTTCGTTGACGCCGACCGCCAGGTTGTGTGCGCCATCGGGATGCGTGACCAGCCATTCGCGGTCCTGCAATTCCTTGACCTGGTCGTGCAGGGCCTGATTGAGATCACGCACGGTGGCGCTGGAAAGATCGACGGTTTTCATGGACGTGCTCCCTCGGCTGGCTCGCGTTCCCAGATGTACATGGTGGCCGGGACCGGTTCCCAGACCCTGGCGTTTTCGATCCCCGGCAGGCTGGACAGCGCCTGGTATTCCGAAGCCATGGCGACGTAGTCATCGGTTTCGGCAAGGATCGCCGGTTTGCAGGCGATCGGGTCGCGAATCACCGCAAAGCCATTGCGTGTGCCGATGGCGAAGGTAAAGAAGCCATCAAGGTCTTCGAGCGACTTGTCGAGCGCCTGTTTCAGGCTGTCGCCCTGTTGCAGACGCCAGGCCAGATACCCCGCCGCCACTTCGGTGTCGTTGTCGGTCTCGAAGTGAATGCCTTCGCGGCGCAGGTTCTGGCGCAGACGAAAGTGATTGGACAACGAGCCGTTGTGCACCAGGCACAGGTCGGAGCCCGTGGAAAATGGATGACTGCCCTCCATGGTCACGGCGCTTTCGGTGGCCATGCGCGTATGGCCGATGATGTGACTGCCTTTCATGGACGCCAGACCGAAGCGTTCGGAAATCTCCCGCGGCAGGCCCATGCCCTTGAGGATCTCGATGCTCTGCCCGGCACTCATGATGCGCACGCTCGGTGCCAGTTCCGCCAGCGCGGCACGCACCGGGGCTTCTTCGGCCTGAATCTTCAAGACCACGGCGCTGGCGTTCTGAAACCAGTCCAGAGGCGCGCTCAACCTGTCTTGCAGCGCCGCGATCAACGCCGTGAAATCATACTGTTCGGTGGTGGCCTGCAAGGTCAGCTTGACCCAGCCCTGCGCCACTTCATCGCCATAGATGGCGAACCCGGCACTGTCCGGTCCGCGGTCGGTCATGGCTTCGAGCATCGGCTCGAACAACTTGCCGAGTTGCGACTCCAGCGCCGGGTTTTTCAGATACAAACCAACGATTCCGCACATAAGCCTCACCTTGTTCGGGAGCGGCAAGCTTCACGCTGCAAGCCAACCGCATAGACAGAAAAATCAAATTCGCCGCAATCCAGCTTCTTCTTGCAGCCTGAAGCCTGAAACGTGCAGCTAGAAAAACTCGATATAGCGCTTCACTTCCCAATCGCTCACGTGGCGGCTGTATTCCACCCACTCCATGCGCTTGAGGCGGATGAATTCATCGACAATCTCGCTGCCCAGCACTTCGCCAAACAACGGATCGGCCTGCAATGCATCGCAGGCTTCGTTGAGCGACTGCGGCAGGGTCTTGATGCCCCGTGCGGCAATCTCTTCGAGGCTCAGTGTGTAGAGGTTCTCGTTGCAGACGTGATCGATCTCCAGTTGCCGGTCGATGCCGTCCAGCCCTGCGGCAATGATTGCGGCACTGACCAGATACGGATTGCACCCGGCGTCGGGCAGACGAAACTCCAGGCGGCCATAGGGCACGCGTACCATCGCCGAGCGGTTGTTGGCACCAAAGGCAATGAAAGCCGGGGCCCAGGTGGCGCCCGAAAGTGAATTGCCAACCACCAGGCGTTTGTAGGAGTTGACCGTGGGCGCGGCAAAGGCACACAGCGCAGGCCCATGAGCCAGCAGGCCCGCAGCGAAGTGATAGGCCAGCTTCGACAACCCCATGCCACTCGGGTCACTGGCATCGTGGAACAGGTTCTTGTTGCTGGCACTGGCGATCGACAGGTGAAAGTGCATGCCATTGCCGGCACGCTTGGGGTCGGGCTTGGGCATGAACGAGCAGATCATGCCCATGTCATTGGCGATCTCTCCGGCGGCCATGCGGAAGAAGGTGAAACGGTCAGCCGACTCCATGGCCTCGCTGTAGGTGTAATTGATCTCGAACTGGCCGTTGGCGTCTTCGTGATCGATCTGATAGATGTCGAAACCCACCGGCTGCAGTGCCTCGGTCAAGCGCTCGAGAAACTCGCGAGAGCGCGACAGCCCCTTGTAGTCGTAGCAGGGCTTGTCGAGGTTATCGCTGGCATCGACCATCTGCAGGCTGCCGGTGACATCGCGCTTGAACAGGCTGAACTCGGGCTCCAGGCCGGTATTGAGGGTCCAGCCACGCTGACTGAGGCGTTCGACCTGCTGCTGCAGCACGTAGCGGCTGTCATAGGGCCAGGGCTTGCCATCCACATGGCCGATGCACACCACACGTCCATAGCCCGGCTGCCACGGCACGGGTGTCAGCGACGACAGATCGCCCTTGGCCATGAAGTCTGGCCCGTGAGGCTCCATGCCCATGCCGCAGATCGCGAAACCGGCAAAACCGGCGCCGTCCTCTGCAACCATTTCCAGACCTGTCACAGGAACGGATTTGGTCTTGGCCGAACCATGAATGTCGACGAACTGAGCCAGTACGTACTTGATGCCGTGCTGTTCGATCAGACGCTGTGTTTCGGGTGGCAACATGGGACGTGTCTCCTGGCAAAAGCAAAACGTTTCAGGGAAGGACCGCTGTTCACTGCCTCTCGGGATATATTCCGAACAGGAAAGTTACTTTCCCTTTAGGAATGCAAGGCGCTTGCCAGTTTGGTATGCCAGTTAAACGAAGTGACTCGGGAGGGGTAATTCGGCTGTTTATATGGGAAACTCGTTTTCCCTCTGGGAATAATCTGCGAGTCGGCCAGACCAAGGCTGCTTCAAAACGCACATTCCCAGTGCGAAATAAAAATTATTGAACGGAAACTGTGCAAAGCCGATGAATATGCCGACCGACCCTCATCCGAAATTGAAGCTCGAGCAGTACCTGGGCATTCAGATCAAGCGTCAGCGCCAGGCTCAGGAACTGAAGCTCGCCGACGTGGCGCGCATCGCCGGCATCAGCCAGGGCATGCTGAGCAAGATCGAGAACGCGCAGGTCTCGACCAGCCTCGACAACCTCAGCCGCCTGTGCGACGTGCTGGGCATGCCCATGTCCAAACTGTTCAGCCAGTACGACCAGCAAGGCAGCAGTGCCTTGCTGGTGAAGGCCGATGAAGGACTCGAAGTGGTGAGGCGCGGCACCGAGAAAGGCCACACCTATCACCTGCTCAACCATACCCGTGGGCCGAAGAAGAGTTTCGAGGCATACATGGTGACGATGGACGATGCCAGCGAAGAGTTTCCGACCTTTTCACACCCAGGTACGGAGTTTCTGCACCTGCTGGAAGGCGAGCTGATCTACCGCCACGGCAACCAGTTGTATCCGATGCAGGCCGGTGACAGTCTGACCTTCGACGGCGACATCCCCCATGGCCCCGAGCAACTGGTGCAGGTGCCGATCAAACTGCTGTCGATCATGAATTACGGGGCGCACGGAGATTGACGCCAGGCGAGACGCGGTACGCCAGCAGGCGTACCGCTGTTGCGGGGATTAGAAGTATTTCAGCCAGCTGATATCCCGACGACGGGCCTTGAGCGCGGCGAACCAGCGCACCGCCGGGAACAGCAGAACGGCCAGTACCACCGAGGTCAGCCAGACTCCCCACATGTGGTCGAAACCGAAGTACGTGCCCTGATTGGTGCCCCAGATCGCCAAGGCAATCAGGTACAGGACTTTCAGCACGTAAAGGTGCAGCAGGTAGAAAAACATCGGCGCCGAACCGAGCACCACCAGCGGCCTTAACCCGCTTTTCTCCTGACTGCGTTCGAAGGCGATGAGGATCAGCAGACCAATCCCCAGCGTCAGGCAGATGAACAGCAGCGAGGGCGGGTATTTGGTGATGTTGAAGAAGCTCATGACTGTCTGTATGCCGCTGTCGCCGACGCTCCACGGTTTTTCACCGTAGCCGTTGATCAGGCGCAGGACCACGAAGCCCAGCAGTGCCCCTGCCCCACACTTCCACAGATTCGCACGGCGTTTCGCCGCGTCGTAGCTGCTTGAGAACCAGGGGCCTGCGGCGTAGCCCAGTGCGATGATGCCGATCCACGGCAACAACGGATACGACGTGCGCAAGCGCAGGTTATCGGAAGCCTCGATCCAGCCACGGTCGTGCAGGACCGCCCACGGCACGTGCATGGCCGACTCGACACCGAAATGCACCGTGTCCAGCAGGTTATGCCCGGCAATGATCACCACACCGATGACCACCAGCGCCCAGCGCGGCAGAAACACCATCAACGACAGCGCGACCATGCTCAGGCCGATGGCCCAGATCACTTGCAGGTAGATGATGGTTGGCGGGAACTGGAAGGTCCAGGCAAAGCTCACCAGCGTGAATTCCAGCGCAATCAGAAACAGTCCGCGCTTGAGCAGGAACGCCGAAACGTCGCTTTTGCCCTGATGTTTCTCGCCGTAGAGAAACGCCGAAAGCCCGGTCAGCAGGACGAACAGTGGCGCACACAAATGCGCCAGCGTCCGGCTGAAAAACAGCTCCGGCGCGGTGGTCGTGACGTCCATCGGGTCGATGACCTGGTGGTGCATGAAGAACGTTTCGCGGACATGGTCCAGCAACATGAAAAGAATGATCAGCCCGCGCAGAGCATCGATCGAGCGCAGCCGTGATGCGGGTGCCCGGGTTGAGTGAACAGCTGTTGTCATGAAAGATCCAGATCCGTGGGCGGAAGTGCAATGAGTCAAGGGTGTCTTGGGTCAGAACTCGTTCTGAAGCGCCTTGTAGCCGCGCACCAGATCAATGTTGGTGTGCGCCACATCTTCGGAAAATTCCGAAGCCGAAATGCTCACCGGTGGAAATTGCGAAAGGTCAGTGCCCGGCCCGATCCGGGTGGTGGACGGCACGTAAAAGTGCTCCGGCAAATCGCGACCATCGACCACCGAGTTGTGCCTGACCACGCTGCCGTTGCCGACCTGGCAATTGAACAACACGCTATTGAAACCGATGAACACGCGATCTCCGACCATGCAAGGTCCGTGCACGATGGAGCGGTGGGCAATCGAGGTGAACTCGCCGATGGTGACAGCAGCACCTGATTTCGAATGGATCACCACGCCGTCCTGAATGTTGGAATTGGCCCCGATGACGATCGGCTCCATGTCCCCGGTGGCATCGACTTCGTCGGCGCGGATCACGGCGTAGGGGCCGACAAATACGTTGTCCTTGATGATCACCTTGCCGCAGATGATCGCGGTTTGATCGATGTAGGCGGACTCGGCAATGACCGGCAGATGGCCGGAAGGATTTTTACGGATCACAGAATGAAACCTCAGGACAGGTAGTTGGAAGTCTGGGCAGCGGCATCGTGCGGATGCAGGCTTTCGAAGTGGCGGACACTGACGCTGGAAGCTGCATAGCGGCCTTCAAGTGCTTGCTGGACCTTGCGCGCAGCGTCTTCGACGTACATCAGATTCTGGCCGTTGAGCCGCGCGAAGGCCTGCTCATCGGCACGCTTGACCGCGGTTTGCACCGGGGTGCCCAACGCCTGTTCGACAAGATCGATCAGCGTCATCAGGCCCAGCTCGGTCGCCTGGTCCGCCACCCGCACCTGCACCGTCGCAACGCTGCGCTGGCTGTGCGGCGTGGCAAACGATGCATTCTCGCGCAGCCAGCTCGCGACCTGCATCGGATCGACAAACGACTGCCTGCCGAAGCGCGCTGCGAATGCCTCTTCCAGCAATTGGCGAGACAATGCAGCCGAGCACGGGCAGGTGGACGAGTAGGTGATATCCACCGAACTGTCGAGGCACAGCCGTCCGGCATGCCAGGTGGCATCGAGCTTCACGGGGTAGGATTTCCAGCCGCTGAGCCCTTCGGTAATCAACGCCGGGCGGCGGCACAGCAGATTGAAGCTCAGCGTCAGTCGGGCATGACTGGAGTGGCAGTCGAGGTGGCTCTCGACCATGGCTTCCAGCAAGGCCGACAACGTATAGGGGCTGACGATCTGATGCTCGGCGTAGCCGTCGAGCAGCCGATAGAGTCGCGACATGTGGATACCCTTGACGCTCGGGTCGGCCAGATCGACCTGCAGATCGACATGCGCGTGAACAGGATGACGGATGCCCGCTTCAGCCAGTCTGATCGGCACTTCCACACCTTGCATGCCGACCCAGTCGAGTGAAACCAGCGCCGGGGAAATTTCCGTCAGGGCAACATCCGGGAGAGGTTTGTTCATGTGCGTCGTTCGTCTCTTTGGCGAACTTCACCACGCGGGCGAAGCCTGATGTTGGCGGTTCACAGCCGTACAGTGCACGGCCATAAATTCGTTACACTATAACATCATGATTGTTAACTTCATCAACCAAACGTTACTCACCCCGCACGGCGCCCACGTAACACCGCCAGCGGCTCAGGTCTTTGCCAGCTCCTCGATCAGAAAATCCCGGAAGGCAGCGACTGCTGCGGGCAGGTTGCGCCCGGCCATGCTTTGCAACTCGATACGCCGTGCCTTCATGCCATCGTCGCTGATCGGCAGCGATTTGAGCTGTTTCTCATGGGCGCGTTTATCCAGGGACATTTCGCTGGACAGGCTGATTCCGCCCTCTTCCCGAACAAACCGCAGCAAGGCGCCGATGTAGTTGCTGGTCAGCACCGGGTCGAACAGCAGGCCCTGCACGCCGCAGCAGATATCAAACAACTGGCGCAAGGTCGTGTCGGTATTGGTCAGGGCGATGGCGTAAGGTTGCAGTTCAGCCAGCGTGACCTCCTTGCGTGCCGCCAACGGATGGTTATGACTGACCACCGCGCAGATCGCGCCGCTGTGGATGTGCTCGACCTTGATCTCGTTCTGCGGCGTCAGGCTGAAGGTCAGGCACAGGTCAGCGTCGCCCGAGCGCACCCGCTCGGTGGCCTGCGCCGGAGCACAGACCTCCATCGAGAAATGGATACCCTGATACTGCCGCCGAAAACGCGCAATGCACTGCGGCAGAAAATCCAGGGCAAAGCCCTCCGAGCATGCGATGCGCACATGCCCACGCTGCAAGCCTTGCAGCTCGGTGATTTCCAGCACTACCTGCTCGGCCTCAAGCTGTGATTTGCGCGCGTAGGCCGCCAGGCGAACGCCCGCCTCGCTGAGCATCATGCCGCGCGCCTGGCGCTCAAAGAGCACTGCGTCCAGCTCCCGCTCCAGTTTGCTGATCTGTCGACTGACCGCCGAAGACGCGACATTGAGGCGGATCGAGGCTTCGCTGATCGATCCGCACCGCGCCACTTCGAGGAAGTAGCGCAAGGCCGTGGACTGTACGCCGTAGAGTTGCATGACTGCTCCTGCGTTGCCTTTTCAGCAATGAAAGGTTCGAAATATTGTGCTTGTGGCATTGATACGCTTTGCCTAGAGTCATGTCGAGGCGCAACTCACCAAAAGAACCCAATCAAAAGAACACTGCGGCCTCGTTGTTTCCCCCTCTTCTCGCATTTGCGACCCACTGCCCTTTGATACATCCACTTTGCCTTTTGGAGACGACGGCATGGGAATCAAGGGTTTCGCTCGCAGCATCGCGCTATTGAGCCTGTTCAGCAGTTTCTCCGTCCTGGCCGGCAAGGCCGACGACACACTGGTCTACGCCTCCGACAGCGAACGGAAAACATCAGCCCCTATCACAACGATTTGCGCGAAGGCGTGATCCTCGGTCGCCTGATCTGGGACAACCTGGTCTACCGCAACCCGGACAATGGCGAGTACCAGCCGATGCTCGCCACCAGCTGGAAACAGGTCGACGATACGACCATCGATTTCCAGCTGCGCCAGGGCGTGAAGTTTCACAACGGCGACCTGTTCACCGCAGATGACGTGGTGTTCACCCTCAATTATGTGGTGTCTCCAGAGTCCAAGGTGGTCACGGTACAAAATGTCGACTGGATCAAGAGCGCCGAAAAGCTGGGCGACTACAGCGTTCGTCTGCACCTGAAAAAGCCTTTCCCGCCTGCGCTGGAATACCTCTCCAACGCCGTACCGATGTTCCCGAAAAAATACTTCGAAGAAGTCGGGCTGGCAGGCTTCAGCCGTAAACCGATCGGCACCGGGCCTTACAAGGTGACGGCCATCGCCACCGGCGAAGGCGTGAAAATGGACAAGAACCCGGACTACTTCAAGGACAGCCCACAGGGTCAACCGAAGATCGGTCACATCAACTTCCGGGTGATCGCCGATGCCGAAACGCGTCTGGCCGAGCTGATGACCGGCGGCGTCGACTGGACCTGGCGGGTTGCACCGGATCAGGCGGAAAACCTCAAGGCCATGCCCAATCTGGTGGTCACCAGCGGCGCGACCATGCGTATAGGTTTTCTGATTCTGGATGCGCGCGGCACCTCCAGCGCCGATTCGCCGATGAAACACCTGAAGGTGCGCCAGGCGATCAACCACGCGATCAACCGTGACGGTCTGGCCTCGCAACTGGTCGGCGGCGAGAGCAAGCCGTTGCAGGTCGCCTGCTACCCTGGCCAGTTCGGTTGCGACACCAGCGCAGCCACGGTCTACAACTACGACCCGGCAAAGGCCAAGGCGCTGCTCGCCGAAGCCGGCTACCCGAACGGCTTTGAAACCGAAATCTTCGCCTACCGTGACCGCGATTACGTGGAGGCCATCATCGGCAACCTGCGCGCCGTGGGCATCAACGCCAAGCTGCGCTACCTGAAGTACGCTGCTCTGCGTGATCAGCAGCGTGGCGGCAAGGTACCGATGTCGTTCCAGGCGTGGGGCTCGTTCTCGATCCTCGATACCTCGGCGTCGGCCGGCACCTGGTTCAAGGGCAATCCCGACGACAACATCAAGGACCCGCAAGTCCAGGGCTGGCTGCAGACCGCCGACAACGCGCTGGACCCGCAGGTGCGCAAGGACAACTACCGCAAGGCGTTGCAACGCATCAGCGAGCAGGCTTACTGGGCGCCGTTGTTCAACTACTCGATGAACTACGCCTATGTCTCGGACCTGAACTTCAAGCCTTACCCGGACGAGTTGCCGCGCTTCGTGCTGTCGAGCTGGAAATAAGCGCCTGACCAAGACCGTCGGCAAACCTGGCTGTGAGGCGCATGACGCGCCTTGCAGTTGGGTCAGCCACCCCGTCACTCCCTGAACACAAGGTCACTTGCCATGTTCGGATTTCTCTTGCGCCGCCTGGGCATTGCCCTGTGCGTAGCGATTACCGTGTCGGTGATCAGCTTTTCCCTGCTGCACCTGTCCGGCGATCTGGCCACTGCCATCGGCGGGCCGGAAGCCACCAGCGAGCAGATCGAACAGATCCGGGTGCAGTACGGCCTCAACAAGCCGTTGGTTACGCAGTATTTCGAATGGCTGGCCGACGTGGTGCGTCTTGATCTGGGCGACTCGTTCTTCTTCCAGGAGTCGGTTTACAACCTGATCGCCTCGCGCCTGTCGATCACCCTCGGGCTGGGCGCAATGGCCCTGAGTATTGCGCTGCTGATCGCCATCCCGCTGGGTGTGCTGGCCGCCGTGAAACGCGACACGTGGATCGATCGCCTGGCACTGAGCATCGCGGTACTGGGTCAGGCCATGCCCAGTTTCTGGTTCGCGCTGATGTTGATCGTGGTGTTTTCGGTCACCCTGAAATGGCTGCCGGTGTCGGGCAATTCGACCTGGGCGCACTTCGTGATGCCGGCCATCGCCCTCGGTTACTACGCCACGCCCGCGATTATGCGCCTGACCCGTGCGGGCATGCTCGACGTGCTCAACTCCGATTACATCCGCACCGCGCGGGCCAAGGGCCTGCGCCCCGCCACCGTGCTGTTCAAGCATGCGCTGCGCAACGCGCTGATTCCGGTGGTGGCCCTCGCCGCGGTGGAATTCGGTTTCATGCTCGGCGGCTCGGTGGTCATCGAGACGGTTTTCTCGCTGCAGGGCATTGGCCAGCTGGCCTGGGACGCGATTGCCCGTGACGACTTTCCGGTGGTGCAGGCGGTTGTGCTGTTGATCGCGGTGATCTACATCGTCCTCACCCTGCTGGCCGACGTGCTCAACGCACTGCTCGACCCGCGCATCCGCGTGAAATAGGAGGCCCCATGAGCACAACCACCTCATCGCCGCTGCTGATCAACGATTACCAGCCTCCGGCGCGCAGCGTCTGGCGCACATTACGCAGCAGCTTCGCGCATCGCGGCTTCGCCATCGGCGCAGTATTGCTGCTGATTATCCTGCTCGGCGCCCTGTTCGCGCCCTGGCTGGCCCCCTACGACCCTTATGCGCAGGACGTGATGCTGCGCATGAAACCGCCTGTCTGGATGGCCAACGGCACCTGGGACTACGTGCTGGGCACCGACAAACTGGGCCGCGATTACCTGTCGCGACTGCTATACGGCGCACGCATCTCACTGTTCATCGGCTTCTCGGCGGCGCTGATTTCCGGCGTTATCGGCACCATCATGGGCCTGCTGGCCGGCTACTTCGGCGGCAAGACCGACGCGGTGATCAGCTACCTGATCACCACCCGCCTGGCGATGCCGGTGGTGATGATCGCGCTGGCCTCCGCGTCGCTGATCGGTGGCTCGCTGAAAGTGGTGATCGTGCTGCTTGGCTGCCTGCTCTGGGACCGCTTTGCCGTGGTGGTGCGCGCTGCCGTGCAGCAGATTCGCGACGCTGAATACGTCGCCTCGGCCCAGGCCCTGGGCTGCTCGACGCTGCGCATTCTGGCCAGCGAAATCCTGCCCAATCTGGTCGGCGCGCTGATCGTTGTCGCTACCCTGGAAATGGCTCACGCGATCCTCCTCGAGTCGGCACTGTCGTTTCTCGGGGTCGGCGTGCAGCCGCCCATTCCTTCATGGGGGCTGATGATCGCCGAGGGCAAACCGTACATGTTCTTTTCCCCTTGGGTCATCGCCATTCCCGGCGTCGCCCTGATGGTGCTGGTGCTGGGCATCAATCTGGTCGGTGACGGCCTGCGCGACCTGATCCTGCCCGACGGGCGCAACTGACAGAGGAGATACGCACATGGCGCTGTTGCATGTTGAAAACCTGCGTGTCGAGATTCCTCTCGGCCAAGACACGCTCCACGCAGTGCGCGGCCTGGACTTTCAGGTCGAGCGCGGCGAAATGCTGTGCATCGTCGGCGAGTCCGGCTGCGGCAAATCCCTGACTTCGCTGGCACTCATGGACCTGCTGCCGCGTAAGGCCCGGCGTACCGCAACGACACTGAGCCTGGACGGCATCGACATGCTGACCCAGAGCGAGCGGCAGATGTGCGACCTGCGCGGCAACCGCCTGGCGATGATCTTTCAGGAGCCGATGACCTCGCTGAACCCGGCCTACAGCATCGGCGATCAGCTCAGCGAAGTGCTTATCCGACACCGCAAGGTGTCCCGCAAGGAGGCCCTGCAGCGCGCCGCGCAGATGCTTGAGAAAGTCGGGATCAGCAATGCGGGCGAGCGCCTGCGTCAGTACCCGCATCAACTGTCGGGCGGCCTGCGCCAGCGGGTAATCATCGCCATGGCCCTGATGTGCGAACCGGACGTGATCATCGCCGACGAACCGACCACTGCGCTGGACGTGACCATTCAGGCACAGATCCTGCGCCTGATCCGCGACATTCAGAAGGAGCTGGGTCTGGCCGTGATCTTCATCACCCACGACCTGGGGCTGGTGGCACGTATCGCCGAC
>Ga0207655_1002823_pt1 | contig 13462 bp, 16 predicted proteins | sample KBSM44metaG_FD_184398 | JGI IMG/M metagenome (GOLD analysis project Ga0207655, IMG submission 184398) | Miscanthus rhizosphere microbial communities from Kellogg Biological Station, Michigan, USA - KBS M4-4 metaG (SPAdes) (version 2) | ecosystem: Host-associated > Plants > Roots > Rhizosphere >...
CAACTCTTCGGGTTGAGTTGCGTTAATCAGCATTCTTTTCATGTAGTACCGTCGGTTTCCGGGCTGCCGGAAACGGCGTTCGGCACACACGACTTCTCACGGTCGGTGTCAGGGCACGTCAGGAGTGGTTGGACACTCCAGTGTCTAGCGAGGTCCTCGCCCAGAGGGGGCGGAGGGTCGCGACGACGTTTCCTGCTTGCTGTGGTGGCATAAGACACCCCTTTCAGCAAAAGCTTTGTCAGGAGGAGGAATCGACCATCGGTAGCGGACGAGATGAAGCGTCTAGAACAAGCCTTGTGCTACACAGTCCGATGGTTGTGCGTCTCCACCCTACACGTATCCCTGATAATTCGGGTGCTGCCGCGCGCAGAATCCGCAGCGGGTTGGCATTTACCGCGACCTTCGATAGGGAAGGTCGCGCATCATGGCTTGAGGCGTTGTTCCCGAAGCATTCGCTCGTAGCGTCTGAAAGCGACTGCACTTTGTGAACTGGCCATGAACTGTCCGCACTGGCCGCGAGCTGTCTGCTCTGCTGTCAGGCGTGTTTCCGGCCTCATGTCACCTGCGCTTGTTACGTTTTCAGCGTGCTCCGTTGTCACCGAACACTGCGTAGGACGGCCTCCCGTCCTTGTGAATTGCGTTGGTCAGGGCCGGTTGTCAACCGTTGGTCCGCTGTCCGGCCGCTTTTGGCGGCGTTCGCGACTATAGCAGCAATCATTAAGTGCTTCAAATCCATAAAAAATTGTTATCATTTGCGGCATGACGAATATTGCCCCTCCAACCCCCGGCGTCCAGCTGGTTGAGGTTGCCCCGGAACTTGCCGGTCAACGCATCGATAATTTTCTGATCACTTATCTCAAGGGTGTACCCAAAACCTTGATTTACCGCATTTTGCGCAAAGGCGAAGTGCGTGTGAACAAGGGGCGGATCAAGCCGGAGTACAAGTTGCAGGCAGGCGATATCGTGCGCATTCCTCCTGTGCGCGTGCCTGAGCGCGACGAGCCTGTGCCGGTCGCGCAGGCACTGTTGCAGCGTCTCGAAGCTGCGATCGTTTACGAAGACAAGGCGCTTATCGTGCTCAACAAGCCCGCAGGTATCGCCGTGCATGGCGGCAGCGGCCTGAGTTTTGGTGTGATCGAAGCGTTTCGCCAGTTGCGCCCGGATGCCAAGGAGCTCGAACTGGTGCACCGTCTCGATCGCGACACGTCCGGTCTGCTGATGATTGCCAAGAAACGCAGCATGCTGCGTCATCTGCACGAAGCCCTGCGCGGCGACGGCGTCGACAAGCGCTACATGGCGCTGGTCCGCGGTAACTGGGCAACGGCCCTGAAGCAGGTGCGTGCGCCGCTGATGAAAAGCAACCTGCGCTCCGGCGAGCGCATGGTCGAAGTGAATGAAGAGGGCAAGGAGGCTCTGACGATTTTCAAGGTGCTGCGTCGTTTTGGCGACTTTGCCACCATGGTCGAAGCCAAGCCGGTCACCGGACGTACCCACCAGATCCGCGTGCACACCTTGCACGCGGGGCATGCGATTGCAGGTGACACCAAGTACGGTGACGAGAATTTCAGTCGCGAAATTCGCGATCTTGGCGGCAAGCGTCTGTTTCTGCACGCCTACATGCTGACGGTGCCGATGCCCGATGGCAGCAAGCTTAATGTGCAGGCGCCTGTCGATGACATGTGGGCCAAAACAGTGGAGCGTTTGAGTGCGCCGTGATTACGATCTGTTGATTTTCGACTGGGACGGCACACTGGCCGACTCGGTCGGGCGTATCGTCCTGTCCATGCGCACGGCGGCCATCGAGACCGACCTTGAAGTTCGCGACGATACGGCGATCAAGGGGATTATTGGCCTGGGGCTGCCCGAGGCGATTCGAACCCTGTATCCGCAGATCAGCAGCAACCAGTTGATCGATTTTCGGCAGCACTACGCGGACAGTTACATGGCGATGGATAACGTGCCGTCGCCGCTGTTCGACGGTGTGGTGGAGTCGATGCAGGCGTTTCGCGAGGACGGCTATCGTCTGGCGGTCGCTACCGGCAAGGCGCGTCGTGGGCTTGATCGTGTGCTGAAGGCCAATGGCTGGCAGGATTACTTCGATGTCACCCGGGCAGCCGACGAGACCGCCAGCAAGCCTGATCCGCTGATGTTGAACGAGATCATGGCGCACTGTGGGGTTGCGCCGCAGCGTTCGCTGATGATCGGCGATGCTTCGTTCGATCTGCTGATGGCTCGCAACGCCGGTATGGATTCGGTTGCGGTGGGCTATGGCGCTCAGCCGCTGGAGTCGCTGCGTCAGTTCGAGCCGCGGCTGGCTATCGAGCATTTTTCCGAGCTGCGCACCTGGTTGAACGGGCGCAGCGTCTAGTTTTCGGGTTGGAGTGATTGGAACATGTCTGACGAATGGAAGGCACCCGTTTCGCAAGGCGCGGACGAGGGCATCAATGGCAGGGAAGAGGCGAAGAGCTGGAAGCTTCTTGAAAAGACGCTGCTGGCCAGTGTTCAGGAGCAGCGCCGCGCGCGTCGCTGGGGGATCTTTTTCAAGCTGCTGACGTTCGCGTTCCTGTTTGTTGCAGTGATCGTCCCGATGCTGGATTTCGAGGGCGGCACTTCTCGTCGTTCCAGCCACACTGCGCTGATCGATGTGCAGGGCGTGATTGCCGACAAGGAAGCGGCCAGTGCCGAGAACATTGTCACTGCCCTGCAGAAGGCCTTCGAGGATGAAAAGACCAAGGGTGTGATTCTGCGAATCAACAGCCCGGGTGGCAGTCCTGTGCAGTCGGGCTATGTCTACGACGAAATCCGTCGTCTGCGCGCGGCGAAGCCGGACATCAAGGTGTATGCGGTCATTACCGATCTCGGTGCTTCGGGGGCTTATTACATCGCCAGTGCCGCTGACCAGATTTACGCCGACAAGGCCAGTCTGGTGGGGTCGATCGGTGTGACGGCAGCAGGTTTCGGCTTTGTCGGTGCCATGGATAAGCTCGGCGTTGACCGCCGTACCTATACTTCCGGCGAGCACAAGGCATTCCTTGATCCGTTCCAGCCGCAGAAGGCTGATGAAACGCAGTTCTGGCAGGGTGTGCTGGACACGACTCATCGCCAGTTCATCGCCAGTGTCAAACAGGGTCGTGGCGACCGGCTGAAGGACAAGGATCACCCGGAGCTGTTCTCCGGCCTGATCTGGACCGGCGAGCAGGCTGTCGCGCTGGGTCTGGTGGATGGGCTGGGCAGTGCAAGTTATGTTGCGCGTGACGTAATCAAGGAAAAGGACATCGTCGAGTACACCGTCGAAGAGTCGCCTTTTGATCGCTTTTCGAAAAAACTCGGCACCAGTATCGCTGAGCGAATTGCCATGCTGGTCGGTTTCAACGGCCCAAGCCTGCGTTGATGGTTTGATGCAGAAATAAAGAACCCGGCCCATGGCCGGGTTCTTTGTCTGAGTCTCAGGGTACGCTGAGGCCTTCCTTTATTAGCATGTCCACCAGGCGTATCAGCGGCAGGCCGATCAGGCTGGTCGCATCGCTGCCTTCGGTGCTGCGAAACAGGCTGACGCCAAGGCCTTCTGCCTTGAAGCTGCCTGCGCAGTCATAGGGCTGTTCAGCATGCAGGTAGCGTTCGATGCTGGCCCGGTCGAGTTCGCGCATGTGTACTGTAAGAGGCACGCAGTCGACCTGGCACTCGCCGGTCGAGCTGTTGAGCAGGGCCAGACCGGTCAGGAAGGTCACGCTTTTGCCGCTCGCTGCCGTCAGCTGTTCCAGTGCGCGTTCGAAGCTGTGCGGTTTGCCCAGGACCTGTTCGTCAAGAACGGCGACCTGGTCGGAGCCGATGATCAGGTGGTGTGGATGTTCCGCGGCCAGCGCCTGGGCCTTCTCCCGGGCAAGGCGCTGTACGAGGTCGAATGCGGCCTCGTTCGGTCGCCGGCTTTCATCGATATCCGGAGACCTGCAGGTGAATGGCAGGCGCAGGCGGGCGAGCAGTTCGCGGCGGTATGAGGAGCTGGAAGCGAGGAGCAGGGATGGCATGCGGTTCTCCGTAGGCTGAGCGTTGATTCTAAAGAGTGGCCGGAGTGACGAACAGGCCTGAATTTCCTTTGACATGCCCGGGGGGCATCCCTAGAATGCTGCGCCTATGTTGAATGACCCGATTCCATCTCACGTTGACCCGCGCAAATTGTCCGATCGCGGCACTACCCTTCAGGGTGAAGTGCTGCTGGGCGATCTGAAGAGACTCTGCGACCCGCTGGCCGACACTGTCGGTACGGTGCAGGCGAAATTCGTTTTTGAGCGTGACGAACGCCGTTCTGTGGTTATCCACAGTTCGATAGACGTCCCGGTCAAGATGGTTTGCCAGCGTTGTCTTGAGCTGGTGACCCTGCCGATCCACAGCGAATGCAGTTACGCCGTGGTGAAGGAGGGTGCGAATACCCAGTCGTTACCGAAAGGTTATGACGTGCTGGAACTGGGCGAAGATCCTTTGGATCTGCTGGCATTGATCGAGGAGGAGCTATTGCTCGCCTTGCCCATTGTGCCTGCTCATCATCCTGAAGAATGCCAGCAACCGGCGGGTCTCGATGAGCCCGAACCGAGCGTGGACGAGGTAACGCGGTCCAACCCGTTCAGTGTATTGGCGCAGTTAAAGCGTGACCCAAACGTTTAGGAGTTAATCAATTATGGCTGTTCAGCAGAACAAAAAATCCCGCTCTGCCCGTGACATGCGTCGTTCGCACGACGCTCTTGAGGCAAGCACTCTGTCGGTAGAAAAGACCACTGGTGAAGTTCACCTGCGTCACCACGTATCGCCAGAAGGCGTATACCGTGGTCGTAAAGTGATCGACAAGGGCGCTGACGAGTAATTTCTTGTCCGCTCCGATCATCGCGATCGACGCAATGGGCGGGGACTTCGGTCCCCGCAACATTGTTCAGGCAAGCCTCGCGTGCCTGACAGCTACTCCCTCGCTTCACCTGGCCCTTGTCGGCCAAGCTCCCCTTATTGAAGAACTCGTCTCTGCTCATGAAGCCGTTGACCGTTCGCGCCTGCGTGTCATTCATGCCAGTGAAACGATTGCGATGGACGAGCGTCCGTCTCAGGCGTTGCGTGGCAAACCTGACTCCTCCATGCGCGTTGCTCTCGAGCTGGTGGCCAGCGGTCAGGCCCAGGCCTGTGTCAGTGCCGGCAATACCGGTGCGCTGATGGCGCTTTCCCGGTTCGTGCTCAAGACCTTGCCAGGGATCGACCGCCCGGCAATGATCGCAGCCATTCCCACTTGCTCGGGTCATTGCCAACTGCTGGACCTGGGGGCGAACGTCGATTGCAGTGCCGAGGCGCTCTATCAGTTTGCAGTGATGGGTTCGGTGCTTGCCGAGATCCTCGGTGTCGCAACGCCCAGAGTGGCCTTGCTCAACGTGGGCACGGAAGACATCAAGGGCAATCAGCAGGTCAAACGTGCTGCCGGTCTTTTGCAGTCTGCGTCGGGGCTTAACTACATTGGTTATGTAGAAGGCGACGGGTTGTACAGGGGGGAGGCTGACGTGGTGGTGTGTGATGGTTTCGTCGGCAACGTATTGCTCAAGTCGAGTGAGGGGCTGGCGACCATGATTGCAGCCAGAATCGAGGCGCTGTTCCAGCGTAATCTGCTCAGCAGGGCAGTCGGCGCGCTGGCGTTGCCCTTGCTGAAGCGCTTGCAGACCGATCTGGCACCCGCCCGTCATAATGGTGCGAGCCTGCTCGGGTTGCAGGGGGTCGTGGTGAAAAGCCACGGTTCTGCCAGTGTTTCAGGTTTTCAGAGTGCGATTCAGCGAGCGGTCGTCGAGTCCCGTGAAAACCTGCCAGAGCGTTTGAAGGGGCGGCTTGAAGCGATGTTTCAGGACGGCCGAACCTGAAAATGTGACGCATCAGACTGGTCAGTCATCCAACCGATCAGTCATGTAAATTAGAATTCCCGCGTTCGGCCTGTCCGGACGCCCATTTTGGCGACAATAATTCAGAGGCTTGTCAAATGTCTGCATCCCTCGCATTCGTCTTTCCGGGTCAAGGATCGCAATCGCTCGGTATGCTCGCCGAGCAAGGCGCACAGCATCCGCTGATCCTCGACACTTTCGAGCAGGCTTCCGAAGCCCTTGGCTACGACCTGTGGGCATTGACTCAGAACGGTCCTGCCGAGCTGCTCAATCAGACCGACAAGACCCAGCCGGCCATTCTCACCGCTTCCGTTGCCTTGTGGCATGTGTGGCTGGCCGAGGGCGGTGCGGTTCCTGCGTTCGTCGCCGGTCACAGCCTAGGTGAATACAGCGCACTGGTGGCCGCGCAAAGCCTGAGCCTGGCCGACGCCGTGAAGCTTGTCGAGCGTCGCGGCCAGTTGATGCAGGAAGCGGTGCCAGCGGGTCAGGGCGGCATGGCCGCCATTCTGGGGCTGGATGATGCCGACGTTATCGCAGCCTGCGCCGAAGCGGCGCAGGGCGAAGTCGTCAGTGCCGTGAATTTCAATTCGCCGGGTCAGGTGGTGATTGCCGGTTCCGCCGAGGCCGTCAAGCGTGCCATGGAGCTGTGCAAGGCCCGTGGTGCCAAGCGCGCCTTGCCGTTGCCGGTCAGCGTGCCATCGCACTGCGAACTAATGCGCCCGGCTGCCGAACGTTTCGCCGAGGCTGTTGAGGCCATCGAATGGCAGGCGCCGGAAATCGCGCTGGTACAAAACGTCAGTGCCAGTGCTGTCAGTGATCTGGCGACGCTCAAGCGTGATTTGCTGGAGCAGTTGTACAAGCCGGTACGCTGGGTCGAATCCATTCAATGTCTGGCGAGTCGCGGTGCGACCCAGCTTGTGGAGTGCGGTCCGGGCAAAGTGCTGGCCGGTCTGAACAAGCGTTGCGCCGACGGCGTGATTACCTACAACCTTGATACCCCGGACGCCTTTGCCGCCGCGCGCGCGGCACTGGCCTGATTAGGAGAAGCCTGCATGAGCCTTCAAGGTAAAGTGGCACTGGTAACCGGTGCAAGTCGCGGCATTGGTCAAGCCATTGCTCTGGAATTGGGACGCAACGGTGCTGTTGTCGTGGGCACCGCGACGTCAGAGTCCGGCGCCGAGCGCATCAGTGCGACGTTCAAGGAAAACGGCATCGAAGGCTTTGGCCTGATGCTTGATGTCTGTGATGCCGAGTCTGTGAATTCGGTCCTGTCCACCATTCAGGAGCGCGTTGGCGCACCGTTGATTCTGGTCAATAATGCCGGTATCACCCGTGATAACCTGATGATGCGCATGAAAGATGACGAATGGTATGACGTCGTCAACACCAATCTGAACAGCCTTTTCCGTCTTTCCAAGGGCGTTTTGCGTGGCATGACCAAGGCGCGTTGGGGACGTATTATCAGCATTGGTTCGGTTGTGGGTGCCATGGGCAACGCCGGTCAAGTAAACTATGCTTCCGCGAAGGCCGGTCTGGAAGGCTTCAGCAGGGCTCTGGCCCGTGAAGTGGGCTCGCGGGCGGTCACCGTGAATTCGGTGGCACCGGGTTTCATCGACACCGACATGACGCGTGAGCTGCCTGAGGCTCAGCGTGAGTCACTGATTACCCAGATACCCCTGGGCCGTTTGGGGCAAGCCGAAGAGATTGCGCACGTAGTCGCTTTTCTTGCGTCCGAAGGCGCAGGCTACGTTACCGGGGCCACAATCCCTGTTAACGGCGGCATGTACATGAGCTAATGTGACGACCTGTTTCAAAAAAATGTCATACGAGCTGTCTAAAATCCGTTATAAAGCTGCAATCTATGAATGGGCGAAGGTACGGTTGGGCATAAGGGGAGAGCGTTAAGCTTGAAATTCGCAAAACCTCTTCTATACACTTACCCACTGGCCAGATGCCTGAACATTTCCACTAGGAGTTAAAACTAGGTATGAGCACCATCGAAGAGCGCGTCAAGAAAATCGTTGCAGAGCAACTTGGCGTCAAACCAGAAGAGGTTGTCAACACTGCTTCTTTCGTTGAGGACCTGGGCGCTGACTCCCTGGACACCGTCGAGCTGGTAATGGCTCTGGAAGAGGAATTCGAGACCGAAATCCCGGACGAAGAAGCGGAAAAGATCACTACCGTTCAAGCAGCAATCGACTACGTCACTAACCATCAGGCTTAAGATTTGTAGTCGCTGACTGCTGTCACGGGAAAACCGCACTGCTTTAATCGGCGTGCGGTTTTTTCTTTAAAAAACGCTGTGATTGTTCCGTAAACAAGAGAGAAGGAGAGTCCTGTGTCGCGTAGACGCGTCGTGGTCACCGGGATGGGCATGCTTTCGCCACTGGGCAATGACGTGCCCAGCAGTTGGCAAGGCATTCTGGCGGGCCGCAGTGGCATTGGCCTTATCGAGCACACGGACTTGTCAGCCTTCACCACCCGCTTCGGCGGCTCGGTCAAGGGTTTCAACGTCGAAGAATACCTCGCGCCCAAAGAAGCGCGCCGCCTCGATCTCTTTATTCAGTATGGCCTCGCGGCCAGCTTCCAGGCAGTGCGTAATGCCGGCCTTGAAGTCACTGATGCAAACCGTGAGCGCATCGGCGTTGCCATGGGTTCGGGCATCGGTGGTCTGACCAATATCGAAAACAGCAGTCGTCTGCTGCACGAGCAGGGTCCGGGACGGATTTCACCGTTCTTCGTTCCTGGCTCGATCATCAACATGATTTCCGGTTTCCTGTCGATCCATCTGGGCGCACAGGGACCCAATTACTCCATCGCGACGGCTTGCACCACTGCAACCCACTGCATCGGCATGGCCGCGCGCAACATCGCCTATGACGAAGCGGACGTGATGATCGCTGGCGGCGCCGAAATGGCCGCCTGCGGCCTCGGTCTGGGCGGCTTCGGTGCAGCGCGTGCGCTGTCGACCCGCAACGACGACCCCACCCGCGCCAGTCGTCCCTGGGACAAGGGCCGCGATGGCTTCGTCCTTTCAGATGGTGCCGGTGCCATGGTGCTCGAAGAGCTTGAGCACGCCAAGGCGCGTGGCGCGACCATCTATGCAGAGCTGGTCGGGTTCGGCATGAGCGGTGACGCCTATCACATGACCTCGCCACCTGATGACGGCGCCGGTGCTGCGCGCTGCATCTTCAATGCGTTGCGTGATGCCAGGGTCAATCCCGATCAGGTGCAGTACATCAACGCACACGGTACGTCGACGCCTGCAGGCGATCTGGCCGAAGCTTCTGCGATCAAATCGGTATTCGGTGATCACGCCTACAAGCTGGCAGTCAGTTCGACCAAGTCGATGACCGGCCACCTGCTGGGCGCCGCCGGTGCTGTCGAAGCGATCTTCAGTGTGCTGGCAATGGTTGATCAGGTGGCTCCGCCGACCATCAACCTGGATGAGCCAAGCGAAGGCTGCGATCTGGACTTCGTGCCCCACGAAGCGCGCCGCATGCCGATCGACGTCGTTCTGTCGAACTCCTTCGGCTTCGGTGGCACCAACGGCTCGCTGGTATTCCGTCGGTTCGCCGAGTAATGCCCGCCTGGGTCGATGGCTGCCCCGCAGACGCCTTGTCCCTCAAGGACCGGGGGCTGGCCTACGGCGATGGACTGTTTGAAACCATCGTCGTCAAGGCCGGGCAGCCATTGCTCCTGGAGCGCCATCTGCAGCGTCTCGAAAACGGATGCGCGCGCTTGTCGATCGCAACCGATCATGCGCTTATCCGTGCAGAAATGACCCGCTTCGCTGCAGAGCTTGGCGATGGGGTCATGAAGCTGATCCTTACCCGCGGCGACAGCCAGCGCGGTTACGCTCCAGCCCCCAATGCCCAATCGCGTCGAATCCTGCAGGGCGGCCCTGCGCCAGCCTATCCGGGTGTGCATGCCGAGCAGGGCGTGCGCCTGTTTGCCTGCCAGACGCGTCTGGCGGAACAGCCGCTTCTGGCTGGACTCAAGCACCTCAATCGTCTGGAGCAGGTACTGGCTCGCTCCGAGTGGAGTGACAGCGAGCACGCCGAGGGCTTGATGCGTGACACGTCCGGGCGACTGATAGAGGGTGTCTACAGCAACCTGTTTCTGGTCAGTCAGGGTCGTCTGCTGACTGCCGATCTCAGCCGCTGCGGGGTCGCCGGTGTGATGCGTGCCGAGTTGCTGGATCAGGCACCAAAGCTGGGGCTGGCTGTCGATATCCGTGACCTGCACATGTCTGACCTTGAATCGGCGGACGAAGTGTTTCTATGCAATAGCGTGTACGGCCTCTGGCCGGTTTGCAGCTTTGCAGCGTTGAACTGGCCGGTCGGGCCGCTCACCCGTAAACTGCAAGGTATTGCCCGCACCCTTCTGGATATCTGATTTTGATCCGAAAAATATTGGTGTTGCTGGAAACAGCGGTTGTCCTGGCAGGTTTGCTGCTCGGCTTTGCGTTCTGGCAGCAGTATCAGGCGCTGAACCAGCCACTTGAGGTGGCTCAGGAACAACTGCTGGACGTTCCTGCTGGTTCAACGCCGACCGGCGTACTCAATCGATTGCAGGCCGATGGCGTGATCAAGGACGCTTTCTGGCTGCGTCTCTACTGGCGTTTCAACCTGTCCGGACAGGCGCTGCACAGCGGTGAATACCGCATGGTGCCGGGCATGAACGTCAAGGGCCTGTTCGACGTCTGGAAGCGCAAGGAGGTCGTGCAATACAGCCTGACGCTGGTCGAAGGCTGGAATTTCCGCCAGGTGCGTGCTGCGCTGGCCAAGCAGGCCAAGCTCGATCAAACGCTGGCAGGTCTGTCCGACAGCGAGCTGATGGCGAAAATCGGCCATCCCGATGTGTTTCCAGAAGGCCGCTTCTTTCCCGACACCTACCGCTACGTGCGCGGCATGACCGATGCCGAATTGCTCAAGCAGGCTTATAGCCGCCTGGAAGAAGTACTCGACGAGGAATGGAATGCACGGTCGTCAGAGGCTCCCTATTCAAACCCTTACCAGGCGCTGATCATGGCGTCGCTGGTCGAGAAGGAGACCGGCGTACCTCAGGAGCGCGGCCAGATAGCCGGTGTGTTCGTGCGTCGCCTGAAGCTGGGCATGCAGTTGCAGACCGACCCGACCGTTATCTACGGCATGGGCGAGCGCTACAACGGCAAACTGACCCGCGCCAACCTCAAGGAAGCAACACCTTACAACACCTACATGATCGCCGGCCTGCCGCCGACGCCCATTTCGCTGGTGGGGCGCGAAGCGATTCATGCTGCGCTCAATCCGGTGGACGGCAGCAGCCTGTATTTCGTGGCCAAGGGTGACGGCAGCCATGTGTTCTCGGACGACCTGGATGCCCATAATGCGGCCGTGCGTGACTATCAGCTCAAGCGCCGCGCGGATTATCGCTCCAGCCCGGCACCTGCAGCACCGGCCACACCGGCACCGGCAACTGACTCGCCCTCTTCGGAAACCGTGCCTGCGGATGCTCCGGATGCGCCGCAGTCCGAGCCGAGTGCGCAATGATGACGATTAAGGATGACCTGTGACTGGCTTGTTTATCACTCTTGAAGGCCCGGAAGGTGCAGGCAAAAGCACCAACCGCGACTACCTGGCGGCGCAATTGCGTGCGCAGGGTATTCAGGTACTGCTGACCCGCGAACCGGGCGGCACTCCGCTGGCCGAGCGTATTCGCGAGCTGTTGCTGGCGCCCAGCGACGAGGCCATGAGCGCCGACACCGAACTGCTGCTGGTGTTTGCCGCACGTGCACAGCATTTGGCCGAAGTCATTCGTCCAGCGCTGGCGCGTGGCGAGGTGGTGCTCTGTGATCGGTTTACCGATGCGACCTACGCCTATCAGGGCGGCGGTCGCGGCCTGTCCCATGAGCGTATTGCAGCGCTGGAGCAATTCGTTCAAGGCGATCTGCGACCTGACCTGACGCTGGTGTTCGACCTGCCCGTGGAGATCGGCCTTTCACGTGCCGCTGCACGCGGTCGGCTGGATCGGTTCGAGCAGGAAGGCCGGGCATTCTTCGACGCCGTGCGCAGCACCTATCTGGAGCGCGCCAAGGCTGAACCTGCGCGCTATCGCCTGGTAGACGCCGCACAGACCCTGGCCGATGTTCAGGCTTCCCTCGATACCTTGCTGCCTCAGTTGCTGGAGCTGCAACGTGGCTGAAGCCTACCCTTGGCAGGCTTCGCTCTGGCAGCAGATGGCCGGTCGTGCTCAGCACGCTCATGCCTATCTGCTGCACGGTCCGGCCGGTATCGGCAAGCGCGCCCTGGCCGAGCGCCTGATGGCCAGCCTGCTGTGCAAGACGCCCGAAGGGCTTGATGCCTGCGGGCACTGCAAGTCCTGCCTGCTGCTGGCGGCTGGCAGCCATCCTGATAATTACGTGCTTGAACCGGAAGAGGCGGACAAACCGATCAAGGTCGATCAGGTGCGTGATCTGGTCAGTTTCGTGGTGCAGACCGCCCAGATGGGCGGGCGCAAGGTGGTGCTCGTCGAGCCGGTGGAAGCGATGAATACCAACGCCGCCAATGCCTTGCTGAAAAGTCTGGAAGAGCCTTCAGGCAATACCGTTCTGTTGCTGGTCAGCCATCAACCGAGTCGTTTGCTGCCAACGGTGAAGAGCCGCTGCGTGCAGCAGGCCTGCCCATTGCCTGGCGAGCAGATGAGCCTCGACTGGCTGAGCGGGGCCTTGCCCGATTGCTCCCAGGACGAGCGCTTCGAGTTGCTGACGCTGGCCGCCGGGTCGCCGCTGGCTGCGGTGGCGCTGCATACGCAGGGCGTTCGCGAACAGCGCGCGCTGGTGGTCGACGGCGTCAAGAAGCTGCTCAAGCAACAACAGTCGGCTACCCAGCTGGCCGAGGGCTGGAAGGATATTCCGCTGTTACTGTTGTTCGACTGGTTCTGTGACTGGTCGCATCTGATCCTGCGCTATCAGATGACGCAGGACGAGGAAGGCCTTGGCCTGAGTGACATGCGCAAGGTGATTCAGTACCTGGCGCAGAAGTCTTCCCGCGCCAAAGTGCTGGATATTCAGGACTGGATTCTGGCGCAGCGTCAGAAAGTCATGTCCAAGGCCAACCTCAATCGGGTCTTGCTGCTTGAAGCGTTGTTGGTGCAGTGGGCAGGCCTGCCGGGACAGGCGTAGACTCTGCGTTATCCGGAACCGTTGAGGTGTTGTCATGAGTTTGCCGCCGAGCACAGGTCCACGTAATGGCATTCTGTCCCTGACCATTAAGGACAAATCCGTTCTCTACGCTGCGTACATGCCGTTCATCAGAAACGGCGGGCTGTTCATTCCGACCAGCAAAAGCTACAAGCTGGGCGATGAAGTGTTCATGCTGCTCAATCTGATGGACGAACCGGAAAAGGTTCCGGTAGCCGGCCGTGTTGCCTGGATCACGCCAAAAGGCGCCCAAGGCAATCGCACCGCTGGCGTGGGCGTGCAGTTCAATGACGGCGACAACACCGCCCGCAATCTGATCGAAACTTACCTGGTCGGCGCTCTCAAGTCCGATCGTCCAACCCATACGATGTAGTTGTGT
>Ga0207655_1002827_pt1 | contig 13459 bp, 14 predicted proteins | sample KBSM44metaG_FD_184398 | JGI IMG/M metagenome (GOLD analysis project Ga0207655, IMG submission 184398) | Miscanthus rhizosphere microbial communities from Kellogg Biological Station, Michigan, USA - KBS M4-4 metaG (SPAdes) (version 2) | ecosystem: Host-associated > Plants > Roots > Rhizosphere >...
CACTATATTGCGCATTCCTTTACTAATCTCATACCCGTTAGTAGCTTCTAGTTTACGTTAGAAGCTTTTTCTTTATGGTAAAACGTATGTACTGGATAGGATTCTTGTAAAAGAAGACGTGCTTTTTCTTCAAATACCGATACATCTCCACTGGTATATAAAGTAACTTCTCCATCTCCGCTATTATCGTCCATCTTTTGAATATCTTTCGCAATTTCAATAGCGGGATTAATTAGGTGAATGTCGCTCCCTAAATACTCTTGAATAAATGACGAAACAAGTGGATAATGCGTACATCCTAAAACAAGGGTATCAATATTTTGAGAGGGAAGGGGAATTAATTCACGTCTTAAAAGTTGTTCATCTACAATCCCGCTTTCCAGCCCGTCTTCTATTAATTGCGCCAAGTTTAAGCAAGCTACACTATGTACAGGCATTTGCTCATTTAATTGTTGTAGCTGTCTCTCATATCCACCGCTTTGAATTGTATTAGGTGTAGCGATAATGCCAATTCCTTTATGTGCTTGTCGCAACGCCATGTTAGCTCCCGCTTCAATAGTTCCTATCATGGGAACATTATATCGATTCTTCATATCATCTAGAAGCAGGGATGTAGCGGTATTACAAGCAAATACAATAATATCAACTTGCTTCTCTATTAAAAACTCAATAATGTTTTCTACATATGTGGTTAATTCATTCTTTGTTTTTGTTCCGTAGGGAACATGGCAACTGTCGCCAATGTAAATGCAATCTGCATGGGGAGATGTCCGTTGAATTTCCTTTAATACAGTCATTCCACCAATACCTGAATCAAAAATCCCTATTTTCATTTGCTAACTTCCTTTTACTTTGTAATAATCGTTTTCTATTTTCTCATAGGAAGAAAAGATTAAAAACCCTTTCCAAAGAAAAAGAGAGTAGTTTTACATACTCTCTAGTAACACTTTATTTTCTTGATTTTCTCTAATTGTTTCATTTATATCGCCTGAAACTGCTATTTTTGTAGCTAAAACAGTGGAATTGTAATAGTACTTGGGTAATACAGTCACACGTGGTTTACCAAAAAACTCATCAGATGAAACTGCTCGCATCTGTTCTGCTAATAATAGAGAATCCTCTCGAATTCCAATATCACTTGAAATGCTAACATGAGTTGGAATGCCTCGTTTTTTTCGACTTGTAGCAGGAATGACTAGCACTTTTCCTTTTTTGTTTTGTTCAGCATTTGAACAAACCATTACTAGTCGAGTACCACCTTGTTCACAACCTTTTGTTCCATTAAAATCCAAGAAATAAAAATCCCCCCAGTTAATCGTTTGAATAGGAGACACAGGATGAATCCTTTTTACACCTTGATAATAAGGAGACATAGCGTTATGAGCAAAGGAAGTAAAATCAACGTCATTCTCGCCAATTTTTACATCTAGTCGTTGCTTTGAGTACGTAGTCATCTGTTCAAACATCGCAACATATTTCCCAATTTGCATATGTGTAGGTTCTTGAACAACACCTTTTTTTAATAGAACTGCTAAAAAAACAGGTGAGAATTCATTCCCTACATCATTTGATACAATTAAATGAGGTTTAATTCCCGTGTTCGTTTGAATCATCCAAATATCATTTCGTTTTACTGTTACATTTTCCATTGTTCATTCCTCCAATAAATTGTTTTTTCGTTTAGTCTATTGCATGTATGTATAAATTGTTTTTTCAAAGTTGTTTTCTACTTTATAATTCTTTTTTTCTATTTTTGTATCATTTTTTCAATTTTTTTATACAGAGTCTTCAATTTCCGAAAAAAAATAGGATGCCCGTTGGCATCCTATTTTATAGTAACTTTTCCGTTGTTCATTCCGACTGTGTACAGTTCTTTTTCTTCATCTAGTATCTTTTCAGCTATATCATTCTTTACGTTATCTAATTCACGACGCAATTTTCGCGCCCCGTATTCTTTGGTGAATCCTTTTTTAGCAAGGTGTTCAACAAACGATTTAGTGAATTTAATTTTCTTTCCTTGTGTTTTCATTAGCTCTTCGACTTCATGCGTCATTTTCTTTGCAATTCCCACCATGTGTTCTTCAGCAAGCGGATTAAAGATAAGAATGTCATCGATTCGGTTTAAAAACTCTGGTTTCATTTTTTTCTTTAAAATCGCCATAATCTGTTCGTGACGTGATTGAACCTCATCTTGTTGAGCAAATCCTAAACTTTTTTTGTTTTCAGAGAATACTTCACTACCGATATTACTTGTCATTAAGAACAGAACATTTTTTGCATCCAACGTTTGTCCTTTTCCATTGGTTATACGCCCGTCTTCAAACAATTGAAGCATAACATTAAAGACATCAGGATGTGCTTTTTCAATTTCATCAAATAAGATAAGACTATGTGGTTGACGACGAAGAACTTTAGTTAATTTTCCTTCATCCTCATGACCAACATAACCAGGAGGGGAGCCGATAAAACGAGAGACGGAGTGTTGTTCCATAAACTCACTCATATCGAATTTTTCCATTGCATCCTCTTTACCGTACACAAGTTTTGCTAAGCTTCTTGCAAGTTCTGTCTTCCCTACACCTGTAGGTCCAAGCATTAAATAAACACCTTGCGGACGATTAGGGTCTTTTAATCCTACACGACTTCGTTTAACAGATTTAGCGATAACATCAATTGCTTCATTTTGCCCAATTACCTGTTTCTTTAATTCAACATCAAGGTTTTTAAGTTTTTCTTTTTCCTCTTTGTCTAAACTTTGAAGAGGAATACCCGTCCACTCAGAGATAATGTGAACGACTTCTTCTTTTGTAATGACACGATTACGGTTGATTTTTTCTTTAAGCATCTGTTCTTCATTAAAGGCAAGGCGAGCTTTTTCAAAATCTTGCTTCAACGAATTTTTATCTTTTCGTGTAATTGCTAGATTGATTTTCTTTTCTAATCGTTGTACTTCTGTTTCGTTACTCAGCCCCAACGATTTTAATGAACAAGCTTCATCAATAACATCTAATGCTTTATCAGGTAAAAAGCGCTCATTAATGTACTTTTCAGTCAAATCAACTGCTGCAATTAATGCTTCTTCTTCAATTTGAATGTTGTGATGTTCCTCGTATTTTCCTTTTAGACCTTTTAAAATAGCATAACTTTCATCTTTTGTTGGCTCATTAACTACGACTTTAGTAAAACGACGTTCAAGCGCTCCGTCTTTTTCAATTTGGAGATACTCGTTAAACGTGGTAGCTCCAATTAACTGAAGTTCCCCACGGGATAAGGCAGGTTTAATAATATTAGCTGCATCAACCGCTCCTTCAGCTCCACCCGCACCAATAAGTGTATGTACTTCGTCGATAAACAGAATCACTTGCTTGTTATCACGTAGTTCTTCTAAGACCTTCATTAAACGGTCTTCAAATTCACCGCGATATTTGGTTCCAGCAACCAAACTTGATACATTTAATGACACAATACGTTTATCTTTTAGCGCATCAGGGACATCGCCCGCTACAATTAATTGAGCAAGTCCTTCGACAACTGCTGTTTTTCCGACCCCAGGTTCACCCACTAACACAGGGTTATTTTTCATCCAACGGCTAAGCGTACGAATGGTTTGTTCGATTTCTTTTTTTCGACCAATTACAGGATTTAATAATCCTTTTCTTGCTCGTTCAGTCATATCTTTTCCGATAGCATCCAAGTTAGGTGTGCTTTTTGATTTTACTGCCACCATTTGAACGCCTTGATTTTGGACATTTTGATGAAACGGGTTTATACTACCTGGTAGATTGTCAGGAGGCAACGCATCAAAGGAATTCTTGAAAAATTCAAATCCAAGTTCTTTTTCAGAAGGTAACGTTCCTTTTTTATTCTCATCTTCGTAGCAAAATGAACAAATATACACATATTGGTCTTCCGCGTTTTTCACTCGATAAGCTGCTTGTCTCTTTTCGCAGTACTCGCAAAATCTCAATTCTTTAGCCATCACACATACCTCCTGTTTTTCAAATGAAAGGTGTTGTATCCTATATGTTTCATATTTTAATTGGATTCCTTTTTTCAGCCTTGATATTTTTTTTCTATTTATACATTAACCCCAAACCATCCTTTTCTAAGACACAAATTTTTTGTTTTTTTGCTCTACATACATACGGTACATATTCACTATTAGAAAAAGACCAGTGGGGTCTATGGCTCGCTTTTCTTTTGTTCTCATACCTTTGCTTGGAAGATTTTCATCGAGCCAGTATTACGGTATTTATTCCGATTTGGTTATCACTATGTTTCTATTTTTTTAAAGAAAACCCTTATCCAGTTTTTTGGAGTGTAGCGTTCTTTCTAGTGTTTTTAGCACTCGATTGGGTATGGGAGCGCTTTATTCCTGACTCTTGGGACCTTTTATTTCTTTTTCCTCTCAGTTATTTATTTCTATTCCCTCAATCACAGTGGGTTGCCTTCTCTATTTTTGGCGCAATGGTTCTCCTATCACGTTTTTCAAAGGATAAGATAGTAGGGGAAGGAGACGCTTACGTAATTCTTCCTATTTTATATGTTCTTCCTGTGGACGATTACATCAGTTTCTTTATGATTTCTTTGTTTTTAGCTCTTCCATTTGCTTATTACCAATTGCGCTTTACAACTAAAACGGATTTTCCATTTGTACCGTATATCGTGACATCGTTTTTACTACTTTATAACGGTCATTCAACTATTATTGGTTTGTTAATCATTATCAGTCTCGTAAGCTTTGTTATCTTGTTCATTTTATATCTCATCCTCTTATACAAACAAAAGAGAAAACAGTAGTTTTTAATATAAAAAAACATCAAAAACATACCTCAATTTAAAAGGTATGTTTTTTTATAATAAATATAAAACAGGAGAGGAGATAATGCGTAGAAAAAGGGCAATTCCTCTCCCTAAATTCATTCCCGCTATCTATTTTTTAATAGAATCAATTGTTTTTACTTTTTTAGACTTTAACAATTCGTTCAATTGAATTAGCGTACTTTCCTCAAATTGAGCATCTTTTGACTTAATGGAGTCACCTAAAGATTGAAGGGAACTTTTATCTTGAATACGTACTAATTTTAATAATTCATCATAGTCGCTAATTCGTTGGGAAAGAATTTTTGCAAAAAACATTGAAATCTTTGCACGATATTCAGTTGTTCCGTTTTCATTAATTTGATTTAAATATGATTTTTGTAATTCTTGGTTACTTTTAATCAAATTTTTTAATCCATCATATTTCTTTCCTTCAAATGACTGCACTTCGTTTAAAACATTTTTTTGAGCCTCTGCAGAAGCTGTCATAATGCTTTGGTTCGCTTCTACGATTTTTTGAACATCTTCTTTCTTGTCACTCTGTTCAGGTGTCTTTCCACACGCACTCATTACTAGTACAGTAAGCAATAATACGCTTAAAATCTTAAGTTTCAATGTTTTCCCACCTCTCTTCGTTCCAAATTTAAAAATTTTTTTAAAAAAAGTCAATTTAAAAGAAGGGATATTTTTTATTTTTATCAATCTAGTATACGTAAAAATAAAACAATATTTTTTTTTGGAGGTAACAATATCATGACAGAACCGATTGAAATTAAAGGACCACTTAAAGTAAAAAGCACTTCAGAACCTAAAAGTATCGCAGGTGCTATTGCACAATTAGTGCGTGCTCATCAACCAGTAGAAATTCAAGTAATCGGTGCAGGCGCAGTAAACCAAGCAACTAAAGCGTTAATCGTTGCTCGTAGCTTCGTAAGCACAGATGGCGTTGACCTTTCATTTGTTCCAGCATTCGTAGAGTTAGAAATCGATGGCGAAAAACGCACAGGCGTAAAATTCATCGTAAAATATTAATTAATAAAAAAAAAACAGCCTCTAGGGGCTGTTTTTTTATTGATTTTTTTCACCTTCATGAAGGGCAAAATTCATTTTTTCGTAAGGTTGTTCAGTTGTTTCGTCTACTTCTTCAATTTTTTGAATATCAAACGGTTTGGAAGAGTTATTAATGGTGATTTTTGGTTCGTCTTTTTGCAAACCTTCAGAAGATGTTACAACGGGTTCATTTTCATTATTTTCTTCATCAGAAGTCGTTTGCACTTGAGCGTTTTGTACTTCTCTTTCCTCTAATTCACGAGCCTCTTGTTCTTCTTTTTCTTTTTGCTTTGCTTTGTGTGTATGCAATTTTAACAACCGTACCGCTGCAAATCGTATATTTTCGTCCTCGTGTTGTTTTAAATTCTCTACATAATCTGTGTCGCCATCTTCAATAATAAGCTGAATGTAGGTGCGAGGGTATTTCCCATCGCCCTCAGGAAGCGCCATATACGTAATGAGCTTATCGATAAATTCATTTCGTTTTACGACTTTTGCTGTTTCTTCTTTTCGTTTCATAATTTCATCCATCAGTTTTTCAGTATACTCTTTAATTTGTTTCTCTTTCGCTTCTAACTGAGCTTCAAGCATTTTTTCTTTTGACCATGTATCTGCTTCATCCGCACTATATACATCATATAGTTTCATGTAGCGACTATTTAAGAAAGAACGGTCCATACCTCGCTTATATGCCATTTCATACTTATGCTGATTAGAAATGTCAGACCTTGCATTTATATCGTTGGCAGAACCTACTTCCATTGCAGTACTTCCATCAGGAAAGACACATGTAAAATGAAAATAGAATCCTCGGTCGTTATTTGAATTAGGCTTGTCGTCAATTCGGGGTTCTAGCCAGTGAGCCCCAACAAAGTCGGCTAACTTTAAAATACCCTGATGTGAGATAACTTTTTTTCCATCCACAGTTTCCCACGAATCACCATCTTTTTTATTCAAACTTATAATTTCACTTATTTTTTTAACTTCTTCTTTTTTTTCACCGTTTTCTTCGTACACTCGTTTTACTAATCGTTCGCCTAATGGAATCTTTTTTGTTGCCTTATCATTTTCACCTTGTTCAGAAATTCCAGTTGAAACCGCTTCTTGACTAAGGGGTTCCGAATTGACCGCTTCTTTATGCTCCACTTCTGATGTATCCACTTGCTGTTCACTCATATTATTTTCCTCCTTCTTCTTTTACACAAACACATTTTATCATAAAACATATCTTTTATTATATTTTTCCCTCACCTTCCTTTTAATACTTTATATTCATCTTTTATAATGAACATGATTATTATTTTTTTCAGGAGCGTGTTTAAATAAATGAAAACCAGTATTTTGGAACAAATCCTTCACAACAATTTAAACGCCCACTTAAGAGGCGTTAGTCGCTCTTGGACAGATAACATTTTAGGATACTCGGGTATTGGAAAAACCTACTTAGTAAAATACCTTGCTACTCTAAATGACTGTATTTTAATTTCCGTCCCCGTTTCTGAATTAGAGCCCGCTGATTTAGTAGGAACTCCTCATCCTGTAGAAATTCGCCCTCGTGTATTTGTCCAAATGTATGCACTTCCTAACTGGCTCGTTCATATCCGCGTGGATGGCAATGGGGAAGAAATGTATAAAACATTTGAAGACGGCATTAGACGTCCTCTTCTTGATATTGATTTGTTAGGCGCAAAAGTCGAGAATCGAAAAGAATTAGAACAGAAGCTAGGTTCCGATTGGAAAGACAAGGTGAAGGGAGCCGTTTATTTCCTTGATGAAATTAATCGTGCTGCCGACGACCAAATGAAAAATGCAATTTTCGAATTTGTAGAAAAAGGACGTATCCATACATACGAAAGCCCTTGGAATACGTACCGTATCTCCGCAATGAATCCTCCCAATAAAAACTATTTTGTAAACGACATGACCGAAGAAAAAGCCTTTGTCGGACGATTCCTCCATTACATCCTTGAGATGACCACAGAGGAATGGCTTGAATGGGCACGAAAGCGGGGAATTAACGAGCTAATCTGTAGTTTAATCGAAGCCGACCCAAAAGCTTTAATGGAAGATGAAGACCCTATTACACTGCCTTCACGACGTATGCCACGTACCCACGAAATGCTGAGTGTCGCTATAAATGAAACTGACTTTCCAACAGACCCGCTCATAAGAAAAGAATACTATCAAGGAGCTATTGGAATGGAGTATGGAAATATATTATACGAACACGAAGAAAAACGTTTTTTAAAACTTCCTACTCCTCAAGAGATTCTACTAGATTATGATAGCGTTCGCCCGCTTATTTTAGAACAAAAGGAAGAACGAAACGACTTCATTAATGCCATTTCTCAATACCTCATATCCTTCCTGCAAAACGAAAAAGTAGCCAAGCAGTCCTTCTTAAAACGTCCTCAAGAAGATTGGGTAGATGTTCCCGATGTTCACGAACACGTACTTACCAATTTTAAAAATTTTGTTTCAGATTTATATCCTCACAGCCGTAGCTATTTTATCCGTCGCCTTACAGCACATGAGCATATGAGTTATTTACTCATTCCCCTAGTAGACTACCTCGGTGAATTAATTGAAAAAGAATCGAGCGAAGCAACTAAAGAAGATTAAAAAAAGGGGTAGCCTAGATAGGCTACCTTTTTCAGAGGAGAGTAACTATTATGTTTTTAAACTTTGTTTCGTATGTAACATCCTTATCCAAAACCGCACTAAGTAATGACCAACTATACCTAATCGGAACCGAGCCTCTATATACTTACCTACTCGCGGGAGCACGCACAGTCTACACACGTCATGAAAGTGTAAAAGTAGCGGCCGTTAGCATGGAAAACGGCGATTTTGTTTTATACATTAACCCTGAAGGCTACCTCATTTACCCGCAAAGTGAACGAGTATTTATCCTTAAACATGAATGGACACATTGGATGGAAGAACACCCTCTTCAAGCAAGATTTTATGACAAGTTATTGTGGAATTATTCGTGCGACATGTCTATTAATCCACACTTAGAAACCATGTTTTGCAAAAGACCAAGTGATGCTCAAATGCCTAACATGTATGGTCTTCCGCCTGATTTAACTCCTGAGCAATATTATGCCCGTCTTGAAAGCGGTAAGTTTGAGCTACCTAAGGAAGAAGGTACAGCAACTATTACACCTCTTCAGACGGAAAACAAAGACAGTATTCCTACTTTTTTAGTTCATGGTCCTATTACGAAATACCGAAAAGTAAACGATTCCTTGTTTCTCGTTCGACTTGGAAGTTATGTTCTTTTATTCAATGAAGATTCTATTTTTCATGACAAAAAAGGACATGTCATTCCTTTTTCAGCACTTTCCGAGAACGAATATGCTGAGGTTGTGTGCATCAAGCAAGAAGGAGCGTTCGTTGGCTTACAATTCCGTTTATCTTCTCCGCGCCCTCAACAAGGGAAAACATCAGGAAAAGGGCAAACATCTTCCGCTAGCACTGTTCAAGAATCACTCGAAGGAAAGAAACGTCGATTAAAAGAACAAGAGGACATGCATCCTAAGTGGGATTCTATTAAAGACTCTTCTCCCAATATGAATAAGCAAACCCTTCAAAACGTTATCAACCAAGTTGGAAGTTCACTAGGCGAAGAAGCGCCTGAAGCCATTCGCAAAAAAATGACAGTGGAAAAAGACAGTCAAATGAATTGGAAGCAGGAACTTCACTATTTAGTGAAACAACTAAAAGGACAAAAGAAAATCTATACCTACCGAAAACGAAACCGCCGCATTCCTTATGCACCTGCACGAAAGAAGGCACCTCGTTTAAAACTGGTGGTTATCTTAGATACATCCGCATCCATTACAGAAGAAAAATTAAATGACTTTAATAGCGAACTGCGTCGTATTTTAAAGACGCACTCTAATATTCAAATTATTGTCATTGTATGTGACGAAGAAATACGAGATGTCTTTGAATTTACCACTAAAAGCATTCGGCAAGGGGTTACCTTCGGTGGGGGAGCAGGAACTGATTTTAGACCACCTTTTGCTCTTATTGAAGATAGAGGTCATCCATTACTTAAACAGAAGCCTGATATTGTTTTGTACCTAACAGATGGTCTTGGTCCCGCACCATCTCATTTTAATCTTCCAACCATATGGTGTTTAACGACACCAGGACAAGTTCCGATAGATGCCAATCAAAAACCACAAGCTCCTATTACTTGGGGCAAATTTATTCATTTAACCTAGAAAAAGAAGCACTTATAATAAGTGCTTCTTTTTAAAAACGTTTGAATGGATTATTCCATAATTCCATAACTACTTTTCCTTGCACCTTTTCAAGCGGGAATGTACCGATAAAACGACTATCTGTACTGTGATTACGATTATCTCCCATTACAAAAACTTCGTCCTTGGGAACAGTTACGGTTAAATCAGGTGTATCCATTTTTTCGTTAATATACGATTCTTTGATTTTTTTTCCGTTTCGGTAAAGAACATTATTTTTAATTTCGATAGTGTCGCCTTCCACACCAATAACACGTTTAATAATTTTTTTGTGGTCTAAAATATCAGCTTCTACTATTACAACATCACCTCGTTTAGGAGAATGTGTGTAATAGGATACTTTAGACGAAATAGCGAAATCAGCATTTTGGAACGTAGGCTCCATTGATTCACCATTTACAAAGAATAATTGACCAACATAACTGCGGATGAGTAATGCTGCAATGACACCAACTGCAATGATTGCTACATACTCAAGTGTTTCTCTTAGCTTACTTTTTGTTTCTTCCATTTTTTCCATTTTGTCACCTCTATAAAGATTATACTAAAAAAAATAGCATTTTCTTTTTTTTCTTATGTATTTGTTCAAACTCCTGTAATCGAGAAAAAGAAAAAAAATCCTCTTTTCCTTTTCAAGAAGGTATCTTTTTGTTAACTTCTGACGGGAAGGGAGGGTTTTACGTGGAAGAATTCTTAAAAAATCTTATTAAACAAGAGCAAGATGAATCCAAAAAACTAACCTATTACACGCTTTATAAATACGCAAGTCAATTAAAGCCCGTAACTGATATTCATGATTACACACCAATCGTGTACCTACAAAACGGGAAAATTTTTATGATTTACGAAGAACAAGGAATTCGTTCTCTTTTTTATAACCCCGAGGAAATCCAAATAATTTTACAAATGGTTTTTAATGAAGGACAATCTGTTTTCTTTAAATACGAAGAAATACAAGAAGTGGTAGGGTACAGCGAAGAAGAAATTTTAAAAAAGATTGATGAATCTCTTCAAAATAACGACGAATCTCTGTTTTTAGAATATACCACTCTATTAAAAAAGCTAAAAAAATAAACGCAAAAGGGTGAACATAATGGACATTTCTTTACTAGGTCCCAACGACCTAACCGAGAACGATAAGCTTGAAATTGAAAAGTACATTGATGCTGTTATTACACAACACAGCATCAGCATTCTTTATTACAGTTCATTTGAACGAGAAGTGCTTAAATATTTTGTAAAGAATAAACAGCATGCACATAAACTTCACATTTACACATTCCCCGAATTCAATCAATTATCTCCTGATATCCAACAGACAATTTCCTTTTTACTTAAAAACGGAGCGGTTCATAAAAGTTTTTATACCAATCAATTAGTTGTGAAACGTTCCATGTTTAAAGATGCATGGATGTATATTTTAGATGAGAGCGATGCAGTCGTTTCTTTTTTTTGCGAAAGCAAGCCTCAACTTATGATACCTATCGATATAGCAAAAAAATTGCAAAAGAAACCTTTTACCTTCCTTTTACCTCGTTATAACAGTACACTGCTACAAAGAAGTATCAAAGAAAAAATCCGTTACGTAGGATAAAAAAAGAGAGCTGATAAATTCAGCTCTCTTTTTTTAATCTTCTTTTTCGATGCGTTTGTGTGCCAGCCGACTGCAGGCTGATGCACAAATGGCACATAGTATATCATCCAAAAAGGTATGAACACCACCGTGTTTTTTACTATCAAAATCACCAATGACGCCTACTTTTTCTTTATCTAGCCATCCAAAGTTTGTAAAACCAATACTTCCGTAACAGTTTACAATCGATAGAGCCAAAATTTCATCAATGCCATACAAACCTTCATCTCTCTCAATGATGCTTTGCAGAGGTTCATCAAACAACTTCTGTTCAGCTAATTTATCGATATTAATGCCCGTTAAAACCGCATGTTGCACTTCGCGTTTATCAAGGACTCTTAAAATATGTTCATAACATTCATCAATCGTTAAATCAGGAACGTAGCGGACTTGCATATCGTAGACGATTTTTGACAAGTCCGTTAATACTACGCCACGCTCGTTTAACGCTTTAATCGTTATTTCGCTAGTTGCGTGTTTCATTCGAATCATCCTTTGCCTGTTTTACTACTTAATTGGTAAAGTATTCGTTTATTCCTTTTGCAATACCAGCTGTTGCGTTTTGACGAATCGTTGTATTTTTAATACGACTTAAGTCAAATGGACTTGAAACAAATCCGACTTCAATTAAAATAGACGGCATTTTTGCGCGACGATTTACATAGAAGTTGGCGTTTTGAACACCACGATTTGTTAAACCGAGTACAGGCTGGAAGTTACGATGAACCGCTTGAGCTAGCTTTTTACTTTGAGCAGGATAAGGATTGACTGTTCCATCGTAATTACTTGTTTCATTGAAGTACGTTTCTGTACCTGTAGCACTTGAACTAACAGATGAGTTAAAGTGAAGGGATACAAAAATATCAGCACCTTTGTTTTTTGCTACATCAATACGGCATTGTAAATCAGGAGTCGTTCCTGCACTATATACGTTTCCACAACGATTACTATTTTCACGTGTTAGGTATACTGTAGCACCCATTCCTTGTAACTTCGATTTCACTTCTTGCGAATAAAGCAATGTCAAATCTCTTTCATATGACACACCGTCACTACCACTAGCACCTGCGTCATTACCGCCATGACCTGGGTCAAGGACAATCACTTTTCCTCGCAAGCTACCAGTTGATGGAGTTGTAGTAGTACCACCATATGAAAGATAAGAAGAACTTACCCATCCAGTAGTTGAACCGAACTGAACTTTAGACCATCCATTACTTTCACTAAGAACCGTTACAGTTGTACCGTTAGAAACAGTTGTTACGATACTATACGAAGTACCTGCGCCAGAACGAACGTTAAGAGAACCACTTACATTTACCGTAGCTGTTTTAGTTGTTGTCGGAGGAGGAGTTGTTGTAGAAGTTGATGTAGTTAAGTACGAAGAGCTCACCCATCCAGTAGTTGAACCGAATTGGATTTTAGACCATCCGTTACTTTCACTAAGCACTGTTACTTTTGTTCCGTTAGAAACCGTCGTCACAACGCTATAAGAAGTGCCTGCACCCGAACGAACGTTAAGAGCACCGCTTACGTCTACTGTAGCCGTTTTGGTTGCTGTTGGGGGAGGAGTCGTTGTAGAACCACCGCTTGATGCAGTACCTGAAATCGTTAATTTCTGTCCTACAGTTAAGACATCACTCTTTAACTGGTTTTTTGTTTTTAAATCGGTTACGGTCAT
>Ga0207655_1002830_pt1 | contig 13452 bp, 13 predicted proteins | sample KBSM44metaG_FD_184398 | JGI IMG/M metagenome (GOLD analysis project Ga0207655, IMG submission 184398) | Miscanthus rhizosphere microbial communities from Kellogg Biological Station, Michigan, USA - KBS M4-4 metaG (SPAdes) (version 2) | ecosystem: Host-associated > Plants > Roots > Rhizosphere >...
GCGCGCGGTACCTCTGACGCGCAACTGCCATTGTCCAGACCAACAGACCACCACCGTAGAGGTACGTGCAGTTCGGGTACACAAGCTTTTTCGGTCGCACAAAGAAAAACCCCGCAGACGTTAATCTGCGGGGTTCTCAATGATGGAGGCCGAGGTCGGAATCGAACCGGCGTAGGCGGATTTGCAATCCGCAGCATAACCACTTTGCTACTCGGCCTCAGACGCGAAACAAACCGCTGCTTCGCGAAAACAAACTAGCGCAGGAGAGATACTTCAAACCTTGAGCTAACCTTTTGATTAACCTGGATTTTTCTCATTCCTGCCTCAGGAATGGACGCAATTCTGGACTGCTTTGGAAAGCTTGTCAACACGCAGTATAAAAAACTTCCGCCACGCGCCCTTCCCGTCCAACCTCGACACACAGTATCAGAATCCCACCGCATGTCCGTCGCGACGACTGTCGCTGGCGGCTACGTAGCCGTGATCGGCATCGTCGGAGAGTCGCCAAATGAACTGGCCGGAACCGAAGTCCATATAAGGATCCTCCACCGACTTGAGTGCATGCCCTCTGCCGGTCAAGCCGCTGACCGCCTCGGCGTTCATAGTGGATTCGAGGTCGACCGAGAAATCCCGGTTGACCTTCCAGCGCGGCGCGTCGCAGGCCGCTTGCGGCTGTTGCTGGTAATCCAGCATGCGCACCAGCGTTTGCACATGGCCTTGCGGCTGCATGTCCCCACCCATGACACCAAAGCTCATTTGTGGGATACCGTCCTTGGTCAGGAACGCCGGAATGATGGTGTGGAAAGGTTTCTTTCCTGGAGCCACGACGTTGGCCGATGCAGGGTCGCTGGAAAATCCGGCACCGCGGTTCTGCAAGCTGATGCCGTAGCCTGGCACGACGATGCCGGAGCCAAATCCCATGTAGTTGGACTGGATGAACGAGACCATCATACCGCTCTCGTCGGCCGCTGTGAGGTAGACGGTACCGCCGGATTTGGGCATGCCGAAGCCAGGGTGACTGGCCTTGACCGGGTCGATCAACCGCGCACGATTGGCAAGGTAAGCAGGATCGAGCATCTGCTCAGGCGTCACCGCCATGCTGGCGGGGTCGGCGACGTAGCGATAGACATCGGCGAATGCGAGCTTCATGGCTTCTATCTGCAGATGCTGTGATTGCGCCGAATCAACCGGCAGGGCCGCCAGGTCGAAATGCTCGAGTATGCCCAAGGCGATCAAGGCCGCAATGCCTTGGCCGGCGGGTGGAATCTCATGAACCTCATGACCGCGGTAGCGTTGCGTGATTGGCTTGACCCATTCGGGCTGGTAACGGCGCAGGTCATCCAGCGCCAATCCTCCACCGGTTGCCTTAGCGTAGCCGGCAATGGCCTCGGCAATCTCGCCTTCGTAATAGGCTCGCCCGCCCTGCTGACCCAGCAGCCGAAGGGTACGGGCTGCCTCCTTGAAGATGAACTTCTCACCGGTAACAGGGGCGCGGCCGCCCGGCATGAAGGTGTCAGCGAACCCGGGCTGGTCATGCAGGGCTGGAATGGCCGCAGCCCATTTGTGTGCGACGATGGGGGCCAGGGTAATCCCTCGCTCGGCGATCTCGGCGGCCGGCTCCATTACATCGGCGAACGGCAGTTTGCCGAAGCGCTCGTGCAGCGCCGCCCAACCCGCCACTGCGCCGGGAACGGTCACCGCATCCCAGCCCCGAACCGGCCGCTTGACGTGCCCTTGGCCATCTTCGCCGTAGCGCTGGCGAAAGTACTCCAGATTCCATGCATGCGGCGCGGGGCCGGAGGCATCAAGCCCATGCACCTGCTGACCGTCCCACACCAAGGCGAAGGCATCGCTGCCCAGGCCGTTGGAGACTGGCTCGACCACAGTCAGGGTAGCCGCCGTGGCGATGGCGGCATCGATGGCATTGCCACCTGCCAGCAGAATCCGCACCCCAGCCTGCGCCGCAATGGGATGGGAAGTCGACACGACATTGCGTGCGAACACGGGAATACGGGTGGTGGGGTAAGGGTTGTGCCAATTGAAAGTCATGGACGTATCTCTAGCGTTGAGTGTTTCGAGCCGCACCGGGCTCCCAGAAAATCACCCGCCGTTGCAGCCAGCGGATGAATTGCGCGCCGCACAGACCGATCAGCGCCAGCAGCACCACGCCGGAGAACATGGTCGCCAGGCTCATGCTCACCGAGCTCGAAGCGATCAGGTAACCCAGCCCGCGCTGCGCCGAGAGAAACTCGCCGACAACCGCACCAATGAGCGCCAGGGACACACCGATTTGCAGGCCTGCGAAGATTTCGCCAGCAGCCGAGGGCAACTTGACGTGCACCAGCAAGTACCAGCGCGAGGCAGAAAAAACCCGGCAAGCATCAAGCAATTCCGGAGGGGTGCGGCGAATGCCGTTGACCGTATTGACGAACAGGGGAAAGAAGCAGACCAGCGCGACCAGCACGACCTTGGACGCCATGCCGAAACCGAACCACACCAGGATGATGGGTCCCAGTGCAATCTTCGGCGTGGCTTGCAGACCGATCAACAGCGGATAGACGAAGCGCTCGAACGTTTGCGATTCGGCCAGCGAAGCACCAAGCACGATCGCCAAAACCCCGCCGATGAAATAGCCGCTGAGCATTTCCGCAAGCGTGGCGCCGATGTGAGGCCACAGGCTGCCGTCGGCGAAACCGCTGACCAGCGACTGGAATACTGCGCAGGGGCCTGGCAGTACATAGTCTGGTATGGCAAACACCGCCACGGCCAAGGACCACAACAGAATGACCCCAGCCAGGCTGATGAGCGGGTACAGCATGGCAGTGAGTCTATTCATGGGTGAAGTGCCTGCGCAGGTGTTGGCAAAGCGCCGTGAATTCAGGATCGGCTAGGGTTCCAAGGGTGCGCGGTCTGGCCAGGCAGATGGGTAATTGCTCGATGATCCGTCCGGGCCGCGGCGACATGACCAGGACCCTGTCGGCCAGGAATACGGCTTCCTGGATGCTGTGAGTGATGAAAAGCACCGACTTGCGGTGCTGACTCCAGATGCGCTGCAACTCCAGGGTCAATGACTCTCTGGACAGCGCGTCCAGCGCGGCGAAGGGTTCATCCATCAGCAACAGATCGGGATCGTGCAGCAACATCCGCGCGATCCCTACGCGCTGCTGCATGCCGCCGGACAACTCGAACGGGTAGTCCTTGGCGAAGGGTGCAAGCCCCACCAGTTCCAGCAGGGCCATGGCGCGTTCCCGCGCAGGCCCCGTCGGCAAGTCCAGGGTCCGTGCCGGCAACAGGACATTGTCCAGCACAGTCTTCCATGGCAACAGATTGGGTTTCTGGAACACCACGCCGGTGTGGCGTCCGGGGCCGGAGACTGTGTGCCCGGCGAGTTCTATACGCCCGCGTGAGGCCGACAGCAGACCGGCGGCCAGCTTGAGTATCGTCGACTTGCCGCACCCGGAGGGGCCCAGCAGGGCAACGAACTCACCAGGCTGTATGCTCAAATCGATGTCAGCCAGCGCTTCGATCGCACCGCGCCGAGTGGCGTAGGTAACCCCGACACCGTGCAACGCCAGAGCAGCGCTCATGGGCGTTCACCCTGCGCGCTCACGGCGCGATCGAGAAATGCCAGTACGACATCCCAACTGCGGCGGTTGGCCTGGGCATTGGCCAAGGCCGTACCGCCGCCGCTGATCACCACTCCGGCTACCGGATGACGCTTGGCAATCAGCGTCGTGGGCACGTAGGGAAAACCGATGGCGTGCCCGGCGCCTTCATTGCATAGGTGCTGAGCCGGCCACGGATGCCCCGCAGCGCTCAACGCTTCGACGATGCGCGTACAATACTCAGTCGATGGCCAGAAGCCATCGTCGCTACCCGAGATCAGTAACACCGGACCGTTGATGCGCTCCACGGGAATACGTGCGGCCGCCACGTTATCGGCGGCCTGCTCCACTGTGCTGAAAGCGGGCGCCTGACGAATAGGCACCCTAGGTATCGGCGGCTGGTCGAAAGCGGACCAGTCGGCATGGACGTTGTTCCGCCAGACGTTGGGCAGCGGCTGCCCCTGCCACGTCCAGGCATCGGCGTCGCGGGCTTGGCCCGGGCGTCCGGCGCGCAGGGTGCCGTGCACAACGGCACTGGGTACGTAGCCGATCACTGCCGATACCTGGTGTGCAAAGGTACTGGCCAACAACAACGCCAACTCACCCCCGCGCGAAAGGCCCGCCACGGCGATGAAATTATGACGAGGGGCGAGACTGCGCTGCGCCCACTCCAGTGCCGTTTGAAAGTACTCCAGCGGCGTATCAGAAATGTACTCCGGGCGCCCCGGTGCTTTGAAATAAGCGAGCGCTACGCCAATGTAGCCATGGGCGGCATACAGCGCAGCGCGCTGCTCCGGCGTGCCGCCACCCGAGCCATTCAAAACGATGACCACTGGAAACTGGCCGTTGCCAGCGGGGAGAAATACGGTGCCCGACAGGCCGGCGTCGACGATAGGTCGACGACTTACTCCGGGGGCCAGGAATCTTTGGCCGAAAGTCGCGCAGGCAAGGCCGCCGCGCTCGTCCTCGATCTCCACATCGATGTTCAGCGGTGCAACGCTCTCGCTCAGCGATGAGTCGAGCGGTTCGCGGATCTGGCGCATGGCCCATACGCAGGCCATGGCTTGCGGCACATCCCAGTCGCCCGCCACAGGCGATTGCGCGTCGAGGTCCAAGCGACCGTCATCGGCAATCCGAAAATCCGCCTGGCTGCGCCACTGACTGCCATCAGGGTGCGCCAGCGTGGCTGTAAGCCTGGCGATTCCGGGCGTTGCACCGCGCGCCGTTATGCGCCGCGGTTGGTCGATCAGGCCGTCAGCCGCATCGATGAACAGTTGCAGGCTCACTTGGCTCCCTCCGCACGCTGACGCAGCGCTGACTTGTCGAAATCATTGAACGAGGTCACGAACTCATTGGAGAAAATTTGCTCAACCGGCAGTTCGGCAGTAGGAAATTCGCCAGCGGCAGCCATGGCGCCAATCGCCGCGCGGATCACCTTCAGGTCGTACTGCCCAGGCGTCCGGGCGCTGCCGTCAGGCCGATAGAGGGTGCGCTGCAAGCGTCGGCTGAGTAGAGTCTTGGCCTCTTCAAGGCCTTTGCCATCGGCGTCGGCCGGTTTGCTTTCCGGATGCTGCCGCCAGAAAGCCTGCACGCAGAACGCCGGATTGACCTCGCAGACGAACTGCGCCTGGGTGTAGGCACGACCGAAGCGGCGGATCAGATCAGGGTTGTCTCTGAAGGTGTCCTGGTGGGCGATGAAGCCATTACCCGGATTTTCCTGAAAGACATCCGGGTAGGCGATCCGGCGAATCGCGGTACCTGAAAGCTCCAGCATGTCGTCCCAGCTACTGTTGAAGTTCAAGGCATCGACTTTTCTGCTGCGTAACGCCTGAAATCCCGCGCCCAACGCGCCCACGGCCACGAACTCGACGTTCTCTCCCGGTTTCAGGCCGGCGACCTTGAGCGCCGCGCGGCTGTTGGGCAGGGTTCCCCACGTCAGAGCGCCAACGCCGATCTGCTTGCCCTCCAAGTCAGCCAGGGTCTTGATCGGAGAATCGGCCAGTACGGCGTACTCCAAGGTCTGGCTGGGCACACCGTTGTAGAAGTAACGCACCGGCAGCGGGTCCTTGCCGTGGAAATAACTGGAGATGACCGGCTCCGCCACAGGAAAACCGAAGGTGACTCGTTTGCTGGCGACCTGCGGCAGCAAGGCACCGGCGCCCTGGAAGATCAGTACCTTGACGTCCAGCCCCTGGTCCTTGAACAGACCCAGCGCCTCGGCCGCTGCGTAAGGGGCGCCGTCATGCACGGCGGGCGGAATCGCCAGGGCAACGGTGACCTCGTCGAGAGCATAAGCTGGAGTGGCACACGCCAGGGTGAGCGGCAGTAGATACGTGAGGCGCATATCGGATTCCTTGACCTGATGGGGATTGGGCTATTCGTCCGCTGCCTGAAGCCGCCGGTGGGCGTCCTGCAGCAAGGTGGTGCGGTCGATCTTGTTGGTTGTCGCCAACGGCAAGGCGTCGACGAACCAGATCCTGCGCGGGTGCTGGTAGGCCGGGGCATGCTCCAGCGTGAACGCTTTGATCTGCGCCTCGCTGGCGTCCGTCCCCTGGCGCAGCACCACGAAGGCCATGGGCTTGAAGCCCTTGATGTCGTCGACCACCGCGACCACGCAGGCCTGCTGGACCGCAGGATGGCGCTCCAGAAGCTTCTCCACTTCGCCGGGATAGATGTTCTCCCCACCGCTGACGAACATGTCGTCGCGGCGCCCGACATAGGTATAGAAGCCGTTGCGGTCGCGCTGAAACACGTCACCCGTGCTGTAGAAGCCGTCGGCGTCGATGGGGGCTGGCAAGTCCGGACGCCGGTGATAACCGATCATCAAGCCGGGACTTTTCAGCTCCAGAACGCCCTCTTCGCCCAGGCGCCCGGCAGCATCGCGCAGGCGCAGCTGCACCTGTGGATGGGCGTGACCTACCGATAGCGCTGGACTGGGCAGCCCTTTGGGATGCTGGCCGAAAACCACCGGGCCACCCTCGGTAGTACCATAGGCATTGATGACCCGCGCATTGGGCAGCAGATGATGAATGCTGTGGAGCAAGCTGGCGCTGACCGGCGCCGAGCCCATTCGGATCACCCGTACCGAACTCAGATCGACCTGGGCCAATTGCGCCTGTTCCTGCAGCATCATGGCGATCATTGGCGGCACTGCCGTCAGCCAGGTGCAGCGATAGCGCTGGATGGCATCGATGTAACCCACTGCGTTGAACTGCGCCATCAACACCGTGGTTGCTCCGCAGGCCAAGCTCAGCAACGCCAGCGCAAGGGCATTCATGTGGTACAGCGGCGCGGCGATGAGCGGGCGTTCCTGCCCCAAGGGCGTAGCTTGCAGTCGTGTCCGGACCACCCACAGTTGGGCAGCATGGCTGAGTACCACACCCTTGGGTTTGCCGGTGGAGCCGGAGGTATAGAGGATCAAGGCAGGCTCGTCTGTCCGGGGCTGGAAGCTTGCGAACGGACCCGCGTCGAGAAATGCGTCCAGCCCGCGCTCGCCGCCCCGGACCAATGACACTTGCGCCAAGTTCACAGGTACAAAAGACGCCCGTGGTTCATCGCAGAACACCAGACGAGCGCCGCTGTCGGCGATCACGTACTCGACCAGCGCCTGCGGAAAACGATGGTTGACCGGCACGGCGACCAGACCTGCGCGCAGGATGCCCAGCAGCACTGCGATAAATTCGACGGAGTTTGCGGCCAGCAACGCGATGCGCTCGCCTTGGGCATAGCCACGGGCGTGCAGGCCCCGAGCGACACCACTGGCCAACCGATCCAACTCATCGAAGCGATAGCAGGTCTCGCCCTGCTCGCCATCCAGCCCGATGAAGGCCGCCTGATCGGCAGGGCTGTGCGCACCGACGACGTCCCCCAGATTTCGAATGGTCAGCCTCATGCAATGAACTCGAGCAACAGGTCGAACGCCGGCACCGCAATGGTCACTCGGGCTGCCTCGACGCGATGGTCCAGGCCCAGGCGCGCTGCGTGCCGCGCGAGCAACAACGGATCGGCGCCGCGAAACGTGATTGCCGCGAAGCGTTCGGCGCGCGGCGTGAGGGCTTGGGCCAAGGCTGCAAAGCGCTCCGTAAGCGTGGCCTCATCGATGATGTCGAGCACGAAGCCTGAATCGAATGCACCCAGTTTGGCGTATTGTCGACGGGTCGCTTCCGGGTCCTGGCTGACCACAGTCAGGCCGGCCAGCACCGTGGCGCCATTGGCATGGCCCAGCCACTCGGGGCGCCAGACCAGTTCCGGCGTCTGGTGATGGCAGAAGTAGACGCGACCTGCCAGGAACTGCCCGGGCACCAGGCGTACAGTGCCGAAGCGCGCTTCTGCCGCCGCGCCATCGATCTCCACCGGCCTGGAAAAATACTGCACCGGCTGTACCCGAAACCCTCGGTCCAGCAACGCTGCGTGGGTAGCTTTCGGATCAGCCGTGGCGACCACTAGTCCATCGATGCCACGCGGGCTGTCGAGGACCTCCAGGCGCAGGGTATTGGTACCCAATGGCAGGCCGATGAGCTCTAGATAACCCTCGGTGAACATTACCAAGTGGTTGATCGAACCCAGCGAGTGATGCCCCTGCGGTGTCAGGGTAAACCCCAACTGCCTGAACAGCGTTGCAGCAGCCTCGGTATCGAAGCGGGTGTTGATGACCAGATGATCCACGGCGACGCTCATGCTTCAGGCCTTTGCCGCAGGCGTGGCGTACACACCCCGACCGCTGGCGACCAAGTGGCCTTGGGCGTCGAACACCTGAGCCTCGGCGACCGAGAACTGCTTGCCGAACTTGATCACCTTGCCGCTCGCCCGCAAGTTGCCTTTGGCGGCACGGTGGTAATCCACACGCAGGTCGATCGTGGGCACGCCCTTGCCGGTTTTGGATACCAGGGCCCAGTCGGCCGTCAAATCCACCAACGCTGCGAGAATGCCGCCATGGGTGTAGCCGCCTTCGACGTTGACGACCCACTCTTCACGCCATGTGGCACTCAACTCGATGCTGCCCTCACCGACTTCGAGCACTTGCAGGCCCAACCATTGGTGGTAGGGGCCTTTGAGCAAAAGGGATTGGATTTCAGCGGCAGTGGGCAGGGTGACTTCAGTCATGGATGTATTCCTTTCAAGTGGAGAATGAACTTGGGCTGCGACATGACTCGCCGCAGCCGAAAGGGCGATCATGGTGTGATGACGACCTTGCCCAGAACTTCGCGGTCGCGGATCAGCGCCAGCCCCTCTGCGGCCTGTTCCAAGGGCAGGACGCGATCGATCAGCGGGTCGATCTTGCCGTCGGCAATCAGGTCGAGCAGCCCGACCAGGTTCTCTTCGTAGAAACTGTTCGAACCCTTGATGTTGAGCTCGAAGCTCCACACGTAGCGCAGGTCTTCCTTGGGGTCATGCCCGGCAGTGGCACCGCATACCAGCAAGGTCCCCCCACGCTTGATGCACTTTAGCGATGGCAGCCAGGTATCGCCGCCGGTGAAGTTGATCACCACATCAACGCCCCCTTCGTAGTTGCGCCGCTGCGGTTTGCCGTACTGGCCAATCGCCCACTTGGAGAAATCAGTGTCGCGATAATTGATGACATGATCGGCGCCCAGGGCTTTCAAGCGCTCGGCCTTGGCATCGCTGCCAGCGCAGGCGATCACTTGCGCACCCAGCAATTTCGCGAGAATCACACTGGCAGTGCCGACCCCGCCGCTGGCACCGAGGATCAGCACCCGATCACCCGCCTTGACCGTGTCATGCGTCACCAGCATGCGATGAGCCGTGCCGTAAGCCACCGGCAACGCAGCCGCTTGTTCGAAACTCACCGCATCGGGCAGACGAATGAGTTGGCGGGCATCGACCAGCGCGTACTCGGCCATGCCGCCGTCGACCATCTCGCCCATCAAACCCACGTCTGGCTTGAGCGGATTGACCAACACCCGCTCGCCTTCCTGCCAACCCGAAACCCCGTCGCCAATGGCGCTGATGGTGCCCGCCAGGTCCAGGCCGATCACTACCGGCAGCGGTACCTTGATGCCCGGCATACCCTTGACGGTAAAGACGTCGTGGTAGTTGAACGAGGAGGCGCCGACGCGGATCAACACGTGCCCGGCTGCGACGGCCGGGATCGGCTTGTCGGTGACGACGTGCAGCCGGTCGAGGTCGCCGTGTTCGTCGAGTACCAGGGCTTTCATGGTTGTGCTCACAGTCGTTGTCTCCAGGGTCAGTTGAGGTGTTTGGATTGGGCGTAGGGTTCGGTCGCGAACAGGTCAGGCGTCAGGTCACCCTTGATCAGGCCGCCCGCAGCAAACACCTGATGCTGGCGACGCAGTGTGTCCAGGTCCTGAGGCTCGAAGGCCAGGCGGTTCATCGCGTTCCATTGGCCGGCATAGACCCGTGCGTCGTTGTCGGGCAGATTGGCGCTCTTCTTCAGGATCGCGACCACTTCATCGGGATGGGCGTCACCCCAGGCCAAGGTGTCACGCAGCGCTGCGATGACCTTTGCCACGGTCTGCGGATGGCCATCGACCAACCCGCTGCTGACCGCGCCGACACCGATGTACGGCACCGCATCGCTTTTGGTCAGGGTTTTCCATTCCTCGGCAAAGCTGCCCAGACGCTTGAGTTTGAGCTCATCGCCGACTTGGGCGATGGTCACCGAACGCAATGCGGCGGCGTCCACCTGGTGCTGAGCGAGGAACTGCGCAAGCCGCGACTCGTTGGCGCCCACCAGTGAAAAGTCGTTGCTGCGGATGCCGTGATTGCCTTCGAGCACCGCGCTGGCGATCACCGCCACCGACGAGCCGGCAGGCGACATGCCGATCTTCTTGCCCTTGAGTTCGGCAAGGGTGTTGACCGGTGAATCGGCGGGCACTACGAATTGCACATCGGCCGGCTGGGTCGCGGCGAAGATCTTGATCGGCACGCCTTCCGCCGCCGAGCTGAACACCCCGGCCAAAGGCGCGCCGAAAGCCAGATCGATGGAGCCTGCAGCCAAGGCACGGACCGGCGCATTGACGTCGGGAAAGTGGAAAAACTCGGCGTCAATGCCGCGCCTGGCGAGGAAATCCTTGGCCTCCAGTACTGAGCCATAACCCAGGCTGACGCCGCTGGTCCAATAGCCGATCCGGACTTTCTCCGCCGCTTGGGCAGCAGCCGACAACGCAGCGCTCGCGGCAAGCGCGGCGACGATGATCAATTTGCGCATCTGGGGTTCAACCTTATGAGTTAAAGACTGTGGGTTTTCCAACGGAACAGCCAGCGTTCCAGGGGTTTGAGGACCCCGGCTTCAAGCAACAACATCAACGCCACCAGCAGCACCGTCCAGGCAAAGACCTGATCGCTTTGCACCAGGTCCGCCGCCTGGCGCAGGCGATAACCGATGCCGTCCGACGCACCCAGCGTTTCCGCGACCAGCGACACACGCCAGCCGAAACCGAACGCCAGGCGCGCACCGGCAAAGAAATGAGGGAGGATGCTGGGCAGGGAAATTTTCAACAGAATCTGCAGGCGCGACATGCGGAACGACTGCGCCAACTCGACGTATTGCCGCTCCACCGTCTGCGCGCCCTGCCAGACGTTGGTGAGGATCAACGGCATGGCGGTCATGAACACCACGAACACCGTAGTGGCATCGGAAATACCGAACCAGATGATCGCGAAAATGGCCCAAATGGCCGATGAGACCGTATTGAATACCGCAAGCAGCGGTTCGAAAAAAAGCGCAAGCATGCGGCTTGTGCCTAATGCCAGCCCGAGCGGCGTGCCCACTAGCACTGCAAGGAAAAACCCGCTGAAAACCCGCCCCATGGTCGCGCCGACGTCATGCAAAAAGGTTTCGCTGTGCAGCAGGCTAGTCAGCGCAGCGAAGACCTTCTGTGGACCGGGCAGTACGAACGACGGCATCCTGCCGGCGGCGTACCACCACACCACCGCAACTACGGCAAGCAGCGCAAGACGCTGCAATACAAGGCTGGAATAGTGTTTGGCCTGTCCCATCTCAGACCTCCAGCCGCAATTGCCGGACGTGCTCGGTCACCGCAGGATCGGTCGGGATACGCGGCCGCGGAAGTGTCAGCGACTTGACCGCGCGCACGCGCCCTGGCCGCGGATCGAGAATCACCACGCGGTCGGCCAGCACTACCGCCTCTTCCACATCATGAGTAACGAACACCACAGTCATGCCAGTAAGCGCGTGCAGGCGCAGCAGCTCGTCGTGCATCTGCCCGCGAGTGCTGGGGTCAAGTTTGGAGAACGGCTCGTCCATCAGCAGAATCCGCGGCTCCACCACCAGGCTGCGCGCCAAAGCGACCCGGCTGCGCATGCCGCCGGACAATTGGTGTGGCCATGCCTTGGCGAACGGGACCAGGCCGACCAGTTCCAACACTTGCGCTACCCGCTGTGCCCGCCTGCTCTTGCCCAGCGAAGAGGCCTCCAGGCCGAACGCAATGTTTTCCTGCACACTCCGCCACGGCAGCAAGCGATCTTCCTGAAACATGTAGGCAATTGCCTGCCAATCGTGAAAACGCTCGGCGGGCACCCCCTCGATGGAGAGGGAGCCATGGTCGGTCGGTAGCAACCCGGAGAGAATGTTGAGCAGCGTGCTTTTGCCGCAGCCCGAGGTACCCAGCACGGCGACGATCTCCCCTTGTGCTACATCCAAAGAGATATCACTCAACACCTGCAGCCTATCGAAGCGCTTGTTCAGCCCTCTGGCGCTGAACGCCAAGGGTGCGAGCTCGATATTCAGGGCCGCGTTCATCGGGCGAACCTCGCCGCTAGCATCGGTAGTGACGCTCCGGCTTCGCGAAGGCTGGCATAAACTTTTTCGAGAGTCATGGCCTGGAAGGTTTCGATGTGCCGGCGGGCAATGGACTCCACCCGTTTAGCATCGCCTTCCTCAAACGCGGTGATCAACGCATTGTGATCGTGCTTGATCTCGGGTTTGGTGCCCTGCACGTTGAACCCGAGCGCCACCAGCCGGCTCATTTCATCCATCAGACTGGACAGCGTCCGCAGCAATCGCTCGTTGCCCGTGGCTTGGGCGATCTCCAGATGAAACGCCTTGTTGGCATCCATGAACACGTCGATCTGGTCCGGCAAGGGGGTCAGATACCTGACCCGGCAAGCCGCCTCCAACGCTTTGAGTCGGGAAACATCCACCCTGCCGACCGCCAAGCGCGCGGCCAACGGCTCCAGTTGCACACGCAGCGTGAACACTTCCTCCACATCCTTCACGGTGATGGCCGCCACCTGGTAGCCCTTGCGTGGACGCGACGTGACCAGATGTTCGTGGCACAGCCGGGTCAGGGCAATGCGGCAGCTGCTCTTGCCGATGTCGTACATCTGCATCAAGGCAGGCTCGGTGATGTTCACGCCCGGCATCAAGCGGCACGACAGGATGTCACGACGAATGCGCGCATAGGCGGCATCGCCTTGGTTGCTACTATCGACACAAATGTCCGACGCGACGGATGACAGCGACATGAACGACCTACCCAAGTGTGTGAGCAGCTCACAGCGTTGGTCTGTGAGGCTTACTGGAGGCCGCTAAGCTAAAACAATTGCGGTTGAACTCGAACGATTTGTTTGGGCTATGAATATGCCGGGAGCGCATATTGTGAGCGGCTCAGCGTGCGTAGGACGTGAGCATGTGAGTCGGCAAGGGATGGGCACGGTCTGAAAAAAGCAGCGTAGACGGTCGTCTCGGAGCTGATAGCGGAGTTTCGAACGGCCTGCCGGGTTTTTTCGAAGCAACGAAAAAAGGACCCGAAGGTCCTTTTTTCAATGATCTGCAGAATTCATGAAATCCTGCAGATCCAATTTGGAGCGGGAAACGAGACTCGAACTCGCGACCCCGACCTTG
>Ga0207655_1002834_pt1 | contig 13422 bp, 9 predicted proteins | sample KBSM44metaG_FD_184398 | JGI IMG/M metagenome (GOLD analysis project Ga0207655, IMG submission 184398) | Miscanthus rhizosphere microbial communities from Kellogg Biological Station, Michigan, USA - KBS M4-4 metaG (SPAdes) (version 2) | ecosystem: Host-associated > Plants > Roots > Rhizosphere >...
GCAGACCGGGGTGAAGTCCGCCGGGTGGGAAAACAGCACGCCCCAGCTATCGCCCAGCCATTCGTGGAAACGAATCTTGCCGGCGCTGGAATCCTGTTCGAAATCGGGGGCGATATCGCCAAGTCTGAGGCTCATGGTGCGGCTCCTGATGAGTGGTTGGAGACCTCAACTGTAGCTCGGGATTCGATCTTCTTAAAAAGAATAAATAACTAGATATTTATATCTTTATTGAATATTAAACATCTGTTCACTGGACGTCCCGCAGCATCGCGACGAACATCGCCCTCAAGGTTCGAGAAGGCCTTGAGTTGCTGTAAAGAGGGAAACATCGGGAAAGGCTTACGGGGGTGAGCCGGACCCGAAAACGCAAAAGCCCCGTCCGGCGCGATGCCGGACGGGGCTTTTTTTCGTCAGTTACCTGAGCGCGTTATTACAGCAGCGGGATCGAGTAGCTGAGGATCAGGCGGTTTTCGTCCTGGTCGCGAACACCGGCGATGTTGGTACGCCAGGTAGCGTTTTTCCACATGAAGCCGACGTTCTTCAGCGGGCCTTCCGGCACGACGTAACCGATGGTCAGGTCGCGTTCCCACTCGGTGTCGCCATTGCCGTTTTCACGACCGGTGGAAGTTACGGTGTCGATGTTATCGCCACGCAGGTAAACCATACCGGCGGTCAGGCCCGGTACGCCAACCTTGGCGAAGTCATACGAGTAGCGAGCTTGCCAGGTACGTTCGCCGGCACGGCCGAACTTCTGGATCTGCATGTCGGTGATGGTGTAGTTAGACGAACCGTCGCCCTGGTTCAGCCAAGGGAAGTCGCTGCTGCCGTTGGAAACCTGGTAGCCGCCACCGAAAGTGTGACCTTCAACGGTGTACAGGAACAGACCGCTGTAGAGGTTGTTGTCGACTTTACCGCGACCGCTGGCAACACCGGAGTAGTTACCGCTGCTGAAGTAAGCAGGCGTGTTGCCGTTGCGGCCGTCGTCAGAGCTGTTGAAGTAACGGAAGTCAGACTTCAATACGCCCGGGCCGATTGCCCAGTTGTGGACCAGACCCAGGAAGTGTTGCTTGTAGAAATCTTCCAGGTTGCCGTAGTAGTACTGGGCAGTCAGGTCTTTGGTGATCTTGTAGTCACCACCGGCGTAAATGAACTTGTTGCTGTTAACGGTACGCGGTGCCGCGCCGTTGATAGACAGCTGCTCATTGTTGCTGGAGTTACGACCCTTCGCGTGCTCGATCTGACCACCGACCAGGGTCAGGTCCTTGATTTCGCCGGAAGTGATCTGGCCACCCTGCCAGGTTTGTGGCAGCAAGCGACCGTCGTTGGTCACGATGACCGGGTTCTTCGGCTGCAGGGTACCCAGCTTCAGTTCAGTCTGGGAAATCTTGGCTTTGGCAGTCAGGCCCAGGCTGGAGAAGTTATCAACCGCTTGACCATTGGATTCGCTTGGGAAAACAGTGCCGCCGTAAGCGGTGCCAGGATTACCGTTAGCAGCAACGTTGCCGTTGGTGCCGCCGCCCGAATCCAGACGTACGCCCAGCAGGCCGATGGCGTCGATACCGAAGCCTACGGTGCCTTGGGTGTAGCCGGAGATGAAACGCAGATCGAAGCCTTGGCCCCACTCTTCGTTGCGGCTTGGTTCGGCAGTGCCGCTACGGTTGTCAGTGTTGATGTAGAAGTTACGCAGCCCCAAGGTGGCCTTGCTGTCTTCGATGAAACCGGCGGCGCCTGCCTGCTGCGCCAAAACCCCTACGGCCACGGCCAGGGCCAAGGTGGACTTGTTCATGTTTCGCTCCTCTCGTTTCTAATTCTTGTGTTCCTGGTCCGGGGTCTGATGCCCCTGGATCCTAAGATGCGCGATTAGCGCCAGACCGTGACTGACAAGTCAATCGTAACCTTGTATGTCTACGACCAAGGTCTAATCGCAGTGATTTGGTCCCTGCAGGGTAAAGACTTCCTGATAAACCCAAAAAGAATTTATTAATTCTTTTTGATACCTTTCAGCTATATGGCCAGCCATTTGCCATCCTTACCGGATACAGCGTATCGGCGACTAAGCTCATTACTAAATGGTATTTGTTAGCCTTTTTTTAGATCGATTAGCTTTGACGCGACCCCGATTCGTCAAACCCTATCGAAAAGGCGACGCCATGATGGCCAAACGCGCACTATCTAGTCAATTTGTTACAGTTTGTGTGTCGGCGCTGATTTCTTTTTCAGCCCATGCCGCCAACCTCACCGTCGGCTACCAGACCGGTATTGACCCGAGCAAAGTCCCCCAGGCCGACGGCGTGTACGAGAAGGCCATCGGCGAGAAAATCGACTGGCGTCGGTTCAACAGCGGCCCGGAAGTTGTGACAGCCATCGCCTCCGGCGATGTGCAGATCGGCAACCTCGGCTCCAGCCCGCTGGCGGCCGCTGCTTCGCGCAATCTGCCGATCGTGGCCTTTATCGTCTCGGCGCAGATCAATGCCGCCGAAGCACTGGTGGTGCGTAACGGCAGCGGTATCAACAAGCCCGAAGACCTGATCGGCAAGACCATCGCCACCCCGTTCGTTTCCACCTCCCACTACAGCCTGCTCGGTGCGCTCAAGCACTGGGGCCTGGACACCTCGAAAGTCAAAGTGGTGAACCTGCAACCCGCAGAAATCGCGGCGGCCTGGAAGCGTGGCGACATCGACGGTGCCTTTGTCTGGTCGCCGGCGCTGGGTGAAATCCGCAAGACCGGCAAGACCCTGACGGATGCCGCGCAGGTCGGCCAGTGGGGCGCGCCGACCTTCGAAGTCTGGGTCGCGCGCAAGGACTTTGCCGAGAAGCATCCTGAGGTCGTGGCCAAGTTCGCCAAGGTGACTCTGGACTCGTTCGCCGATTACGCCGCCCATAAAGACAGCTGGACGGCCGATTCCGTACCTGTACAGAAAATCGCCAAACTGACCGGTGCCAATGCTGCCGACGTTCCGGAATTGCTCGCGGGTTCGGCATTCCCGGACGCCAAGGCACAACAGACCACGGCGCTGCTGGACGGCGGCACGGCGAGGGCGATTGGTGAGACGGCGAAATTCTTGAAGGAACAGGGCAAGGTCGAAAGTGTTCTGCCTGACTACTCGCCGTATGTCAGTGCGAAGTTTGTAGCCGAATAAACGCTATCGCGAGCAAGCTCGCTCCCTCACAGGCTCAGTGAACCTTTGTGGGAGCGGCCCTGCTCGCGATGAGGGCGTCACATCACAGAGACTTTTCGAAGATCTTCGAATTGCGCTGATAGTTATAAAGAGAAGCCCGAGCTGCCGGCAGGCGCTCGACGCTGCTCGGTTCGAAACCGCGCTCGCGGAACCAGTGGGCAGTGCGGGTGGTGAGGACGAACAGAGTCTTCAAACCCTGCGCCCGGGCACGGGTCTCGATGCGTTCGAGCAATTCGTCGCCGCGACCGCCATGGCGATACTCGGGATTCACCGCCAGGCACGCCAGCTCGCCGGCATCCGAATCGGCAATCTGATACAGCGCCGCACAGGCGATGATCATCCCTTCACGCTCGACCACGCTGAACTGCTCGATTTCGCGTTCCAGCACTTCGCGCGAGCGACGCACCAGAATGCCCTGCTCTTCCAGCGGGCTGATCAGATCGAGCAAACCGCCGACGTCTTCGATCGCCGCCTCGCGCACCAGTTCGAATTGCTCTTGGGCCACCAGCGTACCGCCACCGTCACGGGTGAACAGTTCAGTCAGCAGCGCACCATCCTCGGCATAACTGACGATATGGCTGCGCGCCACGCCGCCACGACAGGCTTCGGCGGCGGCATCCAGCAGTTCCGCCTGATAGTTGCTGCCCAGACGCTGCAGATGTGCCGGCACCTGTTGCGGACGCAGTTCGCGCACCAGTTTGCCGTTTTCGTCGATCAGACCGAGGTCGGCGCCGAACAGCAGCAGCTTGTCGGCGCCCAGATCGATGGCGGCGCGGGTGGCGACGTCTTCGCAGGCGAGGTTGAAGATCTCGCCGGTAGGCGAATAACCCAGCGGCGACAGCAGCACGATGGAGCGCTCGTCGAGCAGACGGTTGATGCCTTTGCGGTCGACCCGGCGCACTTCGCCGGTGTGGTGATAGTCGACACCTTCCAGCACACCGATCGGCCGGGCCGTCACGAGGTTGCCGCTGGCCACCCGCAGACGCGAGCCCTGCATCGGCGACGAGGCCATGTCCATCGACAGCCGCGCTTCGATGGCGATGCGCAACTGGCCGACCGCATCGATCACGCACTCCAGCGTCGCGGCATCGGTGATGCGCATGCCGTGGTGGTAATGCGGGGTCAGGCCGCGGGCGGCAAGACGGGTTTCAATCTGCGGACGGGAACCATGAACCAGTACCAGCCGCACGCCGAGGCTGTGCAGCAGCACGATGTCATGGACGATGTTGCCGAAATTCGGATGCTCCACGCCGTCGCCCGGAAGCATGACAACGAAGGTGCAATCGCGGTGAGCATTGATATAAGGAGACGCGTGGCGAAGCCAATTGACGTATTCGGGCATGAACCTGGGCCTGTAATAAATAGCAGCCGGAAAAAGGGCAGAACGGAAAACGCACAGCGGGCTGATGGTTATCGTCGGAACAGGCTTGGCGACACGCGCGCTCTCCTCATGAATACGGGTGGGTGTTTGGGCAATTTATACAGCTTTGAGACAGTAATGTTCGATCAACTGCCGCAATAGATGCACGGTAGGCTGCAAACGTGACATTTCGAGGTACTCGTCCGGCTGGTGCGCACAGGCGATGTCGCCAGGGCCGAGCACGATGGTTTCGCAGCCAAGGCGCTGAAGATAAGGCGCTTCGGTGCCGAACGCTACCGCTTCGGCCGTATGGCCGGTGAGTTTTTCGGCAATTCGCACCAGTTCCGCGTCTTCGGCCTGCTCGAACGGCGGCACTTCGGGAAACAGCGGCGCGTAATCGATTTTCACCTGATGGCGTTCGGCGACCGGGTTGAGCCTGCGCAGAATCTCGCTGCGCAAGAGCTTGGGGTCCATTCCCGGCAACGGCCGCAGGTCGAACTCCAGCGAACACTGACCGCAGATGCGGTTGGGGTTGTCGCCCCCGTGGATACAGCCGAAGTTCATGGTCGGCTGCGGCACGCTGAACTGCGGGTTGTTGAATTCGCGCTGCCACAGCAGGCGCAGGCCGCGCAGTTCGCCGATGGCATCGTGCATCGCTTCGAGGGCGCTGTGCCCCAGGCGCGGATCCGACGAATGGCCGCTCTGCCCAAGGATATCGATGCGCTCCATCATGATGCCTTTGTGCATGCGGATTGGTTTGAGCCCGGTCGGCTCGCCGATCACCGCCGCCCGGCCCAGCGGTCGCCCCGCCTCGGCCAGCGCACGGGCACCGGACATCGAGCTTTCTTCATCGCAGGTGGCGAGGATCAGCAGCGGTTGTTTGAACGGCTGATCGAGCAGCGGTTGCACGGCTTCGATGATCAGGGCGAAAAAGCCCTTCATGTCGCAGCTGCCGAGGCCGACCCAGCGGCCGTCGACTTCGGTGAGTTTCAGCGGGTCGGTTTTCCACAGCGCATCGTCGTACGGCACCGTGTCGCTGTGCCCGGCCAGCACCAGCCCGCCGGGGCCGCTGCCAAAACTGGCGAGCAGGTTGAATTTTCCGGAGCTGACCTGCTGGATGTCGCAGCTGAAACCGAGGTCGCCGAGCCAGCCCGCGAGCAGATCGATCACCGCCCGGTTGGACTGATCGAGCCGCGGCTGAGTGCAACTGACCGACGGCGCGGCGATCAGTGCAGCGAACTGGTCTTGCATGGACGGCAAAGGCATCGCTGACTCCAACTCCCGGATTGAGGTTCATCATAGAACCATCCGGCGCCGAGAATAAACCGCCGCAAAGCGTAGGAAGGTTCAGTCCTGTACACTGCACGGCCTTGGCAGCCACACATTCCCCCGGCTGCGCTCCCGATCCTGGATTTTCCGGCCATGCAGAAAGAAACCGAAATCAAACTCCGCGTCAGCCGCGAAACCCTCGCCGCCCTGCGCGAGCACCCTCTTCTGAAAAAACGCAACAAAAGTGGCTGGGAACGCCGTGAGTTGATGAATCAGTACTTCGACACGCCTGAGCGTGACCTGGCCCGGGCCAAGGTTGCCCTGCGCCTGCGCAAGGACGGCGAAGAGGTGATTCAGACCCTCAAGACCCGTGGCCAGAGCGTCGCCGGTCTGTCCGAGCGTAACGAGTACGACTGGAACCTGCCCAAAGCCAAGCTCGACGTGAAGAAACTCGACGGCGAATGCTGGCCCGAGTCCCTCGCCGAGCTGGACAAGAAAACCCTGAAACCGATCTTCACCACCGATTTCGTCCGCGAGCGCGCCGAAATCGCCTGGGGCCGTGGCAAGACCAAAGTGGTCATCGAAGCCGCGCTGGACCTTGGCCACGTGGTGGTCGGCAAACAGAAAGAAGAAATCTGCGAGCTGGAACTGGAACTGCGCGAAGGCGAACCTGCCGCGTTGCTGGAACTGGCTGCCGAACTGGCCGAAACCCTGGCCCTGATGCCGTGCGACATCAGCAAGGCCGAGCGCGGCTATCGCCTGTATGACGCCAACAGCTACTCGCTGAGCCTGCCGGCGCCGGCCATTATCGCCGAAACCCCGCTGGACGACGCCTTCGCCGCCCTGGCCTGGCACTTGCTCGGCAGCAGCCAGCGTCTGGCCGAACAGTACCGTTTCAACGGCCACTGGCGCCTGTTGCAGGACTGGGTCGAGAACCTCGCGGAAATGCGTGCCCTGCTGAGCAGCCTCGGCCAGGCCGCACCGCGTCCGTCGACCCACGACTTGCGCGTGGCGCTGGATGCCCTGCTGGAAGACTGGCGCCCGCTGGTGCAGGTCGGCATCGAAGACGAAGACGTGCGCAAAGCCGCACCGGAGCAGTTCCTCGAAGAGCTGGAAGATCCGCGCTGGGGCCTGTTCTCGTTGAACGCTTCGCGCTGGTTGCTGGCCCGCACCTGGACGGCTGACCGCAACACCCGTGGCAATCGCCAGGGTGCCGCGCAGTTGCAAAGCTGGCTGCCGCGCCTGCTGGGCGAAGAAGCCACTTCGCTGCAATTGCAGCGTTATCAGCAGCAGCCGGAAGATCTGGCCGAGCAACTGCCGCGCATTGAACGCATACAGGTCTGGCTGCACCACGCGCGCAACGTGCTGGACATCCCGGAAATGGATCGGCTGTACGGCGAGCTGAACAAACTGGCGCAACTGGCCAACGAGCCGACCATTACCGACGAACTGCTCGATGCGCGCAAGCATCAGGCGATTGCGGTGTACCAGAACCGCGCCTGGAAAATGCTGCTGCGCATGTAACCCCCCTTTCGCGAGCAGGCTCGCTCCCACAGGGAAATGCATTCCAACAGTGGGAGCTGGCCTGCTAGCGATGAGGCCAGCACTTTCAGCGCAGTACCGGCAAACTCGTCGTCGACTTGATCTCCGACAGCGCCACAATCGAGTTCACTTCCTGAATCCCCGGCACCAGCGACAGCTTCTCGAAAAAGAACCGCTCATACGCCTCGATGTCCGCCGCGACAATCCGCAACAGAAAATCCACAGCCCCCATCAGCACGTAACACTCCAGCACTTCGGGAAAACCGCGAATCGCCTCGGTGAATTCGGTGAAGTTCGAACGGCCGTGGGCGTTGAGTTTGATCTCGGCAAAGATCTGCGTGTTCAGACCGATCTTCTTGCGATCGAGCAAAGTCACCTGGCCACGAATGATCCCCTCCTCCTTCATCCGCTGAATCCGTCGCCAGCACGGCGATTGCGACAGCCCCACCTGCTCGGCGATCTGTGCGCTGGACAAGGAAGCGTCCTCTTGCAGCAGGGCGAGAATGCGCCGGTCGTAGCTGTCCAGCTCGCTGTGCATAAATAATCCTCAAAAGAAGCCAATAGCGAATTGATTACACCAATCAACCGCCTGATCAGCTCATCTTAGACAAGAAATGCCCAGCATCGGATGTAAAAATTCCTCCACTGATTCCGGAGACCTCCCATGCCACACCTCGAAGCCGTCAACACCCCTGCGCCCCGTGCCGATGTGTGGAACGCCAGCAACGCCCATTGCCTTGCGCAGTATCAGATCCTGGCCGAGGCCGAGCCGGATTTGCTGGTGCGGGTCCTGAACCTGTTCGCCTTGCAGTGCCTCACCCCGGAACAGGTGAATGTCCAGCGGCTGGACGATCTGCTGTCGATCGACATCGTCATGAGCGGCCTGAGCTGGCACCGCGCCCAGGTGATCGCGGAAAAACTTCGTAACCTGATCAGCGTCTGCTCGGTGAACCTGCAAAACCCCGACGCGGCGTGGGATGCACCGGCGCAGGCGGCCGGCTGACAAGAACCGAAACGTCTTCGTCGGGTAGTGGCCCAACGGTCGGCAGGGCCACGACTATCCTTTGCGCACTGTCGTTCAAAAGGAGCCCGCATGTCCGTTCAACTCGCCACTCAGGACCGCTGGCTGGATCTCAATGAGGTACTGCGTGAACTGGTCGCCCAGGGTTTCATCTGCCAGGACTCGGCCGAGCAAGCGCTGAATGCCCGGCGCCGACATGCCGCCCACGGCCAGAAGCATCCGCTGGAATTCATCGCCAGCCAGCAACTGGACGACCTCAGCCGTCCGGGCAAACACCTCGACCTGGAAAGCCTGACCCTGTGGCTGGCGCAGCAGGCCGGCCAGCCGTACCTGCGGATCGATCCGCTGAAGATCAACGTCGCCGCCATCACGCCGCTGATGTCCTATGCCTTTGCCCAGCGCCACAAGATCCTCGCGGTGTCGGTCGACCGCGATGCGGTCACTGTGGCCAGCGCCCAGCCCTATGTCAGCGGCTGGGAGGCGGACCTGACTCACGTCCTGAAACTGCCGATCAAACGGGTGGTGGCCAACCCGGCGGACATCCAGCGTTTCAGCGTCGAATTCTTCCGCCTCGCCAAATCGGTCAGCGGCGCCAGCAATGCCGATGCGCAGAGCGGCAACCTCGGCAACTTCGAACAACTGCTCAACCTCGGCGCCAGCGATCAGGAACCGGACGCCAACGACGCGCACATCGTCAACATCGTCGACTGGCTGTTCCAGTACGCCTTCCAGCAGCGGGCGAGCGACATCCACATCGAACCCCGGCGCGATCAAGGCACCGTTCGCTTTCGCATCGACGGCGTGCTGCACAACGTCTATCAATTTCCACCCCAGGTGACGATGGCCATTGTCAGCCGCCTGAAAAGCCTTGGCCGGATGAACGTCGCCGAGAAGCGCAAACCCCAGGACGGCCGGGTCAAGACCAAGACCCCGGACGGCGGCGAAGTCGAGTTGCGCCTGTCGACCCTGCCCACCGCGTTCGGCGAAAAAATGGTGATGCGGATCTTCGACCCGGAAGTGCTGCTCAAGGATTTCGATCAGCTCGGTTTTTCCGCCGACGATCTGCGCCGCTGGCAGGACATGACCCGCCAGCCCAACGGCATCATTCTGGTGACCGGCCCGACCGGTTCCGGCAAGACCACCACGCTGTACACCACGCTGAAAAAACTGGCGACGCCCGAGGTCAACCTCTGCACCATCGAAGACCCGATCGAGATGGTCGAGCCGGCCTTCAACCAGATGCAGGTCCAGCACAACATCGACCTGACGTTCGCCGCCGGCGTGCGGGCGCTGATGCGACAAGACCCGGACATCATCATGATCGGCGAGATCCGCGACCTGGAAACCGCAGAAATGGCGATTCAGGCGGCATTGACCGGGCACCTGGTGCTCTCGACCCTGCACACCAACGATGCGCCGAGCGCCATCAGCCGTCTGCTGGAACTCGGCGTGCCGCATTACCTGATCAAAGCCACCGTGCTCGGCGTGATGGCGCAACGATTGGTGCGAACACTGTGCCCGCACTGCAAGGCGCCGCTGACTCTTGATGAAGAAGACTGGCAAACCCTGACCCGGCCGTGGCAGGCGCCGCTGCCGGGCAATGCGCAACGGGCCATCGGTTGCCTGGAGTGTCGCGACACCGGTTATCACGGGCGCGCCGGGGTTTACGAAATCATGCAACTGAGCGACAGCCTCAAGGCCTTGATCAGCCCCGACACCGATCTCACCGCGATCCGTCGTCAGGCATTCAAGGAAGGCATGCGCAGCCTGCGATTGTCCGGCGCGCAGAAAATTGCGGCGGGGCTGACAACCCTTGAGGAAGTGCTGCGGGTGACGCCACAGAGCGAGCAGAAATAGCCGATCACGGAACCGGATCGGGGAAACGGCGATCCAACCGGTTATTCAACACCAGTGGAGTCACCCAACATGCGTCTCAAACTTGCTGTCGCCACCCTTGCCCTGCTGTCTCTGCCCGTCGGTTCGGCAATGGCCGACAGCTTTTGGCGTAACGTCATTTCGTCCGGTGCCACCACCGGTTCGACCTACCTGACCTTCAAGGATCACAAACTGATCGTTGCCGCCCAGGACGACGCCGGCAGCTTCGTCGCCAGCGACGGCGGCATCCGTGGCCCGTACCTGGAAGCCGCGATGCAGAAAGTCCGCGCCGACAACCCTGGCCTGCAGGCAACGGACATGGAACTGGCGAACGCGATCCTGGCGAAGAACGCCGTGGCGTCGGAATAACCTTCCGAACAGACAAAAATGCCGCTCACACGAGCGGCATTTTTTTGCCCGCTGTTCAGCGGTAATCGTCCACCGGTACGCAGGCGCAGAACAGGTTGCGGTCGCCGTAGACGTTATCGACCCGGTTCACCGCCGGCCAATATTTGTGCGCTTTGGTGTGCGCATCCGGCGTGATGCCCTGCTCGATGCTGTACGGCCGCTCCCACACGCCGGTGATATCGGCCAGGGTATGCGGCGCCCGTTTGAGCGGGTTGTCCTCGGCCGGCCAGTTGCCGTTTTGCACCTCAGTGATTTCTGCACGAATGCTCAGCATCGCGCCGATGAAGCGATCCAGTTCGGCCTTGGACTCGCTTTCGGTCGGCTCGACCATCAAAGTGCCCGGCACCGGGAACGACATGGTCGGCGCGTGGAAGCCGTAATCCATCAGGCGCTTGGCGACGTCTTCTTCGCTGATGCCGGTCTGCGCTTTCAGCGGCCGCAGATCCAGAATGCATTCGTGGGCGACCCGCTCGTTGCGACCGGTGTACAGAACGGGGAAAGCACCTGACAAATGCTGCGCCAGGTAATTCGCCGCGAGGATCGCCACCTCGCTGGCATCCGCCAGTTGTGGCCCCATCATCGCGATGTACATCCAGCTGATCGGCAGAATGCTCGCACTGCCCCATGGCGCGGCGCTGACTGCACCGTTTTGCGGTTGCGGCCCGTCTATCGGAATCACCGGATGGTTGGCAACGAACGGCGCCAGATGCGCACGCACGCCAATCGGCCCCATGCCCGGCCCGCCTCCGCCGTGGGGAATGCAGAAGGTCTTGTGCAGGTTCATGTGCGACACGTCGGCGCCGATGTCCGCCGGCCGCGCCAGCCCGACCTGAGCATTGAGGTTGGCGCCGTCCATGTACACCTGGCCGCCGTGCTGGTGGATAACTTCGCAGATTTCGCTGATGCCTTCCTCGTACACGCCGTGGGTCGACGGATAGGTCGCCATCAGGCACGACAACTTGCCCCCGGCCTCGGACGCCTTGGCTTTCAAGTCCTCCAGATCGACGTTGCCGGCGTCGTCACACTCGACAATCACCACGCGCATCCCGGCCATCTGCGCCGAGGCCGGGTTGGTGCCGTGGGCCGAAGAAGGAATCAGGCAGATATCCCGCCCGCCCTGCTGGCGGCTCTCGTGGTATTTGCGGATCGCCAGCAGCCCCGCGTACTCGCCCTGGGCACCGGAGTTGGGCTGCATGCAGATCGCATCGAACCCGGTGATCGCGCACAGCCAGCGCTCCAGTTCCTCGATCATCAGCGTGTAACCAACGGCCTGCTCCCGGGGCACGAACGGGTGCAGGTTGGCGAATTGCGGCCAGGTGATCGGGATCATTTCGCTGGTGGCGTTGAGTTTCATGGTGCAAGAGCCCAGCGGGATCATCGACTGGTTGAGCGCCAGATCCTTGCTCTCCAGTTGTTTGAGGTAGCGCAGCATCTCGGTTTCGCTGTGGTGGGCGTTGAACACCGGGTGACGCAGGTAAGGCGTGCTGCGCTGCAGCGTGTCGGGAATGCCGGAAGCCAGCGTCTCGGCGTCGAGCTCATCGACGCTCAACCCGTGATCGGCGCCCAGCAGCACATCGAACAGTCTGGCCACGGTGTTTTCATCACAGGCCTCGTCGAGGCTCAGACCGAGTTGGCCACGACCGAGGATGCGCAGGTTGATCTGCGCGGACTGGGCACTTTCGATGATCGCGGTTTGCGCCCCGCCCACGTCCAGCGTGAGGGTGTCGAAGAAGTGTTGGTTGAGGCGCTTGATGCCGTGGCGTTCAAGCCCGGCGGCGATAATGCAGGTCAGCCGGTGCACCCGCTGGGCGATTCGTTTCAACCCTTCCGGGCCGTGATAGACCGCGTAGAAACTGGCGATGTTGGCCAGCAAGACCTGGGCGGTGCAGATGTTCGAATTGGCCTTCTCCCGGCGAATGTGCTGTTCGCGAGTTTGCAGGGCCATACGCAGCGCGACATTGCCGCGGGCATCTTTCGACACACCGATGATCCGGCCGGGAATCGCCCGTTTGTATTCTTCGCGACTGGCGAAAAACGCCGCGTGCGGGCCGCCGTAACCCATCGGCACGCCGAAGCGCTGGGATGAACCGAACACCACGTCGGCACCCAGTTCGCCCGGCGGGGTCAGCAGCAACAGACTGAGCAGATCGGCCGCCACGCAGGCCAGCGCCTGCTGCGCGTGCAGGTGATCGATCAGTGGCCGCAGGTCGCGGACTTCGCCGTGGGTGTCGGGGTATTGCAGCAGTGCGCCGAAAACCTGGTGCTGCTTCAAGTTGTCCACAGCGTCGACGATCAGCTCGAAGCCGAAGCCTTCGGCGCGGGTCTGCACCACGGAAATGGTTTGTGGATGACAGTTTTCGTCGACGAAGAACAGATTGCTTTTCGACTTCGCCACGCGCTTGGCCAGGGCCATGGCTTCCGCCGCAGCGGTGGCTTCATCGAGCAGCGAAGCATTGGCCAGTTCAAGGCCGGTGAGGTCGATGGTCAGTTGCTGAAAGTTGAGCAACGCTTCGAGCCGGCCTTGGGCGATTTCCGGTTGGTAAGGCGTGTAGGCGGTGTACCAGCCGGGATTTTCCAGCACGTTGCGCAGGATGACGGTCGGGGTCAGGGTGCCGTGGTAGCCCATGCCGATCAGGCTGGTCCAGACCTGGTTCTGCTCGGCATAACCGCGCAGCTTTGCCAGCGCCACCTGTTCGTCCAGCGCCGGCGGCAGGTCCAGCTCGCGGTTGAGGCGAATGCCCGGCGGCACGGTCTGTTCGATCAGCTCC
>Ga0207655_1002835_pt1 | contig 13418 bp, 14 predicted proteins | sample KBSM44metaG_FD_184398 | JGI IMG/M metagenome (GOLD analysis project Ga0207655, IMG submission 184398) | Miscanthus rhizosphere microbial communities from Kellogg Biological Station, Michigan, USA - KBS M4-4 metaG (SPAdes) (version 2) | ecosystem: Host-associated > Plants > Roots > Rhizosphere >...
CGATCCTCACCGCCACCGGCGGCAACTACACGCTCGTGTTCCTCATCGGCGGCGCGCTCCTGCTCGTCGGCGCCCTGTCGTACGGTCTCTTCGTGAAGGACCGCTCGGGCCGCACCGCCTGAGTCCCTGGTGAGGGGCGTTCGCGCCCCTCACCGTTCGACGTGATCACTGGAGATCTTCATGCCCGCCCATCTCTTCTTCGTCATCGGCCCGGCCGGCAGCGGCAAGTCGACGGTCAGTACCCTGATCGCGCGCCACCTCGGCGCCGCCTACCTCGACAAGGACAGCGTCGCGACGCTGTTCACCGAGGCGCTGCTGACGGCGAACGGCAGCGACCCCCACGAACGCGACAACAACGCCTATTACCAGCAGGCCGTCATGGACCTCGAGTACCAAACGATCCTCCGCCTCGCGGGCGACAACCTGCGCCTCGGCACCCCGGTCGTCCTCGACGCGCCGTTCGTGCGCTATTTCCCGCGTGAGGACTTCTTGGAGCGCGCCGCCCGGGACCACGATTGGCCCGCCGACACCCGCATCACGGTGGTGCACGTCACGGTGGACGGCGAGCGCGTGCGCGACCGTGTCGCCGGCCGCGGCTACGAGCGCGACGCGTGGAAGCTCACCCACTGGGACGAGTTCTGGGCGAGCGCGCAGGCATCCGAATGCCGGTGGCGCGGAGCGCACCACGCCCTGTACGACAACAGCGCAGACGGCCGCGACGACGAGGCCATCCGCGAGGCCATCGCCGCGCTCGTCTGAGCATCGCGGCGGCACTACGCACATCTCCGGCGGCGTCAGATCGCCGTGGATGCGGGGGGCATCACCGAACCCGCCACACGTCGAGCGAGCCAGGCGGCGCCCAAGAGCGCGGCCTCCACGCCCGCGCTCGCGACCTCGACGCGAACGTCGGCGAACGGCGAACGCAGCCCGGCGCGCAGGCCCCGAGCGAGGGGAGCCACCAGAGCGGACCCGAGCGCGGACACCCCACCGCCGAGCAACACGAGCCCCGGGTCGACGGTGGTCACGACCGGCGCGAGCGACGCGCCCAGCTCCTGTGCCGCAGCCGCGATGACCTCGGCCGCCACGGCGTCCGCGTCCCGCGCCCGTCGAGCGATCTCGTGCAGCGACGCCGCGCGCCCAGTGCGCTCTGCGAAAGTGCGTTCGATGCCGGGCCCACTCGCGAAGGCCTCGATGTGGTCCAGCCCACCGCAGGAGCACACGCGCCCGCGCATCGTCGCCGCCGGCAGGTGCCCCACGGCACCTGCCATGCCGGACGCTCCCCGCAGGAGCGCACCATCCGACACCACTGCACCCCCGATGCCCGTTCCCACGGCCACGAAGACGAAACGCTCTCGACGGGGGTCGACGGCGAGTTCCCCGAGCGCCGCCGCATGGACGTCGTTGACGACGGTGACAGGAAGACCGAGACGCTCCCTGAGCTCCGACGCCACCCGGGTGCCCGTCCAGCCGGCGAGGTGGGCTGTGGCGTGTGTGACGACGCCCGCGTCATCGAAGGCCCCCGCGCTGCCGACGCCAACCGCCACCGGTCGGCCGCCCGAGCGCACCGCCTCCCCGACGAGCGCCGCGGCGGTGTCGAGGATGACCGCGGCCCCTCGTCTCGCCGGTGTCGGCGCCTCGACACGGTGGGCGATGTGCACCCCATCGCGCACGATCGCCGCCGCCGTCTTGGTTCCTCCGATGTCCACGGCGACGACGACCCGTGCGGTCTCCTCCGGTACGGTCATCGCGGGCCGGGGGCAGCCGCCGCGAAGCGGCGGGTGATGGCGATGGGGTCGGTGATCGCGCCCCCCACGACGACGGCGTGAGCGCCGGCTTCGAAGGCGGCGGCCACATCGACGGGCGTCTGGAAGCGCCCCTCCGCGAGCACACGCACTCCTCGTGCCGTCAGCCGGGCGACGAGGTCGAGGTCGGGTCCGCTCTTCGACGGCGAGTAGGGCGTGTAGCCCGACAGCGTCGTACCGACGAAGCTCGCCCCAGCATCCCACGCGGCCAGACCCTCGGCGAGGGTCGAGACGTCTGCCATGACCGGAACACCCGCGTGCGCGACCGCGCTGCGTACCCGGGACGCGACATCGGAAACGACCTCGACGGTCGCGTCGATCGCGACGATATCGGCGCCGGCGCGCACGAGTGCGAGGACCTGCTCATCTGTCTGCGTGATCACGTTGCGACGCTCTCCCATCCGCTTGTCGAGCCCGATGATCGGGTGCTGCGTCGACTCTCGCACAGCGGCGATGTCGGCGACGCCGTTGATGCGCAGTGCGGCGGCGCCGCCCCGCAGCGCGCTGGCGGCCAGCCGCGCGATCGTCGGCGTGTCACGCAGCGGAGAGCCGACCGACGCCTGACACGAGACGATGAGCCGTCCCGCCAGGGCCTCGACCACGCTGACGATCTCACCACCCGGACGGGCTCCATCACTTGAGTGCACCGGCACCGACACCTCCTATGAAGTAGCGCTGGAAGAACACGAAGAGCACCAGCGCGGGGACAGTGAACAGGACGGATGCCGCCATCAGGGGGCCCCACTCGAGGTTGCGTTCGCCGAAGAACGAGTAGAGCCCGATGGAGAGCGTGTATTTACTCGCGTCGTTCAGGTAGATGAGCGGGTTGAGGAAGTCGGTCCAGGCCCAGACGAACTGGAAGATCGCGGCGGTGATCAACGCCGGGCGTGCTTGCGGAAGGACGATCGACCAGTAGATCCGCAGCTCCGAGGCGCCGTCGATGCGAGCTGCCTGCAGCAGCTCGTTGGGGACCGAGGTCAGGAACTGCCGCAGCATGAAGATGAGGAACGGCGTGCCGAAGAACGCCGGCGCGACCAGCGGGATGATGCTGTTCGTCGCGCCGAGACCGTTCCACATCAGGAACAGCGGGATCATGGTCACCTGCGGCGGCAGCATCATCGTCGCCATGACGATCACGAGCAGCGGCCGCTGACCGCGCCATCCGATCTTCGATAGCGAGTAGGCCACGAGCGGCGAGGAGATGAGCATCCCGAGCACCGAGAGCCCGGCGATCACGAGGGTGTTCCACAAGTACTGCCAGAAAGGGATCTCGTCGAAGACCGCCGCGAAGTTCTCGAGGGTCCACTCGGTCGGCCAGAGCGAGGGCGGTGCACTGAAGATGTCGTCGGGCAGCTTGAATGCCGTGCTCAGCATCGACAGGAACGGGAAGACGAAAAGGAGCGCGAGCGCCCACACCGACACGTGTCGCAGTGCCGTGCGGGCCGCGCGCCGCGCGGTGGGACGCCGCCGTCGCGGCGAGGCTGCGCCGATGCGGGACTCAGTCGCGGTCAGAGCCATAGTGGACCCATTTCTTCGAGGACCACAGCAGCACGAGCGTGATCGCGAGAGTGAGCAGAAACAGCACCCAGGCCATCGCTGATGCGTAGCCCATCTTCAAGAAGACGAAGGCGTTCTGGTACAGGTACATCGCGTAGCTGATCATCGATTGGCCGGGCCCCCCGCTCGCCTCGTTGAGCCGCGTCTGGGTGAGCAGATACGGCTGCGTGAAGATCTGGAGGTAGGCGATCACGGTGACGATGATCTGGAAGAGCGTGACGGGCGAGATGGTCGGCCAGGTGATGTAGCGGAACCGGGCGAACCAGCGGGCGCCGTCGAGCTCGGCGGCTTCGTAGAGCTCGGCGGGCACGTCCTTGATCGCGGCGAGATAGATGATCATCGTGCCGCCGATGGTCCACAGACACATCAGGACGATTGCCGGCTTCCCCCACTGCGGCTGCTCGAGCCACTCCGGTTGGGGCAGGTGGAGGATCCCGAGGAAGTAGTTGACGAAGCCGTACTGGGTGTTCAGGAGCCAGCGCCAGAGATAGCCGCCGACCACGACCGGCACGATCGTGGGGAGGTACACGAGCGCGCGATAGAGGGGCTGACCGCGGACCGGCAGGTTCAGCAGGTGCGCACCGGCGATCGAGATCAGGATCGTCAGAGGTACGCCGGTCACGGTGAGAAACAGCGTGTTCCACAGCGCTTTCCAGAACGTGTCGTCCTGCATCATGCGCGCGTAGTTGTCGAGACCGACCCACGAGGGCGGTTGGAAGAGGTTGAAATCGGTGAAGCTGTACACCGCCGAGGCCAGCACGGGCCACACGATGAAGACAGCGGCACCGATGAGGAACGGCGACGCGAACGCCAGACCCCGGAGGGTCTGGCGTCGCGCGCCGCGGGGGGCGGTCGCAGCCATCAGTACGAGGAGACCTTGCCGGCGACGGCCGCCAGCGCCTTGTCCGGCGTCGCGACGCCGCGGACGATGTCGTCGAACGCCGTCGCCAGGTCGGTCGAGTACTGGGCACTGTACGGCTGGCTGGCAAGCGACTTGGCATTGGGGCTCGCGAGGGCCTTCAACCACGAGTCGAAGTGCGGAATCTCGGCGTACGCGGGATCGTCGAGCAGAGCCGTCTTGGACGGGAGGTTGCCGAGCGCGAGCGTGAAGTCCACCATCGGCTTGTCTTGCACCATGTACGCGAGGAACTTCGCCGCCTCGGCCTTGTGCTTCGAGTTGCTCGGGATGAACAGCGTGCTGGTCGTGACCTGCGTCGTGCCGGCCAGCGCCGGGGTGGCCGCCGGGATGTCGATGACGCCCCAATTGAGGGTCGGAGCGACCTTGGGGATGTTGACCGCCTGCCATTCGCCGTCGACGACCATCGCCTGCTTGCCCGTGTAAAAGGGGTCCTGTGCCGACATGTACTGGCCGAGACCGGACGCGAATGTCGCGATCTTGTCGGCACCGTACGGGTCCGTCAGTGTCTTCGTGTACCAATCGAGGGCCGCGACGTTCTGGGGATCGTCGGGGCTGGGCGTCTTGCCGTCGGCGCCGTCCCAGGTGCCGCCGAACGCGTACCCGAGGGTGGTGAACAGCGTGGATGCCGAGGGGTTTCCGAGCCCGATCTGCGTGATCGCTCCGCTGCCGTCGACGACGGTGAGCTTCTTCACGGCATCCGCGAGTTCGTCCATCGTGGTCGGGGGCGTCACGCCGGCCTGGTCGAGGAGGTCCTTGTTGTACAGCAGCTGCTGGGTGTGCACCGCGATCGGGAGCGCGTAGATCTTGCCGTCGTAGGTCATCTGGTCCATGGATGCCGGGGCGAAGGCGGAGGTGTCGACCTTCTCGGCCGCGAGGTAGTCGTCCAGAGGCGCGAGGATCCCCTTGGAGGCCCACGAGCCCACGGTGTTGCCGAAGTTGTCGGAGATATCGAAGCTGCCGTTGCTGGAAGACATCGAGGTGAGCTGCTTCTGGGCATCGGGGCTCGAGACACCGACGACCTTGATGTCGGACTGGCTGGCGTTGAAGTCGGCGATGATCTTCTCCAGCGCCTTCGCCTCCTCCCCGCCCCACAGGTAGGAGAAGGTGATCGTCGTCGGACCGGCGGAGGTCGCCGCGGCGCACCCTCCCAGAGCGACGGACGCCGCGAGGACGCCGGAGAGCGCGACGGCGCGGGTGAGGACCCGCCGTCCCGTGGTGGTCAGTTCCATGGTGTTCCTTCGAGGTGCGTGGGTTCGGGTGGTGAAGCTCGGTAGGAATTGGTGTACTCCATTTTTTCCGAGTGTGTCAAGAGATTTCAGTAAAGATAGCGTTTTGGCGCCTCGACATGTGCCGCCGTGCTGTGCAATGGTTAGATCCAATTCGCACACGGCAGCGGATGTCCCCCCTGCCGAGGACCCGCGGGAGCACGATGACCGACGCACAGCACAGCAAGTCCGAACGCCTACGACAGCACCTCGTCGAGGTGATCGGACAAGGGCTCGAGCCCCATTCCCGTCTGCCCACCGAGCGTGACCTGGCGACCGAGTTCGACGTCAGCCGGCTCACCGTCCGCCGCGCGCTCGACCGCCTGGAGCACGACGGGCTGGTCTATCGCGTCCAGGGCGCCGGCACGTTCGTCGCCGCACCTCGCATCGCCAAATCCGTGGAGCTGACCTCGTTCAGCGAGGACATGCGCGCGCGGGGACTCGAGCCGGGCTCCTCCGTGCTCGTGACCGAGACGATCCCGGCGGGAGCACGCCTGGGCGCACGGCTTCGCATGAGCCCGTCCGAGGATGTCTTCCACATCCGCCGCGCGCGCACAGCCGACGGGGAGCCCATGGCCCTCGAAGACTCGTACCTCAACCCGTCGTTCTTCCCCGGGCTGATCCAGAACGTCGGGAACGACTCGCTCTACCGGATCTTGGAGCAGCAGTACGGCATGCGGATCGAGTGGGCCGAGCAGAGCATCCAGGCGAGCGTCCTCGACCCCGAGCAGGCCGACATCCTGCAGGCACCGGCGTTCTCGCCCTGCTTCTTCGTGACCCGCACCAGCTTCGACGCGCAGGACCGTGCGATCGAGTACGCCGAGTCGACCTATCGCGGCGATCGCTACCACTACGAGCTCCAGATCCATCGTTCGCGCTGAGGAAGCAGGACCCACCGCATGCGAATCGCCCTCGTTCCCCTGGACGAACGACCGGTCAACATCCAGCTGCCCCGGCAGGTCGCCGCCATCGCGGGCGTCGACCTGATGATCCCGCCTGCAGCCGCACTCCCCTCCTTCCGGACGCCGGCCGACGTCGACGCGTTGCACGCGTGGCTTCGCGAGCTGGCCGCCGCCGCGGAAGGCGACGCCGTGGACCGCCTGATCGTCTGCATCGACACGCTCGTGCACGGCGGCATCATCCCCGCGCGCATCACGGCGGATTCGCCGCGTGTGGCGCTGGATCGGCTCGACTTTCTCCGAGAGCTGCACGAGCTTCGCGCCGTCGCCGACACCCCCGCGCTCGTCATCACCGCGGCATCCCTGGTGATGCGTGCCAGCGACTCCTTCTCGACCGTCGAGGAACCCGAGTACTGGAGCACGTACGGCCGGGCGCTGCACGCCTTCGGCGGCGCGCTCCATCACGCGTTGGAAGCCGATCTGCTCCCGGGCGACCCTCCGCAGGTTCCTGCCCTGGCGGTCCCGCGCGCCGAGCAGAGCGATTTCGAGCGCCGCCGCCTACGCAACCACATCATCAATCTCGCCGCGCTCGGTCTGCACGAGGAGGGTGTCATCGATGCCCTCGCGATGACCGCCGACGACACCGCCGCCTTCTCGGCTGGGTCGGTCGAACAGGCTTGGCTGCGTCACTGGGCGCGTGCCCTGCCGCGCGGCGGCGAGGTGATGATGTATCCCGGCGCCGACGAGGTGGGAGCCGTCCTCGTCGCACGCGCACTCGTCGCCGCCGGAGGCGGCCGCCCGACGTGGCGGATCGTCTGTGGCGAGGATGACGGCCTCACCCGCATCCCGAACTTCGAGAACGCCCCCGTGCACGACAGCCTCGTGCGACAGATCGTCGCCGCCGGCGGCATCGTCGCCGAGGACGACGGCCGAGTCGACGCCGTGCTCGTCGCACACGCACCCGATCCCGAACACGGCGACTGCTTCGGCAGCGTGCCGCGCTCCGATCCGGCGGCCGTCGAGGCGACCGTGTTGGCAGTGCGCGAGGCGCTCGCATCCGGTGTCCTCGTGGCGCTCGCAGATGTCCGCTACAGCAACGGCAGCGATCCGGCGCTCGTCGACCGACTCGCCGCGGAGGGGCTGCTGCTGCGGCTGACCTCGTACGGCGGCTGGAACACGGCCGGCAACGCGATCGGCGGCGCCGTCGCCTCGGCGACGGCCTGGTGGGTCGGCCGCCGCGACGGCACCGCCGACCCGCGTGCCCTCCGAGAGGCGCTGCTCACCCGGATCCTCGACGACCATGCGTACCAGAGCGGCATCCGCCCGACCCTGCACGAGAGCGTCTTCGGCAGCGCGATCGGTCCGGTCGACGACGACACCGAAGCCCGAGCCCTCCACCGCATCGGCGCGGAGCTCCAGAGCCGTCTGGACGATCTGCTCGCCGGCGAGGACTCCTGGACGGTCGCCTCGGTCGCGCTGCCCTGGCACCGCAGCTTCGAGATCGACATCGCGCTGGCACGACGCTGAGCGAACCGGACGCACTACGCTTTTGCCTGTGACCGAACGAGCTCCCCTGTCCCGCAAACTGTCCGCCATCGCCGAGTCCGCGACCCTCAAGGTCGATGCCAAGGCGAAGGCGTTGCAGGCAGCCGGCCGCCCCGTCATCTCCTACGCCGCCGGCGAGCCCGACTTCGCCACCCCCTCGTTCATCGTGGATGCCGCGGCCCACGCACTCCACGACCCGTCCAACTATCGCTACACGCCGGCGGCGGGCCTTCCGGTCCTTCGCGAAGCGATCGCCGCGAAGACGTTGCGCGACTCCGGACTCGAGGTGTCTCCGGCACAGATCGTCGTCACCAACGGTGGCAAGCAGTCGGTCTATCAGGCATTCCAGGCCGTCGTGAACCCGGGCGACGAAGTGCTGCTGCCGGCGCCCTACTGGACCACGTACCCGGAGGCGATCGCGCTGGCCGACGGCATCCCCGTCGAGGTCTTCGCCGGAGCCGACCAGGACTACAAGGTGACCGTCGAGCAGCTCGAAACGGCCCGCACCGACAAGACGACGGTGCTCGTGTTCGTCTCCCCCTCCAACCCGACCGGGTCGGTCTACACCCCCGAGGAGACTGCAGCGATCGGCGCCTGGGCGCTCGAGCACGGCATCTGGGTGATCAGCGACGAGATCTACCAGAACCTCGTCTACGGCGGCGCCCGCGCCGTGTCGATCGTCGAGGCGGTTCCCGAGCTCGCCGGCCAGACCATCCTCGTCAACGGCGTGGCGAAGACCTATGCGATGACCGGCTGGCGCGTCGGCTGGATGGTCGGCCCGACCGACGCGATCAAACTCGCCGCCAACCTGCAGTCGCACCTCAGCTCGAACGTCAACAACGTCGCTCAGCGTGCGGCTCTTGCCGCCCTCACGGGGCCTCAGACCGAAGCCGAAGAGATGCGCCAGGCTTTCGACCGGCGCCGGCGCCTGATCGTGTCGGAGCTCGCGAAGATTCCCGGCGTGAACGTCCCGACCCCGCTCGGCGCGTTCTACGTCTACCCCGACGTCACCGGATTGCTCGGCCGCGAGTGGAACGGCACGCGCGCCGACACGTCGCTCGAGCTCGCCGACCTCATCCTCGACCAGGCCGAAGTGGCTGTCGTTCCGGGTGAGGCGTTCGGACCGTCGGGCTACCTGCGTCTGTCCTACGCGCTCGGCGACGACCAGCTTCTCGAGGGCGTGCAGCGCCTGCAGAAGCTCTTCGGCGCGGCGTGAGAACCGGCGGGCGACGGTGCCCGCATCCACGTCGTACCCAGAGAGCACATAGGTGAGCGGAGAACGATCGGAGCCCATGCGTTCGTCGTCCCCTCCGCCTCTGTCGTCGCGCCATTCGCGGCGACCGCGCAACGCACTGCTCGCCCCGTCTTCACGACCGGGGACGGCTCTCGTCGTCGCGCTCGCGACCATCGTGTTCCTGATCAGCTCGGGACTGGCCCTCCGTGCCGCTCCGATCGACGCCGACCTGTCACGCGCGATGAACGGGTGGCACGTCGACGGCGCGGGGCAGGTCACCGCCGTCGTCTACGACCTGTTCTCGCCGGTTCCGGCCATCGTCATCACCGTGATCGTGACGGGAATCGTCTGGGCCGTCAGCGGACGACTCGCCCTCGCGGTCGCCTTCGCGGGAACGATCGCGCTGACCTGGATCCCGGCCGATCTCGTCAAGATCGCCGTCGGCCGCCCCCGCCCGGATGCCACGCTGCTGCCGCATCCCGTGGAGCACATGCCCATCGACCCGTCGTATCCGAGCGGTCACGTCGTGTTCGTCGTCGCACTGGCTGTGACCGTGATCGTCATGCTGAAGAACACGCGCTGGCACCGTCTGGCGATCATCGTCGGCACGCTCGCGATCCTCACCATGTCGGTGTCGGTCGCGGTCGTCGGTGTGCACTATCCGTCGGATGCCGTCGCGTCGATCCTCTGGGTGGCCGGGGTGTATCCGGCGGCGCGCATCATCTGGGTTCGGATGGTGATGCCGCTGGTCCCGTTCCTCCGTGATGGTCCCCGACCGGCGCCCGTCGAGACGGTGACCGGCCCGCGCCGCCGCGGCATCTAGGGCTTCTTCGCGGTCGCCAGGCGCAGGAGGACGCTCGACAGCGTCTTTCCGTGCGGATCGACCCCGAGCTCGACCACCGGGCGCACCCGGTCCGGGCTGACCTCCTCGATGCGCACCCATCGGAGATCGGGGTCGCGTCGGGTGTCTGGTACGCGGAGGAACGCGAAGCCGACCAGCGGCGACAGGCCGGTCTTCTACAGCTCGACGCCGATGAGCACCGGTTCCGGTTGCAGGAGCAGCCCGAACTCCGACTGCACACGGTGCTGGATGTAGCGCGCCAGCTCCGCAACCTCCGCGGCTGTCGCGCCGCCCCGATTCGTCAGCGCGAGCGCGTGCTTGGTCGATAAGCCCGCCCGCGAGCGGGGCAGCCGGAAACCCTTGCCGAGCCCGGCGTGCTCGATGAGCCAGGCCGCGCTGACCTTGACATCCGGCTGCACCGACACGGGCGGGGCGACGACCCCGTCGAACGCCGCCAGCGGGATGATCGTCACCGGCTGGATCGCCACGGCGAGCGGCCAGCGAGGGCACTCCGGTGGCAGAGTGCGAGCGAAGGATGCCGAGACGATCGCGTTCTGGAAGAACGACCCGGCACTGTGCGTGTCGGGATCGGCATCGTCGAGCACCATGCCTTTCGACGCGCGCGTGGCGAGCACGGTCTCGCGAATCCACCGCAGGGAAACGGCGGCATCCGCGCCGAGCCGCAGCGCCTGCCGCAGCTGCGCGCCCCGCACCGGCACCTCGCCGTGGCCGACCTCCTGCAGCTCGAGGGTGATCGAGACGATCACGCCCGAGCGTTCCGCCCCCCGCCCGTAGTGCTGTTTGAGCACCGATGTGCGGAAGCCGAGCTCGAGGTCGGCAGCCGGCACGGTCTCCAGCTCACCGGTCGCCTCATCGAGCAGTTCGACCTCGACGAGCGTCTCGACGATCTCCTGACCGTACGCACCGACGTTCTGAATCGGGGCCGCACCCGCGGAGCCGGGGATGCCGCTCATCGCCTCGATGCCGGCGAGGCCGGCGGCGACGGTGTACTCGACGAGCGCATCCCAGTCGTGCCCGGCCTCGATGCGCAAGCGGCGACGACCCGCCGGCGCGCCGTCGACCGGCGTGATTCCGGATGTGCGCACGAGCACCACCGTGCCCTCGAACGGCTCATCGCCCGCGAGGAGGTTGGAGCCGCCGCCGAGCACGAACCACGGCTCTCCGGACGCCCACACGCCGCGAAGCGCGTCGATCAGTTCCTCGCGGGTGCGGGCCTCGACCATCCGGTCCGGGGTGCCGCCGACGCGCAGGGTGGTGAGGCGCGCAAGCGGAAGAGCAGCGAGCTCGGCCATCACGCCTGCCGGCGGACGCGGACCTGCGCCTTGCCGAGCACCGTGGTGTCGCCGAACGTCACGGTGAGGTCGATGCGTGCGGTGTCGTCGTCGACCGCGCCGACTTTGGCCGAGACGACCAGGTCGGCACCGTCCTCGGCATCCACGACGACGGGACGCGTGAAGCGCACGCCGTACTCCAGAATGCGTCCTGCATCACCGAGGGCGTCGACGATCGTCTCGACGGCGAGACCCATCGTGAGCATGCCGTGCGCGAGCACACCGGGCAGGCCGACGCGCTCGGCGACGTCGTCGCGGTAGTGGATCGCGTTGAAGTCGCCCGACGCTCCGGCGTAGCGCACGAGCGACTCGCGGGTGAGGTGAACGGTACGCTCGGCGACGACAGCGCCGAGTTCCAGGGGTGCAGACGTCATGAGACTTCTCCTCCGACCAGCAGCACGGAGGTCGCGGTGACCACGTGGGCGCCCTCGGCATCGGTGATCTCGGCTTCGCTCGTGACCATGGCGCCGGCGCCGAAGGCACGGATGCCGGTGATGCTCAACTGCGCCGTGAGCTCGTCGCCGGCGACGATCGGGCGAGAGTAACGGAAGCGCTGCTCGGCGTGGACGGTGCGCTCCAGGGCGATTCCGGAGTCTTCGATCGCCAGCAGTTGCTGCATCGTGAGGTCCTGGACGACCATCGCGAAGGTCGGCGGCGCGACGACGTCGCGGTATCCCAGAGCCTGCGCGGCCGCCGGGTCGAAATGCTGCGGCGCGTCGGCGAGAACAGCGCGCGCGAACTCGCGCACTTTCTCTCGACCCACGAGGTAAGAGGCGGTGGGCGGGAAGGCACGTCCCAGCAGTTCAGGATTCACTGACACCCCTCGATCCTACCGACGGCCGCCCGCGCTCATCCGTTCCCTGCCGCCGGATCAGAGCGACGAGCCCGCGTCGCCCGCACGGCCTTGACCGCCATCTGCGCGGCGATGAAGGTGAGGAAGCACGCGAAGAGCACGTTGGCGACCAGCGGCGAGAGCAACGTCGCGATCCAGGCGCCGAGGGCTGTCGTGGTGCACGCCGCGACACCGACGAGCGCGGCGGCCAGGAGGTCGACGTTTCGCCGTTTGACGTTGCCGACCGTTCCCGAAATGGCCGTCGGGATCATCATCAGCAGCGACGTGCCTTTGGCGATGAGGTCACTCGTGCCGAAGAGGAAGATCAGCGCGGGGACGACGATGACACCGCCGCCGACGCCGAGCAACCCCGCCATCACACCCGTGAACAGGCCGAGCACCGCGAGACCGATCCCCGAGGCGAGGGTCAGCTCGAGCACCGCTTCGCGTGAGGGGACCACGATGAACAGCATCACGATGACCACCACGAGGAACCCGACGAAGCCCCAGCGCAGCGCGTTCTGCGGGATGCGGGCCAGCAGCCACGAACCGATCTGAGCGCCGATCACGGCACCCGCGGCGAGGATGAGGGCGGGAATCCAGGCGACCGAACCGTGGACCGCGTACGAGATGACGCCCACGGATGCCGTGGGCACGATGGCGGCGAGCGACGTTCCGGCCGCGAGGCGCTGATCGAAGCGCAGCAGGAGTACGAGCATCGGGACGATGACCGTCCCCCCGCCGACGCCGAACAACCCGGACAGCAATCCGGCCGCGAGACCGACGCCGATGCACGAGAGCACGAAGCGGAGATCGCGACGCCGGGCGGGCGTCGCCGGTGCGGCGCCGCTCACGCGTCGGTTCCAGCGGGCGTCTCGACGGCGTTCTCGTCCGCGCCGGCGGCTGCCTGCTCGAACTGCGAACGGTACAGACGCCAGTAGGCGCCCTCCGCCGCGATGAGTTCCTCGTGAGTGCCTTTCTCCACGATGTCGCCGTGCTCCATGACGAGGATGAGGTCGGCGTCGCGAATGGTCGACAACCGGTGCGCGATCACGAACGAGGTGCGACCCTCACGCAGCGCCGACATGGCGTGCTGCAGCAGCAGTTCGGTGCGGGTGTCGACCGAGCTCGTCGCCTCGTCGAGGATCAGCACGCTCGGTTCCGCGACGAAT
>Ga0207655_1002841_pt1 | contig 13405 bp, 10 predicted proteins | sample KBSM44metaG_FD_184398 | JGI IMG/M metagenome (GOLD analysis project Ga0207655, IMG submission 184398) | Miscanthus rhizosphere microbial communities from Kellogg Biological Station, Michigan, USA - KBS M4-4 metaG (SPAdes) (version 2) | ecosystem: Host-associated > Plants > Roots > Rhizosphere >...
GCGCAGGTGGAGAATGCGTATTGCCGTTTGCTGGATGCAGCCAATGGCAAGGAAGTGGCGCGATTCAACCTGTCGGTGCAGGGGCCGCACTCGGCGCAGATCATGGCCAAGGTGTACCGCCACAACGGCGAGTGGAAGATGCACGCGATCGGCGAGAACGGCAACGGCCGTACGTTCGACGATCTGCTGCCGCAGATCGCCACCCATCTGTAAAACGATATAAACGATTTCCGCTGTGAGTAGTCTTTAGCGGAGCACTGTACCGGCAGTGCTCCGCTTTTTTTCGTCAGAACGAATGACGCAGGCCGAGGCTCAGCATGGTGGTGCGCGCGTCGATGTTCTGGCCGGCGCCCGAGAACAGCGGCACTTCCTGCGTGCCGAGCGGGATCAGGATGGCGCCCGGGCCGCCCGCCAGCGGCAGCGGGGTGGCGCTGCTGACCACGGTGTTGCCGCGCTTGTCCTTGATGCCGCCGAAGCGCGTGTAGAACGCGGTGCGCTTGGAGAAGTTGTAATCCACGCCCAGCATGATGCCGCGGTCCTTGCCCCTGGTGTAGTTGGTGAAGTAGGTGTCGAGGAACACCGCCGTCAGGTCAAACGCGCCGACCGGATGCTTGAGGGTCGCGGTCCAGGTGCGCACTTCCGGATCAGTATTGCCACGCAGGGTGAACTGGGCGTTGTGGCCCGCCACCGCGATCGAGGTGCCGACGCCAGGGAAGGTGTACTTGGCGGCCGCCATGAACGAGGTGAAGTGCTCGCCGAAGAACAGCGGCACCAGGTTGCCGCCCGAGACCACGCCGATCGGCACGTTGTCGAAGTTGTTGCGGTGGTAGGACGCCAATGCCACCAGCGCATCGGTACGGTAGGCCAGCATGGCGCCGGTGGTGCGGCCGCGGCCGCTGGCGGTTTCCGCGCCTGCCGTCAAACCGCCGACGATCTGGCCGGTGGCGGCCGTGGCCACCGGGGTCGAGGAGGTGGCCGTCGAGCGCGCCGCGCTGATGCCGCTGCCGATGCCGGAGTTGGTGGAGTACGATGCGATCGCTGTCCACGGACCATTCTTGATGGCGTAGCTGATCTGGTTGTCCTGCCAGGTCTGCACGGTGTTGACCACCAGGCCGGCGCCGAACAGGTCGGTGGAGCCCAGCGCTTCCGGCGTCACCAGATAGTAGGAGATCAGCATCGGGCTGGCCTGGCGGCCCAGCTTGACTTCGCCCACCGGCGTGGTCAGGCCGACGTAGGCCTGGCGGCCGAACAGGCGGTTGTCGTTGGCGAGGCCGCCGTTGTCGATAGTGACGCCGCCTTCCAGCACGAACAGGCCGCGATAGCCGCCGCCCAGGTCTTCCACGCCCTTGAAGCCGATATTGCTCTGGCGCGTGTGCGAAGGGCTGAGGCGGGTGGTGACGGTGGATGGCGCAGCGATGCTGTTCGGCACGGGCGTCGCGCCGCTGACGCCAAAGACTGTGCCCTGGACATTGCCCTGGCTTTTATCGACACGGTCGATGCCTACGTCGAGCGTGCCATACATGGTGACTGAGGATTGCGCGACAGCGTGGCCCGAAATGAAAGCGAGCGCGGACAGGCACGCAGCGTAGGCGGCGGTTCTCTTCATGTGGTGGTCTCCGTTGTTGTGTGTTTGTATGGGGACTGTATAGCAGTACCGTAGAATTAGCACGTATGTTCTATTCGGAGCGTGGTTTGAAAAACACACTAAACGGTATAAACGATCCTAGCAAATGGATAGCCTTGCTGGTGGCGGGCGCGTTCTTCATGGAGAACCTCGATGGCACGGTGATCGCGACGGCGGTGCCGGACATGGCGCAGTCGTTTGGCGTGGCGCCGCTGACGCTCAACGTCGGCGTGAGCGCCTATTTGCTGACGCTGGGCGTGTTCATTCCGGTCAGCGGCTGGGTGGCGCAGCGCTTCGGTGCGCGCCGTGTGTTTGCGGCCGCGCTGGCGATCTTCACGCTGGCCTCGGTGCTGTGCGGGATGGCGCACAGCCTGACCGAATTTGTCTGGCTGCGCGTGCTGCAAGGCGCGGGCGGCGCGATGATGGTGCCGGTGGGGCGGCTGGTGGTGCTCAACAATACGCCCAAGGACAAGCTGATCTCGGTGATCGCCACGCTGACCTGGCCGGCGCTGGTGGCGCCGGTGCTGGGGCCGCCGGTGGGCGGTTTTATCACGAGTTATGCATCGTGGCGCTGGATTTTTTATCTGAACCTGCCGCTCGGCCTGATCGCGCTGGCGCTGGCATGGAAGCTGATTCCGGACCAGCGCGCGGCCGAGCGGCGGCCGTTCGACTGGCCCGGCTTTGTGCTGAGCGGCACGGCCTTGTTCCTGCTGACCTGGGGCGCGGAAGTGATCGGCGGCCAGCATCCCAACTGGAACGAAGCCAGCGCCTGCCTGGTGGTTGGCGTGCTGCTGCTGGCCGCGCTGGGCTGGCATTTGAAGCGCGCCGCGCATCCGCTGATCGACCTGTCGTCGTTTGCGATTCCGACTTTTACCATCACCATCGTCGGCGGCTCGCTGTTCCGCATGGCCATCGGCGCGGTGCCGTTTTTGCTGCCGCTGATGTTCCAGCTTGGCTTCGGCCTCGACGCTTTCCATTCCGGCCTGCTGGTGATTGCAGTCTTTGCCGGCAACCTGATGATGAAGCCGGCCACCACGCCGATTTTGCGCCGCTTCGGATTCAAGACCGTGATCCTGGTGAACGGTCTGGCGAATGTGGGCGCATTGGCCGCGTGTTCGCTGCTGACGCCGGGCACGCCGGTGTGGCTGATCGCGCTCATCCTGTTCATCGGCGGCCTGACGCGCTCAATGCAGTTCAGCGCGCTCAACACCATCGCCTTTGCCGACGTGCCGCAGCCGCGCATGGCGGCGGCCAACACGCTGTTCAGCACCGCCTTCCAGGTGGCGCTCGGCCTCGGCGTGGCGCTCGGCGCGACCGGCGTGCGGCTCGGCCACTGGAGCGCGCAGCAGCTGGGCATCGCCGGCTGGCCTGCCATCGAGTACCGGCTGGCGTTCCTGCTGGTGGCGCTGGTGAGCCTGCTTGGACTGGTCGATGCATTGCGTTTACAACGGAATGCCGGAGCAGGGCTATAATGTTTCCATGGAAAAACTAAAAGACTTCTCGCTCATCGTCGACCAGGCTGCGCGCGGCGAACTGGTGTTCCCCACCAGCGTCAACGCGGCCCTGCGCCTGCAGCTGGCGCTGGCCGATCCCGATTGCGAGACGGACGACGTGATCCGCAAGGTGCTGGGTGAGCCGCTGCTGGCGGCGCGTACCGTGGCGCTCGCCAATGCGGCGGTGTTCAACCGCAACGGCGTGCCGGTCACCAGCGTGCGCGCGGCGGTGCAGCGGGTCGGCTTCCGCAATCTGTACACGCTGGCGGCAGCGATGGTGGTGCGCCAGTTCGGCGCCCGCATCCGCGACGAGCGCTTGCGCCGCCAGGCCGATCAGCTGTGGCGCCACTCGGCGCACACGGCGGCGCTGGCGTATGTGATCGCCCGCAAGGTGACCGCCACCGATGCCGATACCGCGCTGTTTGCCGGCATCGTGCACGAGGCCGGCGGCCTCTATCTGCTGGCGCGCGCCGATGAAATCCCTGGACTGCTGGACGATCCGGCCGAGTGGATGGGCGCGGCGCAGGAAATCATCTCGCGCGAGCTGATGAAGAAGATGGCGATTCCCGAGCCGGTCAGCCAGGCCATCGTCGCGTTGCGTGGCGCCACACTGACGCCGCCACCGTTGGGCCTGCGCGACACGCTGCTGCTGGCCAAGCGGCTGGCGCCGGCACGTTCGCCGTTCGCGGCGGCAGAGGAGGGCGCCGCGCTGGACAGCCTGATCGACGAAGCCGCCCGGCAGGAAGCGGCCGAGGAAGCGGCTTCGATGACGACTGCGCTGCTGGTTTAAGTGCTGGCATCTGACGTGCCATTGCGTGTATGCTATCGTCGTCAGACAACAGTAAATCAGCCATGAATCAGATCGCCACCCCGGCCGCCGTCGCCCCTCCCAAGAAAAAGCACCGTAACCTCGCCCAGGGCGTGGTGGAGAGCTTTACCACCAGCATCCAGGCGGGCACGCTGAAGCCGGGCGAAAAGCTGCCGACCGAGTCGGTGATCATGGAAATGCACGGCGTCAGCCGCACCGTGGTGCGCGAGGCCATCTCGCACCTGCAGGCCGCCGGCCTGGTGCAGACGCGCCACGGCATCGGCACCTTTGTGCTGGAGCCGCAGCCGGCCAATATCTTCTCGTCCGACACCATCCGCACCATCGGCGACGTGCTGGCCATTCTGGAGCTGCGCATCAGCCTGGAAACCGAAGCGGCCTGGTTGGCCGCCAGCCGCCGCACGGAAGAGCAGGTGCAGCAGATGGACGCCGCGCTCAAGCGCATCGTCGCCGCGCAGAACCGCCAGGGCGCGGTGGAATCGGACAAGGCCTTCCACCTGCTGATCGCGCAGGCCACCGGCAACCGCTATTTCGTCGATATCCTGAGCGACCTCGGCAACACCATCATCCCGCGCGCGCGCCTCGACTCGGCCCAGCTGGCCCATGACGATCCGGTGGCTTATCAGGAGCGCGTCAACCGCGAGCATGACGATATCTACCACGCGATCCTGCGCAAGGACGCCGAAGCGGCCCGCGCCGCGATGCGTACCCACCTCAGCAACAGCCGCGAACGCCTGCGCCGCGCGCAACAGGAAGCGAACCAATAAGCAACGCTTGAGCAAGCGACGTTGAAATCGCTTGCTTCCGTTTAGATCTAGTTGTACGATGTCATACAACGCGATACGGAATGTCGCTCACATCCTCACCAGACGTCAATATTGGAGACTGTAAATGCAACCGAATGACCTGAAAAAAATCCTTTCCTCCGGCCTGCTGTCGTTCCCGGTCACCGACTTTGACGCCGAAGGCAACTTCCGCAAATCGACCTACATTGAACGTCTGGAATGGCTGGCCCCGTACGGCGCGAGCGCGCTGTTTGCCGCCGGCGGCACCGGCGAGTTCTTCTCGCTGACCCCGCAGGAATACCCTGAAATCATCAAGACCGCAGTCGACACCTGCCGCGGCCAGGTGCCTATCCTGGCCGGCGTCGGCGGCCCAACCCGCGTGGCTGCTGCCTACGCCAAGGAAGCCGAGAAGGCCGGCGCACAAGGCCTGCTGCTGCTGCCGCACTATCTGACCGAAGCCTCGCAAGACGGCCTGATCGAACACGTGGCGGAAGTCTGCAAAGCCACCAACCTGGGCGTCGTGGTCTACAACCGTGCCAACTGCCGCCTGAGCCCAACCTCGCTGGCCATCCTGGCTGACCGCTGCCCGAACCTGATCGGATTCAAGGATGGCATCGGCGATATCGAGCTGATGGTCTCGATCTGGCGCAAAATGGGCGACCGCTTCAGCTACCTGGGCGGCCTGCCAACCGCCGAAGTGTATGCCGCCGCGTACAAGGCGCTGGGCACCCCGGTGTACTCTTCGGCCGTGTTCAACTTCATGCCGAAACTGGCGATGGACTTCTACCACGCAGTCGCCTCGGACAACCACGCCGAGCAGAACCGCATGATCGACGAGTTCTTCCTGCCATACCTGGAGATCCGCAACCGCAAAGCCGGCTACGCCGTGTCGATCGTCAAGGCCGGCGCCAAGCTGGCGGGCCACGATGCCGGCCCGGTGCGCGCACCGTTGACCGACCTGACCGCCGAAGAAACCGATATGCTGCACAAACTGATGCTCAAGCAAGGCGCCCAATAATCGGTTAAGCTATTAGTTGAACCGAAAAACAAATTCAAGCGCGGCCCATGCCGCGCTTTTTACACATGAGGAGTGGCAGAAAATGCAAGTAGCTGGAGAAATGATCATCGGCCGCAGCGCGGTCTACGGCAAAGAAGGCGTGATGAAGGCGGTTGACCCTTCGCGCAACGTGGAAATCGAACCAGCGTTCGGCCTGGCAAGTGTGGCAGATTTGCAACGTGCCGCCGAACTGGCCAATGCCGCTTTCGACGTCTACCGCGCCACCGGCCTGGAAGAGCGAGCCAAGTTCCTGGAAACCATCGCTGACCGCATCATGGACTTGGGCGCGACCCTGATCGAACGCGCAATGCAGGAAACCGGCCTGCCGCAAGCCCGCCTCGAAGGCGAGCGCGGCCGCACCTGCACCCAGCTGCGCCTGTTCGCCAAAGTCGTGCGCGATGGCCGCTTCCAGACCGCGACCCTGGACAGCGCGATGCCAGACCGCGCACCAGCGCCACGTCCAGACCTGCGCCTGCGCAAAATCGGCCTCGGCCCGGTGGCCGTGTTCGGCGCATCGAACTTCCCGCTGGCGTTCTCGGTGGCCGGCGGCGATACCGCCTCGGCACTGGCTGCCGGCTGCCCGGTGATCGTCAAGGCTCACTCGGCTCACCTCGGCACTTCGGAACTGGTTGGCAAGGCCGTGGCGAAAGCCGCCGCCGAGTGCAACATGCCTGAAGGCGTATTCTCGATGCTCATCGGCTCGGGCCAGACCATCGGCCAGAACCTGGTGGCGCATCCGTTCATCAAGGCAGTCGGCTTCACCGGCTCGCGCGCTGGCGGCGTGGCGCTGATGCACACCGCTGCTGCCCGTAAAGAACCGATCCCTGTGTATGCAGAAATGAGCTCGATTAACCCGGTGTTCCTGCTGCCGGGCGCGCTGGACAATCCTAAGCTGCCGCAAGCGTTTGCCGATTCGCTGACGCTGGGCTCGGGCCAGTTCTGCACCAACCCAGGCCTGCTGATCGGCCTGAAATCGGACAAGCTGCAAGCTTTCGTTGACGCTGCCGCCGGCACCATCGGCGCCAAGACCGCCACCACCATGCTGACCCCGGGCATCCACAAAGCCTACACCAGCGGTGTGAAGAGCCTGGCTGGCGTGGAAGGCGTGAAGCAAGTTGCTGCCGGCCAGACCAACGATCTGCCATGCGGCGCGCAAGCGTTCCTGTACCAGGTTGACGCCAAGCGCTTCCTGACCGATCCAGCGCTGGAAGGCGAAATCTTTGGACCGACCTCGCTGCTGGTCGTGGCGGAAAACGAAGAAGAACTGCTGGCCGTGGCCGAGCACCTGGAAGGCCAGCTGACCGGCGCCGTGCACGCCACCGCCGACGACAAGGCGCTGGCCACCAAGCTGCTGCCAGTGCTGGAGCGCAAAGTGGGCCGCATCCTGTTCAACGGCTTCGGCACCGGCGTGGAAGTCGCGCACGCGATGGTGCACGGCGGTCCGTTCCCATCGACCTCGGACAGCCGCACCACCTCGGTGGGCGCGTCGGCCATCGACCGCTTCCTGCGTCCAGTGTCGTACCAGGACGTGCCGGCCTACCTGCTGCCTGAGTCGCTGCAGGACGCCAATCCACAGAAGATCCCGCGCGTAGTGAACGGCGATCTGGTATGGAACGCGTAAATGGTGTGAGCTGCACGGTGGGCGAAAGCCCAACGTGGAGCGCGGCCGAAGGCGCCTGGTACTGGGTCGACATTCCTGCGCGCCGCGTGTGGCGCCTGGATGGCTCGACCGGCGCCGCCCGTTACTGGGACAACGCCGAAATGGTCGCCTGCGTGGCGGCCAAGGCTGGCGGCGGCCTGATTGCGGGCATGGAGACCGGCATCTTCAGCCTTGAGCTGGGCGCGGATCAAAACGCGGCTGCGTTCAAGCTGGCGACGCCGGCTTCCGGCCTCGGTGAAGGCATGCGCTTCAACGATGGCCGCTGCGACCGTCAGGGCCGTTTCTGGTCCGGCACCATGTTCATGGATATGAGCGCAGCGCGCGCGGTGGGCCAGCTGTATCGCTACGATGCATCGCGCGGTATCTCGGCGCCGTTCGTGTCGGAACTGCTGACGCAGAACGGCACGGCGTTCTCGCCGGATGGCCGCACCATGTACCTGTCGGATTCGCATCCGCAGCGGCGCATGGTGTGGGCGTTCGATTACGATATCGCCGACGGTGTGCCAAGCAATCGCCGCGTGTTTGCCGACATGACGGGCCAGGCCGGCCGTCCCGACGGCGCTGCGGTTGATGCCGATGGCTGCTACTGGATTTGCGGTAACGATGGCGGCTACATCCTGCGCTACACGCCGGAAGGCAAAATCGATCGCCGCGTTGAAGTGCCGATGCTGAAGCCATCCATGTGCGCCTTTGGCGGCAAGGACCTCGATACCCTGCTGGTCACTTCCATCGTCTCCGGCAAGCCGGAAGATGCGGAGTGGGGCGGTTCGGTAGTGATGCTGCGGCCTGGTGTCAAAGGCGTGGCTGAAACACTGTTTGGAGCATGATGATGGGGCGGATACTACAACGGTGTCTGCCCTTTTTGTTTGCGGCCTTGCTGGCCGCGTGCAGCACCGCTCCGCTGCAGTATCAAAACCCGATTATCCACGCCGACTATTCCGATCCCGATGCGATCCGCGTCGGCGATATGTACTATCTCGTTTCCTCAAGTTTTAACAATGCTCCCGGCCTGCCGCTGCTGCAGTCGCCGGACCTCGTCAACTGGACGCTGGTCGGCCACGCCTTGCCGCAGCTGGTTCCGTCCGACGTCTTCGCCAAGCCGCAGCACGGCAAGGGCGTGTGGGCGCCTTGCCTGCGCTACCACGACGGCAAGTTCTGGATCTTCTATCCTGATCCCGATTTCGGCATCTACGTGATGACGGCCAAAGACTTCGCCGGCCCGTGGAGCGCGCCGCATCTGCTGGCCGTCGGCAAAGGGTTGATCGATCCGACGCCGCTGTGGGACGACGACGGACAAGCCTATCTGCTGCATGCATGGGCCAAGAGCCGCGCCGGTTTCGCCAACGTGCTGACCCTGCGCCGCATGGCGCCGGACGCCAGCCGCCTGCTCGATGATAAAGGCACCGTTATTATTGACGGCAACAAGCTGCCCAAGTACACAACGCTGGAAGGACCTAAGTTCTACAAGCGCGATGGCTACTACTACGTGTTCGCACCGGCAGGCGGCGTGGAATTCGGCTGGCAGTCGACCTTCCGTTCGCGCAGTATCAACGGGCCGTACGAGGACCGCATCGTGATGGCGCAGGGCAGCTCGCCGGTGAACGGCCCGCACCAGGGCGCGTGGGTGCAGACGCCGCAAGGCGAGGATTGGTTCATTCACTTCCAGGACAAGCGCGCGTATGGCCGCGTGGTGCATCTGCAGCCGATGCAGTGGCGCGATGGCTGGCCGCTGATCGGCGAAGACGTCGGTGGCGCCGCAGGCCAGCCGGTGCTGCGTTATCGCATGCCGGTGACTGGCCATGCCGCCGCCGCGCCGCCAACCAGTGATGAATTCAGCGGATCCTCCCTCGGCCTGCAATGGCAGTGGAATGCGAACTGGCAGCCATCGTGGTATGCGCTCAGCGACGGCAAGCTGCGCCTGTTCTCGCAATCGCGTACCGGCAACCTGTGGGACGTGCCATCGCTGCTGCTGCAAAAACTGCCAGCTGAAACCTTCACCGTGACCACGCAGCTGGACGCATCCGGACTGGCCAACGGCGGCGTCGCAGGCCTCGTGATGTACGGCGCCGATTACGCCTGGCTGGGCACGCGCCGCAACGACGGCAGAACGCAGCTGGCGCTGGTCAGCTGCTACAAGGCGGATATGAATTGCCACGAACAGCAAGAGGCGGGCGTGGACCTGCCATCGCCGAAAGTCTGGCTGCGCATGCAAGTGCTGGCGGGCGGCGTGACGCAGTTCTCGTACAGTGCGGACGGCGTGAAGTACACACCGATCGGCGCCCAATTCACCGCCAAAATGGGCCGCTGGGTCGGCGCCCAAATGGGCCTCTTCAGCTCCGGCGTAACCGGCCACGCCGACGTCGACTACTTCCGCGTTACTCCCTGACTACTGCTTCTTCAGGACCATCTTGAACTGGGTGACCCATTTGTCTTTGACGTACATTTCGCTGAAAGCTTCGTAGGAATCGGCGCCAACGGTCCACTTGACGCGATAGGGCAGGGTGATGCCTTCGGCGATGTAGTCTGTTTGCGGGAATTCGAGGCCATCTGCTGTTGGCTTCATGGTGCCGCGGCTGTGGCCTCCGCCGTTTTCGACGTACAGGTAACTCACCACCTTGGCCGCCGCATCGTAGTAGTAGATCGTCTCGCCGACGTAATCGGGCTTGCCCGGCGTGCGCACGGTGTGGACGTCGCGCAGCGTGTGACCGTCCTGCGCCCATTGGAAGCAGTGTTCATCGGTCTGCTTCGATCCGGGGAACTCGCCTTTCCAGCAGTGCCCCGCCAAAAACGCCATCGGTTTCAACGCTTCCGCCGGCGCGGCGTGCGCGTTGGCGGAGGATGACAGCAACAACAGCACGAGCAGTGGACGCATGGCAGGTCTCCCGGTTGAAGTCCTGCCAGTATAGGCCAACTATGCTGACAAAGTGGCGTTGTGCACCTTGCCGCCGATGGTGACGTTCTTCAGCGTCAGCCCTTTCACGTTGTACAGATACCACGGCGCGGCCGCATTCACCGGCGTGCCGAAATCGCAGTCGCTGATCGATACGTTCGTCACCGGCAGCACCGCCGGCATCGGCTGCGGACCGTTGTAGTCCGACGCCACCGGGCCGAGTATCACGATGGCCTGGAAGCACGACGCGGTCTTGCCATCCTTGGTCACATTGCCGGCCTTGATGTTGGAGATCTGGATGTTGTCCACCACCGGCGGTCGGGTACGCACATTGTCGCTGATCGGCGTGTAGTCGCAATCGAAGGTGACGATGGCGCCGGCTGCCGTGGCCACGGTCTTCGATTGAATCGGCGATCCCGGAAGCGAAGCATAGAACGACGGCGAAATCTGCACGCCATTCGGCACCGTGCAATCGCGCACGTAGAAGTTGCGCAGGAAGCCGCCGCGATTCATATTGGTCTTCATGCGGATCGCGGTATTGAGCGGATTGGTTTTCCAGTTGGCGTTTTCGAATACCAGCTTTTGCGCGAACACGTTCTGGATGCCGCCCGCCATCTCGCTGCCCAAGGTCACACCACCGTGGCCGCTGTGCATGATGCTGTTCTGGATGACGATGTTCTGCGAAGGACCATACTGCGTATCGAGATCCTTGCCGGCCTTGATGGCGATGCAGTCGTCGCCGGTGTCGAAGGTGCAGCCATCCACCAGCACGTGGTCGCAGGCTTCAGGGTCGAAGCCGTCGCTGTTAGGGCCGTGGCTGTGCATCTCCACGTTACGGATGGCGAGGTTGCGGCAGTGGACCGGGTGGTGCTGCCAGAACGGCGTGTTCTGCACACGGTAGCCCTGCAGCAGCACGTTGGTGCAGCCGATCAGCTGGATCATCGGCGCGCGCAGGTAGTGGCCGATGCCGAAGATGCGCTTTGACAGGGGAACGCCCGCTTCCGACAGCGCCGGCAGGTAGGACGCGTCGGCGCGCCATTTATCGCCTTCGCCTTGAATCAGCAGGCGCTCCGCTTCCGTCAGCGCCGGCGCGACCATTGCCAGCGACTGCGCGTTCAACGGGTTGACGGTGTTCTCCGACATCTTGCCGGCCTTGAAGTTGGGCGTGGTGCCCTGGCCGATGGAGTTGATGGTTTTCTGCTTGCCCTTCCACGTCCACCAGCAATCGCCGGCGTCGTTGAACGGCACGCCGCCTTGCCCGTCGAGGATGGCGGTCCAGTCGTCGCCGGTCAGTGCGATGTTGTTTTGGCCGTAGGCGTACACCATCGGCGAGTAGTTCAGACAGTCGTTACTCTGCCAGCGCGAGATGGTCAGCTTGCCATGCTTGCCGCAGTCGATATCGCCGTACCTGGCGAAGTCCGCCGGATTGTGGCTGAAGTAGACGTGCGCGCCTTTGTTCAGGTGGACGTTCACGTTCGACAGCAGCACGATAGGGCCGGCCACGAACCAGTCACCAGCCGGGATTACCACGCGGCCGCCGCCGGCTTCATGGCAGGCTTGAATCGCGGCCTTGATGGCGGGGTAGCAGTCCGGTGCATCGGCGGTCGGCGTGCCCAGTTCTTCCTGTTCCTCGTGCGAGACCCAGGCCTTCACCTTGGTCAGCTTGCAGGTCCTGGCGCCATAGCTCGTGATATCGAAATCCTGCTTGCGGAACTTGAGCGGCTTGGATACGCGGTCAATGATGGACTGCGCCTGTAGCCACGGGTCGGGCGCGGTGGCCGCAACGGCGGGAAGGCTGAACGACAGGCCGGCCGCAGGCAAGGCTTTCATCAGGTTGCGGCGCTGCGAATTGATGGTCATGCTGTGATCCTTATTCATCCGAATTGTTGAATTCACCGAGGAAGATATCGGCCGGCGAAGGCGCTTGCGTGTAGCCGAGATCCTTGACGGGATCGATGCCGGCTTTAATCAGGTTGTTCCAATGGTCGTCCGAGTTGTACTGGGCGGGGCGATACGAGATCGTGCCTTTCTTGTTCCAGTCGGCCCACGGCTGCCGCTTGTTGATGTGCGATCCGATGCGCGAATTCAGCACCACCATTTTGCCGACCGCTTCCAGCGAGGTGCGCGCCACGGTGCCGGTGGGGGCCTTGTAGCCGTTGGTGGCGCCGTAGGTGCAGCTGTAGCCTTCCACCGCCATCGGCGCGTACGGCGTGCAGCGGGCGCTGTGGAACCATTGGCGCAGCAGATAGAAGTTTTCGGTACGCTTTCCTTCGTGGGTGAAACGCACGTTGTCGAACACGAAGCCGTACCTGGTTTTGACGTGGGTATCCGGCGCGGCCACATAGGACACGCCACGGTCGCCCAGCGTGCGGATCTCGCTCTGGTAGAAGTAGGCAGTGCTGTCGCCGAAAATGAAATCGACATCGCCTTCGATATAGGACTTGTTGAAGAAGCTACGCACGGTGCTGCCGACCTGCGGCGACTTCAGATACAGCGTGTCCTGGAAGCCGATCAGGCGCACGTTTTCAAATTGCGCCTTGTCGGCGCTGTCCACGCTGAGCGCAAGCGCTTGATGGTGGACGTTGTTGACGTTGGGGAGTTCTTCAGCGCGGGCGTTGCCGGTATCCTTGTTGTAGCCGTTTTCGAACGTGAGGTTGCGCGCCTGGAAGCCGTTGTTCTGCACCCAGACGGTCTGCGTGCCGAAGGTGCCGATCTGCGCGCGCTCCTTGATGGTGGCGTACATCGCTTGCACCGCCGGTGCTGCTTTGGCGAACTGCGCGCCGTATTGTGCATCGTAGGCGGCGCCCGTGTTGGAGGCATCCAGCCTGGCGGTGACGCGGGTGGCTGCGGCGTCCTTGCCTTCGCCATACAGCGTGATTGGCGCGGCGGAGGTGGGGATGTAGACCAGCTCCTGGTACACGCCTGGTTTCAGCAGCATGTACAGGCGTTTGCCGGCGCTGTCCAGCACCGCGCGGCTGACGGCTTCCTGCACCGTGTTGAAGATACGGACGCCGTCCGCGCGCGCTGCCTTGTCGACGATGTAGTCGGGCGTGAAGCTAGCGCCTTTAGT